>Ga0315282_10000277_pt1 | contig 101954 bp, 95 predicted proteins | sample YL17G07_20_MG_FD_203693 | JGI IMG/M metagenome (GOLD analysis project Ga0315282, IMG submission 203693) | Sediment microbial communities from Yellowstone Lake, YNP, Wyoming, USA - YL17G07_20 | ecosystem: Environmental > Aquatic > Freshwater > Lake > Sediment | place: USA: Wyoming | collected...
AAATGCATTTTCCGTTGAGCCCTATTCTTAAACTAGGTATATGCGACCCGATTCGGTTCAATAAATTTCCAGCAAACTTTAATGTAACAGATAAACAAAACATAATTTTCGCAAATTCTTTGCAGGTCAACGGTTCCGCTAGACATATTTTTTCTATAACCGACGATTTTTCATTAGCAGAAAAGATGATTCGTGAAAATCCAACATTACGGAATCTTGATAGGAAGCAAGTCTCCATAAATTGAAAACCTTATAAATTCTTACTTTGCTTCTTAATTAATGGTAATCACCAAAGAACAGGCTAAGGACGAAATTCAGAAACTTATTAATGATTTTAAATCAAAAAGAGAATTTTATACTAAAAATGCTGAAGCTAATACAGAAACACGTTTAATAGAGAACTTGTTTAAAATACTTGGTTGGACAGAAAATGATTGGATAAAACAAGAAAACACTTACAGAGGTAAGAAAAAAGGGCGCGCGGATTATTCTTTTTATTTAAATGATAAAAGAGTTTTCTTTGTTGAAGTTAAAAAAGTCGGCGTTGCGCTAGACAAAGAAGCAGACAAGCAAGCAATTTCATATGCTTTATCCAAAAGAATACCCTTTGCTATTTCTACCAATTTTGAAGAATTAAAAATATTTTGTGTTGAACAAAAAGATGCACAAAAAAATATATTTAGAGTCTTTAATACGCCTGAAGACTATATTAATAACATACAAGACTTATGGTTTTTATCTAAAGAAAGTTTTGAGCAAGATCTTCTATTAAAAAAAGCCGAATCAGAAGGACGTTTGAAAAAAAGAATATCTATTAATACCGCTTTACTCGAAGATTTGATGCTTATACGGAGATTAATTTCAAATGATATTGGAAATAATTATCCGGGAAAATATGAAATCAATCAAAGGGATGAAATTGTCCAAAGAATTATTGACAGATTAATTTTTATCAGAAGATGTGAAGATATAGGAATTAATCCTGAGAATCTTTATTTAGAAGAGGTAAAACATCTTCCAGACAACAAAGCATATCTAAAATTAAAAGAAATATTTGAAAAATATAATCAAATTTATAATAGTGGTTTATTTGTTGTTGGCAAAGATAATGATTGTGACAAAATTGATATAAACGGTGCAATAATAAAAAAGCTAACTTATTATCTTTACGATTCTAAAGATGGCACTTATACTTATAATTTTGATTGGATCGATGCTGATGTTCTTGGGCAAGTCTATGAACAATATTTAGGCAAAATATTAAAACAGGAAAAATCTGGAAAAGCTAAACTTACAGATAGTCAAGCACATAGAAAAGAACAAGGAATTTATTATACGCCAATATATATTGTTGATTACATTGTTAAAAATACAGTTGGAGAATTATTAAAGGATAAAAAAGTAAATGCAAAGAAATTAAAAATATTAGACCCTGCTTGTGGCTCAGGTTCTTTTTTAATTAAAGCTTTTGATTATTTAAATGAGTACTTTTCCACTAATGAAGAAATAAAGCAACAAAGAATTGATAGCCTAGGACTTTACTCAATAAAGACTGAAATTTTAAAAAATAATTTGTATGGTGTTGATTTAGACAATAAAGCTGTTGAAATTACCAAATTAAATTTGCTTTTAAAAGCCGCTGAGAAATATCGCAGACTACCTGAAGAAGTTGATTTGCATATTAAACATGGTAATTCTTTAATTGATGATGACATTATCGACCCTAAAAACTATTTTAGGTGGGTAGGAGACTTTAAAGAAGGTAGTTTTGATGTTGTGATAGGAAATCCGCCATATGGCGCTGAATTAAGTGAAACAGAAAGAAAATTTATACTAGGTAGATACCCTGCAACCAAAAACAATACAGATACTGCAATCGCTTTCATAAATAAAGCATGCACACTTTTGAAGGAAAATGGTTATCTTGGTCTTATTGTACCAAAACCACTCATATACAGCCAAAAATGGTTAGCTTGTCGCGAATTTATTAAAAATGATTTAATTTCCATAGTTGATGTAAGCAAAGCATTTGAAGACGTTTTGCTTGAACAGGTTATTATAATTATGAAGAAAAATGCCAACACAAAAAAATATTTTATCGACTTCATAGATTCTAAAAATAAACCCACGTTTATTGATAAAAATCTCATCACAAAGTATGGTAATTTTATCAATGACATTTCAGAAAAAGAGTTGGCCATAGGAAATAAAATAAATAAAGGGAAATATATTTCAGACATTGCAAATATTGAGCGCGGTTTAATTATTCAAAAATTCCTAAAAGATAGAGGAGATATCCCAATTTTGCGCGGTAAAAGTATTGGCAGATATTTTATTAAAAATATAAACGAATTCATAACGAAAGACGATTATAAAAAGATTGAAAAAGAAGCTAGCTATTTATTGAAACCAAAAATTATAATACAAAATATTATTGCGCATGTTACAAAACCAAAAGATCATATAATTATGATGGCCGCTATAGACAACAAAGGGCAACTTGCTCTAGATAATGTTGGCTGTATTTTTTTGAAAAACAATGCCCTAAATAAATTATTTTTAGTAGCAATATTAAATTCAACATTGATGTCGTGGTATGCATATAGATTTATCTATGCTAAAGCTATTCGAACTATGCGATTAGATAAATATCACATCTCGAAAATGCCATTATGCAATTACAGTCAGGCAGACCATAATACAGTCGTTACATTATCCGAAAAGATGTTTACCCTTAACAGGCAACTTACGATATTCGATGATAAAAAAACAGATGCACGCGCAAGAATCGAAGAAGAAATCAAAAAAACTGATGCGGAAATTGACGAGCTTGTTTACAAACTGTACGGAATAACTGAAGAAGAAAAGAAAATTATTGAAGAAAGTTTACCCTAATTTATCTTTTTAGCTATCTAAAGGCCTATAAAGGCAAGTGCTTGGTGTAGCATTTCTTTGCCATAGGTTCCAACTATTATTCCAAAGGCAAATGTTAAATGCCAAAGTCTTAATTCCACTTTACACCTCCTGTACATTTCCAATGAAAGCGAGGTACCATAATTAGGGTAACGCTTGAATGAATAATATTGCAATATAAGCGACAAAAATAAGAGTTACAATCGACCCAATTGCAGCTATAATTTTTTTCATATTTTGCAATCACCTCCCTGTTCTCAATTTTCTCATAACATATCTCTGCTGTTTTGCGCTTCTGAATCGCCGAGCGTAAGGCACCCGTGCAACAACACGGCCGTATGACCTCCCGACAGGCTCTATTGTTACAACCCTATCAGTCATTTTAGCTAACAGATTTTTTGCCTGACCGTAACCTTGCTGACCTCTTTCAGGCGCATCAAACCCCGCAAGCCTTATGAATTGCGAGCCCAATACTCTATTTCTAACCACAAAGGTGTCGCCATCGACTACTCTCTGAACTTTACGTTTGATTACGACCATATGTTTATTACGCAATAAAGGCTTAAAAGGCTATCGCTATAAGTAGCTTCTACTACTACCCACTTCTTTCATTGATAGGTAGTCCATATGTTTTAAAAGGTTATGTCCACAAATTATAATATGCGTAGGGGGACGGGGGAATTATTGTTAAAATTACTTAACTTACTTGAATATAATAAGACACCACTAACTATATCGGAAATCTCGGAAAAAATTTCTGCTAATTGGGAAACGACAACTGCTAATTTAGAAATTCTTAGTAAATTAGGATATGTTCAAAAAAAGGAAGACGGAAAGTACGCTCTGATAAAACCATTTACCACGAGTCCAGATACTTTTTTCAGAATACCTCTGGAAAAGAAAGCACGCGATATAACTAAAAGCGTCTTTGCACTAATACAAAATGTCTGGCAAAAAAATTCGAAAGACGCGTTAAATAAAACACGCGCACACAAATATGCTGTTGAAATTGTGCAAAAATTCAACTTAGAAGCACCAATCTTATGGTATAAATTCGGCGCAATTATGTTATTAGAGTATAATACAAATGAAAAATATGAGCTAATTGATACCAGTGTGCAATCTAAAGATATTCTTAATTACGCAACAGATTTGATTAAACGCACGATTAAACGATCTGCAACGCAGTTGCGTGAAAAACAATATGAAAAAAATGAACTATACAAAGCTAATAGAGAATTTTACAAAGAGTTATTAAATATAAACATTGATAAAGAAGACCTTAAAGATAAATTATATCAAATATTATTTAAAATTAAAAAATCCATTGATTTTCCAGAAGTTTATGACGTAGTTGAAGCATTTGTTTCTATTTTTTTAACTATCTTAAAAGATATAAATTCTTTTAGAAAAATTCGCCCTGAAATAATAAATATATACGAAAGCATTTGGTCTTTAATTGCGCTATTAAATGCGCGTGAAAGCCTTATTGAATGCGGTTACACTAAAGAATTTTTAGATATGTATTTGGATTTTGATACAAGTTTGGAATTAGCAGACCAAAGTTTATTTGAATTAAAAGATTTAATTAAAATGCCTCTGGTCGTTCAAATTTAATTTTAGTTTGAAACGGTTCAAAATCTGAAAAATTCCGCGTTACAAAACAATCTGCTTTATTTGTTATCGCAATAAGCGCATGAACTGCATCTTCCCAATGGGTATACTTTTCTGCCTCGGGTAATATTGTAGTATTTTTATTCACCTGCACTAATCTTTTCTTGCTTAAGAAGCGTTCGAACAATTCTTCAGCTTTATCTAAAACACCATTTCGTTTCAATTGTTCTTTTAGCCAGTCAGAAACCATAAGAAAATAATCACCATTTTCGAGTTTCTTGAAGAAGTAAAATGCAACTTCACCAAAATCAATCCATTTATTTTGACGATTTTTCAGAAAAAGGTCCAGATAAATGCATGTATCGACATAAATTGTTTCAGTCATATTGATATCTAAACTAGGGAATTATTAAAGATAACTAGGGTGGAACATCCTTCCCACATTAAAATGCGGAACTTCTCGCCGATAAAAGTTCCGAAGACCCAGGGGCAAACGTTTTAATATACGCTTAAGAGAAACTAAATATGGCCCTTAGAGCTAAAAAAGAAGCTAACTTCTCCGAATGGTATTCTGAGATTATACAGAAAGCTGAGCTCGCAGACCATTCTTCTGTAAGTGGCTGCCTTGTTTACAGACCATATTCTTATTCAATCTGGGAGCGAATTGTTGCCGAGCTTGACAAAAGGCTGAAGAAAATAGGGATAGAAAATGCCTATTTCCCTCTCTTAATTCCTAAAAAGCTGCTTGAAAAAGAAAAAGCGCATGTCAAAGGTTTTGATCCTGAAGTGGCTTGGGTTACGGAAGCAGGTCATCATAAATTAGAAGAGCCTCTGGCAATAAGGCCAACCTCTGAAACAATAATGTACGAGTCTTATGCTAAATGGATTAGAAGCTGGAGAGATTTGCCACTTAGAATAAACCAATGGAATAATGTAATTAGATGGGAATTCAAGCATCCAACACCTTTCTTTAGAAGCAGGGAATTTTTGTGGAATGAAGGCCACACTGCTTTTGCAACAGAAAAAGAATCTGTTGCAGAAAAAAATCAGATTTTGGGAATTTACAAAGAGATAACTGAAGATTTTATGGCCCTGCCTGGAACAATTGTGAAAAAAACAGAATCTGAAAAATTTCCGGGTGCCATGGCAACTTTTACAATAGAACACATGCTGCCAGATTTCTGCAGCCTGCAAGGTCCTGACTTTCATTTAGACGGGCAGAACTTCGCAAAAGCTTTTGACATACAATTCGTAGATGAAAAAGGAAAGAAAAATTTTGCCTGGCAGAACACCTGGGGCTTTTCAACAAGAGAAATCGGCGCTCTTATTGCAATACACGGCGATGATTTCGGCTTGGTATTGCCGCCAAATATTGCTCCAATTCAAATTGTAATAATTCCAATCTATGACACTCAAAGCAAGAAAAAAGTTTTAACTGCCGCTAATGAGCTGGCAAGAAAACTGGAAAAGGACTTTAGGATTTACCTTGACGACAGGGAAAAATACACGCCTGGCTGGAAATTTAACGAATGGGAAATCAAGGGAGTTCCCTTGAGAATAGAAATCGGGCCAAGAGATATTGCAGCAAAGCAGATAACTATTGTAAGGCGAGACAACCAAAAGAAATCTGCCCTGAAGAAAGTTGCTGTAAACGATATGGCAAAACTTCTGGCTGAAATACAAGTTAATCTTCTGAAAAAGGCAAGAGCTTTTGTTAAAGAGCACTTCAAGCCTGCAAAAACTTATTCAGAGCTAAGGAATTTAGTAAAGAGCAATTTCGTAAAAGCAAACTGGTGCGGCCTGGAAAGCTGCGAAACCAAAGTCAAGACAGACATTGGGGCAAAAATCTACATCCTGCCTGATGAAAAAGCACATGGAAAGTGCATAGTTTGCGGCAAGCCTGCCAAGCATGTTGTATACCTAGCAAAATCCTATTAGCTAGCTTCCAAGCATAAAGCTTAAAAATCTCTCACACATCACAAAATCATATTCGGTGATTTTAATGCCAGTGAAATCTAAACACGGAACAACAACTGTAAGCGTTGTTTGCAAGGATGCTGTAATTATCGCGGCAGATAACAGGGCAAGCATGGGCTACCTGATTGCAAACAAGACCTGCGACAAAGTTTTCAAAATTTCAGACCAGATTGCAATGACTATCGCAGGAAATGCCGGCGACGGCCAGATGCTTGCAAAATTGCTGAAAGCCGAGATTGATTTATACAGATTAAATTCTAATGTAGAGCCAAGCGTAGATGTTGCATCAAGCTTGATGCAAAACATTCTATTCCAGCAGGGAAAAAGCTGGCTGCCTTATTTGGTACAGCTGATTATTGCAGGAATGGGCGGCGATGGCTCCTATGCAATTTACACATTAGACCCATTAGGAAGCAACATTAAAGAAACTAAATTCTACACAACTGGCTCAGGAAGCCCGATGGTTTTCGGAGTTTTTGAAGATTCTTACAAGGAAGGCATGTCTGAAGAGGAAGGCATACAATTAGCCATCAGGGGAATTTATTCTGCAATCAAGAGAGACATGGGCTCAGGCGAAGCAATTGATGTTGTAGTTATCAACAGAAAAGGTTACAGGAAATTAGACAAGATACCTGTAGAAACTGTACTTAGATCAAAGAAGTAGATTAGCTAATTTACAGAAAACATACCAAATTATGTTCCTAAAATGACTGTATTAGACGAACTTCTAAGCAAACTGCCCAAGGATGCAGGCATAACCAGCTCGAATTATGAAGGGGCAAATATTGTTCTTTATACAAAGAACAAGACTTTTTTCCTGCACGGCGGCGATATTATCCGGCAATTAGTATCTGAATTCAAAAAGAGAATTGAGCTTCGCGCTGATGATTCTATAAGAAAAGACGAGGAAAAAACCGAAAAATTCATCAGGGATACTATTCCAAAAGAAGCAGACATTACACAAATTCTATTTGAGACTGCACTTTCTACAATAATCATAGAAGCCAAGAGGCCTGGCCTTGCAATTGGCAGGGATGGAGAATTATTAAGGAAAATAAAAGAGGAAACTTTCTGGGTTGCCGAAGTCCGCCGTGAATCTTTACTTCCATCTAAAATCACTACGAACATAAGGAATGTCTTATTTACAGAATCTGATTACAGAAGAAAATTCCTGCATAAAGTTGGCCAACGCATCTATGAAATCAAAAAAGCGACTGTTGATGACATGTGGGCCCGTATCTCAATATTAGGCGCTGGCCGTGAAGTCGGCAGAAGTTGCTTTTTACTGCAAACTCCTGAATCCAGAATCCTTATTGACTGCGGCTTGAATGTTGCTGCATCAGGCAGGTATGCTTATCCTTACCTTAATGTTCCTGAATTCCACATCGACGAGCTTGATGCAGTTGTCATATCACATTCACATCTAGACCATTGCGGTTTTCTTCCTTATTTGTTCAAGATGGGATATAGAGGTCCTGTTTATTGCACAGAGCCTACCCGCGATGTTATTGCCCTTCTCTGTTTAGATTATGTTGAATTGTCGCATTCAGGCAAGCCGCTTTACAACAGCGGCGATGTCAAGGAAGCAGTCAAGCACACAATTTCCTTGGAGTTTGGCGAAGTAACTGACATAACGCCTGACGTCCGCCTTACATTGTATAATGCAGGGCATACAATCGGCTCTGCATTAGTGCATCTGCATATCGGAGAAGGCTGGCATAATTTCCTTTACACAGGCGACTTGAAAGTTGAAAAGTCAATGCTGTTAAATCCTGCCCAGTCTGTTTTCCCAAGAGTTGAAACTTTGATGATAGAAAGCACTTATGGTGCGGCAGACTCTATCATGCCCACAAGAGAAGAGTGCGAGTCTAAATTTTTAGAAATTATTAAGGAAACAATAGGCAGAAAAGGCAAAGTCCTTGTTCCTACGCTTGGCGTCGGCCGTTCGCAGGAAATCATGCTTTTGCTGGAAAAATTCAGCAGAGAGAAAAAAATCGACTTCCCAGTTTATGTTGACGGCATGATTTGGGATGTTACTGCAGTTCACGCAACATATCCGAGATTTTTGAATGAGGAAGTGCGTGAGAAAGTTTTCTATGAAGACCAGAATCCGCTTTTGAATCCTATGTTCAAGCGTGTTGGCTCTGGAAAAGAGAGACAGCAGATAATTGAGGGCCCGCCTTGCGTCATTCTCGCCACATCAGGCATGCTGACAGGAGGCCCTTCCGTAGAGTATTTGAAAAAACTCGGAGATAATGCAAAGAACAGCATTGTCTTTGTAAATTACCAGGCTGAAGGCTCACCAGGTTATTATGTACAAAGAGGCGATTCAGAGCTAAAATTTGATGATGAAGTTGTAAAATTAAAACTGGACAGGCATGCCATAGAAGGCTTTTCAGGGCATGCTGACAGGAATGAGCTGGTAGAATACGTGGAGAAAATCAAGCCAAGGCCGAAGAAAATCATTGTCGTGCACGGCGAAGCTTCGCGTGCACTGAATATTGCCAGCACATTCCATAAAAATTTCAGGCTTGAGACGCTGACGCCAAAGAATCTGGAAGTTATACGACTGCGCTAGGGCTTTTGGCTGCACAAGCTAGAAGAACTGGAACTATGGGCTGGAAAGGGTTATAAATAGGATTTTACTTTTTAAAGTATTTAATTATTATGGGAACTAAAGAATTAAGAAAAAGAAAGATTTGGCAAGATATTAGTGGGAGAAAAGCTGAAAGGGCAGAAAAGAGCTTTTATGAAGTATTCTTAAAAGAATTTAAAGATTCAAACTTTAGAATAAGGTTGAAACCAAAAGAATTCAAAAATATTTATTCCAAAATAAAACTCCATAAAAAAATTTTGGCAGAAATTTATAATCCAGATCGAACATGGGTGCATGGAATAATTCCAGACTACGCCATAGATAATATTAAAACTAAAAAAACTTTATATATAGAAGTCAAAAGGCAGGATGGATGGGTGGGCGGAAAACCTCGTAGCGTTGGTAGAGGAAATGCACACGAAAGATCTTGTAAATTTTTCACACCAGGATTACTAAAAATATTAAGAAAACATGGTAAGCTTGGCAATAATGTTTTGCCATTTTGGGTCATATTTCAAGGCGATATTACACGTGACCCCTGTCGTGTAAGGGAAATAACTTGCTGGTATGGGAAATATTCTGCGCATTTTTTTATGTGGAGAAATTCAACAGATGATAAACCATTAATCAATCATTTTAATAAGAAGTTAAAACATTTTTTGACTTAAAATTTTCATTACTCTTTTCAATCATCTCTAAACCCCAAGCATCCCAATTTTCCATCTTTTTTCTCGCAAATAATTCAATGCGTTCTTGACTTGGGAACATTTTTTCTATTGCCTGAAGTACTTCGATAGGTTTTTCACTATGTTCTTTTCTTGGGCTTCTCACTAATTGCCGTATATTTCTTGCACCTCTAGGGGTTGGTATTTTGCCACGTTTGAAAACTAAACATAACTCGCAATTTGAAAGAGTATATTTTCCAGGATTATGGTTCATTTTATCCCAAACAAAAGCAACGGTTCTATATTCAAATCCCCATGCCTTTCCTAATTCTATTGCTTGGGCTAAATGAGGATTTGAAGTCCACATAAATAAAAGACAATTATCTTTTGCTATTTCTTGAACTGGAAGTTTCATCAATTCATCCGTTTTTAATGTTGGATATTTAAATGATGCAGAACTAATGAATATATTTTTTGATAAATCAATTTTTTCTACACCTTTACTACTGTTGTCAAACTGTATCTTTCCGTTATAATCCCAAGGCGGGTCTGCATAAATTATATCAAACTTTTTAGCAGGTAATTTTGGATAAAGTTCTGCTAATGTATTTTGCTTAGTCCTTTTTTTAACATCTTCGTTATAAATCGAATACCCTGTTTTTTTCTCTTTTTCAAGTCTTTCTATTTCTTCGCAGGCAATTGTTGTTTCCTCACATACCTTAAATTCGTCAGCCAACTTTGCGCCTCTAAACTTTCTGATACTGCCAGTCATATTAATCTTTTGCCTCCCAGAACGCAGGGTACAGCCATATCAATATTGCAACTGATAGCCAAAGTATTCCTGCCACTAATAAATTCAAAACTTCTCTGGGAAGCGACTCTAATATTTGACAAATAGCCATACCTATTAGTATATTACTATTAGGTATATATAAACCTTTTGGTGATATTGCAAAACTTATATACTGTTACGAATAGATTTTGTTTATGGGTGAAATTAAAATTTCTGCTTTCGAGTGCGAACGCTGTAGTCATATCTGGAGGCCTAGAGAAACTACAAAAAAGCCAAAGGTTTGCCCAAAGTGTAAAAGTCCTTATTGGAATACTCCCCGAAAAAAGAAGCCTGCTTAAAGACTGGCTGAAGAAACACTAACGTTTACTTTCATCAACTTTCTTGAAAAGCAAGCTGGCTAAACAAAGAAAGTCTAATGCTTTGTATGGATCTTTTAGATTTATAATATCGTGGCCTTTTGGGTCTCTTATACCCTGCATCGCACCTGCAAAAAGGTGCATATAACCTTCTTGCTCATCCCTATCAGTTTGTGTTTTTAATTTGTTCAACTTTAGAATAGGAGACTGTATATTGAATACTTTAAACATTAGGCTTTTGCCACTGTCATCCATATTTGATTTTTCTTTAACATAAATATCCAGCCGTTTAAGAGCTTCGAAAACTGCTTGTGCATAATAGCTATCTTTAAATAATTTCTCTGAAACTATGATAACCTCGTTATGTAATTTTAAATCATCAAAAAGTTTATGAATTTTATTTTCTGTTTGTTTTTTGTCTATCCACCCGGGGAACCAAAATTTTCTTTTGTTTCTGCCCTTACCAACTATTTTTATTTTTACCATATCTTCTTTGAGTAAAGGTTCCATTAGTGCAGTAAGGCTATTAACTTTGATTTTCTTTCCAGCCCCTTCATTTAATAGATGAGCTAATTCTTGAGAAGAAATTATATCAAAAAAATCTCCATTCTTTAGCAATTTACATACTCTATAAGGTAAGCTTCCTTTTTTGGAAAAGTTCTCACATTTCTGTAAAACTGATTTTTTCAACGTCACGATACCTTCACATAAAGCCATTTTTTAGATACGGCGCCATCCGCATGCTTCTTTGTTTTTCTGAGGAGACCTTTCCTGACAATTTTTCGTAAGGGTAACGTAAGGTCTGAAGCTTTCAAATGAAAGTCTTTAGTTTTTAATTCAGATACGATGTTCCCAATGGATTTTGGCTCGTCAAAAAATTGCTCAGATATTAGGTTTACTACTTTTTCTATAGTACTGCCTGGCTTATACCAAGATTGTTCTTTCTTTGTGTTGTTTGTTTTTTTCCTGCTCTCCAGAACTGCAACTCGCATTTCCAGTGCTTCAAATCTTTGTTCAATTTCTTTTTCCATTCGAACTCTTTAGCTCCTGAACAAACTTTTCTATGAGCAAAATGTTTTTAGCTCTTATGACGTCTCCTTTTTTATCTGCAAATCCCTCTCGTTGCACTTCACTAATACGTGCGGAAAAAACTGGCTTTTTTAGACCCGAGTAAGACTCTAATTCGGTTCTAGAAACATCGGGGCTTATAGCATCCTCCGCTTCGTGGGCAACATAGCGAGCAGATAAGATTAGTTTCAAGATTTTTCTAGAAGGAACCTTCCTGACCACAACAACTTCGCCTTTATTGCCAACTCTTACAAACTCCAAGAGAGAACTCATAAGATTTGCCAACTTCTCCTTGGAATATTCTTTTGGGTTTACAATGAACTCTTTTTTTATTTTTTCGAAATCCATGGTGTATTCACCTATTTGGGTTATGGTGTAGTTTTATAAGACTTTCGCTTAGAAAAGCGGTGGGTAATTTAATCAGTTCTATGTGCGGTTCCTTACTTAAGTATAGACAGCTTAGTCAATAGAATTTTATCAACAGTGTAAACATCACTTAAATCTTTTCTTAAATCAGTTGTTATCTTATCAATTATGTTAGGATCAAATAATTTATATGCATCTGTTTCCTTGATTTCTTTTACAATAAAATCTTTTGTCTTGGCAAGTACTGCGCCGCGTTCAGAGTGATGCAATCTTTTTAGATTCAGGTAAAATAATTTTATTATGGCTGTTTTGTTGTCTTTCGTTGCACCTTTCACGACAAAAATAAATCTGTCTTTGTATCTTCTTGCAGTCCTCTGCAGAAATGATTCTGAAAGATAATAGCTTTGCGGTTCTGTCCTGACTTTATCGCCGACTGCTTCGACAATTTGCAGCTTGTATTTTCTATTTAAGTCGCGGGCTAGGCCAGTAAGCATCTGTCCTGTAACATCAACCAATTTTTTGACTGTGGATTCTGCAGAAATCGCAGGCATATCAGCCAGCTCTTTTTTGTTAAAAACTTCTGGTGCCAGGATTGTAAACCAGCGCTTCTTGACTTTTGCAACTGCTTTTGTTTCAGCCATTTAGATTAACCTACCAGCGAATAGCTCCACTTCTCAGGCAATTTGCCTGTTGTTTTGTAATATTTTGATAACCTTCTGATTTTGGCTTCAATTAACTGCAAGCCCCGCTTGCTGTGAACATCTTTCTTGTTTTTATCCAGATGTTTTTTGCACTGGATTGCCCTTTTCAATAAAGCCTGAATATCTTCGGGAGCATCTGCCAGAAGCTTGTTTTCCCTCAAAATTATAGCAATCTTTTTGCCTGTGCTTTTCTGGACCTCAGGAACCCCATAAGAATCTCTCAAAATTGCGCCAATCTGCGCTGAATTATGGCCCTGCTTTGCCAATTTTACAATTAGAGCAATAATTTCCTCTTTTTTGTACTGGACCCACGCCGGTGCTGGCGCTAAATGTGGTTTCTTGCTTCCCGAAACACCCTTCCTTCTCGCGTGTATTCTTGCCATCTTTAGTTATTATGACAGAGCCGCGTAAGGCTTTAAAAGACTTTTCGCTATATAGGGGCATGGCATACGTCACCGCAAACTCGCAGACGATAGCTGATATCTTGAGTAAAATTACACTTACGCGACTTTCTGTCGGAACATATTCTGCAGATATAGAGCTAAAACACCCTTTGCGCATCAAGCTGGTAGAATACTTAGGTGCCTGGAAACACTTTTTCAAGCTTCATGCGAAAGATGATGTTTACATCGAGCGTGATATTTTGGATTTTAATAAAATAAGAATATACGCAGATCCTGCAGTGCTAGAACATCTGCTTTCTAAATAGGCACTTTTTCCTTATATCTGCCTCTTTGCTCAACCTTTTTCAGCCTATCAAGAACTGCTTTATTTTTGTAGTGTGTTTCGAATATGCGCCAGCAGGCATCCCAAACATCAAAATGCTTGGATTTCAGGCATTCCTTCAGCAAATGCAGGTCAACAGCCTTGTCCTCAACTCTGTCAGAATGTTCAGACAGGCCAAAATCAATAAGATAAACTTTATTGCCTTTTAGAATCATATTGCTAGTTGTCAAATCTCCGTGCACAATTCCAGAATTGTGCATCAATTCTGTTTGCTCGGCTATTTGCTTGAATACGTGAACATCTTTCGACTCATCAAGGTAATCTCTTATTTTAGTTCCTGCTATGTGTTCCAGCTCTAAGGTAGATTTAGCTTCATTTACTTTCAAAACTCTGGGGACATTAGCCCCAGTCCGGATAAGTTTCTGAAGAATTCTAGCTTCCATTTTTGTTCTTTCTTTTCTCAATTTAATATCAATTTCAGGAATTCGATAGGATTTTGAAATTCTCTCCTTGATTACCTTATTTTTATCTTTATACAGGATTGCCTCAGCACCCTGAGCTATTTTCTGTCTCATTTGTTTTCTACAGCATATAATATTCCAAACCTTTAAATACTATCATGTTCTAGTCTATTTATGGCGACCAAAAAGGTGTGCCGGAATTGTTAGAACGCTGTTCTTAGCCAGTTTTATAAAGCATAAATGTTCTTCTCAAAGCTATGCCCGGGTAGCTCAGCGGCTAGAGCGTCCGCCTGTTAAGCGGAAGGTCGCAAGTTCGAATCTTGTCCTGGGCGCTTGGAGAATGAGGGTGTAATGGCCACAACATACATTCCGGTAGAATCTGCCTTGTCTGACAAGCAGATAGGGAAATCTGTTTCAATCCGCGGGTGGATTTACAGGAAACGAGGCCAGAAAGAGCTAATTTTCCTGATAATCAGAGATAGTTCTGACATTATTCAAGCTGTAATAAAGAAAGGCTCAAAGGCCTGGAAATCTGCCGAGAAAATCACAATTGAAAGCTCCTGCGAGCTTTCAGGCAAGCTTAGGAAGGATGCCAGAGCGCCAACTGGCTATGAGCTTGACGTTTCTGATTTGAAAATTGTTGGCTTAGCTGAAAGATTCCCGATTGCCAAAGATGTAAGCGAGGAATTTTTGCTTGACATCAGGCATTTATCTGTAAGGAGCCAGAGGCTGCAGCAAGTCTGGAAAATCCGAAGCACTGTATTTACTGCATTCAGGGAATTCTTTTTGCAAAAAGGATATTACGAAACCCACGCTCCTTTCTTTACTAAAACTTCCGAAAGCGGCCTGGAACTGTTCGAAGTGGATTATTTTGGCGAAAAAACAAGATTGGCGCAGACCTGGCAGTTTTATGCTGAAGCTTTGCTGCCTGTTTTAGAGAAAATATTTACAATTGCACCATCTTTCAGGGCAGAAAAATCAAAAACTGCAAGACATTTAACAGAATATTGGCATGGAGAGATGGAATCTGCCTGGATGGACCTTGCCGGACTTGCAAAAGTCTGTGAAGAACTGATTTCACACATCTGCCAGAAAGTCGCAAGGGATTGCGCAAAGGAATTAAAATTATTAGGCAGGGACCCGCAGCAGTTTGCGAAGATAAAGCCACCATTCCCGCGCATCACATACACAGATGCCCTGAAATTGCTAAAGAAAGATGGCATGAAAGTTATTTGGGGCAAGGATTTGCGCACTCCTGAAGAAAAACAATTAACAACACATTACGACAAGCCTGTAATTGTAACACATTATCCAAAAGAAGTCATGGCTTTCTATAAACCGAAAGACCCTAAAGATAAGAAGACAGCGCTGTGTTTCGATGTTCTTGCACCAGAGCTTGGCTTTGAGATAATTGGCGGCTCTGAAAGGGATTTGGACATAGAAGAAATGAAAAAAATACTAAAACAAAGAGGCGAAGATCCAAAAGATTATGATTGGTATTTTGACACGAGAAGATACGGCGCAGTGCCCCACGCAGGTTTCGGCATGGGCATGGACAGGATAGTGCAGTGGATTTGCGGCTTGGAAAGCATAAAGGATGCTATTCCTTTCCCACGAACAATGGAAAGGCTGGCGCCTTAATTTTGCTTTAATCGTAGCTATCTGCAATCATTGTCGCGCATGGGGAGCAAGTAATCGAAACTTCCGATTTTTCAATTTTAATTGGGGATTCTGCAAAACAAATTTCACAATAGCCATCGAATTCCATTTTTAAATCCGTCGGGGCAAGCTTCGCTGCTAATTGTAATTTTCTGTAAAGTTCACTGCTAGTTCTCCGAACATCTTCGCGTTCACTTTTTGAATATGTGTCATACGGTTTAAGATTTCTTCTAAATTCTTGCATTTCTTTAGTTATTTTCTCAATATCGTTTTTTGAAGTTTCAAAAGCTACCTGAATTGTGTGCTCGTGAATGCTGCTGAAGGAACACCTATACACTGCTACAATCACTAAACCAGTATTTTTAATTTGCACATTACCATATGTGCCTCCCCATCCTATTTCATGGCATTTTGGACAGCTCTTACCAAGAACTCCGAGGATATCATCGAGACTTTCTAAAGGCTTCATTTTAAAATCTCGTAGCTTAATTTATTAAAGCTTTCCAATTCCCTTTAAGATTTTCTTCATATCCAGCGCATCTTGCTCCAGCAAGGGAGTTTCGCTGATTAATGTGATGTCAGTTTTCCTTTTGACAAGCAATTTTGCCAGATCTGCAAAATCTGGCGTCTTGCTGGCTATCGGAACATGAACATCAACCCATTGTTTTGATGCTGACGAGAATTTTACAGAGTTGAAATGTGAATTAATATGTTCGATTCCAAGCTTTTTCATATGCTCCAGAATTGCTTCATAATCAATTTTGCCGCCTTCCCTTACAAAAAGATGGCCCCAGTCTAAATAAGGAATTACTTTTCCGTGGAATTTTCTGCATAATTCTGATATTTCTTCGAGGCTTCCCCATTGGGAAGCTTTTCCCATTGTTTCATAGCCCAATTTCACTTTTTTAATTCCTAATTTCTCTGCTTTCTCTAAAATCTCTTTGGTAACAGATTCCATTTTATTTTGTGCTTCTTCCTTCGAAAGTTTTCCATAATAAGCAGCATGAACTGCAATTGCATCTGCATTCATTCTCTCTGCCCTATCTAAAGTATCAAGAATTCTTTGTATAGAGGCTTTTACTATTGGTAATTTCTCAGAGAGTAAGTTAACATAGTAGGGTGCATGTGCAGAAAGCCTGATTCCTAATTCTTTGGCAAGTTTGCCAACCTCAGCCGCCAGCTCAGGAGACATATTAACACCCCTGACGAATTCAACCTCCAGAGCATTCAAGCCGAGCTTAGAACAATGCTTAATTCCCCCAATTGTAGTTCTTTCAGGGGAAGAAATAGGAACTCCACCAGAACCTACGAAGATAGCCATAGAATAAGGCTTTAAAATGAATAATTAAACTTTGCTCTTGGGCCCATAGCATAGCCTGGATAGTGCGGTCGGCTTCGGACCGACGGACGGGGGTTCAAATCCTCCTGGGCCCGCTAACCTTTTTAAATCAAAATTCCAGTTTTAGTTTGCTCCCGTCGTCTAGTCCGGTCAAGGATCGCGGATTCTCAATCCGCTGGCACGAGTTCAAATCTCGTCGGGAGCAGATGCGAGGGTTCCCGAGCGGTCAAAGGGGCAGGACTTAAGATCCTGTGGCTTAGTGCCTTCGGAGGTTCGAATCCTCTCCCTCGCACTTTCAAAGCTTACGCGGGCAGCGCTGAGGCAAAGCTCAGCTGGTCCGCATTCACTCCGTTCATGCGGGAGTAGCGAAGCGGTCAAACGTGTTAGCTTCAGAAGCTAATGGCTTAGTGCCTTCGAAGGTTCGAATCCTTCCTCCCGCATATTTTAAATACTCCTGATTTTTCCTTTTTCGTTAACAATGGCATTGAGAAAGCCAACAGCTAATGACAAGATTGCATTCTTCACGCGCAGAACTATCGGGGAAAAGGGAAAAGTAATGGTCTGGCGTTTTGAAGGAGAAGATATTTTTAACATAGAATATACCTGCCCGCATTGCGGCAAGCCAGGGGAAAAGCAGCTGGCTTTGGAAAGGGAAAAAGTTTCTATCAAAAACCCTGCGACTGGGAAAAGAAAAAGCAAGAAAGCATACATTATCCCCTGCGATAATTGCAAGCAGGACATTATCGTAGAGCAGTGGAAGGCTGGCCCTGGGAAAAAGAAGGCAGCATAGGATTTTTAAACCGAATTTTATCTTTTACTTTATGCCTCTGTAGCTCAACGGTGGAGCGTCCGTTTTGTAAACGGAAGGTTGCCAGTTCAAATCTGGTCGGGGGCATCATATTTTAAAGCTATATTAATCACTTTTTTTATGGAAAGTGCAGCCATGCAGAATTATGTTCACAAAAGCAATAATTGGCATACCACTATAGAGGATTTGACATTAGCCGTATATATAACAAGGAATCTTAACAAACGCATTACCGTTAGCAACGAAGATAAAGAAGCCATTCGAGATATGGCAGAACACGTACTCAACTTCTTTCCGGCAGGAATTGACAAAATAATTGACAACTCTCTTGAACCTGAAGACCGGGATGCCTTTTATGTCTTAGAAGATTTGGGTCTGCTCTACACAGAACGTGAAGATACTAAGTTATATGACGGAAGGGACTGGCACATAAATTATTGGCTGATAGACAGAGTTAAAATAAAAGAAACAGCCCAACTCGCTCGAAAAGAACGCCCTACTCATGCAAAAGAAGATGACTCATTTAGTTATGAAAATGTAACAGATGAAGTCTGGTCTTACGGAAGACCCAAACCAACAACCGATAAATCTATAAAAAGCCCTCAGGGCTATTATCAAAATGGTAGTTAAAGTATTTGAAATTCCGGCAGACAAGCTGAAGAATGTAAAGCCTATCCTAGAAGCTGCAGACAAGAAAGACCCTGCTACTGGAAAATGGATTGCCAATGAGTGGGCACTTCGCGGCTACAAGCTGCAGGAAGCAATAGGCTTGGGCCTAGAAGGCTCTAATTATTACTTATATGTCAAAGCAGATGATGCTTTCTTCAAGAGGAATGAGCCTGCAATCATAACAGCAGGGGCTAAAGAGCTGAAAGGCCCTGAAATGGAAAAGGTAAAGAAGAAATTCGAAGCTGCTGAAGAATCAGCAGAGCAAGGCTTTGGGTCTATCTTCGGCGAGTAATTTTTAAAGGCTTTTTTTCTCTTAAAATTGGGCCCTTGGTCTAGCGGTATGACGTCGCCCTTACAAGGCGGAGGTCCCAGGTTCGAATCCTGGAGGGCCCACTAAATTCTTAGAATTATTTCATCTCTTCTAAAGGCAAGCTTCCATGCTCTGACCAGAATACCATGTCCAGCTCTGCCATTGAGATGTTAAGCGTTCTTGCAAATTCCTTCATCAGCCTCTCAATATGAAGATATTTATTTTTTGGAAGCACCAGGGGGATTTCTGATATGACTTTGTGCTTGCATAATTCAGTTAGAATATGCCTGTCCAAAATTGCAACATCCTTGCCGTATCCAATATTGCGAAGGAAGTGGCTTGCTTCCTTATAGCCCAAGCCTTTGATGTTGTCAGCCAGCCAGTTTCTCAGGCCCCAAAGGTCATCTGTATTGAGCATGCCCTTGATTTTCATCTGGCCTGCTCTTGAAAAATAATTTCTTGCAGCTACAATAAAGTTTGCCTTGTTATTATGAAAACGGACTCCTGATTTTTCTAAAATCCCTGAGATGTTTCCTGCGTTTCCACTAAGCAGCAAGCCGGTCTGCTCGAGCTCTTTTATGGCCTTGTTTGCTGCAGAAGCTTTTGTCTGCGGCGTGCATAAGCAAAAACATAATTCTGCAAAGATTTTTTCGTTAGGCTCGTATTTAATTTTGTCAAGCTCCCCTAGCCTCTTGAAAATATCAGCTTTTTTGGAAGCGTACAATAGCAATAAAGAGGACTCCATCTAGCGTATGATACCAGAACTAATTTAAAACTATTGCGTTGCTTAACAAAATGGAAAATGATAACTATTGCCCAGACTGTGGAAATTTAATTTTAAGAGATAAGAAAAACGAATTGGTCTGCAAGTGCGGCTTTGTCCTTGGCAATTATACTCCCTCGCCCTCCACTGGCAAAAAAACAGAATTAGGCTCAGTTGTTGATGGAGTTGGCCCGCAAGACTGGAAAAATGTTACGAGTTTTGATGAGCGCCTCAAAGATTTGCATGCAAATATAAGTTTTAATCAAAATTTGGAAGATAGAATTAATGATATAATGCGCACATACAAACCTGAAGACGCATCAGATTGCATTGTTCAAAGTGCAACTGAATTATTTAAGAGAGCTAAGAACGACGGCATGGCGCGTGGAATACCTATAAAGTATCTCGCCACGGCGATATATTATATCGCATACGCACAGCACGATACGCCTAAATCACTGGAAAGAATAACTAAATCTTGCTTAGGCAGCAATGTTGGCCCTAAAGATATTAGAAGAGTTGGCCGGACATATAAAAATATTAAAGAAAAATTGAAATTGAAAATATCAGGTTATTCTCCGGAAAATTATATTTCCGTAATTTGCAGTGACCTTAATCTAAGCCTGAACGTTCGAAATAAAGCGCTCGACATTTTGAAGGAGGCCCGCAATAAAAATTTAGATTCAGGATGCTCACCACGGGGTATAGCCGCCGCAACAGTGTATATCGCCTCCATTCTTAACAATGAATATAAACGCCAGCGTGATTTAGCTAACAGTGTGACCGTAACTGAAGTCACCATAAGAAATACTTATAGGAAATTCGTTGACAAATTAGGCATACAGCTGCCTAATACTGAATCCCCTTCTGAGCCTTGATGCCCGCTTTGAAAGGATGCTTGATATCCCTGATTTCATTTACAAAATCTGCTTTCCTTATCAGCTCTTTGGATGCATATCTTCCTGTCAAGACTACTACTGTCTTACTTGGTAATCTGTTAAGGGCTTGAAAAACTTCTTTTGTTGTCAAGAGCTTGCAATAAATCGCGAGATTTATCTCATCTAATATTAAAAGGTGAGGTTTTTTCTTTTTTGAGATATCAACAGCAAATTTCAGGGCTTTTCTTGCCAGCTTTTTGTCCTCATCTGTCAGATTCTTCAGGCCAATCCAGCCTTTTCTGCCAAACTGGTGGACTTCATAATAGGGCTTCAGCATCTTTTGAATTTTGTATTCGCCTGTGTGCTTCCACCATTTCAGAAATTGAATTACAATAACACGATGGCGATGGCCGATTGAGCGCATTGCGAGCCCTAATGATGCTGTCGTCTTCCCTGCGCCTTCTCCAGTATAAACATAAATTTGACTTGCGGCCATAATTGTAAAAGATGTTTGAAGTTTAAAAAGTTAATTTTAGGTTGATGGGCAGAGCGGAGATGCACACCAGCCTGATGTTTCTGGATGTGCTATGACATAAGGCTCTGCTTCTGGCTTTTCCTTCTTTTCCAGCTCGCCTATGTACAGAACCTGTTCAGCTTTAGAGCCGTATCTGTAAACTGTGATGCCCTTGCACTTCAGCTTAAATGCAAGCTCATAGGCTTTCTTTACATCATCAATTGTTGCATTTGGCGGGAAGTTTATTGTTTTAGATACCGCATTATCAGTGTATTTCTGGAAAGCGGCCTGCATTTTAACGTGCCACTCTGGTTTTATGTCCAAGGCTGTGACAAAAACACTCCGCACATCTTTTGGAATCTCATTAAATTTTTGTATTGAGCCTGATTTTGCAATCTTGTTCATCAATTCTTCAGAGTAAAAGCCTCTTTTCTTTGCAACTTCTTCAAAAATCTTATTTGTTTCTAATAAACGAGTGCCTTCCAGCACATTTCTGACAAAGGAAACTGCAAAAAGTGGCTCAATTCCTGAGCTGCATCCTGCAATTATTGATATTGAACCTGTTGGTGCTATTGTTGTACAGGTTGCATTTCTCATTGTTTTGATTTTTTGTTTATCCCAGAGACTGCTCTTGAAGTTCGTAAAGCTGCCTCGATCCCTGCCAATTTTTTCAGATGCAGAATGTGCTTCATCATTTATGAATTTCATCAGCCTTTCAGCAAGTTTGAGGGCTGCTTCAGAATCATACCTTATGTTTAGCATTAGAAGCAAATCTGCCCAGCCCATTACACCAAGGCCGATTCTCCTGTTAGCTTTTGTCATTTGCTCAATTTCGTGGATTGGGAAATGGCTTGCATCAATAACATTATCCAGGAAATGCACAGATTTGTGAATTATTTTCTTTAATTTCAGCCAGTCAATCTCATATTTGCCATTCTTCAACTGCAAAACCATTTTGGTCAGATTTATGCTTCCGAGGTTGCAGCTTTCATATGGATGCAAAGGCTGCTCGCCGCAGGGATTTGTTGCCTCAATCTCCCCGATATTTGCAGTTGGATTTTTCCTGTTGATTTCATCAATAAATATAATTCCAGGATCCCCTGTTTTCCAGGCATAATCAATAATCAAAGCCCAAACATATCTTGCTCTCAGCTTTTTTACAGATTTTCCTGTTCTTGGATTAATCAAATCATATTCGCTATTTTTCCTAACAGCTTCCATGAAGCTGTCTGTAATTGCAACAGAAATGTTAAAGTTAGTCAAGACACCTGGCTTGGATTTAGCTTCTATAAATTCTAAAATGTCAGGGTGGTCCACTCTCAAGATGCCCATATTCGCGCCACGCCTCTTGCCGCCCTGCTTGATTACATTTGTAGTCTGGTCAAAAATTGTTGCAAATGTAACAGGGCCAGAAGCAACGCCTTTCGTGCTTTTTACTATGTCACCTTTCGGCCTTAATCGTGAAAATGAAAAGCCTGTTCCTCCAGCTTGCTGCTGAACAATTGCCATATGTTTTAGAGCTGTAAAGATTCCTTCTAGAGAATCAGGAACTGGAATTACATAGCAGGCACTTAGCAGGCCAAGATTCGTGCCTGCATTCATTAATGTAGGGGAATTTGGAATAAATTCCCTACTGGACATCATGGCATAGAATTCATCTTGGGCAATTTTCACGCCTGCATTTGTTGCGCCAAATTGCCTGTCAACTTCTGCAATTGTCTTGGCAACTCTCTGGAATAACTGCACAGGATTTTCAATTACCTTGCCTTCTTCATTTCTTAACAGATAGCGCTTTTGTAAAACTGTAAGGGCGTTAAGGCCTAATTTCAGCTCATCACGAATGCCTAGAAGGGCTTGTGCTGCCCGGACTTCAGCCCTTTTCTGCCTGTAAAGAATATAGGCTTTGGCGACTTTTGAGAAGCCTTTTTTCATCAAAGCCTCTTCAACAATGTCCTGGATATGCTCAACTTTGGGGATTTTGCCTGTGAATTTCTTTTCAAGCTCTTTTACAACAAAATCTGCTGTTTGCTTTGATTTTACACCATCAGGTTCAGAAACAGCCTCAAAAGCCTTCAAAATGGCATTTCTTATCTTATCGGATTGAAATGCCTCAAGCTCGCCAGTTCTCTTTCTAACTTGAGAAATCGCGCTATTTGATTTAGGTGCGGCTTTAGTCGGTTTTGCCGCTGCTTTGGGCTTTTTTGGCTTGCTCATCCTTCTTTTAAGAGCAGATTAGCGATATAAGTTTTCTGTGTTCACCTAAGAAATAACAAAAACTGCCGTTTGGTTTAAGCTACATTATTGAATTCAATATAGCATTAAACACCAAAGTATGCACTCAAAATGACCATAAGTGCAATTCCTGCAACCATTATTGCTGTTTGCGTGATAATTTCCTTCAAGCCTGTTGCCTCGTGCTTTAACTCAGGCATGAGGTCTGCAGCAGCTATGTAAATGAAGCCTCCTGCTGCAAATGCAATAAGTGGATAGAGTTTTGTTTCTGTCAGGTATGTTACAAAGAACACTAAAAGAGCTCCTCCAAATGTCGCTGATGCAGATGCAAAATTATACCAGAATATCTTGCTTCTCTCATATGCTGCGTGAAGCATTATGCTGAAATCTCCAATCTCCTGCGGCATTTCGTGGAAAAAAACAGCAAGAGTTGTAATAAAGCCGAGAGACGGATTAAACAAAAAAGTTGCAGAAATTATGACGCCGTCTATAAAATTATGAATTGTATCTCCTATCATCAATAATGGAACATATTCTGCAATGGGTTTTTTCAAATGCAGCTCGCAGTGATCTTTGTGATTATGATTGTGGTGATGCCAGACAAGTGCCCTCTCTGTAATAGAAAAGACAACAATACCCACTAAAACATAAAGAAAGGCATATTTGCTCAGCCCTGCTGCGTCGGGTATCAAATCAAATAATGCTGAGCCTAATAATGCGCCGACTGCAAAGGATACAAAGAAGTTTGAAAGATTTCGCGCCCATTTTTCTTTCCATAAAAGCAAAACACCACCGATAAGTCCACAAAAGCTTCCTATGAAGCATAAGGTAAGCAAAATTGGCAGTTGTGAAAGTGCTACCATAATAAAAGCACTGAATTGATGTATATAAATTTAATTAACCGAAAGGGGAATCTCTCAAGGCCATAAAAACCCATTAAACTTTAGAAAACGGAAAGTTTTGCAGACTTTAAGGGATTCCAATCAGCCACATTGAGAGAAGCCGCAGCTATGGCAGACCATGCAGCCTTCTGATATTTCCAAAATACCCTGGCATTCGGGGCATTCAGGCAAAATGCCTGCATCAGCAACTGCGATTGAACTGTGATTTTCTTTTCCGCTATCTGCCAGTTTGGCCTGGTTCTGTGCTTCTTCAAATTCCGCAAGCTGCGTCTGGCCTTTGTTTGTATGTATTGTCAGGATTTTTGCTATAGCATCTGGTATTGAATGCACTACTCCTAATTTTGAAATAGTTGGCATTGGCCCCCTAATACTTTTCAGTTGTTCTATTACGTCATTGGGGGATACGCCTGCTCTTAATGCAAGTGAAACTAATCTGGAAATGGCCTCGCATTTTGCAGCCAAAACACCGCCTGATTTTCCTATTGTTGAAAAAACTTCAAAAGGATTGCCGGCTGTATCGTCATTTATTGTAACATACAAATTTCCATAACCTGTCTTTATTTTGTAAGTCTTGCCGACTAAAGATTCAGGCCTGGCTTTTGGGGCAGCAATTACCTGCATAGATGTTATTGCAGCTGTTTGCACAGCAGGCTCTTTCTTTACGCTGATAACTTGTATCTGCCGGCTTCCATCGCGGTAAACTGTAATGCCTTTGCATCCTGTTTCCCAGGCCAGCAAATAACTTTTCAAAATGTCTTCTTTAGTTGCAGAGTTAGGAAAATTTATTGTCTTTGAAACAGCATTATCAGTGTATTTCTGGAAAGCAGCCTGCATTTTTATATGATCTTCTGCGGTCAAATCATGTGCCGTGACAAAAACTTTTCTTACATCTTCGGGAATTTCCTTCATATTTTTGACACTGAAGTGCTTTACAAGCTCTTTCATTAATTCTTCAGAATAAAATCCGCGCTCCTTGGCGATTCTTTCAAAATAAGGGTTAGATTCTATCAAGTCAAAAGTAGGCGTGTGTCTTTCATAAGCAATTGCAAATAAAGGCTCAACGCCCTGCGAGGCATTTGCAATAACAGCTATTGTCCCTGTCGGTGCTATTGTTGTGCAGGTTGCATTCCGCTGGCCGTGCATGCTTATCTGTTCGCGGATAAAATTCCAATCCATTTGGGAATCTGGCCTTCTATACATTTCTTTCAGGATTTCGGCGTCTTTCAGCACTGAATTTTCAAAGTTCGGGAACGGCCCTCGTTCTTTTGCCAGTTCTATAGAAGCCAGATGGCTGTAATAATTGATAAATTCCATAATTCGTTCAGCCAGCTTGAATGCTTTTTCTGAATTATATGGAACTCCAAGCAGAATGAGCATGTCCGCCCAGCCCATTATTCCAAGGCCAATTTTTCTGTTGCCGTTCTTGGTCATTTTTTCAATCATTGACAAAGGATAAGTATTCATATCAACAACATTATCCATTAATCTTGTTGCAAGATAGACTGTTTCCTTGAGTTTTTCCCAGACTATCAAGCCATTTTCCACAAACTTGCCAAGATTAATAGAACCCAAATTACAGCTTTCATACGGCAAAAGCGGCTGTTCTCCACAAGGGTTTGTGCTTTCAATTCTGCCTATAGCCGGCGTTGGATTTGTTTCCAGATTATTCATCCTATCTATGAAAACTATGCCTGGCTCGCCGTTGTGCCATGCATTATCTGCAATTGCCTTGAACATTGCCTTTGCTCTTCTCTTGCCGACAATTTCCCCGGTATTGGGGTCAATTAATCCATACTCTTCATCTTTTTCGAAAGCTTTCATGAAAATATCAGGTATCGTGACTGATATGTTAAAATTAGAGATAACACCTTCTATATTTTTGCACTTGATAAATTCTTCAATATCGGGATGGTCTATCCGGAGCACGCCCATATTGGCTCCTCTGCGAGTTCCCCCTTGTTTTATTGATTCAGTGCTTTCGTTTAGGACACGAAGCCAGCTTAGTGGTCCAGATGCTTCTCTTCCTGTTGATTTCACAATTGCGCCCTTGTGCCTGCATCTTGAAAATGAAAAGCCAGTGCCTCCGCCGCTCCTGTGAATTATTGCAGTCCACTTTACAGCATCAAAGATTGAGCTTTTGGAATTTTCATCTCCAATGCTATCCTCTATGGGCAGGACAAAGCATGCAGAGAGCTGTTGTAACTTTCTTCCTGCATTCATTAAAGCTGGAGAATTGGGAAGAAACTCTACAGAGAGCATTAATTTATAGAATTTATCTGCCCACTCCTTCACTAAAACTTTCTTTTTCTCATCTTTGTCTATTAAATTGTAAAGTTCCTCTTTAGGGGTATCTGTGGGAATATTAAATTTGTAAAAGACTTCTGCGCAGGCCAGATTCCAGGCCACGCGCCAAAACATTTCTTCAGGGGTTTCTATGATTTCATTTTTTTCATTTCGTCCCAAATATCTTTTTTCTAGAACTGTTAATGAAGCAGAAGACAATCCCAGCAGATTTTCGTATGATTCAACGCTAAAGGCCAAGCCTGCACCTCCATCAGTGCATCTTTTTCAAAGGAAAATTTATTTAAAAGCATTTATTCACTTGAGTAAATATTTACTTAAGTAAACAGTTTACAAAGGCAAAGCGATGCGATTTTAAAAGTCACGATTGAAACCGAACAGTGTTAACTCTATATTTCAGAAAAATTCTTTATTCAATTACTTGTATCTCTATGTTAACATCAGCTGGTATAGGAACTCTCATTACAAGATGCAAAGCCCTTTCATCAGCAGCTATATCCAATAATCGCTTGTGAATTCGCATTTCCCACCTGTCATAAGTTTCTGAGCCTTCCCCGCTTGGGGCTTTTCTTGTACTTACCACAAGTTTTTTAGTTGGAAGATGAATAGGTCCTGAAAAAGCAACGCCGACTCTTTTAGCTATGTCTGTTATCTGCTGAATTACAGAATTCAGCTGATTTATGTTTGTGCTGTACAGTTTTATCCTTGCTTTCGGCATAGTCGTCTTCAGCTACGCATATATCTATGCGAAGTTATCTGTAAGGTTAGAAAATTGTTTTAAAAGGTTTGCTATTTAGGCCTTACGCATTATAATATCCATGTGTATGCTATCTTGAATATAACGATAAAGAATTTCTGGATGTTTTAGTAAGAGTTTATAATTCTCATATGGACGAATCCATTCAGGATTCAACGAATACACAAAGCACTGACAGTCAGCTCTTGTTACTATATTTTTTTTAACTATTCCTTTCTTGACTAACGTCTCTTCAAGCCGATAAACTACTAATCCATAATTCCCTGAAAAATGCTTTTCAACTATTTTTTCCATAGTGATTGCTTTTTTTGGGTCACGGGGAAGAATCTTGAGCAACTTTTCTGCTTCGGGGTCAAGCAAATTAACTAGGGCGCTAAGTTTTACGAGAGCGTTTAAATTGAATGGTTCTTTCGTGGTGGGTATTGTCATAGTTTTTAGATTTGTTATAGCTTAATAAATAATTATATTCTAAAAGAAATAAATTAAAAATTAAAATCGTAAAGAAGTTTATTTCTTTACTAGGTCCATTACCATGCCAGCTGCTACTGTTCTTCCCATGTCCCTGATTGCAAACTTTGCCATCTGGGGGAAGTCGCTGTATTTTTCTATGCAGAAAGGCTGCAATGGCTCTATAACAACTTCAGCTACATCGCCAGCCTTGATGAAGTCTGGCTTTTCCGGCATTGCCTGTCCTGTCTTTGGATCAAATTTCTTCCTGATTTCCTTGAACTTGCAGGAAACTTGTGCTGTGTGGCAGTGGAATACAGGAGAATAGCCTGCTGTTATGACAGTTGGATGGTTTAATACAACTATTTTTGCAGTGAATTCTTTTGCAACAGTTGGAGGGCTGTTTGGATGGCCCAGGACATCGCCTCGGCGCATGTCTTCCTTGCTGAGGCCTCGGACATTAATTCCGACATTGTCGCCCGGCTCAGCCTGAGGCAGTTGTTCATGATGCATCTCAATAGATTTTACCTCGCCCTGCTTGCCGGAAGGCATTACAATTATCTTGTCATTAGCTTTCAGGATTCCTGTTTCAATTCTTCCAACAGGAACAGTTCCAATTCCAGTTATTGTGTAAACATCCTGGATTGGCATTCTCAAAGCAAGATTTGTTGGTTTTGCAGGAGGGTTCAGCAAGTCAAAAGCTGCCAGCAAGGTTGGGCCCTTATACCATGGCATCTTTGCAGGAGCCTTGTCTATGTTTTCGCCTTCCCAGGAAGATATTGGGACAATCGGAACTTTTGTTATATCAAAGCCGATTGATTTCAGCAATTTTTCAATATCTGCTTTGACTTCATTGTAACGTTTTTCCTCGTATTTGGCCATGTCCATCTTGTTCAGGGCCACAATTAATTGGGCAACACCTAATGTTTTTGCCAGGAAAACATGTTCCTTAGTCTGTTCCATGACACCTTCGCCAGGATTAGCAGAAACAACAAGAACCGCAGCATCTGCCTGTGATGTTCCAGTAATCATGTTCTTGACAAAGTCCTTGTGGCCTGGGGCGTCTATGATTGTAAAGTAATATTTTGATGTTTCAAATTCCTGGTATGACAAGTCTATTGTAACACCACGTTCTCGCTCTTCCTTGACTTTATCCATTACAAAAGCAAATTCAAAGCCTGGCTTGCCCATTTCTGCAGCCAGCTTTTTCAAGTCGCCTAATTGTTTTTCAGTAAGCTTGCCGGTATTATAGAGAATTCGGCCTACAGTGGTCGATTTTCCATGGTCTACGTGACCTATAACTACAAGATTTATGTGGGGTTTTCCTCTTGCCATTTTAAATCATAGTGGACTCGGGACTGGCTTTTTTAAGCTTTTCCCCTAGCTAAACCGACTAAGGGAATCCCTATGAGTTCGGCTTCGCAAACCCAGGATGCCATACCATCTTCGCTAACGCTTGATGGTAAATTCTGAGCGGCGATAGAACCTTTAATCAAATATAGGTTTAGGTAATTCTTTAGGCAAGCCCTTGCGCTCTCTGATGCGCATTATGGTTTGTATCTGCAGCTCTGCTGGCAGTTTCTTGTAGCTTACATCTATCAAAGACTGGAAACCACGGCCTGCTGTTGCTGACTTTAATGCTGTTTCAAAGCCAAACATCTCTGAAACAGGAATTTCAGCGATTATTACATAACGAGTGCCTTGCTGCGTAGTGTCCATTATCAAGCCACGCCTTCCGCCTACTAGTTTTGAGGCTTCTGACAGGAATTCAGCTGGTGTGTCAATTCTAGTTGTCTGCACAGGCTCGTAGAGAACATCTCCCACAGTCAACATTGCATTAAAAACAGCCTGCCGCATACAGGGAATCATCTGTCCAGGACCTCTGTGAATTGCATCCTCATGCAATCTTGCATCAAGCAGAAGGACTTTCAAGCCGTAGCAAGGTTCCCGGGCCATTGGCCCCTGGTCCATTACTTCCTGGAAAGCTTCCATGACCATTTCTATAATTTCGCCGATATGAACAATTCCGCGCGTTGCTTCAACCAAAACATTTCCGCCGTAAACCTGAACAACTTGTTTTGCCTGGTCGCGGTTCATGCCTGCCTCTGCTAAAGCATCAATTACATCTTTCTTAACTTTCTTTATCTTGCCTTCTGGAATCTTGCCAGCTTTGATTGCTTTATAGACTCCTTCCTCCAGAGGTTCGACTTTGACATATAATTTATTATGCCTGTTCGGAGATTTTCCTTCAACCTCTTCTGATTTTTTGGCAACAGTCTCTGTATAAACTACAACCGGGGGGGATACAATAATATCAAGGCCTTTTTCCCTGATTTTTCTTTCAACTTTTGCATCCAAATGCAATTCGCCAAGTCCTGAAACAAGAGTTTCGCCAGTGTCCGGGCTTATTTTAATCCTTAGTGTTGGATCTTCAGCCCCCAATATTTTCAAATATTCAATTAATTTTGGCAGATCCTGCGGGTTTTTTGGTTCAATTGCCTTTGTAACAACAGGCTCAAAAATGTGTTTTATGGCTTCAAAAGGTTCTAGCTCATTTCCAACTTCGCATAAAGTCTCGCCGACTGCAGCACTTGTAAGGCCGACAATGCCTACAACATTTCCTGCAACTGCAGTCTGTATGGGAATTCTTCTTGATGCTATGAAAGTGCTTAATTGCTGGACTTTTGCATCCCTTTTTGCCTTTACTAAAGATAAAATCTCACCCTCTTCTATTTTTCCGGAAAAAATTCTGACTGTTGAAATCATTCCTGCGTGCGGGTCGTAAACAACTTTAGTCACGCCTGCCGCCAATGGTCCTTTTGCATTGCAGCTCAGCATGCTTTTTCCAACTTCAGAGTCTGCATCGCCTCTCCACAATCTGGAAATCCTGTATTTTTGCGCTTCTACTGGAGACGGCAAATGCTCGCCTACCATATCAAGAACAACAACGTGCAAAGGAGCTTTCTTTGCAAGCTCTTCATCCCTGTCCTGCGAGCACAGGTCAATAATATCTTTGAAAGTAATTCCAAATTTTTTCATTGAAGGCACTGATATGGCCCATTTCCTTAAAGCAGAACCAAAGGCTACTGTTCCTTTTTCAACAGAAAGCATCCACTTGTCCTTAAATTCAGGCTCTACATTTTTCAAAATGAACTGGTTAATTTCATTTACCAAATCTGTAAGCCTCTTAAACAGCTGATCTGGTGTTAATTTTAATTCCTTGATTGCCCTGTCAACTTTATTGATGAAAAGGATCGGCTTTACCCTTTCCTGCAACGCCTGAAACAAAACTGTTTCTGTCTGGGGCATCATGCCTTCAACAGCGCAGGCCATTACAACAGCACCGTCAACAGCGCGCAATGCCTGTGTTACATCAGCGCCAAAATCTACATGGCCTGGAGTGTCCAGCAAATTAACAAGATAATCTTCATTTTTGTAAACGTGCGCCATTGTTACAGTGGCACCATAAATTGTCATTAATCTTTCATGTTCCTGCTTGTCGATCCATGTCAGCATTCTTTCCCCAACTAATTCTTTAGACATCATACCTGCTTCTGCTGCCAAATTATCAGTCAGGGTTGTCTTGCCGTGATGAATATGCGCTACAATTCCAATATTCCTGATATTTTTCTGATTAAGCATTAATTTCTGCACATTTTCTGCATGCTCAATTTCCTTTCCTGTTGCTGCCATAATTCAGCCTTTTGAAAATGATTTATAAGCGTATCGCTAAAGGTAATCTCTCAAAGTCTGCAGAAGTTTTTCGCTTGCAAGCTGAGCTTTCTGGACATTCAAAAACCAGCTTACAGCGACTCTATTTTAGATATTGCTTATACAAAAAATCATGCAGGTTTTTTATTTTAACCCTTTCCTGTTTCATTGAATCCCTGTTCCTTACAGTAACATCTTTTTTCTTTAGAGAATCAAAATCAACAGTTATGCAAAAAGGAATTCCTGCCTCGTCTGCTCTCCTGTATCTTTTCCCGATGCTGCCTGAATCGTCATAAAATGCCGAGAAACAGCAGTTTAATTCGGCATAGATATCTTCAGCAATTTTCGGCAATTTTTCCTTGTTGATTAATGGAAAAACTGCTGCGAGAATCGGCGCTATTTTTTTGTTTAGTTTCAAAACTGCCCTGACTTCATCTTTTACTTTCTCTTCAAAATAAGATTGCTCCAAAATAACATACAAACTCCTGTCAACACCCATGGATAATTCAAAAACATGTGGCAGAACTTTTTCATTTTCATCCAAAACTGCCAAATCCTGCTTTGAGCCCTTTGCGTGGCTGCCCAAGTCGTGTTCCCCGCGGTAATTGCAGGCCACTAATTCAATCCAGCCTAACTCAGGCGAATGTACTTCAAAATCCCAGCCTTCTTTTGCATAGAATGCTTTTTCTTCACTTGAAAGCTGGCGGAATCTGTAATTCTTAACATCAATGGCATCATAAAACTGCTGCAGCAGTGCAAGATAATATGCAATCAGCTTGTGCGAGATTATTTTTTTCCTGACTGCATCTTCTGCAGTCATTTCTGTAATCTTATTTGTCCCTAAAAGCTGAAGTTTTAGTTTTGTCTTTTTAATTTTATCAAATTTTTTGAAATCTCTGGCAGGATGGAAGAAAATTTCAATTTCTGCCTGGTTAAATTCTCTTTGCCTTATGAGAGTTTGCCTCGGGCTGATTTCATTCCTGAAGGCTTTTCCTGTTTGTGCAATTCCGACTGGCAGTTTCAGCCTTAATGTTTTATATAATCTTGGAAAATCTATGAAAATATTCTGGCAGGTTTCAGGCCTCAAGCCAACAACCTCTTCCTTCCTCGGGCCTGCAGTGAAGGTAAACATCATGTTGAATTTCCTGGTTTTTCCCAGCTGGCCCCTGCAATTGCTGCAAAAAATCTTATTTTTTGCAATTAGATTGTCAAAATCCTTTTCAGACAGGTTTTCCGGTATTGTTTTTTTAGTTACAGTTTCAATTAGTTTATCTGCCCTGAAAATTGTCTTGCACTTATTGCATTCAACAATGGGGTCGACAAAATTATCCAGATGTCCAGAGGCTCTATATACCGATTCTGGCAAAATCACAGAACCGTCAATTTCAATCATTTCATCTCTTTTAACAAGGCAGGCTCTCCATAAATCTGTGAAATTTCTTTTCAGGGAAGCACCAAGCGGGCCATAATCATAAAGTCCTGCATTGCCCCTGTAAATTTCAGCTGACGGGAAGAAAAATCCCCGCCTTACTGCAAGGTCTATGACTTTTTCGTATAGTGGCATGCTATTCCACTTAATTTGATATTTATAACTTTAACTCGTTAATTGTAATCCCTTAAGTTTTGATGGCTTTCCTGCAAGCTAAGAGATTACAAAATCCGTTTTCAATTCCCTAAATCAGCTTCAGGCAGATTATAGAAATAACAAATAGAATACTGAATGTAACTGTGGCAGTCCAGAGCTCTTTTTCAAAACTTCCGCTTTCTTCCAGCTAAATCACCTATAAAATGCTGGAAGATAAGAATAAAAGGCCTGCTTTGCTTAATTTTTTAAGTTTACTGTTCAAGATAATTTAGCTTTATTGGCTTATTGAAAATTACGTTCAGCCAAGCGCTAACATAATATTTAAGGGCAAGTTTATGGAAACTTTTTTCATATCGTCTGCTTGAGATTGGCATTCTTAATCTTGGATTAAAATGCACCTTACCAAAACCACAGTGCCGTAACCTCTTTCCCAGCTCATAGTCTTCCAAAAAATTTATATTAAAAGGGTATTTTTGCAGAATAGAACGCCTGAAAGACATATTGGGCCCCCAAAGATAATTTGTGCCACACATTGCAACAACTGCCGGGAAAAGCTCTGCCCACAGCCTGAATGCTATTCGCAACTTTAAACTTTTTCTTTCAGTCAAAATTACAGGTCCGGACAGTGCCAAAAGCTCTGGATTGGATGAGAAGGCTTGGGCAATCTTGAGAGTCCAATTTTTTTCGGGGGTTGCATCCGCATCACAATAAGCGATAATATCGCCAGTGGCTTTTTTCCAACCCAGATTCCGCGCAGCAGCTATGCCACAGCCATTATCTCGCACAACAATATTCACATATTTTCTGGCTATCTTTGCAGTGTTATCTGTTGTAGATTTGCAGTAAACAACAACTATTTCCGGCTTTAGCAGCTGTTTCTTTAAGGCTTTCAAACACGAAGGTAAATAATGTTCCTCGTTTTTGGCGCATACGATTACGCTAATTTTCATAGAGAAAGTAAAAGAAATAATTTTTTAAGCCTGCTTATTGCGATTTTGCTTTCTTTATGCAGCCTTGCACTTGGCATGCTTTCGCCTATTGTAGATTGCATAAAGAATTGCCAAAACAAAGATAAGTATTGCAAAAGTCATTACTGAGCCCTGCTGTACAAAGAACATTGCTGTTGAAGTTGCTATCTGGCCTGCACAATCAATTGGACAAATGGTTATAGTCTCGCCTGATTCGCAAATGCCATTGCCGCAGGCTGCAGCTGCTGCAGCAGCAGGTGCTGGCGCAGGTGTTGGTGTTGGTATTTCTGATAAAACTTTAATTCTCAAGTTTGCAGTATTATCAGTCTTTGACAACAATGTAACTTCCAAGTCATTTATTCCATTGCTGTTTGTATCAAAGTCTTTTGTTTCCCCTACTTTGAAAGTTGCTTTGATTGGATTTGAGCTTATTGTTATCTCAACAGTGCTGTCAAATACGCCTGAAACCCTTACACTGTGTGTTACGCCACCTGAAATAAATGATGTTGTGCTTCCAACGCTGAGAGCAATATCCTGGGATGTTCCTACTATTATGCCGCCAAGAGTTTCAGTTGTTGGAGTTGTCGGCCCTCCACCTCCTGGTGCTCCGCCAGTAGGCGGCACTACCACTGTGCTTGTTGTTGTAAAGTTATCCAGCTCTGTTGCATTGCAATAACCATATATGTTGCAGCTTACTGCAACGTAATAGTACGATGTGCCTGCATTCAGGCTGCTTACTGTTACATTATGGTTTGTATCCAGCGTGGCATTATATTCGAAAGCTGCAAGAGAATCGTTTAATCCATAAGCTACCTCTGAATCTGCATTTCCATCTGTCAGCCAGTTGACAACTACTGAATCTGCTGAAGCATCTACAACTACGGGCGATAGCTGCGGCTGCACTATATTTCCAATAGGTACAAATGTGCTTGTATTCAAATTTGTTATGTTAGCATAGACAATATTATTTGTTGTATCAATACCATTACTGCTGGAAAATCTTGATGCAGTGGTTTCCCAAGTGCCATTGTCTTTGGCCATCGCCAATATGCTTTCATTAACAACGCCCAAGTCGCCATCTGTATAAGAAATATTCATGAACAGCCAGGGGTCTGCCAATGGGGCGCTTAAGCCCATTCCCGCAATCGTAATACCGCTAACCCTGATATATTTGGAGATGTTTGAGTATCCAGTCGGGTCAGTAGACAGGCTTGTTGGAGCCTTGAGGCCAAGGCCGAAATTGCCGTTATAGACGCTGAATGTGGCTGTTGTAAGCCCATATTTTCCGGCAAACACATTATTTACTGCAATTGTGTTCCATAGAATGCCACTATATGCATAAAATTCATAATTGGTATTTCCAGACAGGTAATTGCTGGTAAAGTTGTTGTTGGAGCAGCTAGCGGCTGTTATGTAAACTCCATATCCGCTATTAGACATGTTGTTTGATATTACTTTATTATAAGTAGAAGTTGCAGCAAAGCTAATGCTGCAGTTTGTATTGTTATTCAAAGTATTATTTGTTATGTTGTTATATGAAGAAGTTGTAAGGTAAATGCCTGTGTTAGTATTATTATTAAATGTGTTGCCTGAAATGTTATTGTTTGTTGATGTGTTAAGGTAAACTCCATAGTCATTGCTTCTGGCAATATTATTTGTAACATTTACATAATCTGAAGAAGCAAGGTGTATCGCGGAAGCATCTCCGCCGCCTGGTGTTGGATTCCAATAGAGCACATTATTTGTAATTGCGCTCCAGTCTATATCATTATAATAAATGCCTGTGGCATAGCCTGTTACATTGCAGTTTTTTACTGTGATATTAGTCAAAGCAGGCAGGGCATATATGCCACAGCTTGTGCCGCTTGTTGCAGTAGTTATATTATGATGATTGCAGTCCAAGATTACATTGCTTGCAGAAATAGACATACAACGGGTGGCGCAGGTTCCTCCCGAAAGCCCGCCAGTCTGGTAATCAGTAAGGTCTGCACTCAAAGTATACGCGCCTGTTGAGTTTATATCTCTGCAGGTGGTGACATCTGTTATGAGAGTTGCTCCAAGTGGAGCATATGTGCTGCCCGCGTCTGTTATATTAGAATATACAAAGTTTAAAGCTTTATTAACGCTATAATCGCTTGCAAAAACATGATTTGGATACCATGTTCCGTTATCTTTGGCTATTGTCAAATTGCTTTCGGTTGCACCGTTAATATCTGAATCGTCGTAAAATTCATATAATGCCAGCCAGGGTACTGCACCTGCTTGTTCTTCAAAGCCTGCAGGGCTGTATTTTGTTATGGTTACATACTTGCTGATGTTTACATAGCCTGCAGGGTCTGTTGTAGGGCTTGCAGTGCTATTTAATTTAAGGTCATAACTACTCCATGGATAATATGTGAAATTTGTCCTTGTTGAGGTAAATGTCTGGTTTGTAAACGTGTTGCTGAGGCCGCCGTCTGTTATGTATACATCTTGAACATTCTTGAAAGCAGTATTATTTGTGAAAACATTGCTGTCGCTTGTAGCATCTGTTTTGAATCCGATGGAAGTACTGGTGCTTATTGTATTGCTGAAAATAGTATTGCTGTCACTTGCAATCATGCTAATGCCAATAGCATTGCTCTGGGCAGTGCAATTTTGTATGCTTCCGCTATTGACTGTATTAAATTCAATGCCGGTTGCCCAGTCTGTTACCACTAAATTTCTTACAGTAATATTTGTAATAAGGTCTGTGCCGCCGCTATAAAAAGCCTGAACGCCAACACTGCCGCCTGCATCCTGGCCGTCAATTGTTTTTCCATTGCCGTTTAGAATAACATCGCTGACGGATATTAATATGCACGGTGTTGTGGCGCTGTTTGAAATGTTGTTTGTAAGTGTAAACGTGCCAGCTCCATCTAGGTTGCAGCAGGCTGTTATGGTGCTAGTACAAGAACCAGCCTGGATTTCATAATCTGAAGAAGATAATTCTTGTCCTGATTCCTGCCCTCCGGCAGTTCCTGTTATTGGATTTTCCGGGGGCAAAGTATTTTCCGGCGGTGTTATTATCATTGGATTTTCCAAATTCAAGGCACCGCTGCCTGCAACTGAAAATCCTGCAAAGTTAGAGCCGTAAAAAGACAATGCGATTACGGCGATTGCTATGATTAACAAAATTCCAAACCTAAATTCATTAGGCTTGCTAGCTCTGCCAGAATTAAGCCTCCTTCGCGGCATCTTATCTTTATAATAAATTGAGTTGTTTATAAAGTTTATTATACTACTACAATATTATTATGCTAAGGCTTCTTCCACCTTATTTCATAAAAAGTTATTTCGCCTTCTGCATCTACAATTCCAACCAAAAGATTTTTTCTTGTTGAGTGCGCAACTCTGTTCATTGCAGCAAAATCTCTCCAGGTAAAAGAGTCGCCTTCTGCTGTTGCAAAGAGCACCCACTTTGCATGATCCTGGCCAGGCTTTACACCTCTAGGATAAACTCTAAAGTCCGCGCCAAATTTCAGAGCTGTCTTTGTGATGTAACCCCTAGTCCTGATATCGCGGTAAACCTGATAGCGAGTCCAGAAATTCTTTTCGGATTTGTTTGCTTTCCTGACAAAGACTTCAAATTTTAATTCTTTCTTGCCGTCAAAAACTTTCAGCTTGCCTCTTTCCAAAAGATAAAGGGCTTCCTCCAATGATAATTCAATCCTTTTTTCTTTTATGCCGTGAATTTCACCAAAAGAGCTCCTGTCATAGAATGGCTGCGCGAGCTGGAAGTCTTCTGTAACTGCAACCTTGTTGCCAACCAGATAGCCGTTTATCGGCCTTGTAAGCTTGATTTCTTCAATTACAACAGCATTTTCTGCCTTGTGCTGCTCCAGGTCAATTTTTTCTATTTCCTGTTCTTCATTCGATTCTGCTATCTCTTTAAGCTTGTTTTTGTCTTTCTTGTGCTTCTTTTTACCCATTTTACTACTCCTGCTATGGCTGTAATCTCCTTTGGGTTGAAGGCTATAATTTGCCTGCTATGCTAGCAAGCCATAGCTTTCAGTTATAGAACTACGCGTCTTCCCCACAAATGAAAAAGACTGTGCGTGTTCCCACAAAACTCTTTTATAGACCTTTAAATATCTTGCTGTATGAAAGCCATAATTTTGGGAACTGCATCAGCATTCCCGACAAAAGAAAGGGCGCACAGCGCGATGCTGCTAGATATAGGCACTGAAAGCCTGTTGTTTGATGCCGGCGAGTCTGTGCAGAGGCAGATTCAGATAGCTGGAGCAAGGCCTTTCAAAATTTCCAAGATTTTCCTGACACACTGGCACGGAGACCATGTTTTAGGCCTTGGCGGATTATTGCAGAGCTTTGGCATGCTAAAGAGAAAAACTCCTGTTGAAATCTACGGACCGAAAGGCACTTTTGAAAGATTCCAGCATCTGAGAAAAGCCTTGGAATTAAGAATAGGCTTTCCAATCAAAATAATAGAAGTTCCTTTGAAAAATGTCAAAGTTGTAAATGCAGATAGCTATGAAATCTGGGCTGCAAAAGCAAAACACGATATCGATTGCCTGGCATTTGCATATGTAGAAAAGCCAAAGAGACGAGTTGATATAAAATATCTGAAAAAATTTGGCTTGGTAAATAATCCTGTAATTGGAAAACTTGCTGAAGGAAAAGATATTACTTGGAAAGGCAGAAAAATATTTGCAAAGAAAGCAACATATCTTCAGCCTGGAAAAAAGCTGACTTACATCGTGGACTCTGCTTATGCAGAAAATCTCATAGAATTTTCAAGAAATTCAGATTTGCTGGTATGCGAGGCAACTTTTACATCTGAAATGAAAGCCGAAGCCAAAGAATTCGGCCACATGACTGCAGCTGATGCTGCTTCGATTGCAAAGAAAGCCCATGCAAAAAAGCTGGTAATCACGCATTTCAGCCAGAGATATAAAAATGCTGATGATTTGCTGAAGGAAGCGAGGAAAATATTCCCAAATACAATTGCAGCTAAAGATTTTATGCAGTTTGATATTTGAGCAACTAAGGGAATCTCTTAAACATCAGTAAATAGTTCTTGCTTGCTAGATCAAGCTCATTTAACACTAAGGGATTACTTCGGCAGTAGTTTTTAATTATTGCTTTTTAGGTTTTTTCTTGAGGACCCTTGCAGCATAAAAGATTATTATTGCTGATAAAATCAATAACATAGCCGGGCGCACTTGTTTTGATGCTATAAATGCTGTTATAGCATTGTTGATGCCTTCTGGTGTTATTGCTGCTTCTTCTGGCTGTGCAGCAGTTGCTGCAGGGGTTACTTCCTCTGCTGCTGGCATGGCTCCCGCCTCTGACAAAGCTTTAATTCTAAAGTCTGCAAGGCTGTCCGTCCTTGATAACAATGTAACTTCCAAATCATTAATGCTGTTGTTGTTTGTGTCAAATTGCTTTACTTCATTAACTTTGCTGAATGTTGCCTTAATTGGATCTGAGCTTATCATTAATTCAATAACGCTATCGTATATGCCTGAAATTCTTATGCTGTGTGATTCTCCATTTGAGGTAAATGTTGCCAGGCCCCCAAAGCTAAGGGTGACATCGCGGAAAGTTCCTGCAGGTATGGTTCCTAATGTTTCAGATGTTGATGTTGTTGTTCCTGGCGAGCCGCCAGATGGCGGCCGCTCCTGAGGCTTTTCATAGATTAAATTAAGCGTCCTGTTATCTGTTTGGTTTGTGTATTGGGAGGCATCAGTGCAGTTAATGCTCCACTTATAGCTTCCAAAAGCTATGTCATCTATTTCAAAATTAGTCAAGGTGTCATTCATTGTTGTTTCGTTTGTCTGATTAAGAGTTCCATTGAAATAAATTGAGCAGTTTGTTGTATCGTATGCATTGCTCGTATACGTGAAATTGAATGTTATATTTTGCAGATTCGTATAATTAGCATTATCTGCTGGCTTATTTAATGATACTTGTGGAATAGAAGTACCCAGAGGAGCTTCAAGCGGTACAAATATGCTTGCTAAATCTGTTATGTTTGCATAGACATAATTTTCGCCAGTGTTAACACCATACGTGCCGTCTGTAAAGATTACGGGGTTAAGCACCCAATTTGAAATTTCAGGGGAATATTTGGCCATAATCAGGCGGCTTTCATTAAGAATGCCTAAATCTTCGTCAGTATAAGAAATATTCAGGAAAACCTGGCAGGTTCCGCTGGTGCAGGTAGCTTCAACATAATTGCTGATATTATGATAGGCGCCCGGGTCTGCGGGCGGGTTTGCTGTGCCTGTGATATTAAGATAGCCCGTGCCTGTAAAGCTGACTACTACAGGATAACTTGATATTATTTGATTTGTAAATATATTATTCTCCGAAGATTCAGAAGTTACGTCCCACACAGTGTTATTGGATGCTGTGTTGCCATCCAATGTATTATAGTTGGAGCCAGAGGTTAAAGTAATGCCATAAGTATTCTCGCAGGCTATATTGCCTGTTATGGTATTGCCAAGGCTTGGATCAAGGAAGACGCCGCCTACGCCATTGCCATTGGCTGTGTTATTCAATAAAGTGTTGTTGGAGCTTGAGTGCAGATAAATGCCATAAATAGAATTATTATTGGCTATGTTGGTTGTCAGATTATTGTATTTGCTGGATGCGAGGTAAATGCCAGACTGGCCGCCAAAGCTTGCTGCGTTGCTAGTTAATATGTTATAGAAAGCTGTGTTTATGTTTATGCCGTTGCCGGCAGTGCTATAGCGCACAGTATTGTTAGTCATATTGGTGCCGTTGCTCAAGATAGTGTCGATTCCCTTTTGGTCTCCAAAAAGATAATTAAAGTATAGAGTGTTGTTAGGGGCAGTATCTAGATAGATGCCATCAGGAGTATTGTTGTTTGCAGTGTTGTATGAAACAATGTTGTATTTGCTTGAAGAACCAAGGCGGATGCCTGTGTTGGCTTTGTTGGCTGTGTTATTTTGTACATTATTATAATTTGATGTGTCGCCAAGCGCAATGTTGACACTATTATTATAGGCTGTATTGTTTTGTACGTTGTTGCCTAAGCTTCCAGAAAGGCCGATGCCTGTGTTAAAATTGTAATTGGCAGTATTGTTTGTCAATGTGCCGTTATTAGCACTGGTTTGGAGATAAATGCCGTTTTGGGTGTTGTTGTTAGCTGTGTTTCTTGTTATGTTATTGTAAGTTACAGTAGTGTAAAGATGTATTCCATGCATATTATAGTAGGCTGTGTTATAAGCAAGGCTGTTGTATTGTGGGTTGTGGTAAAGACATATACCTGCTAAGGTGTTATTGTAAGCTGTATTGTTAGTTACATTGTTATACTGTGAGTTTTCGACGAGCTCAATGCCATACTTGGTATTATAGTAGGCAGTATTGTTTGTTATGTTATTTGAAGTGCTGCCTGTGAGATAGATGCCGTAGCCGCCTTCGCCCAGGCGGGTAACATAATTGCTGTAAGCTGCATTTTTTAATATGACATTGCTGGTGCCTGCGCTGACATAAATTGCATAACTATTGTTGAAAGCAGTGTTATACGTTATGTTATTGGAATCAGAGGTGACTGCAAGGCCAATGCCATAACTATTATTGTAGGCTGCATTGCCCGATACAATATTATTGTTAGAACCATGGTAAAGGTAAATGCCCTGCTGAGTATCATTATAAACAGTGTTGTTTGTTACGTTATTGCTTGAGCTTGAGAAAAGGTAAATGCCTGCGCCCTCTCCAACACCCCATCCTGTGTTGTTGCGGGCAGTGTTGTTCATTACAATGTTGGATGAGCTGTATTCAAGGTTAATGCCAAGGGTATTGTAATAGACTGTATTATTTGATATGTTGCTGGCTGAAACGCCTGTGAGAATAATTCCGTTGGCAAAACTAAGCACATAACAATTTTTGATTGTTGCATTTGTAGTGTTGATTACATTAATGCCGTTGATAGATGCTGTACCTATCAAAGAAAAGCCATCGCAATTCAATATTATATCATTGGACGTTATATTGATGCAAGTGTCTGTTGTGGTAATGTTCTGCGTGAGGGTATAAACGCCTGAAGAATTCATAAGGCAGCAGTCAGATATGCTTGCTGTGCAAGCAACTGCCTGAGTTTCAAAACCTGAAGATAATTGCTGTTCTGGTTCTGTTGTTATCTGATTTTCTTGTTCAGGCTCAACAGCAGGCGGCTCTGTTATTATTAATTGATCTTCAAAGCCAGTTGTCTCATTGCCATTTTCTGCAACTGAAAATCCAGTAGCACTGAATGCAAAAAAAGACATTGCGATTATAGCAATTGCTACGATTAATAAAATTCCAAGCCTAGATTCATTAGGCTTGCTGTTGTTCTTGCTGGAATGTGGCCTCCTTCTAGCCATACGAAAATATGTCTTAGGTTGTTTATAAAAGTTTAGGAAACTGCTGGAGTCTCTTAGCATTAATCAGCCATTAGCCATTCTGCTAAGCTTTAGCGAAAACCCTCTCTGAAAGATTACAAAGTAAAATAAAATCAAGAAAGAAATTTATTTCTTTCTTGGCCTGCCTCTTGCTCTTGGTTTTTTTGTTTTCTCTTTCTTGCCTACTTCGTCTAAAATGTCTTGGGCTGCTGGCTTTTTTTCTTGCTCTTCTTTGCTTTCTTCTGCCTTTTGTTCTTCTAATTGCTTTGGTTCTTCCTCCAGGAAATCATTGAACTTCTGCACTATATCTTTTCTTCTTACCAGATAGCTAAACCCTGTGACAATCACTATTACAAGAATAATGAAAAGCCAGTTAGGAATGTAATATGTGCTTTGCATCAGAAAGTCTTTTACAGGTGCTAAGGATAACGCTGGCAAAGCAGGCAGTGACAATTTTGGCAGGCTTGGCAGTGAGATGCCTGCAAATTTTTCTTTTATATTTTCAATCACATTTGATTGTGGCGTTGTCGTCTGGTTTGAAACATTAGTGCTTTTATTGCTAGTAAGTTTTGCAGCTGCGGCGGGTGATAAGAATTTGGATATTTCTTCAGGAAGCTCTTCTGTTTCATTCCCTGCTGGTGGAATCTCTTGTGTTTGGTTTTCTTTTTCGGTTGCAGGAGCTGTTCCAAGCGGATTTATTTCTGGAAGCTTTAGGTTTAGTTTTGGCAGTGCCAGTTTAGGAAGCTCCAGTTTGGGCATTGCAAAGCTTGGAGCTTTTATGTTTATACTAATTGATTTTATTTTTTCTCCAATTGAGCTGAAGAATGCAAATATTCCATTTTTAACTGCTGCCAGCCTTTCACGCGGTGTTTTTGCGATTAGTGGTTTCTCCGGCTGTTCTGCAGCCTTGCCAAGATTAATGTCAAAGCTTGTTGCCGACAGGACAGTGCCGTCAGCCAGTCTTGCAGACACTGTTGCTTTGTAGGAATTCTCTGCAGTCTGCTCGGGAACTGCAACATAAGCATAAACAGTTGAAGCAGATTTTCCAGCTAGTTTCAAGGAAGCAGGATTCAGCTGTACAAACTGCGCTCCTGTCCCGCTTACATCCAGATTATAAGTTGAATCTTCAATGCCCTTGTTTTCTATAATAATAGGAACAACTGCAGGCTCGCCAGCTGCGACATTCACATTGGTCAATGCTGCTGCCGTTTGAACTCCGTAGCAGGAAGACATCGGGGCAATGTTTAACATTAATGTATCTGTTGATGATGCATGGCTTAATCCCTGCGACTCTGCTCTTACAACAATTGTTTTGGTTTCTGCGGGATTATCTTTCGGCGAAACCAAAAGATTAAATTCTGTTGAATTTCCTGCTTCTAAATCTGCAAAATTCTTGTCTAGAGCTGCGAAGTCGGCTCCTGTTACAATTAAAGAATATTTCTCTGCAAATTCTCCTGCATTAACAAGGGAAACTGCATAGTTTTTGGATGTGTGCGGGCAGATTGTATCCTCGATTGCTGCCAGCTTCAGCGAAGTGCCGTGGCAGCTTCGCACATTTGCAGTAATTATCTGCTCCTGCGAGTCTCCGCTCTTTGGATTTACAATAACTTTAATCTTGAAATCTCCAGCAACGCCAAATCCTGGGAATAAAACAATATTTGTAAACTTGCCTGCTCCTGCAGAAGCAATTATGTTTTTGTTTTCAACTGTGGACCAGGCTGGCCCTTCAACATTTATTACATATGAATTATCGACAGAGCCCTTGTTCTCAATTGTAAATGGGATCTTGGCTTCGGAATTTTCGCAGAAGCTTACATAATTGGTATCCACGCTCGCAGAATAATCATAGCAGGGCCTTGATGTTAATTTCAAGTCTGCAGATGCCAGTGCGCGTGAATTCTGCGAGGCGGCTTTAACTGTCAGTGCAAAGTTTCCGGTTTGGTCAGCAGGCGGCGTGCTATACACTGTAATATCTTTAGCCTGGCCGGCTTCGAGTCTCACCACTTCTTCTGACAAGGTGGACCATTTTGCAGGAACGCCTGTTATTGAGAGTGCAAAATTCTCTGTATATTTTCCAGTATTCTTTAAAGTCAGGGGGAATTTTGCTTCGGTTGCAGAGCATATTTCATTTGAAGGAGCATTTGCAATAAGAGATGCAGAATGGCAGTCCTTAACTGTTATTGTTGCTGTTGCAGATTCTGTTCCTTTCAGGGAGCTTAAAGTCACTTTTAATGGATAAGCCCCTGGATTTGCAGAGATGCTTGGAGTTACATAAATGTAAACTGTTTCAGACTGGCCTTGCTTTAGATTAAAGCCGGGAGGGGCTGCTATTGCCCATCTTCCTGCTGAATCTGAAAGGCTGACTGTATAGGAATTTTCAAAATTCTCTATGTTTGAGACTGTAAACGTGAAGACAGAAGTGTCTGTAGCGCAGGTTTCAGCGTTGTTTTCGTTCAAAATCAGGGCATTTGCAGTTGTAAATAGCGAAAATACAGCTAAAATTGCCAGCAGGATAACAAAAACTCGCCCATTAAAGCGAGTTTTTGGAATAGAAAAAATTAGGTTGGAGCTAAGAGTTTTGAGGCTAATTTTTTTTATAATTATCTTTTTTCCCATGTGCACCTCTATTTACTACTTCTCACGGACATCAGCATATAAGCATTTCTTTACTGGAATGTATACATTGAAGTAAATAAGACCGCCCTTTGGAATCCCTTAACAGCTTAATAGTTTCTTTTTGTTAAGGTTATTATATTTTGTTTAAGCATTCAGGCTTATTGTAATTTATCTATTTTTGCTGGGCTTCTTATGCTTTCTTGCCCAAAATACATATGCCAAAGCCATCAAAATTAATACAAGAGCCAATGTCTTTACTGAGCCCTGCTGTGCAAAGAACATTGCTGTTGAAGTTGCTATCTGGCCTGCACAGTCAATTGGACAGCTTGACAGAGTCTCGCCAGACTCGCAAATGCCATTGCCGCAGGCTGCAGCTGCTGCAGCAGGTGCTGGCGCAGGTGTTGGTGTTGGTATTTCTGACAGGACTTTAATTCTCAAGTTTGCAGTTGTATTAGTCTTTGAAAGCAAAGTGATTTCCAAATCATTTAATCCATTGCTGTTTGTATCAAACTGCTTTGTTTCCCCGAGTTTGAAAGTTGCTTTAATTGGGTTTGAGCTTATTGTTATCTCAACAGTGCTGTCAAATATTCCTGAAATTCTTACACTGTGTGCTTCCCCGTTTGAAGTAAATGTTGCTATGCCTCCGAAGCTGAGGGTAACATCATGGGATGTTCCTGCTATTATGCCGCCAAGAGTTTCAGATACTGACGTTGTTCCCCCTGGCGCTCCCTGAGAAGGTGGTGGCGGCACTACTGCTGCGCTTGTTGTTGTGAAATTACTTGGGCCTGTTGTGTTGCAGTTTCCAACAGCATCACAGCTTGTTACATTGTAATAATATAATGTGCCTGCATTCAGGCTGGTTAATGTTACATTATGATTTGTATCCAAAGTGGCATTAGTTTCTGAAGATACAAGCGAAACATTTAATCCGTAATCTACGGTTGAGTTAGCTGCTTCATCTGTCAGCCAGCTGATTGTTGCAGAGTTTGTCGTTATGTTTGTTGCAGATACAGATGTTATCTGCGGCAGGGCAGTATCTGCTGTTGTAAAGAATCTTGTTTCAGAAACATTATCTAGACTGCCATCTGTGCAATTCACAGACCAATTATAGCTACCAAGACTAATTCCATTTATTAAAAAGTTTGTCAATGTGCCGTTTAATGTTGAACTATTTGTCTGGTTCAAAACATCATCAAGGTAAATATCACAGCTAAGTGTGGCACTTAAGTCATCAGTTGTAGTGAAATTAAAGTAGATATTTTGCGTATTGTTAATCTGCGTGTCATTAGCAGGCAGGTTTAAATCTACTTGCGGTTCTGTATTTGTACCTCCAAGCGGTGCAAATGTGCTTCCAAATCCTGTTATGTTTGCATAAACATAATCATCAACTGTGTTTACGCCGTAATTGCCATCTGTAAATACGTTTGGGTCAGTTTCCCAAGTGCCATTATGTCTTCCGATAAAGAATGTGCTCTCGCTAATGCCGCCTAAAGGAACTCCTGCATAAGATATGTTTAAGAACAGCCAAGAATCTTCTGAATTATTTATAGAATCTACATTCCTGTCTATACCCAGATAACTTCCTGGATAACCTCCTGGTGGCGGTATAATCATACCTTTCAAAGTAAAATCTTTTCCATTGAAATTTACAACTACTGAATTAGATGTGAAATTTGTGCCGATATTATTAATTGCATCGCCTTCTCCTGCAACATCATAGCCATTATTATCTGCGGTGCAATCTATTATGTTGTTATCATCTCCGCCATTAAAGTGCATTCCATACACTGCATTTGAACTGAAATTATTACTTATAAAATTATTACTTGACCCCATAATATCTGTGCCCCTGTCGCCATTTAAGACAAATTGATTGTTAGTTACATTGTTGCCAGAAGCACCAATCATCATACCCATAGCCACATTATTATCAAATGTATTGTTGAATATAATATTATTAGTGCCTGCATCTATCATTAGCCCAGCCGTATTGAATGAAGCATTATTTTGAGTTATGTTATTGGAACTGGTAGATGTTACAAAGTGCATTCCTTCTTCACTACTAGTAATGCTATTATTTTGTATAATCCCACTATCAGCACTTTCGTACCAAATACCCCAAAACCAATCTGCCGTATTGAGGTTTTCAATTGTTACATTTGTTAAGGCACCTGCACCCAAAACATAAATGCCATAAGACATAGGAGTATCAGTTCCACTAATTGTGTTCCCCAATCCATCCAAAATTACATCTGATGAGGTTATGTTAATGCAGTACATATCGCTACTGCCAAGAACACTGGCATCAAGCGTATAATAGCCTGCTATATCTAATGAAACCCCGCAGGTAGTTATAGAATATGGATTAGGGTCACCAAGAGGAGCAACAATACTGTTTTGATAATAGCCAACTGTCATAGTTGTTATATTTGCGTAAACATAATCATTAACTGTATCCAAGCCATATTCACTTGTAAATGTTGATGGGTCAACAGACCAAGTACTGGTGTTAGTGCTGTATTCAGACATATTAAGAGTGCCTTCGCCTAAAATAGCTCCCAAATCCGCAGGGTCATTATAGCTTATATTCAAGAAAAGCCAAGCATTATCTGTACTATTAAAAAGTTCTATATATTTGCCTATGTTGGCTTTGCCACTAGGGTCTGCTGGAGGGCTTGAAACTCCCTTTAATAATACATCACCAGAATATGTGAAATTAACAGTTGTTGGATAACTGCTAAAAGTGTGATTATAGACTATATTATTTAGAGAGCTACCGCCAAAATTAACACCAAAGTTTGAAGTATTAAGGGTAGCACCATTGGTAAAAACATTATTGTTCGATGCAATTACTTGATAACCTCCATTGCTACCGTTTGTTGTAGCATTTATTATATTATTGTTGCTGGAAAAGAATAAAACTATTCCTTCATTTGAATAACTATTTGCAATATTTGTCAAATTATTATATTCGCTGCTTTCAAGGTCTATGCCTCTTTGGTCATTATCAACAGTTAAATTTTCTAACTGGGAATTATTAGTAAAGTAAAACCCTACACCTATGCCGTTATTGCTCAAATCCAAGTCCTTGATAGTAACATTATCGCACCAAATGCAATAAATTGTGCTGGCACTAGTAGAACTGTCATACACAGTATCATTAATCCATTGCAGATAAAGAATTGGCTTACCGTTTGCGGTATTGCTTGTGTCTATTGAATTGTTGAACTTTGCTGGGTCGTATGTGGGATTACCAAAAACAAAATTACGCTTATTATTAGTCATTATATTATTTGTAAATGTACAATTAATTATATCGCCTATGTTTAATCCAATAGCATTCACAATATTATCACTTATTAAATTATTGGAGATATTACTATTATATACCTCTGCTAAACTTATACCACTTTGAGCATTTGAACTTGCATTATTTTCAATTACTTGGGCATTATTAAGAGAATTTATATTCATGCCACCTTGAGTATTATTATAAATTGTATTATTCTGCACAAGAATATTATCTGAAGTATCTATTGACAAAGCACCACTTCCCCAAGAATTATGAATGAAATTATTTGTTACATTAACTGACAGCGACCCTGACACCATCATACCGTAATAACCATCAACAATTTCATTACTGTCTACGATACTATTTGACGAGCTATCTTGTATAATAATAGCAGGATTAAAAGAATTACTATACAAAAAGTTATGGGATATGTTATTATTATTTGAGTACTGTAACCTTACAGCACCACCTACGCCAGGAGTTAGAGTAGATAAACCTATGTCTGAATATGTTACTGCACTATCATTAACATTAACAAACCAAATTCCTGAATCAAAGCCATCTAATTTTATATTGGTTACTGTAACATTTGTTAAGCCATTTGCAAGAATACCATCCCAAGTACAAGCAAAATTACTGGTTACAGTATATCCTGCACCATCAAGTATGACATCGCTAGCACTAATGGTAAAGCAAGGGTCTGTACCGCCAGAAGCAAAGCTAGTGTTTAAAGTATAAACACCTGCTCCAGTTATGTCACAGCAAGCATCTATCTCGCTGGCACAAGCAGCAGCCTGTGCTTGAGATGGCAGAAATAAAAGAAAGCTGACTGCAAAAAGCATTAGCAATAACAATAACTGCAACTTGCCCTTAGCCATGTATGAATAAATTAAACTAAGGAAGTTTATAAAGTTTAAGGAACTGTTGGAATCTCAGCATTAGTTAGTCATTTTGCCAAACTTTAGCGAAAACCCTCTCTGAGAGATAATAGGGTTTAGCTGCGCACAGTAATATGGCTTCAGCGCTTGTGTCTGTGTTTTCTCAAAAATATATATGCTAAAAATATAGCAATAAAAATAAGGGCTAAAGTCTTCAGCGAGCCTTGCGATAATAATGTTGTTGGTGTTGTCGTTGGCGGTGTTATGGCAGGTGGTGTCCCTGCAGGTATTGCTGGAGTTGTTTCCGGTGTTGGTATTTCTGACAGAACTTCGATTCTTAAGTCTACAAGGCTGTCAGTCTTTGAAAGCAAAGTGATTTCCAAATCATTTATTCCATTGCTATCGGTATCAAATTGTTTTACATCATTGACTTTGAATGTTGCCTTGATTGGGTTTGAGCTTATTGTTATTTCAACAGTGCTGTCAAATATTCCTGAAACTCTTATGTTGTGCTGTTGTCCATTTGACATGAATGATGCTGTACTTCCAAAGCCAAGAGTAACATCTGTGGAAGTTCCTGCTATTATGCCGCCAATAGCTTCAGATGTTGGAGCTGTTGGTCCTCCACCTCCTGGTGAACCACCTGGAGACGGCGGTATTGCTTCACGTGTTGTAAAGTTCTCAGGGCCTGTTGTATTGCAGGTTCCATAAACATCACAGCTTGTTATATTGTAATAGTATAATGTGACTGCGTTTATGCCTGCTGTCAGCGTAATGTTATGGCTCATAGTTAATGTTGCGCTGTTTTTTGCAGAGCCTAATGCAGTTGTTGTTCCATAATCCACCGTTGAATCAGCATTTTCATCTGTCAACCAGTTGATTGTTGCAGAGTTTGTCGTTATGTTTGTTGCAGATATCGCTGTTATTTGTGGTGGAGTCATGTCTGTTATGGATATGTTTGCAGTTCCTGGATTTCCATGTATGTCATTGGCTCCAACTGTTATGTTAAACAATGAAGTTATACCCGAAATATTGTAATACCACGAATCACTGCCATTAACTGTTAAGTTTAACCTTGCATAAGTGCCGTTTGCAAATTTTACTGCGGCATACGGTTGCGGTTGGAACAAGCTCTCGGAGGAATTTATGTTTATTATATTTCGATTTCGTGTTATTGTTATATTTGGCGCAGTGGTATCAATATAACCTAGCATATCTTGGAAACCCTCCTTTCCGTCTACAAACTTAAATCTTATTCCATAATAATTTGAAGCATTTTGAAGTCTTGTTAACGTTAAATTAACATAATCCGTAAACGGTGTAAGTGAATCGCCAACATGAAAATAACAACTTATGAAACTGCTATTTTGGGTTTGTATTGAAGTGTTGAACGCCTTGTCTATGCTTGCCGCGGTTAAAGGACAAGGGCCTTTTGTTTCAGCTATTGTCCTGTTCATGTTCCCTGAAGTCTGATAGTTCGTGGAAGAAGGATGATAAACAGAATAATTAGAAGGTGCTATTGACCAATTATAATCATTATTTCTAGGGTCTGCTATGGGAACATTAACAACTGGCGCTCCGTTGGAAGCATCAAATGGTATCCATTGTTCCAACCAGTTTGAGTAATCTGTCGTTTCTCCAAGCCACCCTGCTGTTACCATGGATGGCCAGAAGTTCCTATCTATTAGATAATGGTTTAGTACTTCTTCTGCCGAAGCTTGGAAAGTCGCGTTGAATGAAGGATAAAATGTTGACGGCACCTGATTCCAGGAATTATGGGCATTATTATCTATGTCATCATAAGACGTTAAATGAGGGTGCCATTCTATGCTATCATTATAATTAATTATATCGGAAGCCCAATTTGATGTTAACGCATCATAATATGTTGTAATATTTGTTGGAATACCATCATTTCGGACATTTGTATTAAATTCCAGAGGTCCATATGTTATTGGCATCCAGGTTATTTTATAGCTGTTATCGAATGAGTCTCTAGCATTGTTCCTATTAGTATTATTCATTAAGTTAGCAACGCTTGAACTCAGCGAAGTGTAACTGACAGTAGAATCATAAATATCTATTGTATAATTATTATAGAAATCATCCCAATTAGCTATTGTTGTTTCATAACCTTCTTCCCCGTGAATTTGAAACATGACTAATACAGTATATTGTGGCTGGTCTATGAGTGCAGAAAATATATTATTAGTAAAATTTGTTATGTTTGCGTAAGCATACTTGCTTACCGTATCAACACCGCTTCCTGAAATGTTATACCAATTGGATCCATCGTTGCTGTAAATCTTTATTGTGCTTTCGTTTCGTGCTAGCCCAACTTGCGAGGCATTATAGCTGACATTTAAGTATAGCCAAGAATTTGCAGATTGGTTTGTTGCATTTACATACTTGCTGATGTTTGCATAGCCTTCAGGGTCTGATGGCAGGCTTGTCACGCCTTTAAGACTGATGCTACCTGCATAGGTAAAATTGATGCTTGTTGGGTAGCTTGCAACTATCTGGCTTGAAAACAAATTATTTGGGGCGCCAGTAATGTAAATATCCCATTGCGTGTTATTGGACGCAGTGTTGTTTGTGAAATTATTTGAATTGGAGCTGCTTTGCAAATAAATTCCGTATTTGCTGTTATTAACAGCTATGTTGTTTGTGAAACTATTACTGGAGCTGGAACTGGTAAGCCTTATGCCGTATTGATTGCTAACGGCCGTATTGTTTGTGAAATTGTTATATGCGGCCGAAGAAATAGATATGCCTGTAAAAAGACTGTTGCCAACGATATAATTGTTTGTAAAATTATTGTACGCACTGGAGCTATAAATAAACAGGCCGTTAAAGCTGGAGTCGTTGATAATATTGCTCGTGAATATGTTGTTGTAGCTGTCTTCTACATCTATGCCGTTTGCAGTGCTGCCATTTATTATATTATTTGTTAAATTGTTATAGGAGCTGGAAGAAACAGAAAAACCACTGACGCTTGAGTTGATGTTGTTGCCCGCAACAACATTATTATCTGAACTGAAACTAAGCCCTATGCCCAGGCCGGTATTATAAATCGTGTTGTTCAATATGCGGTTGTTTGAACCGTACATAAGTTGTATGCCTGCGCCATTACCGCCTGTGGCTGTGTTATTTATTATGTTGTTATTGGAGCTGAAGTCAACATAAATATTGTTGATACCATTATTGGATGTGTTATTGGTTAAATTGTTGCCTGAGCTGTAATTGATGTAAAAGCCATAGTCATTTGGGCCCTCTGCTGTGTTGAAGGTGAAGGTGTTGTTGGAGCTGAAATTGAGGTATATGCCGTAATTGAGATCATTTATCAGCGCGTTGCCGCTAATGTTATTATTATTGCAGGATTCTAAATATATGCCTAAGCCAGAACCTACCGCTGGACCGTGGTCAATTATGCTAAGGCCGGTAGCATCTTTTATTGAATTATTGGTTATATTGGAATTGTTTGAGTTTTGTAAATATATGCCATCTGTATAGTTCTTAATGTTACAATTTTTAATTGCTATGTTATTATAATTTTGAGACCAAATTGCATTTGTATAATTAACTGAAGAATTGCCATTTAGCCAGTAGCTTTGGCAGTCCAGGACAACATCGCTTGCCTGTATATCTATGCAGACGCCCATGCCAGCTTGCTCTTCTGACAGGTTTTGTGTTACTGTATAAGTTTCAGCTGAAGTAATGTTGCAGCAAGCATCTATTGTAATGGCACAATCAGCTGCCGCCACATTCATACTTGCAAAGCTTATGCAAAACAAAACTGTGATTGTCAGCAATAAAATCTTTATGCGGGAATGATATTTAAGTGGCCTCATGATGTTGTTTTATTATATTAGGCATATTAAAAACTATTGCATGCTAAGACTAAATTAAAAATAAAAAACTAGCACATTTAGAAGTAAATGTGCTCTGCTCTTGCTTTGTTGTTGCCGTTTTTATAGAATTGGAAGTAAACAACAATTGCTGCAAGGATTATTGCCAAAGCTGCAATTGCCAAGCCTGCTGAAGTCATTGAAGTTTCTGCATTTGCCTCTATTGTTACAGAGGAAATTGCCTTGTCGTTCTCCAATACAACAATGCTTGCTGTGTGCTGGCCTGCTTGCTCTGCAGTTATTGTAACTGTAACAACCTGTGTTTGTCCAGGCCTTAAGTCAAACTTTGTTGGGTTTGCTGTTATTGAAGCCCAGCCATTTTCGTCTATTGCAAGTGCATAGCTCTTTGCTGCAGTGTCTTTGTTTGCAATTGTTAATTGGAAAGTTTCAGCTTCATTAACATCAAGGTCATCCAGCTTTATGTCTGTGCTCCTTACATTTGATATGTCGCTGATTTTAGTTTGATCTTTTATAATCAAGTTTGCAGAAGTGCTGTATTTTGCCAATGCATTTCCAGCTGTTGCTGTTAATGTGTAAATTCCGCCATCAGCATCTTCAGGCAAAGCAAATGTCATGTAAACAGTCTGTGAGCTGCCTGCAAACAATGTTCCAAATATTTTCAAGGATTTTGTAATGCTTAATTCAGGAACTGCAACTGAAACAACTACGTTGTCCTGGTCGTCTGCGCCGTTGTTCATTACAGTCAAGGCAACATCAACATTATTGCCTGCTGAATACTGTGTTTTTGAAGTCCTGACATCCTGTATGAAGAAAGCATCGCTGTCCTGCTCAATTTCAACAGTGTTTTCAGCTGTGACAGTTTCCCTGTGTGAAGCTTTTTCCCAGATGCCGTCTGCTTCTACAATTAACTTGTAGTCGCCGGCTTCCAGGTCTTCAGGTATTGCCAGGTTTAAAGTAAGAGTTTTTTCAGAGTTTTGCTGGACTTGCATTGTTCCTGCTACAACTTTGTCAGTAACCCTGTCTCCAAAGCTGTCTACAAGCCAGGCTTTCAGATTAATATCTTCAAAGTCAAGTGTTGAGTGTGAGTTTGTCAATTCAACTTCAATTGCTAATGTATTTCCTGGTGCTATAGGGTCATCATAATTTACATCTGTGATTGCAAAGTATTGTGTCTCATCTGTTGCATAGGCAGTCATTGGGCCTAATGCAAACAGAGCCAATACAAAAATTGCAAACAAGCTAGTTGTGGTTTTCATTTCCTTACCTCTTTGCCCTGACGACAATTGGCCTTGCTTTTTGCGGCAAGATAAAATCTTTTGCCATCCAGCCAATTGCGCCTATAAGCAATATTATTATTACTGCCAATGCAATTTCGCTTGCAGGTATGCCTGTTCCGCTTTGGTCTTTTGGCTCAACAACTGTTACAGTTGTTGGCAATTCATTTGAAGCAACTTCAAGCACAACAGATTTTGCTGCAGACAAGCTGCTGTATACAGCTGAAATTACAACAAAGTATTTGCCTGCTTTTACATTGTCAGGTATCACAAAGCTCAAGTATTGAGTTGTTGCATCGCCTTCATTCAGCTTGAAGCTTGCGCTTGTTGCTGAAATGCCAATGTCAGATGTTGCTTTTATTGCAACAGTTTCGGCGTTTGCGCCGCTATCCAGCAAGCTAACTGCCAATTGGACAGTGTCGCCAACTTTGTATTTTGTAAGGTCTAATTGAACATTTGTTATTGAAATCTGGTGTTTCTGCTTTACAACTTCTAATTTATCTGCAGAAGTGTAAGTTCCAGTGTATTTGTTGCCATTTGCATCTTTCCATGCCAAGTCAACAACTACTGTGTAAGTCTTGTCATCAGCATCCTGAGGTATTGTTATTGCGACTGTTTCAGACTGCTTGTCTCCAGTGTCTATTGTGCCGAAGTCAATGTCTGTTTCCAAGTCGTCCTTGTCTGCTGCTATGCCTTTAATTATAATAGTAGCTGTGACATCTTCAGCGTCATAAGTTGCGTTGTTCTTTAATTCAAGCTCAAAGTTTTGAGCTGAACCAGGAGCAACGCTGTCTTTGAAGTTCAAGTCATATACTATCATATCCCCGGTTGTTCCGCTCTGGGGGATTGTTACTGAAACTTCATCTGAAAATGCACCGCCAACTGAGTTGAATGCTGTTATAATATATTTGTAAGTTTGGCCTGCTACAAGGCCAGCATCTGTATAAGTTGTTACAGTTGGGCCCACAGTTGCAATCTTTGCACTGTCTCTTGCAACGTCAAAGCCGTCAATTGCGGCTCCTGAGTAAGTCCATATCAGGTTTGCATCTGTGCCAGATGCAGTAACTGCCAGGATTGGCTTTGCAGGAAGTGATCCTGCGTTTATAGTATATTGCATAATTGTTGGGTCTTGCGTGCTGTCATCTATAACTAAACTAACATCTTTTGACGTTGTGCCGCTCCACAGCCTTGCAGTAAATGTGCCATGGGGCATTGTAAATTCTGCCTGGCCGTTTGCGTTAGTTACTTTATCTTTTATGATATAACCTTGTGAATCTAATATTTGTATTCGGTCTGCGTGCGTGCTTCCGCTTGCAGGCTCAAATATAACATTTGGATAGTCTACAGCCATTGCTGGTGCAACTATTGAAGCTAAGAACATTAGCCCCAAAATCAACGCTCCGAATTTAGTTTTCATTTTAGTTTTTCACCTCATATTTTTCCTAGTTCAGTAACATCAGAGTCTTTAATTACGGCTCCTGTCCTGTATTTGTCGTTCAGGAAGTATGTCTTTCCATCAGCTTTTACTGCCTGTACATATGCGCCTTTTCCAGGAGTGTCAACAATTAAAAGGTAAGAGACATTTTGTCCTGACAAGTCTGCATAATTCAAGATTGCATCTTTTGCTTCTTTTGACAAGTTAGCATTGCTTTTGATTGCATTTTTGAACACGTTGTCCATTGGGCCCTTGAAAAATGCGTTTACATCTGAAGCCCAGCTGTAGTTTGTATGGTATGCAACTAATGTGTCCAAAGCGTCTGCCCTTGCAGAGCCGCTTGCATTGTTCAAATCATCTGCTTGTATCTTCTGCACTTCTAAGGTTCTCCACTTGTACTCGTCTGCCTTGTTTTCTTCTGTGTAGAACTTATCTTGATTAAAATAAGCATCAGCTTTGCTCAAGCCTGCATGGGACAAGTAAGTTGCCTTTAATGGGTCTGCAAAAGCCGCATCTATGGCAGGGTCAACTGCAAGTATCTTTTCTCCAAGAAGTATTGCATCTAATGCTGGCTTTGCATCTAGTTGTTTTACAATAGTATCATTCAAATCAGAAGTTGCATCTGCAACAGCACTCCTTACTCCTTTGTACAATGTTGCAATGCCTTCACTAAAACCTAAGTCCTTTGCTAATTGTATAAGGTCTGAGTATGATTTTCCGTAAAGGTCTTTCTTCTCTGCTGAATTCAAGCTTTTGGCTAATGCATACCAGTCGATGAAAGGATCCAATGCCTGGACATTATAATGCCATGTTCTGTTGTCAGTAGTATCATTGCCGTGCATTGCCTTTAATTCTTCAACTGTAAAAACATCATTAGTTATATTTGCTGTGTGGTTGAACAAGTTTCCAAAGGAATTGTCTATTGTCTTGTTGTACCACTTGTCAACAGGCTTGTCAACGTTTACTGTTTTAGTTTCGCCACAAACACCTATTTTCTTGCAGGCATCTTCAAGAACCGGAACATGCAACGCTCCGCCCACCGCTATTCCTGTTACAGCAGTTGTAACTGCTAAAGCAGTGGTTGTTGCGGGGTGCTCTTTAACGAAATCGATTAAACCCATTTTATTTCATCACTTTTAAGGAATGATAGCCTTTTAAAGTTTTCTGCAATATTCTGGCCATTATCTTGTGATTTTCCTGCCATTTTCAGTGTATATTGCAACAATCTGTCCTAAAATCCTGCTTACAACATTTACAGGATGCCATTCCAGGTAAACATCACCGGCAGATGTCGGTATTTTATCGATAATTTCCTCGCCTTTATCTAAGTTTACAAGCATTAATCCGCGGCCCAAGCCCTCGACTTTGCCATAGCCACCAAAGTAGCTATTAGCAGGCCTTACAGCTCCTAATGATGGAACATAAACGCCATCACGCCCTGCCCTTTTCACAAAATGCAGCCCTTTCAAAAGCTCTGGAACTGCTTTATGGACTTTTTCATCCAATTTCAAGCTGTCTTGGCGGTATGTCTTCATCAATCTTATCAGCCAGTTTCTGGCTATATCTCCAGGCTCGCCATTATAATATAATAATATATTAAGCAATCCATCAGCTTCGGATAGGCTTGCAGATTTTTTGTTTGCAAAATCAGTAAGGTGCAAAGCATAATTTAAATTATTTGGAAATTTATAATTCCTACCTTCTATATTTTTAACTAGAGGTTTTTCAAAATATGTCAATACTGCTTTGTTTGGCTTAAAACCAGACTCAGCTGCCTTTGTTTCAAGATCTTCAACTGTTTTTGCAACATGATTTAATTGCTTATTAAATGACAGATAAGCCGTAGTTTCGAGAAAATGTTTGCATTCAAGTGCAAGCCCTGCGGGTATTTGCCTGGTTTCCCCCAGATATTGAATTTGCGCATCTGCCTTGAAAATATCATCAATGCTGGCATTAAGCTCTTCCACTGATTTTCCTGAATCTTGGCTTAATTGCGCTGTTGTATATGCTGTTCTGAAATATCCGCCAATCATTTTGGCAGCTTGTGGTGGAATGTTGGAAATATTTATTTCCAAACAAGCAGGGTTATAAGAATCACTAATCATGCTTTTGAAGGCATCAAGCTCAAAGTACTGTGCATTTATTTTTTGACCAGTTTCCTGTGCTTGTGTTGTTAATTCTGGATTGAAAAAATAAGCAATGGAATCCCTCAGATTGTAAAGTAGATGCGGTGTTGACATTTTGACTCAAATGGGTTAAACATTTATAAATGTTTGCAATATAGGAAATATATAACTTTAACTGCAAATTTATTGCACATCGAGAAGATCTCGCTGAGGTTCTTGTGCTGGCTGTGGTGTAGCTGCTATGGCTGCTATTGCCAGTCTTTCCCTGAAAATCCGCCTTTGGCCTGCATAAACATCAACTATTCTCTGCGCGACTTCATTAGGAAATCTACTGATATATGTAATTTTAAATACATTACTCTTGCTGAGGTCGTACAAGCCAATATTGACTTTGGCCTGCTTGCCAGCAACACTAATAGGATAACTTGTGACAACAGCTGGTGGGTTCAATACTGGAACTATGTGCATGTCTTCAAACTCAACATAGTCTTCGTCCCAACGAGGAACATATTTTATAGTTAAAAGATCATTTGCAAGCTGAAGCTCTTCTTCTCTTAATTCAATAGTTTTATTTCTTTGATTTAGTTCATCTATAAGTCCATCATATTGTGTTTCTTTAGTTTTAATCTGGCCTTCAAGCCCTTTGATTTTGCCTTCATATTCCTTTATCTGCTCTGCAGCTTTTGCTGCATCAGTGCCTTGCACTTCTTCTTTGTAATTGGCAAATTCATCTTCCTTTTGCTGAAGCCTTTCTTCAAGATTTGTGCATTCACTTTGTGTTGTTACTAACGTAGTGTTAAGCTCGCCTATCTCCATTGACTTTATACCAACTTCCCGCATTGCATCGCCGTATTTATCTGTTAATTCTTTTACATGTTTTGTGTAATCTTCTTCAAGCTCTTTTTTCTCGGCTTCATATTTTGATTTAAATTCATTTTCTCTTGATCTGTAAGAATCTTCTAATTTTTTCCTTTCGTCTAAAGAAGTAATTCTGACATTATCTATTTCTTTCTGCAAAGTTCCTATTTGTGCATCGTATTTAGCTTTAATTTCCTCTTCTTTTGTCTGAAGCAAGTCTGCTCTATTTTTTAGTTCTTCATTGAATTTTTTGGTGTAACTTTTAATCTCTTTATTGAGAACTTTAACTTCAGTTTCTTTTTCCAAATATTGTTTTTCTAATTTAGTTACGTGAGTTTTAAGAAATGTCAACCCTGTAATCGTTGCTTCGTGAAGGCCATCTTTCTTTAATTCGACTTCTAAATCTTCGATGAATTTTATAGTATCTTCTATCTTTCCTTCAAGGCCTTTATCGCTTTTTTCTTTAGAGCCTTTTGTTTCGACTGAAACTTGGACTTTGATTTGTTCAGAATGTTCCTTTTCAGGAGGTTGTTCTTGTCGTCCTGCCATATTGTCATCTCCTTTTAGTGATAAGTTTTTAAGACTTTCTGTTTGCGCAGGCCGTTTTTCTTCAGATTTTTCAACTTCAAGACTGAAATCATTTATCCTGCTTACAAGGGCAACGCTCAGTACGCTGTCTTCAACAGGCTCGGCGTGATTGTCAGTAAGCATTTCATCCTTAAGGTTATAGGAGTAGCAAATTTTACCTGACTCGTCAAAAAAACCAATCATACGCGGATTTTTAGGAAGCCGTCTTGGCACTAGCGAAGTTGCTATTTTTTTCGCTTCTTCTTCCGAAAATTTTTGCCCCATCACAAATTACCGTATTGTTTAAGCATGATAATTTTTTAAAACTTGGTAAATTATAAAAGCTAAAAAAGAAAGAAAAAGGGCTTACCTGGCCCTTCTCTTGTTTCCGTATGTTTCAACTGCCGCGGCTGCTGCCCTCTTTTTTCCTAGAACCAGCAGGCCAATAACAACAATTATGCCTACTATTATCAGCAAGGCAGATGTGTTGTCAATGCCTGAAACTCCAAGGCTTGTTATGCTCAATGAAGGTTTTTCGGGCAGTTCCATTGTTATTGTTTTTGACTCAATAACAGCTCCGCCTGATTTTGCAGTCACTGTTGCAGTATTATCGCCTGTTGCAGAAGTCTTTGGTGTTACATACACAAAAATATCTGTAGAAGCTCCGCCTGCCAAAGTTACTGTGTCGGGCTCTACGAAACCAGATGCCCAGTCCTGCATTCCGCTTAATTCAAATGTGTACACTGCAGCTGTTGCTCCTGTGTTCTTCAAGGTTGCAGAGATTTTTGACTGTGTGCCCTGCTTGCCTTCTATTGTTGAAGAAGCAAAAGTCAAGGCGCCATTTCCTGCTGCGCCTGCGTTATCTTCTTCTCCTGCAACATAATTGGAGCAGACAACAGCTATGCTTTTCAGCACGCTTTCAGAATCCTTGCCACCATTGTAGCTTGCACCTACGCTTAATGTGTAGTTTCCAGGCTTTACAATGCTGCTAAGCAGAACTGAAATTGTCTTGATAGCTTCTCGGTCATTTCCGCTGTTATCTAATTTGAACAAGTCTGTATATGCGTCTATGTTCAAGGCTGAACTCGATATGTGCAACTTTGTGTCTTCCTCTTTAGTTCCGACATTCCAGATGTCTGCAATTATATCCAAAGCCTGCCCGCATACTGCAGGGTCCGGGCTTATTGTTATTGTATCAAAAGCTATGTCGTGGTCTGATTTTTCAATCTTCAGAGGTATGACTTTCAATACAGAATGCGTGACATCATCGTCATCGTTGCCTTCTGCACTTACATACAAGTACAAGCTGCTTTTTGTGGTGTCTACTGGAACAATTAATGTAAGCGAATCATCTTGTGTATCGCCAGCACTCAAGTCAAAGCTGTCAGTCTCCATCCTGTCTGTAACTCTTTTTCCGCTGGAGTCTTGCAGCCAGGCTTTGATGCTGACGCTGTTTATGCTCATATCAGTGCTTGTTGAAAATGCATTTTCAACTTCAAAAGTAGTTTCTATTGTATCGCCTGGAGTTAATTGTGAATCATCTCCAGTCTTGTCTTCCCAGTCTGGACCATCGCTGAATTTCAGCTTGCCGTCATCAGTCACATCTGTAACCAGAACGCCTATTGTTTTGGAATAGTTTGTTACATTTGTTATGGCTGTCAAAGTAACCTGTTCGTATCCTGTCCAGTCAGGATATGCTGACTGCACTGAAAAAGTTACATTGCCATTTGTTGGTGTTGTAATCAGTATGTGCTCAGCTGATGGGGCTAAATAGCCGACCAAAGCTTCGCCAGCGTCTAGGGATAAATATGCGGTTAAATTAACAGTTTTTGACGCGCCCGTGTGGAATGTTACATCCGATGGGCTAAATGTGGTTGCCAGCACGCTTGGAAAAATTAAAAATGCGGCTGCTAATATTAGCAACAATTTTAGATATGTTTGTCTTGCCATGGTAAGTGTGTAACTACTGGTTGGTTTAAAAATATTTATTTCCTAAAGAAAACAAAACACTATAAACACATTTCTTCTAAAAAGAGCTATGGGCCTTGAAGGAAATCTTGGAAAGGCTAATGCTAATGTAATTGAGGGTATAGGCACTAGCGGCCGAATGCGCTTCATATTTGAGACTGAAGAAGCTAAAAAGAATTTTGAAAAAGACCTTACGGAAATGCACGACAAGACTGAATTAATAAAAAAGAATGACTATCGTTGTGGTGATTGTGCAGCTCATCCTTGTTTCAGGATGCCTCGTGCCAAGGATATTGCAGGCCTTTGCTTCCAGATTGTTCGGGAATGCAGGAGTGAGTGCGATTATTTTAGCAAAGACGAAGGTTCTGGCAAATCTCCAGAATTTCAGATAACTGGAATCTGTAAAAAAGACAATTATAAAGTGCTATTCGAGCAGGAATGTCATATTCCAGAATACAGGAATTCCAAAATTAAATAAGCACCATAGAATTTTGCAAAGCCCAATCTTAGAAAGTTCTTTAAGGCTTTTTGACACATTAAATGATGCGTGAACTTAATGTCCAAGACAGACAGTCGTACACCGGATACTTCCCCAGTTTTAGATAGAAGACCTGCACTTGCTAACACAAACATCAATAGTTCTCTTTCGGACCGCTTGAAAAATACATTTATGTGGGCATACAACAATGATGCGGTCCATATTATTTTAACAGGCCTCGGAGGCATAGCTGCTGTTGTCTATGGCTTTTGGGGAACTGATTTTGCAATGCTTTCTGCAGAAAATGGAACTAATGTTGCCGTCCCGCTTGTCTTCAGGACTGCATACGATGCAATTGTTTGGATGGCATTCAACACATCACTTTGTATTTTTGGAACTGCGAGCGCTGGCGAAGGCACAAAAAGGCTTGGCCAATTGGCTGCTGAGCGGGATTTTTGCAGGAATGAAAACAAAACTCTTGAAGAATGTCTTGCTACAGGCAATAATGATATTTCAAAACAGGAGCTTCAGGCTATTCTTTGCAAAGAATCTGAAACTTATGCAGCTGAACAGCTCAAAAAGCTGGAAGCAAATCCGCAAAGCTACTGGGGTAGAATCAAATCAAGGCTTTCAGAAATAGGATTGGCAACATATGCAGCAGCCCAGGGGGGAATTGTTGCAACTTTCTATCTCGTGAATTCCGGTTATAATATAGACGGCGGTTTGATATGGAATGATTTGTTGATTGGGGCTGCATCTGGAATAATAATGTATACAGCAGGCAAGTATTACGAAGGCAAGAAAGCTTTCTACAAAAGCCTGCCAAAAGCTAAAGTCCAAAATAGATTAGCTAAAATTTAAACCTCGGGAAAAATTTTACAAATATTTTAGAAATTCTTCTCTGGTTATCTGCAAGTCTCTTTTGCTTATTTGGTTTAGCAAGCCTTAAATATCAAGAATTAGGCTTAAATTTATGGAAGAGCTTAAACTTAGAATAATAATTGAGCAAGCTGAAGATGGAGTTTTTGTAGCCGAAGCCCCGAGCTTGCCTGGCTGCATATCCCAAGGCAAAACTCGTTCAGAAGCTTTGGCAAACATAAAAGATGCTATAAAGGGCTACTTAGCGAGCTTGAAGAAGCACAATGAACCAATACCACTTTCGGTTTCAGAAGAAATTTTAAAAGTGGAATATGCCTAAACTGCCAATTGTTTCTGGTGTAAAACTTGTAAAGGCATTTTTAAAAATTGGTTATGAAACAGACCATCAGACTGGTAGTCATATAATCTTGCGAAATAAAAATCCGCCATTTAGAAGGCTAACCATTCCAAACCACCCGGAAATTGCCAAAGGAACTTTAAGAGCAATTATGCGGCAAGCAGGCCTTACAGCTGAAGAACTTTTAGATTTATTGAAATAATTACTCTAAATGTGCCTGAATAGCTTCTTTAGTCCTAGAAATTAGTTCATCAAAGGTTTTGGCCTGCGTGTGGCAGCCTGGCAACTCTACAACTTCGGATACCAGCCAGCCTTCTTCATCCTGTTCTATTACAACAGTAAATTCGTGCTTAACCATAAATTTGGTAAGGTTTAATGGCTCTTAAGCCTTATGGCTTAAAATAAGCGCCCGAGCGAAGATTTGAACTCCGGACCCCCTGCTTAGAAGGTTCACCCAGCATTTCTTGCTGTCAGGTGCTCTATCCAAGCTGAGCTACTCGGGCATAACTTTGTTCTGTATAATAATATATATAAATGTAGCAGTCTTGGTTTGAACATGAAAATCTGGCCTGATGCAATTTATGTCAAGCAAGATGTATTGCCAAAGAACCTTAAGCTGACTTATGACAAAACCAGTAAGATAAGGCCTGCTTGGATTTGGGTTGATGGCCTAGAAGGCCAAAGAGTAACGTTTCTTAGAATTAGAATAGGAACTAGATTTTTCCACTACAAAGCGTATATGTCTTCAAGGCTCCCGCTCTATCTTCCAGTTAATAATACGAGCGAAGAAATGCGCAAATTCTACGATAAATTTTCTAAAATTTATGACAATTGGGTTTCTAAAAACAACATACCCGCAATAAAATTTTTGCTGAAGAGATTGCGCAAATGGAAATTGCTAAAAAACATACAAATTTTAGACTTAGGCGCAGGAACGGGCTTGGCGGCTGAACAAATCATCAAATCTGGCTTCAAAAATATAACATTAGTTGATTTTTCTAAAAAGATGCAGGACAAAGCTAAAAAGAAAAAGTTGCTTAAAGGCTGCAAATTCATCAGGCAGGATATTCACAAGTTAAAACTAAAAGATAAGTTTGATTTAACAGTTAGCATATTCTCATTTGCGTACTCTAGCTACTTCAAAGAAGAAGACATGCCGAAACTTTGGAGATTAGTCGCTAAACAATTAAAGCCGAAGGGAATTTTAGCTATGTTTGGAAATGAATTTGAACCGTCTGAAAAATTATTTAGAAAATTAGATGCAGGAATATATTTATTAGTGGGAAAATATGCTTTTAGATATTACATAGGAGTCAAGAGGTAAATGGCTATTGATTTTGCTAAGGTTGAAGCCAAATGGCAGGCCGCCTGGCTGGATGCCAAATTAGGCTCTGCAAAAGCTGATAAGAAAAAGCCAAAATTTTTCATAATCTTTGCGTATCCAGGAGTATCTGGATACCAGCACATAGGACACATGAAAGGTTTTACTTACACAGATATTTTTGCAAGATACAAGAGGATGGCTGGCTTTAATGTTTTATTTCCAGTTGGCGTTCACGCATCTGGAAATATTGCGATTGCTTTTGCGTCCAGGGTGCAGAAAAAGGATTCTGAATGGCTTGCCTATCTCAGAAGGAATGGGGCAACTGAAGATGACATCAAGCACATGACAAATCCGTTAAAAGTTGTTGACTACTTCAACAAAAATTACATTGAAACCTGGAAAAAATTCGGCTTCATTTCCGATTGGGACAGATTTACCTGCACAACATACGCAGACTACAACAAATTCATACAATGGCAGTTCCTGAAATTGCACAAAGAAGGATTATTGGTGCAGGGGCCTTACTTTGCAACTTTCTGCCCCGCACACGGCCCTGTTGCAGTTGACCCTTCTGAAACAGATATTTCAAAAGGCGGAAATGCAGAAAAGCTGGAATACATTTTACTGAAATTCAAATTCGGCACTGAATTTTTGGTTGCAGCTACATTAAGGCCTGAAACAGTATTTGGCCAGACAAACCTCTGGGTAAACCCAGACATAGATTATGAAAGGGCAATTGTTGGAGATGAAACATGGATTGGCAGCCATGAATTTTTTGAGAAATTGAAAGAGCAGAAAAATAAAATCACGATAATGGGCAAAGCTCCTGCGAGAACCTTAATCGGCAAGAAAGCTGTTGCGCCTGGAGTTGACAAAGCAATTCCAATTTTGCCTGCAACTTTCGTCTCTCCTGTTGTCGGCACCGGCATTGTAACATCTGTCCCTAGCGATGCGCCTTATGATTATATTGCCTTGGAAGAATTGAAAAAAGATACTGAAACTTTGAAGAAATTCGGAATCAGTAAAGAAACTGTAAAAGAAATAGAGCCGATTTCAATCATACAGTCAAAAGGTTATGGCGATTTCCCTGCAGTTGAGATCTGCCAGAAAATGTCAATAAAACATCAAAACGATCCTGCACTTGAGCAGGCGACTGCAGAACTTTACAAGGCAGGATTCCATACGGGCGTGATGAAGAAAAATGCAGGCGGGTATACTGGCCTGTCGGTAGCAGAAGCAAAGGAAAAAATTTCTGCTGACTTGAAAAAACAAAAACTTGCAGATATGATGTATGATTTATCGGAAGAAGTTCTCTGCCGTTGCGGTTTGAGAATTATTGTAAAAAAGATTTCAGACCAGTGGTTCATCAAGTATTCTGATGCGGGGCTGAAATCAAAATCAAAACAGCATATTAAAGACATGAAAATATGGCCTGCAGATTTTGCAAAAAATTTGCCTGGAATTATTGACTGGTTCCAGGACAGGGCATGCGCAAGACTGGGAAACTGGCTCGGCACATCTTTGCCACAGGATGAGCGCTGGACTATTGAACCGATTGCAGATTCTACACTATATCCAGCATATTATATTGTTTCAAAATATGCAAATGCTGGCAAGCTAAAATACGAAGAGCTAACAGAGCAGTTCTTTGATTATGTATTTTTAGGAAAAGGCAGGCCAAAAAAGCCACTCTGGAAAGAAATCCGGGAAGAATTTTTGTATTGGTATCCTCTAAACTTGAATGTCGGCGGAAAAGAACATCAAACAGTTCATTTCCCTGTTTTTGTAATGAATCATATAGGTTTGCTGAACAAAAAGGACTGGCCTTTGGGCATTTTTGCATACGCGTGGATTACTGGAAAGGGCGGGGGAAAAGTCTCAAAATCAAAAGGCGGCGCACAGCCTATTCCAGGAGCTATCGAGAGGTTTACTGTAGACGGCATGCGGCTGTACTATGCGCATGGCACTCCTGCGTTTGAGGACACAGAATGGGATGAAGATGTTGTTGTAAATTACAGAAAACAAGTTGAACGCATTGTTTTAACAGTCGAGGAATCTTTAAAGGGCAAAGATAAGCAGAATAAAACTCTTGACAGCTGGCTAATTTCCAGAATAAATACAACAATAAAGCATGCAACAGCCAGCTTTGAACAGCTCGACTTAAGAAAAACTGTTGATTTTGCATTATTTGAGTTCATAAAAGACTTGCAATGGTATCAAAGAAGAGGCGGGGCAAATAAAAAACTGCTAAAAAAGGTGATGAGCGATTGGTTAAAACTCTTAACACCTTTTACACCGCACATTGCAGAAGAGCTTTGGCAGAAATTAGGAAATAAAAAATTTATTTCAAAGGCAAGCTGGCCTTCATTTGCAGAAAGCAAGATAAAACCAAAACTGGAAGCTGCTGAAAAAACAATTGAAAACACATTTTCAGACATTAGAAACATTACAAAAATCGTCGGTAAGCCAGCTAAATCAATTTATTTGTATGTAATTCCAAAAGAGCTTGACTTTTACAAGGAATCTGAGAAATTCCTCAGTAAAGAGCTTGATGCAAAAATAAAAGTCTGGTCAGTTGCAGATAAAAAGAAGAAAGATCCGCAAAACAAGTCATCAAAAGCAAAGCCTGGTAAGCCGGGGATTTACATAGAAACTTAAGCTAATTTTTAATCAAATTTGATTTTTTAGCCTTCGAGCATAAATTAGCGTAACAATATCCGTATCAACTTGGGATTTGCCTGCTTCAACTTTAATCCGCACTAAAGAACATTCATTGGTGTTTATGCACATAGGAGTTCGTTTGGTAAGCATGTCCTCTAATTCCTGCAAGTTCTGCGGTTTGTTGCCTTCTTTTCTAACTTGATGTTGGTACTTATAGGCGTTGTAATATGTGCAATTATCGGCCATTGATTTTAAACAAACAACAGGTCTTCTATACCTGCTTCCACAGGGCTTTACCTTGTAGTCGCCATCGGTTTTAGCATAAAGTACAGGACATAAAATTTTGCTAGCTAAACGGACATTTGAAATCTCCTTCTTTCTTTGTATCATAATTTACAATATTGAACATATATTTATAAACCTTATGCTTCTTTCCCCAGTGTTTCGACAGTTATCTTTTAGTGTCTAAGTAAGTATTCAACAATTTCTTTTATTGGCAACATATCTTCCCTGCCTGTTTTCATATTTCTCAACTTGAGCTTCTTTTTCTTCAGCTCTTCCTTGCCGGCAAAAATTACATATGGAATTTCCTGCTTGCTTGCAAATTCCAGATTTTTTGAAATTCCCCTGCCAATCAAATCAAAATCAGTATTGATGCCTGCTTTTCTTAACTGCTGGACAATTGGAATAGCATCAATTCCACCAATTGGAATTACAAAAACTTTTGTTGCACTCTTTTTTGTTTTAACTTTTGTTTTTAGAATTTCGTATAATCGTTCAAATCCAAGAGCCAGGCCTGTTGCAGGAATTTTCTGCCCTGTGTAAGCGCCAATCAGCTCATCATAGCGGCCTCCGCCAGCAACACTTCCAAAACCTTCTCCTGCATCAAATTCGAAAATAAGGCCTGTGTAATAATCTAGGCCTCGCACCAGGCTTAAATCGAAAATATAATTTTTAATTCCAAATTTTTCCAGATATTTCAGGAAATCTGTAACGGATTGCTCTGTTTCCTTGCAAACCTTTATTGTTTTCTTTATATTAGCCCAGCTTCCTTTTAATTTTAACAGGCTCAGAATATCGCGAACACTTTGTTCGCTTACTTTTGCCCGCAATAATTCTTTTCTAACACAGTCTGCTTTGATATCTTCTATTTTATCAACAATTCTCAAGACTGCACCCCTGTTTTGGTCAGAAACACCACAATCTTTCAGAAGTTCATTCATCAAAGCTCGGCTATTGATGCGAATTTTGAAATCTATTCCCAATTCTTTTATCACTGCTGAAGCCGCTGCAACAACTTCTGCATCAGCTAATGGTGATGCAGAGCCAATTATATCCAAATCTACCTGCCAGAATTCTCTAAATCTGCCTTTCTGCGGCCTGTCGTAACGCCAAGACCTGCCGATGTTGTAGAGCTTGGCGGGTTTTGAAATCTGATATGTTGCCAAAATTCTAGCTAAAGATGGTGTTTTTTCGGGTCTCAATACAAGAAGCCTGCCACCTTGGTCCTTGAAACTGTAAATCTGCTTTTTCTCAACAGATTTTTTCTGCAAAACTTCGGCATATTCAAGAGCTGGCCCTTCCCAAGGCGCAAATCCAAAGTTCTCCAAGACTTTACTAATTTTATTGAACATTTCATTCCTGAGAATCTGGTCTTCGGGCAGGAAATCTCTCATGCCCCTTACTGTTTGGACTTTATTGACCATTTTTTTCTCCTGTGATTATTAAGGGGCGGGGGCCGAGATTTGAACTCGGGTCTACCGGGCCACAGCCAGTAATTCTAGACCAAGCTAAACTACCCTCGCCATAAATACTTCTGTTATATGCATTAAAAAAGCTATTCTGGCAACTAGAAATAAGGTTTCTACTGATGAAGGCAACCACATCCGTTTGCCATAATTAAGCTTAAATTTGAGGATTTATAAGCATATTGGATGGCCACGAAATTTGTTCCTGGAAAAGGCCCGAAAAATGCTAAAATTGTTTTTATCGGGGAAGCTCCAGGAGCCACAGAAGAGAAACTAGGAATGCCATTTGTAGGTCGTGCTGGAAAATTTCTTGATAAACAATTAAAATTGCATGGAATTGACAGGAAGAAAGTTTACATCACAAATGTTGTTAAGGTAAGATGTATTGGCCCTCCAACTGACAGCCAAATTAAAAAATATCTGCCGATTCTGAAAAAAGAACTTAAGCAAATCAAGCCCAAAATCATAGTTCTGCTCGGCAAAATTGCAGCCAAGAATGTGCCTTTGGATTTAGATGCAACTTATTTTGAACTTCCGCATCCATCTGCAGCTATGAGATTTACAAAGCAAAGGATTAAATTTGAGACTGGAATGAAAACTCTGACGAGGTTAATATGCTGAACTTTGATAAAGCGAAACAAGTTTCACTAATCAAAATTCTGGAGGCAAATTAATGTTAAATTTTGACATTGCGAAACTGCTTTATGACATAGCTGACTTGCAGGAACTTCTTGATATTCAATGGAAGCCTCGCGCTTACAGGAAGGCAGCGCAGGCTGTTGAAGCCCTTTCTGAAGCTATTGAAGATATTTACAAAAAAGGAGGCATCAAGGCGCTTGAGGACATTCCTGGAGTCGGCGAAGGCATTGCCAAAAAGATTGCACAATTTATTGAAACTGGAAAAATTAATGAGCTGGAGAAATTAAAAGCAAGAATTCCTGCTGGGCTTGCAACTCTCATTACTATTGAATCAATTGGGCCGAAGAAAGCAGTTCACTTATGGAAAAAACTCAAGATTACGGACTTGCAATCACTGAAAAAAGCAATTTCTCTGCATAAAATTGCAAAATTATCTGGATTTGGACCTAAATCAGAGGAAAATATTGCTGCTGGAATAGGAATGGTCGAGAAAAGCAAGGGCCGCTTTTTGCTTGGGGAAGTCCTGCCAGTTGCTCAGACAATAATTTCAAGACTAAAGAAATTGCCAGAGATAGGCCATATCTCTGAAGCTGGCAGCGTGAGAAGAAGAAAGGAAACTGTCGGTGATTTGGATATTCTTGTTACGGTAAAGAAGCTAAAAGCTGCTGCAAAAGTAATGGATTATTTTACAAAAATGCCTGAAGTTAGGCGCGTGCTGGCAAAAGGCACAACAAAATCTACTGTTGTTTTGCATAATGGCCTGCAATCAGACATTCGCGTGATTGACGATAAAGCCTTTGGAGCTGCACTGCATTATTTTACAGGAGATGTTGAACACAACGTTGCATTAAGAAAGCTTGCAATCAGCAAAGGCTACAAATTTTCAGAATACGGCTTGTTTGGCAGGAAAACAAACAAGCTTATTGCTGGGAAATCAGAGGATGAAGTTTACAAAAAGCTCGGTTTGCATTACATAGAGCCCGAGCTTAGGGAAATGAGAGGCGAACTAGAAGCCTCGCGGAAAAATAAACTTCCAGATTTAGTCAAGCTTTCTGACATCAAAGGGGATTTTCATGTCCATACAAAATGGAGTGATGGTTCTGCTTCAATTGAAGAGATGGTGCGGGCTGCAAGACAGCGCGGCTACAAATATATTTGCATCTCAGATCACAGCAAAACTAGAGCAATAGCCAGGGGGCTTGATGAAAACAGGATTTTGAAACAGATTGAAGAGATTAGAAAAGTTCAAAAGAAATTTAGAGACATTAAAATCCTGGCGGGAACTGAAGTTGACATACTTGCAGACGGAAGCCTGGATTTTTCTGATAAGATTTTGAAAAAACTGGATGTTGTTATAGCATCTGCACATACTGGCTGGAAAACTCCTGAGAAACAGATGACTGAACGTATCATGAAAGCTCTTGAAAACAAAAATGTAGACATTTTAGGACATCCAACTGGAAGAATTGTGCAACAAAGAGAGCCTTTTGCAATAAATTTTGAACAGATTTGCAAAGTTGCGAGAGAAAAGAAAAAGATTTTAGAAATTGATGGAATTCCAGACAGGCTTGACTTAAATGATGTTAATATCAAGGCAGCAATTGAGAATGGCGTTATGCTATGTATAGATTCTGATGCTCATACGCCTGATGAATTAAAGTATGTTGAATTTGGTGTTTATGATGCAAGAAGAGGCTGGGCAGAAGCAAAGAACATCTTGAATACAAGAAAACTTTCAGAACTTTCTAGATTCCTGCCTAAACTGCGCGACTGAAGGTAATCTCTTAACATTAGTCAGCCATTCTGCTAAGCTTTAGCGAAAACCCTCTCTAAGAGATTACAATTTGTTTAGTTCTACTAAACAAATACTTATTAAAGTTCTTTTTTGAATTCTTGTTGAGGTGCACATGAGACTATCAGAAATTATCAGATATTATTCTAACAAGGAAATTTGCTCTGAACTATTAAGAACAGCAAAAGACAGGGAAGTCGCATCTCAATTTGGAATAAATACATTCGGGAAAAGGCCTGACACTTTGCAATTTGCTTCTGACATAATAAAGCAAGTCCGCTCTGGAGCAACATCATTTCACTGTTCTGAAGAAAGATGGTCAAACCCTATGGCTCTAACTACGACCATAGACAGGCGCGAGCTTGACAAATTAAGAATCGGCTTTGATTTGGTTTTTGATATAGATTGTAAAATTCTAGAATGGGGAACTGTCTGCGCAAAATTATTGCTGCAGGCTTTGAAATGGCATGACGTTGATAATTACAGCATAAAATTTTCCGGCGGAACTGGCTGGCACATAGGCATTCCTTTTGAGGCATTTCCAACTGATGAGAGAATTGCATTTCCAGATGCGCCTCAGGCAATTGCAGCATACTTGAAAGAGTTTATCAGGGCACAGCTTTCAGACGGCATTTTAGAATTGGAAAATGATTTGAAAAAACTAGCTGAGAAAATTGGCAAGCCAGCATCCAAGCTGATTAAAGACGGAACTTTTGACCCTTATTCTGTTTTAAGCATTGATACTGTGTTGATAGCATCAAGGCATTTGTTCAGGATGCCTTATTCTTTAAATGAAAAAAAATGGCTTGTTTCTTTGCCTGTAAGGGAAAAGGATTTGGATAATTTTTCTATAGAGTGGGCAAAACCTGAAAATGTTACTGCAGTAAATGTAAAATTTCTTGACAATTCTGTTGTAAGGCCTGGAGAAGCCTCTCAACTATTGATGCAGGCCTTTGACTGGCAAATCAGGACCAAAGAAAAAATAGATTACAAAGGGTCTGTTAAATTTGAATTTTCAGAAAAAGTGCCAATAGAAGCTTTCCCGCCATGCATGAAAGCAATCTTGCAGGGCCTGCCAGACGGCAGAAAAAGAGGCTTGTTTGCCCTGATTAATTTTATGAAATCTGCAAAATGGAGCTGGCCTGAAATTGAAGCTGAGATGCGAGCCTGCAACAACAGAAATAATCCGCCGCTTAAAACAGGTTATTTGCAGGCACAGCTGAACTGGCATAAAAGACAAACAGCAAAATTTCCGCCGCCAAAATGCAGGTCATTTTATGAAGATTTTGAAGTCTGCAAGCCAGATAATATCTGCAACAGGATAAAAAATCCCATCAATCACCCGAGAACTGCAAGCAAAAGAGTTATTAATTTAAAATCTTCAGGGAAGCCGGAGGCATAAATGGGAGAATTTAGTTACGAGGATGTTTATGAGCTTCTCAGAGCTGAAAAGTATTCTACAGACTTGCAGCCAATATCTGTAGAGCAGCTGCAGAAAATTCGCCGTTACTTGGACAACAAGGAAGAATTTCTTGTCAGGCAGAATGAAAGCAAGTTTGATGACGCTGTTGAAAAAATCAAAGTAGAGATAGATAATGCAAAGCGCGCCCTTCGCGATTTATATGACAAAAGAGAAAGAAAAGTAATAAGTCGAGCCATATTTTCGGCGAGAAGTGGATTCAAATTCAAAGACACTACATCTATGCTTCTATCAGAGGAAAAACTGTATTTTGCCCTCTTGGAACTCTTGAAGAATTCAAATGAGGAATTTTTCACATTGTTGAATTCCATTCCTGTTTCGCTGGAAGCCAACAGGCCTGCAAATGCAGATACAGTTCAGGAACCGAAGGCTTTAAAAGAGAATTTTAAGAGGCTGAAATTGATAGAAGCAATCCCTGAACTGATGGATACACAGCTAAACAGATATGGTCCTTTTACATCAGGAATGGAAATTGAGCTGCCTGCAGAATTGGCAGAGTTGCTTCTAAAACAAAACAAGGCAACTGAAATACAAGTTGCCAAGATATAACACCATGAAGATTCCAAAACAAGTGAAAAGATACTGTCCAACTTGCAAGTCGCATCAATTAGCTAAAGTTATTGCGGAGCGAACTAAATCCAGGCCTGCAACAAAGAAAGGTGCATTCAAATGGGGTGCAAGGCATCAGTTTGAATTAGAATCTGGTTATGGAGGCTTTCCAAAGCCAATTGTTCATGAGAAAGCAAAGACTTCAAAGAAGGCAAATTTGCGCTATCAATGCACGAAATGTGGCAAGAGTAATTTCAAGCAACACCCGAAGAGGGTGAAGAAGATTGAGCTGACATGAAAAACGCTGAATTAAAATCTAAATTTGTAAAAGTTCGCTGTGAAAAATGCAAGAATGAGCAGATAATTTTCAACAAGGCTTCGACATCTGTAAAATGCCTGGTCTGCGGTGAAGTTTTAGCTGAACCCAGGGCAAGCCTGGCAAAGCTTAAGGCCGGAACTTTGGAAGTTTTGAGTTAAGCTTAGCTTTAAATAAGGTTTATTTTGAGATTAGTTATATGTATACTAAAAAAGAGATGCCTGAAAAAGATGAGCTTGTAGTCTGCACAATAAAGCAGGCCACGCCCAGCTCTGTTTTTGTAACGCTTGACGAATTTGAAAAAGTTGATGGCATGATTCATGTTTCTGAAATTGCCAGGAAACAAGTCCGGGCGATGAAGGTTTACCTCAAGCCTGAAACCAAAGCAGTCTGCAAAGTTATGATTGTTGACACTGCGAAAAGATACGTTGAATTATCTTTGCGGCGTGTTGGAGAGGGACAAAGAAGAACTAAAATGCAGCAATGGAACAATGAGAAAATTGCAAATGATATTCTTGAAGTTTTTGCAAAACAAGCGGATATTACTCCCAAAATAGCATACGACAAAGTTGGAAATAAATTACTGGAAGAATACGGCTCGCTTTATCCAGCATTTTTGGATTTGTCGCAAACAGGAAAAGCCATGCTGGACAAGCTTGGCATAGAACCAAAACTGGCAGAACAACTCACAGAATTAATTAAGAAAAGAATTGTTCCTCCTAAGGCGGTTGCAAGCGGCAACTTTGTAATAGAAAGCTCTGCTGAAAATGGATTAGAGAATATTGGAGAAGTAATAAAGTTGGCAAGTGGTATTGCTGAAAAATTCAAATCTAAAATCATTGTAAGGTACATAAGCGCGCCAAAATACAGATTTAATCTTGAAAGCAAAAACAAGAAAAACATAGATGACGCACTTAAAGCGCTGAAAGAAGAACTTGGCAAATATATGTCGGCAAAACAGGGTAGTTTTACATTAGAAATTGAATAAACTGGGTAATCCCTTAAAGTCTGTAAAAGTTCTCATGGCTTGCTAGCTTAGGCTTTCTGATGTTAAGAGATAACAATTAGTAGTCAAACATTGTTTTTTGTTTTTCAGCATTAGACTCGACAGCTTTTGTAGAATCTAACAGCAACTTGCCATAAACACCATCATAGCCTGGCTGTACAGTCAGCTTGTTTTCCCTGTTCAGCATAATCAATTTCGCCAGAGGTTCACCCGCAGCTTCCACAATCGCTTCAAAATCCATATTTAGAAGAATATCAAATTCTGATGAAAACTTTTCTGAAATTTCATTGTAAGCATCCAGCACAGATTTTGCAGTTACAGAGCTGGCTTTCAGCTGTGCAGCTATCAACTCGGCTAATGGCTGCAAGGTATAGAAAGGCGGCCTGTTTTTTGGCTTGTAACTAGCTGGCCTGTCTGCCAATTGTTCTACTCTGTTCATCACGCCAATAGTCATTAACTTTCCGCATTTAGGGCATCTGTTGTTGTATTTTTTTGACTGCTCAGGATCCATCCAAACATTACAATTTCTATGCCCATCGTAATGATATTTTCCGTATCCTGGGTCAACTTCAACAGTCCCTGTAAGTTTTTCTCCCGTTCTTATTGCAGAAATCAGCTCTTTGTAATTCAAATCAATATCAAAAATAGTGCATTCACGTCCCATGCGCCACGGCCAAAAGCTATGGCTGTCTGAAAAAGAAACAATTTGCATATTATCTAATTGGGACAAGCGCCAGTTCATTGGCGGATCAGAACTCATCCCTGTTTCAATTGCGTGAATGTTTTTTGTCTGGTCCTGATAGCAATCTTTCAATGAATTAAAGCCAAACCTGCTTCCAAACAAAGAAAAATGCGGAGTCCAGATATGCGCAGGTATTATTTCTATGTCCGGGGAAATTTGTTTCAGGGCTTCAACCATTGCTGCACTTGACAAATGCAGAATCGGCCTGCCATCAGAAGAAAGGCTTCCGTATTTTGCAAGAAATTCATTTATCTGTGCAACAACTTCAAAACTTGGGGCCAAGAGGACTTGATGTATCTGCCTATGGCCGTTCTGCTCAAAAAAATTTGCAACTTCTGTCGTCAAGACAAAAGGAAAATCTTCAAAACTGTAAATTCCATTTCCTTCGTCTTTCAAATTCTGTTTTAATTCATTGAGCCATTCAGGATGCGTAAAATCACCAGTGCCGACAAGGTTCAGCCCTTTAATTCTTGCCCATTTAGATATGTTCTGCAGATTAAGATTTATAGAACAGCCTCTTGCAAACCTGCTGTGCGTATGCAATTCTGCAAATATCTTCATCTAATTAAGAAAAGAATTAAAGATAAAAATCTAACTGACACGACTTCTGGAATCTCTATGAGTTTGCATGCTTGAGCATACCTGCTGCAGGAGAAAACAATCAATTAATCTTTTGAGAGATTACATTCGCAAGATAGATTTTACAGAGCTATGCTTATTGGCCTGTGCTTAGTATGTTTAATGTTGTCGTTGCAGTTGCAGAATAGCCATAATTTAATGCTATTACTAATTGTGTGACATATTCTGAGCCAACACCCAATGTTGCGCTGCAGAAAAATTGTGCTTCTTTATTTACAAGGAATAATTCCTGTGGCGAGCAGTTAGAAGTTATGTCAGTATCTCCTAATTTTACAGAACTTATAACTACCCTATCTTTTTCAGAATAAGGATTTATCGCACCTTCAGTCTTCTGGAATGTTGCTGTGTTAATTTTAAACGGATAGCCAGTTCCAACATTTTTCACTCTGATGCTGAAGCCTGTTGGCAATTCCTCCACAGAAGTTACCTTAACCGGCGCGCCAGATGCTTCAACTGTTTTTGTGCCTGTTAACGTGCAAATTTCTGTTCCAGATACAGTTTGCTGGTAAATACTTTCTTTGAGACAGGCAGCAGCTACAGCTGTGCTTGTATAACCATAAAGTGTTGCAACGCGCAGAGGATATTGCGCTTGTGAGCCTTCTATTGTCGGCGCAACTGCTGAAAATATAACTTGCGTCATGCCGCCAGGAATAATAGATGTGCCTAATTTCTTGACTGGCTGCAAGTTGTCTATTACTGGCAATGTTTGTTCAGTCTGGAAGCTTTCAACATTAATTCCTGCCAATGAAACATAACCATAATAATACTGTGCAGCCGTAGCAGCGCCAATGCCTATGCCTGGTATTGGAATCGGCCCAGGGCTTGGTCCTGGAGAGCCTTGCAATGTTATTGGCGTCAAGCTGCCTTCGCCCTTGTTTTCAATTTGAACTGCTATCTGGAAAGGCTGTTCTGTGTAAATTTGCGATGGCGGCTGGCTTGGCATTAAACTTATCTTCAAGCCGTCTATTCCGCCGACAAAAGCAGCAGCTTTTGTTATCTGATTGCTTTTCGTATTGCCCGTGCAGCCAGATATTGCTATAACTGCTACGAAAAATATCAACAGCATAAATGCATATTTTTTATCCATACTCATGTGGCCTCTCCATATCTTGTTTCCCTTATTTTTAAAGGTTTTTGCTGTATTAAACGGGGATTACTGTTATTGCGCCATTTAGCGAATCTTTGTAAATATAATCCAGTTTTACAACAAGCTCTGCACTGAAGTCCTGTGTTACTGCAACATCAAAATTGCAAGTAATGGAGCCTTTTTTGTCAGCTAGCACAATTATTGGCCTGCCTCCATCCAGCGGGCAGGCTGTTAATGGATTAATCTGTGCACCATTAAATGTTATAGTTTTTACTAAAACAGTATCTATTTGCTCAGGCTTTAAATCTGAACAAATTGCTGCAGAATCGTAAACATTGCCTTTGCCCTTATTTTCGGCATCAATTGTGAAGCCAAGTTCAACTCCGCTTGCTTTTGGCACTGCTATCTGGCTAAATTTTGTTATTTGTATTGGTGCACCTGAACTTTGCACTGTCTTTTCTTCAACTGGATTGCAAACCAGATTTGTTTTGCCTGCGCAAGCTGTTGCAATTGCAGTAGACTCATAGGGATAGCAGGCATCAATGCTAAATGGAGGTGTCTGCTGCTCTGTGATGATAGCTCCTTTGAATGATGCGTTCTGCCAAGCCATTGATTCAGTTTCACCTGGAATTGCAGTGTTGTTTATTTTTCTAACTCTAGTCAAAAGTTTCGTGTTTGTTTTGATTGCATTTGTTATGCCAAGAGTCTGTGCATTGTTCAAAGTCAGAACTGCTTTTCCAATAGACACATCTGCCTCTCCTTTATTCTGCAATAAAATATTAATGTCAAAGACGCTTGATGTAAAAACTGATGTTGGCAAATTCATGAAAGATGTAACTAAACCATCTGTCCCGCCTGCAAAAGCTGCTGGCTGTTCTTTAGTACAGCCGCTGATTGCAAAAACTGCAACTATTGCCATCACCAGGAATATTATTTTTTTCATGTAGTAACCCCGCCTGTCCCTATCTTATTTTCGACTGTCACTGCCACCAGCTCGCTGTTCTTGTAATTATACTTTGCTGTTGCCAAAATAAAGAATGTGCCGAAATCTGCGCCATAAAGCTGGCTTTTGTCAATGTTCAGCTTTAGGAGTGCGTGACGGTAATCGCTTGGTGCCAAGGATTCGCTTGCAAAGCCTGCTGCGCAGCTGCAAAGCGATGCACTTGTTTTAATGCCAAAATTTTTCAAGTCGTCTGCAGATGCATCCTTGCAGGATTTGAAATCAGAATTTGCTGCAGTGGCGCAGTTATTGCTGAATAGGGCTTTTGGCACAAACAAATTTACAGTGTTCAGGTCAACTGTGCCTGAACTTGAAGGATTTTCTATTCTGATGCCAAGATAATAAGGAATATTGCTGCCTGCTTCAAGATAGCCATACTCATCTACACCTTCTACTCCTATTCCTAAATTAACAGACTGATCGCCTTTCTGCCAGCTTTTCAGCGAGTCCTTTGAAATTCCCCATGTCTGCAAGGGATCATTTAGAGTTATTGCAACATCAGGATTTGCAAATACAAACTGCTTTCCTGCAACTGTAACTGTATTCTGGGCTGTTGCAGTTATGTCAACTGCATAAACGCCTTCTTCTATTGGATCGTGCGTGCAGCTGAAAAACCTGTTTCTTATTTGTTTGATATTAGTGAATTGCGGCTGGCAAGTCCAGCTGGTTGGATTCTTGCACTCTTTCACGCCAGGGACAATAGATTCTGAAGTGCATTTTGCAGTCAGGCTTGCGCTTGCAGTCTGGCCTGGGAATGCAACAGCATCTATCCTTCCTTGCACGACTATCGGCTGGTCAGAATAAAATTTATCCCTGAGAGGTGCAACATTATCCAAAACAACCCCAACATCTGTCACTGTTTCATATTGTGATTCAACAGTATCAGAACGCCAGAGGTTCTCGGGATTATAAGTTCCTGTAAAAATCTGATTCATGACGTTCAGCGGGCCTGTCAAAGCCTTGAAGCCTTGGATAGCTCCTACACCTTGGACTTGCGCGTGTATTGCAACACTTTGCCCGTATTGGGTGTATTGCAAATACCCAGCAATACCCCCAAGAGCGATAAAAAATATTAGTACCATAACAGCAGCGCCTGTCTTGCCCTTGAATAGCAACCCAATAAAAAGAAGCCCACCTAAAAGTATCATTTGCCAATAGAGAGGTATTATTGAAAAAATTCCCCCGACAAATGTTCCAAGGCAAAATAAGATTACAGCAAGAAGCATTATCAAACCAATCAACCAACCATATTTGCCAGCCTGCTTTACAACTGACGAGCCTGCTGCTCTTCCTGCAAAACCAGTTATGCCTGCAACAGTTGATTCTTTTTTTGTCTCTTTGATTTGTTCTTTTGCCAGCTTTTCTTGTTCCTTCAGGACGTCAATTTCAGCCTCAGGATATGGCATCTAAACTCCTGGCGCCTTGCCAGCCATTAGAATTCTTAGCTTTGACAGTGTTACAGAAGTTGCTGACTGCACTGATAAAAGATTGTCTCCTGGCAGCAAGTATGGGCAGACATCAAAAGTGAGGCTGCCTTCTGTCAGCCTTAAATCTAATTTGTAAGTGTTTACCTGTACTGTCAGTGTTTGCGTTACAGGCTCTGTTGCAGTGATTTCTAGATTGCAGGTTATCTTGCCTTCTTTCTTTGCCTGGGCTTCCAGGTCTGTTATGAAAACAGAATAGCTCTTAATCTTAAAAGGAGTTTTAGTATAAACTGTCTTGACCTGCCCGAATGCAATCTGGTAATCCCCGCCCTGCTCCACAGTCCATTTTAACACATTGCTGTTATTCAGCAAGGAGATTGGGAAATCCAAATCAAATGCAGTGTCTGCATAAAGGCTTGCGCTGTAAATTGGCTTATTGTTTAATGACAGAGATAATATTGCTGGTTGTGCCAGCTGTCTTGCAAGCCCTATGAACTCAGCTGAAACTATGCCTTGCGCCTCCTGCTGATTTAAAATAAATATTTGGGTTGCGCTGGCCTGCTCAGGCTTGTATTTCTGCTCGACAAAATTCAAATCCTGCAGGGCGTATGCTGTCGAGCTGAATGAAAAACCTGGCGATGCTGCTGAAATTCTCAAATTGTTTGTGCCTTCCAGCAGTTGCGAGATTGGCAAAGGTATTGAAGCATTGCCTCTTGGAAGCACGCCTGAAAAGATAATGTTGTTGTTCAGTTCAACTATTAATTCCTTGTCTCCTTCCTTTGCTGAAACTATAAATTCAAGGCTTGCTGCAACAAGATTGGTCTTGTTCATGTCAATTACATATTTTATATCCTGGTTGCGGAGTGCTGAATGCTTTACAGTAATCTGCGATGATAAAATCAGGGGAATAGCTTGCGGCGCAAAATTGGCTTCAATATCAGCCAAATTATGCGCTAATCTAAAAGTTGCTGCTGGTATCGGCGTAATCTCGCCTGGCGTTGTGTTAATTGCCTCTCTTTCATATTGGATTGTTCCAAGCAAGCTTTCGCGCTCAACTGGGCTTACAACAAGCGCGTAAAAAATTATCATGCCTAGTATAACGAACAAAATCATAAGGGGGCCTACGCTGCCTCCCAGCATACTGTCTTCGGCCATGCTCTATTCTGTATTTCGTGATTTAAAAATACTATGTATCTTTAAATAGTAGAAATCTCTTATCGCAATATGAAAATCCTAGCTTTGCGGAAGGATGAAGCCAAAATTAAGGTGGACACACTTGATGATTTATGGCACCTATCAAGATTGATAGAGCCTGAAGACTCTGTTGCTGGCGAGATTGTCCGAAAAGTGAAACTAGGTACTGAAGAAGAGCGCACCCGCCTGAAAAGGGAGACTTATTTTGTCAAAATCAAGGCTGAAAAAATTGTTTTTGAGCCTTCTGCAGTCCGGATTATTGGAACAATCGAAGAGGGCCCTGATGAGCTTCCATTAGGAGGCCATCATACTTTGGATGTCAGGCCAGGGGATTCTATAAAAATCTACAAAGCCTGGAAGGCTTTCCAGGTCAAAAGGCTGAAAGATGCAGAAGCTGCAACAAAAATGCCGTCTGTTGCTGTCTGTGTTTTGGATGACGAAGCTGCAAATCTTGCAGAATTTACTCCAACAGGAATAAAATATCTTGCCCAGCTTCAGTTGGGGCTGGCAAAAAAGAGATTTGTTGAAAAAGTTGAGGAAAAATTAGGAAAACTTGTGGCTGAAGTTGCAAATCTTGCCAAGTCTCATGAAATAATAGTTATAGCATCTCCTTTGTTCTGGAAAGATGAAGTTCTCAAGAGACTGAAGGAAAAACATTCGGATGTTGTTGAAAAAGTAAGACTTGAGGATGTTTCAACAGGTGGAAAAAGAGGTGTTGTAGAGCTCTTGAAGAGAGGAGCTTTGGATAGAATTGTAAAAGGCACTGCTCTGCAGATGGAATTTGAAATGGTGGAATCTCTCATGGTGGAAATAGCCCGAGAAAGCAGGCTTGGGCTTTACAAAATAGCTAATATCAAGGATGCTGCAATTGCAGGAGCTATAAAATTCCTTCTTGTAACAGAAAAACTGATTGAAAAAATGCGAGAGCTGAAAAAATATAATGAATTAAATGAAATCTTTGACTCTGTTGAAAAAACAAAAGGCGAGATTCATATCATAAGCAGCAAGTATGAAGCCGGAGAAAAGCTTGACGGTCTTGGCGGGATTGGAGCTATTTTAAGATATAAGGTTTAAAATTTAACGCATAAGTTTATACAGAGCCTCACCGTGATGCTTTATCTGCCAAAGCTCCATAAGATGGTTTATTCTCCTCCAATACTTTGGTTTAATATCGTCTATTTCTTCCGGCGCATAGCAATTTTCACATAATCTTACAAAAAGGGGGCGACTATTTTCAACTTTGATAAAATCATCTTCGCTGAATTCCCTTTCTTCATCTTCTGCTTTTTGATATTTTTCAATTATCGCAGGAAAGCCTTCTGCCAGTAAGTTTCCTATTTTAAATCTAGTTTGTCTTTGTGTGAGAAACCAATTATAATAGCTTGCGATACCTGTATCATCTATAAAAAGATAGCCTTCTGGTTTTTCATCCTGCACGCCAACAAACTTAATTCTTTTATCTTCATATTTTTTCTTCATTTTTTCTTCTGTCAGCAAGAATTTTGCGAGAAGACAATCAAAATCTCCTTTTTCGGGGTCATATGGCCCGCACATTTGTAATATTTTTTCATACCGCTTTATTTTTTCGCTTCGACTGGCTCTGTTATGAACATTTCCAAGCATGGCCAAACTATCATTAAATTCATAGATTTTCCATAAATCACAATTTGTATTTTTGATAAATCTGCTATAAAGAGCGGGCATTTGGTTGATATTTAAATCTGTGGCAACAGTATGAAAAACAATTTTGTAATCTAAATCCTGGCAGTCTTTTGTAACTCTCTTTATTAATTTAACATAATTGGGATAAGTTCTCAATTCTGTCTGTATTTTTTCATCTAATGTGTCTATTGGAATTCCTATTACATCAACCAGGCTTCGGAGTTCTTCCAGTCTCTTCCTTGTCAAAGTCAGGCAGTTTGTGTGCAACTCTGTGGAAACATTTCCATTTTTCAAAATTCCAATTATTTCATCAAGATTTTTGACAAGTGTCGGCTCGCCGCCGCCGATAATAACGTGCTTAACTTTATTTTGCGCCAGAATTTCTGCAATTTTTAAAGTATTTTCAGAGGATTTTTCACCAGGGGAATATGCTCTGAAGCAATACGCACAATCTAAATTGCACTTATCTGTTACAAAGAAATGAATAACATTTGGAGAGGCAAGTGCCATAGTTAGCATTTTTAAATGGCAAAGTCATAAAAGGATTATGGCCATCGCGTTAAGCCCTGAACTTATAATTGGAATAATAGGCTCGATTATCTTGATAACAGCTTGGATATGGGAAACATATGAAAATTATGTGCAACATAAAGTATCTGTGCACCTGCACTTTTCCATACTATATATTACTGGCAACTTATTATTAACTTGGTATTCCTGGCAGATTCATAGCATGGTATTTTTCATATTGAGTATAATTTTGATATGCGCGATACTTGGAGAAACCATTTATGCAATTAGCCAAAAAAGGCATACTTGGAAACATAAGAGATAGACTATGGTTGAAAATATTCCCAAAATTATTTGCTTTGACCTTGATGGAACTCTTGTAAATTCGCAAGAGGCGCACGCACAGTCTTTCAACCTTGCTTTCCAAAAAAATAACCTGCCGATAAAGCCTCTTGGCTTTATTATAGCAAAGTTTGGCCCAACTGCGGAAGTTATTGTAAAAGATATTTTTCCTAACATCTCCAGCAGGAAGCTTGAGGCTGTTGTAAACGACAAGAGAAAAATCTTTCTGGAGCAAACTGTAAAACTTACAAAGCCCATCCCAGGAGTTACTGAAGCTTTGGAAATTTTAAGCAAGGATTTCAAGTTGGCAGTAATATCAAACTCAATTCATGCAGAGATAATAGCGATTTTGAAAGTGGTAGGGATAAAACAAAGCTTGTTCTCTGCAATTTTAGGTTATGGCGAAATACACCCGAAGCCAGACCCTGATATAATACAAACAGTTGAAGAAAAAGCAGACGGGGAAGTAGAATGGCTTGTTGGCGATACAACTTTTGACATTAACCTTGGCAATAAAGCTGAAATCCGCACTATTGCAGTCCTGACAGGAGTGCACGATGTCAAGACATTGGGAGCATCAAAGCCGACAATAACAATAGAATCTGTGGCGTTACTGCCTGATTACTTTTCTGGAGAACTTTAAGCATTGCTGGCTCGCTTCGCTCGCTGTTATCTCCATTAGTTTTGTTGGCATCATGCAAAGCTTACGGGCTCTTGAGGTTTAACCCCTACCATTAAGTTTATTAAAACACATATTAAAGTAAAATTATGGCAACTGACGAGCACAGGTGGTTAGATTTAATTTTAATAATTGGTGCACTAGCCCTGGGCTTTGTTTTGCTGAAACCATTTTTGACTGCGCTTGTATTCGCGATTGTCGTAGCTTATATTTTATATCCTGCACACAAAATACTCGGCTCAAAGATAGGAGACTCTGCATCTTCGGCGCTTCTTACGGGCCTGATTACTCTTCTGGCAGTTACCTGCATAGCTTTGGGAATAAAGCTGTTCTTGCAGGAAATCTCGCAGGTTTTTATAATGGTTGCAAATTTTGACTTTTCAAAATTAGTTCCGAGCCCTGAACTTGCAACTTCGCTAAAAGATTTTGCAGGGCTTGCAGTGTCAAAAGTTCTCGCATCTTCCTCATCTTTAATAACGGAAATACCGCGCCTGATTCTTTCATTCTTCCTTTTCATTGTGACTTTGTTTTTCTTCCTGCGGGACGGCAAGTGGGTGTGGGCTTGGGTGCAGAAGAGAGTCCCGTTAAGGCACGACCACAAGATGCAGATATTTGAAAATCTCAGAAGATATGCAAAATCTTTCATCCAGATCTGGCTGATTATAGGAGCCCTGCAGGGAATTGTTGCTGCAGTAGGCTTTGTGATATTCGGCCTGCCTTATGCGATTCTTGCAGGCTTTGTCGCGATGATATTCTCAATTTTGCCTGTTGTAGGCCCAGGCACATTATACGTGCCAGTCGGCATTTTATTGATTTTACAGGGCCACATGGATACAGGAGTAGCATTAATGATATACGGCCTTGTAATTGGCGGCTTTTTGGATTACGTCATAAGGCCGTATTACACGGGCCGCTGGGCAGCAGTGCATCCATTGATAATCTTGCTTGGAATTTTTGGAGGCCTTTTTGTATTGGGGCCTGCAGGCTTCATCATAGGGCCTATTCTTCTATTGCTCATCATAGCCGTAATGCAGGGTGCTGGCTCTGGTTTCATAAAAGGTAGACATGTATGAGACTCAAAGCAAAACTGTTATCTATTGAATCTGGCGGGCCTCTCGTAATTGTAATAAATCCAAGAATAGCCAAAGAGCTTGACATTGCTCCTTCTGACCGTGTCAGGATAATGTCTGAGAAAAAATATGTTGTTGCAATTACAGACTTTTCATCAACAATTCCAGAGAATGAAGTCGGCATATTTCATGAAATACAGCAATTGCTGAACATTTCTGCAGACCAGCCGGTCACTATAATTCCTGAGGAAAAGCCTTATTCAATCCAGGGCATAAAGAAAAAACTAGATGGCCTGCAGCTAAGCAAAGATGATATTTTTGAAATAGTTACAGATATAGTTGACAACAGACTGACGCAGGCAGAAATTGCCTCGTTTATCGCTGCTGTTTATACAAAAGGGATGAGCATGGATGAGATTGAGCATCTCACCCGTGCAATAGCAGAAACTGGCCAGATGCTGCGTTTTGACATCAACAAGCCGATTGCCGACCTGCACAGCATTGGCGGCGTGCCTGGAAACAGGACTACAATGCTGGTTATTCCGATAGTTGCTGCGGCTGGCGTCTACATTCCAAAGACTGCAAGCAGGGCCATAACAGATCCTGCTGGAACTGCAGACACAATGGAAGTTTTAGCTCCTGTAAATCATTCATTAGATGAAATAAAAGATATTGTTCTGGAACACAAAGGCTGCATAACTTGGGGCGGTGCTGTGGATATGGCCCCCGCAGATGACGCCATAGTCGAAGTTGAAAGGCCCTTGCAGATAGACCCTACACCAATGCTGCTTTCATCAATCATGGCCAAAAAATATGCTGCAGGCGCTACAGATGTCTTGATAGAAATTCCTTACGGCCCCGGAACCAAATGTCTAAAACCAAGAGCCAACGAGCTTGAAAAAAAATTCCTTGTTCTTGGGGGAAGGCTTGGAATCAAATTAAAAATAGATAAGGTAAATGGGAGCCAGCCAGTTGGCAGGGGCATAGGCCCTGCCCCGGAGGCAAGAGATGTCTTGTGGGTTTTGGAAAAAAACAAATCCGCGCCAGTTGATTTGAAAAACAGGTCTTTGTATCTTGCGGGCCAGCTTCTGGAATTAGTAAAAAGGGCAAAGCCAGGCGCAGGCTTCAAAATGGCAGCTGAATTACTTGAAAACGGCGCTGCTCTTAAAAAAATGAAGGAAATCATAGCCGCACAGGGCGGCGACCCTAAAATTACTTCTGCAGACATCCAGATAGGAAAATATGACGAAACAATTTTTGCCGAAAGAACTGGCACAATCCAGGCAATTGACAATGATTATATTAAAAGAATAGGCAGGCATCTTGGCGCTCCTTACAACAAAGGCGCAGGCCTTTATCTTTATGCAAAAGTTGGTAGCAAAGTAAAAGAAGGCGATAAGTTATTTAGTTTGTACGCCGAGTCCGGCCGCAAATTGGCAGAGGGCCTGGAATTTACAGAGGGAAATAATCCTTACAAAATCAAAACTTGAAAATGCTCATGAAATTGTTGTACATAATATTGGACGGGGCAGCAGATTTGCCAATAAGGCGGCTGAAAAACCAAACTCCCCTGGAAGCTGCAGACAAGCCGCACCTTGATGAATTATCTGCAAAATCAAAATTAGGCTTGATGAATGTAATTTCAAAAGACATTGCACCTGAATCAGACCAGGCAACCCTGGCTTTGCTGGGCATTAATCCTTTTACACATTATACTGGCAGGGGCCCGCTTGAAGCTTACGGTTCTGGCATAAAAGCGCCAAAAAATTCCATAATCCTGAGATGCAATCTTGGCTTCCAGGAAAAGGGCATTATAAAATCTGTAAAAATCGAGCCTTCTAAAATTGAAGCCAAAATGATAGAAGATACTTTGTCTAAAATTAATAAAATAGGCGATATTAATGTAAAATTCAAGCATACTATCGGGCACCGCGCAGTGCTGATTTTATCTGGCAAGAATTTATCTGCAAAAATATCAAATACACATCCTGGCTACCAGATTACAAAGAATTTTGCAACAACTGCAACTCTGAAAAGGGAAAATGTCCCTATGATTAAATGCAAAGCTCTCAGCAAAGAAGCTGAAAAAACTGCTGCTATTATAAATGACTGGCTGCTGCATGCACAATTAGTTTTGGAGAGTGGAAAATTTTCTACAAACTTGATTTTAGTCCGGGGCGCAGGTAATTCTTTGCCGGAATTGCAAAAGCTGAAAGGCTGGGCTATGCTTGCAGATTTACCTCTTGAAAATGCAATTGGAAAGCTCTGCGGCATGGCTATAATTAAAAAGCCTGCTGATTTGCAAAAATTATTTGCCAAAGTTAAAATTGCCTTGAAAAAGCACAAAGCTGTTTATGTGCAGATTAAAGGCACTGATGAATTCTCGCATAGAGGAGATTTTCTTGGCAAAACTAAGTTTATAGAAGAATTGGATTCCAAATTCATAAAGAAAATAGTACATGAATTAAGTAAAGACATTGCAATCTGCATAACTGCAGACCACACAACTTCTTCACTAACAAAAACTCATACAAACAATCCTGTTCCTGTTTTGCTTTATGTTCCTGATGAAATTGGCGATTGTTTAAGATTTGACGAAAAGCTGGCAGCAAGAGGCAGCCTTGGCACCGACCTTACTGGCATAAAGCTGTTTCAAGTCCTGCAAAAGCTTTTATTATTCAGTTAAGGGATAATGATAATGGCCACAACTAAGAATTTTACATTACACCATCATGTAGCAAAACCAATATCTGTACATTTTCACAGGCCAATTGCCCGCTCGATACATTTGATAATAATTGCAGTGGCAATATTATTTCTTTCAATAAAGCTTTGGCTGTTTTTGACATCATACGAATATCTTGCTGGCCTGCCATTGGAGCGGCTTGATATTTTATTGCTAATTCCTTTTTTCGCAGGCGTTGCATTAATGATAACGCTTACAATTTACGGTGAAAAAGCATTTTACAGGGATCTGCCCTATCTAGAGAGAAAATACAAGTTAAACTTTGTGCATGCCTTCAAGCATAAATAAAATTACCTGCAAATATCCGAGAATAACTTAGAATCATTTTTATTCGTAACAACAAAGGCTTTTCCTGTTTCTTTCAAGTCTGATGGTTTGAAAAATTTCCAGTCTGTAGAGAATTTAACAGCAAGCCAGGGCTCTGCATTGAAGATTCTTGCAAATTCCAGTAGCTGCCTGACTTGCTCAGGATCAAAATACTGATACTTGTGTTTTGTTGACTTGCATTCTATTGCCATAATTTTGCTTCCATTTGATGCAAGTACATCAGGACTGTAAAATTTCTGTACGCCGCTTCCAGCAGCTCTAATTGCTGCAAAATTAACTCCCCATAACATTGTTAATAATTCCCGTTCAGCAGCAGAACCTTTTGCTTTAAATGCCATATCTTACTCTAAATCTCTGCCAATATAGCATTTACGGTGCATATCACTGCATTCTTTTTCCAAAGCCTTTATTTTTGCTTCCAGCTCTGGTGAGGGGTTTTTGGAATATTTTGTAGAAAGATTTGAAAGAGCAACTTGCCTTGCTGATTGTATAAAATTTGGGATAAAATAAAATAATTCCTTGAATAGACTTCCTATATAGCTTCTGTAATAACCCTGAGTTTTCATTTTGTAAATATCTCCACTATATCTTTATCTTTAAGCTTATGCTCAAAGCCAACTGCCTGGCCCGGGAATTTTGCAGATGAGCCCCAGATTTTTGCATATTTAAAGTTTCGCAAAAAATCTTTGTGGATAGTTCCTGCGAGGTCTTTTACTGTCGCTCCTTGTTTTAATACAACAGGTTTAGGTGCAATCTTGCCTGCTGTTTTTGTCTGAATCCTGATTTTTCCTGTCTTTGCCCAGATTTCTTCTTTTAACATCATTAAGTCTTCGGCGTCAGGCATAGCTACAATTGCTGGGAGCTCTGCCTTCTCGAATGTTTGTATTTTCTTTTGGCCTATCTTTATGTTTGCTTTTTCCAGAACAGATTGCAAAAATTGCATCTGTTCTTCATCATTTGCAATTATTATTATAACATCAGAGTTTCTGACGAGACCAAAAACCTGGCCTGCTATTGACGAGCTCGGGAAGTTTGCATGGAATGCAGGCAAATCCAAGCCTTGCAGCCATACATTTTCAAATGGAATCATTCTCATTTTTATTTCATAATTATTTTCATTTTCGTATTTGGAATTTGCCAGTTTTGCAAAAAGACTGCTTTTGCCTGAATTTAATACGCCAATAAAAACTACTGTCGCTGCGCCTTCTTTTTTAATTGCGAGAGCTTTTTTCCTTTTTGCAGCTTTCTTTTCCTTCTCTAATTCTTTTTTTAATGCTGCATATCTTTGTTTTAATTGATTTCGCAGTTTTTCTGCACCCTTGTGTTTCGGCGCAGTGGACAGCATTAGCTTTAGAGCCTTGAGCTTTTCTTCTGCAGTGCTAGCATTCAGATATTCTTCATTTGCCTTTGCAAATTCCGGTCCTGCATTGATTGGCATCGCGCACCCCTATAGCTTTAAATTCTTGATTTTAAAAACCTTTAAATAACTAAAGCTCCTCTTTTAATTTAACATGGTTAGTGCATTTATCCTGATTCGCTCGGATTCTGGCACAGAAAGGGAACTGCTGGAAAATCTTGAAGATTTTGATGAGATCGCAGAAATTGATATAATATACGGCGAATGGGACATCATCGCCAAGATAGAAATGGAAGGCGATGTAACTGCATTAAAGGATTTTGTTCTCAGCAAGATCCGGCCTTTAACTGGTGTTAAGCATACGTCCACACTTATCGCGACAGAATAAATTCTACTGGTGTTATCTCTTTGGTTTGTCAAGCTTAACTGTTGTCTAGCATATGACTGAAAGCTACAAGCCTTTAAGAGATAACAATAGAGTTTTCAACAAAGCTAAAATTAGTATTCTCTGGCAATTGATTTTCCCCAGGCTTCTCCAAGCAATGTCCAGATTGTCACGCCAGGTAAAAATAAAAGAATGAAAAGCACAGGTATTATCAAATAATTTAATGTTTCACTAACAATAATTCCTGCGGCATATACCAAAGCAAAGAATAATCCTAGGATTAAGATGCTATAAATTGCTGCAAGCGCCCATCCTTTAAGATAAGCTAAAGAAAAAGCTCGTTTCAGCATTCTAAATGAGAATGCTGCTTTGAATTTTCCCTCAGCAACATAATTCAAAATTGCAGCTGGCCCAAAAAATGCTGCAACTACAAGAAAAACTAACAATACGATAAACAGATTTCTGATTGCACCTACAAATGTTATTACGGTAGTTATCGGGCTTTTGCTTAGCAGGTATAAGCTGTACATTGTTATTGCTGCAGGCAATATATACAAGATTTGCAGGACCCTGGCACCAAGGCCAAAAATGAAAAGCTGCTTCCAATATTTCCACTGCGGTAATTGATATTTTCCAGACATAGCTGTTCTTGCACAGGCCATCTTGTAGCCTGTGGAAAAAAATTCTAAAACAGGAATCCAGGCTATTAATATCCCAAGAAAAGCCCTTGAGCCAAAGGGCCTTTTTAATGCGGCCAGTGACATGCTAAAGTTTATAATCAATCATATAAAAAGATGTTGTGATGGCAAAGGCTGGCTGGCAGAGATTCAGGGCATGGGCTAAAAAGGACGCTCCTGCTGAAATCAGGCTGCCGAAATTTTTCCCGCCAATAAAATTTCACGAAGATGTTTTATGGTTTGTAGAAGGAAATATTTTTGGCCTGCTGGTTGGTTTTTTGATTTGCCTGATACTGATTAAGAATTTTGGGCTTTAAACTGGAGAAGAAAGCGGTATCCAGACTTCTTTAATTTTAATGGAGCCGCCATTTTTGAAATAAAAGGTAATTGGGACTTTGCAGGGATTCTGCTCGCAGTGGCAATCATCTACTGCGCGCGCTAAATTGGCATCATAAGTAATTGTTGGACTTGTTAAATTCCCTATGAAACTGTAATCTGCAAGGCCAGTTGCAGGATTATCACATACATAAATTTTCAAATCTTGGGGCTGGCCGCTTTTCGGTTCCAAAACCAAATGTATGTCCGAAATTGCTTGCGTGTTAAAGCTGATGTTTATAGTCTGCCCATTGCTAATTTCTGTTCCAAGAGATGGAGTAAGCTCCACAGAACAGGGCTTTGAAGGCACACAAGAAGCACAATTAATGCTGCTCGTAATTATCGCTGTTGCCTTATCAGATTTGCCAGTTGGCTCTGTAATAACAAGCGTTACATTTCTGTTTTGCAGTTCGCTTAAAGGCCAGTTACTGCTGTAATTTGCATCGCAAGTTGATGCTTCATAGCCGTTTGAAATATTAAAATCAAAATCCCAGTAACAGCTTACATTTGCTATGGAAAGGCCTTTTGGCAGTGTTGAGCTATTGGCTGAAAAATAGACTGGCTCAAAATTGCATACAGTGCCTCCTGGAATTGCAGTTATTTTTGCATCTAGAAATCCTGCTGCAGTTACATATTTTGCAAATGGCTCTGTACTGATATGCGTACCGGCATAATAATTAACAGCATTAATAGTTCTTGGCCCTAGGTCTGTAAAAAATAAAGCATAGGCCAAACCTACAAAAATTAGTGTAAGAATTAAACCCATTACAAATTCCATTACTTTATCCATTATTTACCAATACTCCCGAATATTGGCCCAAATATGGTGTTGAGATTGTAAAATCCCCCCCTGATAAATACAAAAAATATCAAGAATACAACTATTGCCAAAATTATTGCAATTAAAGCCCACATTACTGTTTCCAGACCTTTTTTTGAAATTATAAGAAGCATGCTATATCTCCTGCTGCAATTGCCTGCCAATTTGTTGTTGAGCTTAGCTCGTTTATTTTAATTGCCTTTATTTTAAAGTCATCAAAACTTGTTACATTCAAAGCATTGCTGTATGAAATTAATGCGGCATAATATTTGCTGTTGTCTTTATACAAGAATGCCAGTTCGTCAACGCCATCAGAGTTGTAATCTATTGCTGCTACATCGCGCCAGTCAGTATCAGGCCAGTCAGTTTTGTGGTATCCTAAACTAAATGGGTTTTCAGAACCAGGGAAATATTCTACTTTGTAAAGGTCTCCTGGCTTGCCAAGCACAATAATTTCTACAGGGTCAACTCCTGCATACTCTGTCTTGTCCATGTTGCCTGCTGCAACAGCAAACCAAGGACTGTATTTTGTTTTAAGTTCTGGAATATTTTGATAATACGGAGCCTTGTTGACATCTATATCTTTGTAATTTGCATATTTGAAGGCATACAGATCGTGAGTTGAATATGTTACTCCCCCAGTATCGTCGTAATATGAGCGAATTGCAATTATCTCAGATTCGCCGTCATTATCCAAGTCTGCTGTTGCGATATCCTGCCAATCGTTAAGGGCTGCTTGCCATCCATTGCCCTGATGTATAAAATCTTTGAAACCAGTACCGCGTTCAACTTGTGTTATCTGCCCGTTCACATAGCTATACAAATCTAAATCTCCAGGATTTCCTAAGGTAACTATGTTTCCTGTCTTGCTTTTATCAGAGCTCTTGATGTTTTTACCTGCTGCAACTGCTTTCCATCCAGGACTGTTAAAATCACCGTCATATATTTTCTTTAATTCGTCCAAGTCATAGTAAGGCCAGGACAGTTTTACCTGGCTTGCATCTGCATTGCTGAATGATGAGCTCAAACTGCTCTTCAGGCCAGAATAACTCTGCACAAAAATACTGCCTTTTCCACCGTCTGTAGTCAGGAATACAAAGTTTGCCCCTGCATTATCGCCGCTAAGTTTTCCAACAGCCATGTCTGCAGGGTTTCCAATTTTTTGGGGGAAGAACTCGCCTAAAATATCGTATACTTTAGAAGCAGTTGTGTATATGTTCACTGCAGTTTTGCCGAAAACTGCAATCTCTTCTGGCGGATTTGACACAGAAGGCGCATAATATGACAAGACATCTGATTTTACAGTCTGATAGCCTTTTGTTGCCAAAACCTGTACTGTGTGGCTGCTGCTGGTTCCAATTGGAGCTCTGTATGAAATTCCTTTAGATGTATCCTGCTGGTCAACTGAAATGGGTTTTTTATTGTCAAGGACATCAATACTAACTTGTTCTAAAGGCATACTGCCGCTGATGTTAGAAACAGAACTTAAAAATGAAACACAATTAAAATTATTTACATAAGGTGCCCAAATCCTAACGCTGAAAAAAGGATCCAGGACAAAACCATTTGCTGATGCTTCAGAATAGAAGCCTGACCTGCTTCCAAAAGCTGAAACTGAAATTGCTTTACTCGTCCAGATATCGCCGATAGATAATCTTGTGTATTCATGATTGACATAAGTACAGTTTTCATTTGTCCAGTCTTTGCCTGTTTCATTCCAGGTGGCATAACCTTTGCCAGTAACATAACTACATTCTGCCTCTATACTTTGGCCGTCGCCAAAGTTCCAATCAACAGTGAGATTTTCAAAACAGGAAGAGCTTATGCTGGCATTTAGCAGCGTAGGGACTATGATTTGCCCGCCACCTTTCAAGTATTCTGCTAGTGTTTTTGAAGCATTAATATAAATCACGCCGTCCATATCTTCGGCTAACTGGACTGTTGGTGATTTTGTGCATGGAAGCTCTCCTATTGCAGATATCTGCTGGTGCTCCAAGCCTCCTACCTGCAGGAACATTCCGTGCGTAATTCCATAATAGATGACAAAAGTTACTGCTAGAACTATCAAAGCTAGAAGTACTCCCCACACTGCTTCCAAACCTTTTCTCATATTTATACAACCTTAGCCCTCGAATCTGCAAATGCCGCGTATTCATTTCCACTTATGGTTTCAATGAAATGTGCATCTGTATCGATTGAAAATTGATAGTTAGCAAGCGGCGCTGAAACTACATTTATTTTTTCTGAATACGAAGTTTCCCAGCTGCAATATGAGCCTGATACTGCAGCGCAAGCTGTTGAATCGCTTGCTCCTGTGCAATCAGGCTCTGGCAAGCTGTCTGTGCAGTTTAGAGCAGTATTCCAAGTGCAGGCATTGCCAGGATAGTTTTGTGTAAATTTTATTCCAGCACACACAGTGGCATTTGGCTGGTCTTCACAAGGTAACTCTGGAAATGGGAAATTTTTCTGCAGCTTGCAGCTTTCATCATAGCCAAAGCCTTCTATTGTCAAACTATTGCTGCTGCATGCAAAAGGCGTATTAAATTTGTAATTTGGAATGGTAGTTTCAATTAAATCAGTGCTTGGAGCATACATCAAAACATATCTGTTAAATGACGTTTCAAATTTCTGCTGGAAATTTGCATCTGTGCATTTTGGCAGAGCAATAGCTGGGTCTGGGCTTTTATCGCTTAAACTCCAAATTGTTTCAAAGGCAGCATCTCTTGCTGCAATTTCAATATAAGATTTTACTTTCGCTCCGTCCATATAAGCAGTAACTAAATGAGCCTGCTCGTCCCCAGTTTGCATAACAAAAGCATAAGTTTCTGTATTATATTTGAATATGAAATAGAGAATTGCAATTAGAACTAATATCGAAACAATCGCCAGCCCCTGGCCTTTTTTTGACATCATTTTAGTTAAATCAGTTTAGTAATACGCTTGCCTCCACAAGTTTGAACTGTATCAGTCTGATTTATTGTTTTTAGTGATACTGTCAGGCCGCAGTCCTGCAATGCAGTGCTGCGCGCCAAAGTTACTTTTACATTAAAGGTATTTAGTGGCGGATTTTCCTCAATAGCCAATTCATAAGTTGTTCCTAAAATTTTTACAGGCAAATATATTATATCCTGCTCTGCAGTATTTGGAATCTTGTTTTGCAGTGTTTCCTCAAAGATTGATTTTGGCGTTAAATCCAATTCACAATTATCGCCGCATTTAATATCGGCGCCCAACCAGGTGCTATCATCATAAATTGTAAAGCTTGCAGTTCCGTCAGGCGTGCTAAAATCTACTGGCGATGTTGTTGCGGTTTTAGATTCGAAATAGCTGCAATATTTGTCCAATAAAACTATTGGAAATGGTATTGTATAATTGCAGCCGAACTGCAGTGTTGTTATTTTTCCCAATGGTTTGGAAAATAATGCTGCCCTATTTGGCAAAAATACCTGAAGCTCGAAATTTCCTGCTCCAAAAGTATCCTGCAAAGTATTTGAAACATCTTTTTCCCAATTATTGGTCTCATTTTTAATTTGGCTATTCATCAGCCAGTCAGCATAAGTCAAACCATTTGATGCATCTGCCCTTAGCAAGTTGTTTAATGAAGTTTCGCAGGCCAAAGCTGCATCTGCTGAAACAACTCTTGCACAGGCATCTAATTCCAGTTTTGGCGTGCTGATGCCAAACAGGAAAAATACTATTACAAAGAAAATTATCGCAGATAATACTAGCTCCATTAGCAAGTCAGCCCCTGCTTTTTTATTAGAAAAAATCATTTTATTCTTTTAACCTCACAGTCAGCCTTCCCAAGCTCACAGAACTGCCATTTTGTATCAAGACAAGAATATCGCGCTCGACATCAGTCCACTCATTTGCAATCTGGCTTTCAGTAGGCTCTGAGCCGCTCCAGACTGTATCTGAAACTTTGGAATTCAAAAAAACCAACCTTGCCCAGGCCTGGCTTTTGCCTGCTCCAGAGCAATCCAGTAGTATTTTGTTTCCATTTGTGCTGTTGAATTTTTTCCAGTCTATTTTTCCCGCATCAACCTGATAAAAAGTTCCTGTTGCTGCCGTATAGCTTTGTTCAACAGCAAAACAATTTGGTGAATTTATCAGGTTTGATGTAACTATGTTCAATCTTGAAGCATAATCCTGGAACTGGAATGTAATATGAACGCCTCCCAAATAAGTAAAGGCAACATAAATTCCAGTAAGTGTCAGGACTACTGTAAACAGGACATATACAATTAGCTGCGGCTGTTCTACTCCTCGCTTACTTTTGATTTTGTACATCATTACACCTTTCTTATTACAATTGGAGGATTTCTGTTATCCATTGCAGGAGCTGTGCTTGCATATATCTTTGTCATTTCAATAGTATAGGGGAATTCAGCATACCAGTAGCCGGTGTTATTTGCAAAAATGCTTCCTAGTTCTTGAAATTCAGGAGCAGTCTTGCTTTTTATTTCTGTTTTTGTAAGCCCAACCTTATTGCCCTGCAGCATGAAGTTAATTGTGTCTGCAGGATCCGCTAAGAAAATACCTATAGCTATTGAAACGCGTGTTGCATCGCAGAACATTGCTGCCCAGCCGGCTGCACTTAGGCTTGCACAGGCAGGTCCGCCTAACAGAAGCTTTTGAAATATATTTCCAGCAGTTTCCGCGCCTGCACCAGAATCTGAAATAAACCAATTAGGACAATCCTGTCTTAAATAATTGGTGTCACAGTTAGAAGGACAGCTTGATTTAGGAACCATATCCATCGGTGCTTTGTATATCGCATCGCCTAATGCAATAGCCGTTGCGGCGAAAGAAGCTACTCCCAAAGCACCAGACGCTATCAAATACGTATTAGATACTACTGCGTCAGGCGTCGGCCTATAATTAAACACTGCTGCTCCAGTAGCTGTTCCGAAAAAGGTTGCGGCAGTCCCAAAACCTATGGCATAGGCAGATTGCCAATCCTTTACAGAAGGCCCAAAGCTAACTTCAGGCTTGCAGTTTGGAGGTGTTAGCAGAACTTCTTTGCTGGATTGAAATTCTTTGCACGACAGCATGCTTCTTTCTTTGCTAACTTGATTGCCTGCTGCATCGTGAATTGATGTCAAGGTTACATCCATCAGATATGCATTCCACATTGCATAAATAAAATTGACCGCACTTTCTGCAGTGGATAAGGTTGCCCAAATTATTGGGCCAACAACAGGTATGTCCATTATTGTATTTTTTACAGACTCAATCGCAGAATTAATAGGAAACAACGAATTAAGTCTTTGGATAAATTTTGTAGCCGTAGCTTTAATTATGACATAATCAATAAGTTTAGGAGCGTATGTGAAAAGAGTTAATTGCGCAGCAGTTGTGATTGCGACATTCCAGTCACCAGTTAACAAAAATGCTACTCCTCCTGAAACTGCTGCAGTAACACCCACCTTGCCTGCTACTTTAAATGATGTTTTAATTTTACCGCCGATGTTTTGGAAAATTTTTGATTTACCAAATTTAGTGGCATAAAACTCGAAAAGAACGCCTTCTTGGGCGGATTTTCTGGCGTTAGTAAAAGGTATTTTTTGCAAGATGCGCTGCAAAAAGGATGGTTTTTCTGTAGATTTCACAACACCTTGAAAAGCTTCATCAGACCTCAGAAGCAGGATATTATCCAAATCTGTTTGTGTAAATGAACTTTTTAGTTTGGGATATGTTCTAAAAACTTTTGCAATTTCAGAAGCATCGCCACTGGCTATGGCACTTTTGAGCGCATTATTTGCTTTAGACTTCACACCTAATTGGTACAGAGCTTCGCGGCTAAGTTTTGCAAGCTGAGGAAACTTAGTTTCAAAAGAATTCTTAGCTGCGAGCGCTTTTTGTGTTGACTGCTGTGCAACAAGGCTGCGCGTTCTATCGACTGTATAGCCTGCAGCCCCAAAGCCTGCAGCTACTGATGCTGACTCAGTAATGCTGCTGAACATTTCATCTTCTGTGTGCGGTTGCACGCAAAGCTGATTTGTAGCGTCATTAATTTCCAGGCTTCCGATGACTGGAAAGCCATTTTGGTCTGTTTCTGTATAATATTCAAAAGTAGCTGTTTCTGGAGCTGTCTGTATTGTATTTACGAGAGTGACTAGCTCTGTTGCCAGATATTCAGAGCTCGAGCTTGCCTGCGCCTGCACCAAATTAGTTACGAGCATAAAGCCGCCTATTAGCAAAACAGCAAGGCAAATAGCTACGCCTAGCATTAACACAATGTTGGAAACTCCTCTTTTTCCCTTGGGAAAAAGAGACCAGCGAAGCGAAGCCTTCGCGCTGCCTTGATATTGCATAGTGGCCAGTTAAAATTAGGTTTTGGACATTTATAATTCTATTCTATTACTTGCTTTGTTATCCCTGAGTAAAAGGCTTGCAGGCCTTGTTATCTTTGCAATCTGCAGGGCAGTTATCTGCAGTTTCACCTTCACAGCATCTGCCATCTCCGCAGACTGTTGCCCTTGCATAGCTTAGTATAACTCTCTGTGCATTGTTTACAATTGTCTTTGTGATTGTAAAGCTAAGGGATTCCTTGCCTTCTTCAGATTCGAACTGGAAGCTGTTGCATTTGAGGTCGGAAGGGTTATTTGCATCCAGCTGGCCGCATATCTGCACATTATCTTTCAGGCAGTTATTCAATACAGTCTCTCTAAGTATTTTGTTTCCTGGCTTGTTTTTTATAAATTCTGTAAATAAAACTAAAATATCATTAGTTTCTACGCCAAAAGTCCTTCTTGCCAAAATTAAACTATCCTGGTCGATTGCAAGATAAAAGAAAACCAGATTCAAGCCTGTGTTGCCTTTGGAATCAGGCAAATAAATTGTAGTCTGCTTTACAGTGCCTGTTTCAGCTGCGCAGGCATTATCTATTTCTTCAGCAAGGGTTTTCTGGGCAGTCACTTCAGGACCTGTAAAAATTGGAAGAATAATCGAAGCTACAACAATTACAAAAATAACCAGAATAATAAGAGAAATTATTATGTCTGGCGGAATTTTATTTGCCATCAGCAGTACACTCCAATAGTTGTTTTGTTAAGGCTGATTGTTTTTGTTGTAATATTTTTTAGAACTGTAATCTGCAAAGATTCCTGGGGCGCTTCAATCCAGCAGTTATCAAATAGTATATCAGAAGTGCAGTTCAGGCCTTTGGATTTTATTTTTTCACTGTCACTGCAGCCAGCACTTCCCAGATTTGAGCATTTATAGACTTCAGCTGTGCCGCCAGCCATATGCAGTTTAAAATAATTGCTTTCATCTAATTTTGGCAGATATAGGGGCGTGCTGAATGCTGTTGGCCCGCCTGGTGCGCACACTTTTTCAACAGCTACCTTGAAATCATTTAATGCTGTTAATTCAGGAGTGCCTTCTGCAAAACTTGAAAAAAATGGAAGGAAAAAACCAAATATAAGTATTAGTATGACTACAATCCAGATTATCACTGATACTTGTGCTTTTTTCATTTTAAGGAGTGTAACAGATTAATGTTGAGCCTTTGCCAGAGTAAGCTCCTCCAGTTCCCAAAACACCTGTTCTTTTTGTAACTTCAACAGTTACATTGCGCGGTTTTGCCGTGCCATCTGGCGGGCATTTTTGTACTACTGAAGGCGGGTTTTTAGGTTCGTATGTTAAAGTTATAGGAGCCAAATCTTTTTCTGTTAAATCAGCAAACAATTTTGCTGCATCAGTATAACAATCTGCTTTCAAAACAGATGGCGCTGACTTGTAGCCTTCCAAAGTTGCATTTGAAACTTGCTGCAAACTATTGCCATTTGCAGGAATATTGCTGCAATCAGAGCGCAGCATATAGAAATGCGTATCTGGAGGAGGAAGAAGGGCGGAAGATATTTTTGTCTGATTATCACAATCAACAGTACAGCGGCCTTCTGAAACTGAAATAATTGCAAGGAAATTAAGGCCAAGATTTTGCTTAGCCTGGACTATCGGCAAGCTGTCTCCTGCTTTTGCAAGAGCTCCCCAATAATCTGCAGAGCTTGTTGCGCTTATTGCTGGCTTATCAAGGTCATTTGTTTTGTTAAATCTAATAGTTTCAGGAATCGGCGAAGTTACTGGAATTACTGCAATATTTGCTTCTGAAAATTTGATTTTTGTTAAATTACTCCAAAAAGCATCATCAAATTTTCCTGTTGTTGCATTATCAACAACTACTGCAATGTACGCAACTGGATATTCTTTTACACTCCAAACCGTAGTTTGGGCATTATTATCCAAAACTTTGTAGCTAACAGTACGGTCGAAATCTGTTTCGTAATTAGTAGTGTTTCTATTTTGGACAGTAAATTTTAATTCACCTTGTGTCGCGTCAGTTATTTTAATATCATACCAGCTTTGGGGTAATATTGTTGTTGCAATGCCAATTTGCTCGCCAATCTTGCTTGCTTCACCTGCAGCTTTTCCCCAAATTCCTGAAAGGGAACCAACTACAGATATTACAACTATGGCTAAAATTCCAATTATTATAAAATCCCAAAGCAAAGTTCCTTTTTTAGATTTCATGGCCCTGCTGACTGCACTGCGCCAATTGTTATGTTTTCCCAGAGAGCTGTTACTTTCCCGCCCTGGCCTGTAAGGAAAACCAGCATAAAGACCAATAAAGCGAGAAGTATAATTACAATTACAATTAGTTGCATTGTCATCTCTATCCCCTTTTTATTTTGTTTTATTGACATATACACACCTTACCTGATACGCTGCCGTTTGAACATATCGTAGTGCCGCCAGTTGCTGTTGAAAATGTCTTGCTGCACTCAACACTTACATTAGTGGTCCAGCATTTATATGTAGTTGTATTATCTTTAAGTGATTTTGTGCAGTAATCCGAAGCCATCCATTCATTAGAATTATCGGCCAGCTGTTTTGCTTGGAAGCAAGCGCTTTCACAGCCTAATCTAAAACCGGAAATCTGCCCTGGCGTGGCCGCCTGCTCTAATATTTTTTCGCTTCCCATTAATCTTGACCATGCTCCTGTTGCAAATAATAAAACAATAACTAAAACCAAGACAGCTAATGCTGCTATGATGATTGTTTCAAGTGGCAGGCCTTGGCCTCTCTTAAGCATAGAAATTAAAGAAAAAAGAAGTTTTTATAGTTTTGCCAATCAGTTCAGAGCACTGCAGGCAGTTGAATTAGTATTTGCAGCTAGTATATCTACAGTTCTATCGCCGATTTGAACTGTACATGGAACTGCAGGCCCGTTTACTGTTGTGCTAGGACCATACCAGCAATGAAGCTTTGTCTCTGTAGTTGAATTTATTTTGCCATCCTTGCTCAAGTCTATGGCATAAGTTTTAGTGCAATAATCCGAGGACTTGAATTGCGCCAGACTTGTGACAAGCTGTGCAGTGTTACAGGAATTCTGGCAGGCGCTTTGCACTGTGCTCAAATCGCTTCCGCCGCCGGCAATTGTTATCTGCTTGAAAAATCCGCCCAAGCCGCCGATTGTAAATGCTATCACTAAAATCAAAACCAAAGCAGATATTGCTGCTATTACAATAAAGCTTAGTGGCAATCCTTGACCTTTGTTATTAAGAGCCATTTTACCTCGTTACTTTGAATTGAATTGTAGTATATAAAGTTTAAGGCTGTGTCTGGTTGCCCAAGGCCAGTATTTTGGTTCCAAGCTCGCCGATGCTGCCCTTGAATATCAGCAAAACAAAAATTATTCCTAATATTCCGAGAACTATCATAATAATATAGGAATAACCCAGGTCTCCTTTTCTATTCCGGAGCAAATTCAGCAGATTACTTAAAAATTCCAGCAAGTTTTTCACCTATCCAGTTTACTGACGATAAGCTAGCAATTTTAATGTTTCCATATAAAACCAACAGGACAATAACAACTGCAATAATAATTATCGCACCTGCAAGAAAGCCCCACCAGGCTTCAACACCTTTTCTGCTAGCAGCCATGCCTTAACACAATAAAAGGGAATTTAATTAGTTTTCGCCATGCTTTTCTTCATTTTCTTTCCTTTGTTTAAGATATTTTTTAATTTGGCTTATTGTGCCCAAAGTCAGAAAGAATCCTGCAGCAACCATTGCAATGTCTGCTGCCAAAGGAGGCACAGAAGATGAAGCGCCTGAATCTGGATTAGCAGGAGTTTTAACAATTGGCTGAAGATTTGTTGGGTTTAGTGTTATGATGTGGGTTTCGCCTTTTTTAATGTCTTTTTCAACAATCTTTTCTTCAGAAATGCTTTGGCCACCTGCAGTGTTCATCACATACATATTTATTTTATAATGGCTGCTTTCCTTGCCATAAATTTCTAGCTGCACGTTGCCGTAAGAACTAAAATCATCTGATGAGAGTAAAATATCG
>Ga0315282_10000278_pt1 | contig 101511 bp, 65 predicted proteins | sample YL17G07_20_MG_FD_203693 | JGI IMG/M metagenome (GOLD analysis project Ga0315282, IMG submission 203693) | Sediment microbial communities from Yellowstone Lake, YNP, Wyoming, USA - YL17G07_20 | ecosystem: Environmental > Aquatic > Freshwater > Lake > Sediment | place: USA: Wyoming | collected...
TGGTTAATCCAAGCGCTCTGGAGGCGGCTCGCGAACATAAACACCAGGGAACAAGAGAGCCTGGCCCCAAGATCGCCCCTCTTGGCGACCTCTGTGCCAAAAGCCGCTTTATCCGGCGGCTGCTAGCGCGACTGCAGAGCCTATGAAAGGGTCCACGGTCGGAAGGCTTACGAGCCGGTGGTGGAATAGCCTACTCCACGCCCATCTTCAGAACCGACCTGACATCCTGATCGCCACGTCATACATTGGGCCGGCGCCTATAGGCAGCCTCAGGGAGACCCGTTTACCCGCGCCGACCTTAACCACGGACCTTACTTTGCCGACTGCTACCCTGTAGCTCCCCGACGGCAGGCCAGAGATCGAAAGCTCGGTCTCGTGCGGCTTCTTCCATCGGTTCTCCAAGACGAAGCTCAGACCAGTGAGCCTGCCCCGCGAGGTGGTGGCCTTGATGCTCACGAACCCGTCCCTGTCAACCTCCATGTGAAGTTTCGGGTAGACGTTAAGCATATGGAATCGCTGCCTGAGGCCGTCCTTCGGGATGACCGTGATCGTCCCGCCGGACACCTTGATATCGCCCCCATAGGCAACGAGCCCGAAGATGGGATCGTTCACGAGCACGCATGCGGCGGAACGGATTGCTCCCTGGTAGCCGCTGTCGATCTCGCCATCATAGCGCCACGCGCCCCTCGTCATGGGGCCGCCGCCCCAGGCCGAGGCAACCTTCATCGGCTCGAACGCCCAGGCTGTCGCACCGTCGTTCTCTTTACCCGGATACCAGAACCCGTAGTTTGACTTCGCGTCTCCCGTGTTCATAAGCGCCCACGAGCCGAGGAACGACGCATAGCCCAGCCGCATATATTTCTCAGGCTGTCTTGCGTAGTAGAGCGCGTAGTCCAGGATCGACCACCCGCCCATCTGGGTCATATAGCTCAGCATGTAGTTTGAACACCCGAACTGCCGGAAGTCGCTTCCGAGCTGCCAGTAGCTCGGCTCCACCCAGCCGCGCGCCGCGATGTTCGCCGCGGTTTCGCGCTCCATAAAACCGCGGAAGTCCTGTTTTCGGACGGCCGGGTGCGAGTACCACCTTCCGCTGTTCTTATCCTGCCAGAGGTTCTGGTCGGCCCTCAGATCGTGTTCGAGGCCCCACTTCGCTATCGCGTGAGTAGACTCGAAGGCGGTGGTATCGAACTTCATCTCCGAGCCGAACGGGAAGGGACTGTCGTAGACGAAAAACTTGGCCTTCTTCTCCCACTCTCCCTTAAGCCAATCCGCCTCCTTTCTGCGGCCCTCGGCGTAGAGGTCGTCGATCAGCATCGGAATGTAGAGCTCGTGGAAATTGCCCTGTGTATAAGCCCAGTCGCACCAGCCGTGGAATGACCACATATCCCCCATCTTGATGCTGTAGGGAACGGTGAAGAAGGCCCGGGCGGTCTTGAACGCCCGGTCGAGGTATCCGTCCTTATCCAGGTACTTCGTCATATCCGGGTAGAACTTGGCGACGCGGTACATGTTGTGGTAGAGGCCGATGATGTGGGTGTAGTCGAAAGTGCGCCACATCCTCTCTTTCCCAAGCCCGCCGGAGCCGTAGCCGATGTCGCTCCTCCTCAGCTCGTACCAATTGTCGCAGCCGTAGATGGCATAAGGAAACGGCTCCTCGGTATCTTCTCTCTGCAGGCCGCCCCAAAGGAAGCGCTCGATGTAGTACTCCACCGCCGCGATCTCGCCGAGATCCGGGAAGTGCACGTTCTTTGCGGCGATATAAGGGGCTTTGCAGAGACCTGGGTCATCCGAGCCGCCGACCATGTAAGGGTGCAGTCCGCCGGTGTTATCGGGGTTTCTGAGAACCTTCTCGCGCATGTCCCATAGGGAGAACAGCCCCTCAAACCATTTGTCGGTACCCCGCACCTGCTGCTTTTTCGCGATGAACGCCGCGCGCTTCTTGATGAGCGTCTCCAAGAGCTCGCAGCAGAAGAACTCCAGGTAGGTCCTTTTTCCTCCCTCAAGCGCCAACGGACTTCAGTGGACCGCACTCCGCACTCCTGCACCGGGGTGATGCCGTTCCGCTGGTCGGCTCCTGCGCCACGGGTGCTGCTCAGTGGAAGTCGGAATCGTCCCCATTTCCTACACTTGCGTCCCGTTGCGCAGTTGCGGATACTGCGTCATAATTCATGTTGGGTCCGCGGTGATCGGGGCAGGTCAGGGGGGTATCCGCCAATATGGATTGCTGGAACCTCGAGTCGTTCGACGTGAAAGCTGTGTGGAACGATGCACTCAGGATACTCGGCGAGATAGGGCTTCGGGTTCCCGATGACCGCGTGGTCAAGAGAGTGGGCGGAAGTCTCCTCGCCGGGGATGGCTGCGTCCGCTTTCCGGCCGAGCTCGTGGAGCACTACGCAGCCGAAATCCGCGAGCGGGCGTCAGCGTACGCGCCGGCCGAAGGCCGGCGCAAGCTCTCCATGTACAACTCGACCATCCACAGCCATTATCTGGACGCCGCGACAGGGGAGACGCGGCCCCACACCACGCAGTCTCTCGCCAGCCACCTGAAGTTCATCCGCAGCCTGGCGGAGGACGGCGTATACTCCGGTCACGTGCCGGGTTATCCCTTGGACGTTCCGCCTGCCCTGCAGTTCCTGACGGCTTACTACGTGGAATGCCTCTACCACAAGACGCCTGCCGCCCAGTGCTTCGCGCTGTCGCTGGAAGCCGCGCGGTACAACCTTGAGATCACCAACCTGATGGGTCTGACACTGAGCATATCCGCCGAGCCGCTGTCTCCTCTCAAGTTCGCCGGGGAGTCGATCAACATCGCGTTGGAGCTGCACGGCCCGGGCGTCTCTGTGCACGTAGACCCGATGCCCATAATGGGAATAACCGCGCCGATGGACTGGCACGCGGCCTGGGCGCAGTCGGTCGCCGAGAACCTGGGCGCGTATATCATATTCAGGCTGTGCGGTGTCGAGGATGTCTGGCCGAGTCTCAGGCTGTTTGTCCCGAATATGGCGACAGGGATGGCGTACTTCACCTCTCCCAAGCACCTCCTGGCCCTTCTGACCCGCAGGAAAGTGCACGAGTTCTTCGGGATCCATTCGGACTGGGCGGAGCTTCTTCTTGTAAGCTCCAAGGCGCCGGATCAGCAGGCGGCGGCGGAGAAGGCGGCAGGGTGTGTCGCAGGCGCGCTGTTCGGTTACACGAATCTAGAGGGAGCAGGCGCGCTGTGTCTGGACGAAGTGTTCAGCGCCGAGCAGTTGATGCTGGATATCGAGATACTGGACTACGTGAGAGCGATGATCGAGGAGATGCCGCGTGCGGACGTGGATGCGGTGGATGAGGTCCGCACTGGCACTGCCGCGGGGAGTTTCTTCGGTTCGGACCTTACGCTTTCAGCGTTCCGCGACTACATCTGGCGGCCGCGGCTCTTCGACCTGTCCACCAGAGCAGGATGGAGCGGAGTGCCGATACTGGAGAAGGCGGCGAAGCCGTCGGTCGAGGAGAGAGCCGCCGCGTATACCTACGAACTCGCGGACGCCAGGAGAGAGGAACTGGAACGCATAATGGCCCGTGCTCGCAGGGAGTTGGCCTGAACGCGAGTCGCGATCAGAGGCCTGCGCCTGCTCCGGCCCCTGCCTCTGCGCCGTTCATCTCACGGGATCGGTTCCCACCAACCGTCCGATTTCTCGCGCCACAGTACGCTGTAGGGAGCCCACTTCGCGTGTCCGTCCACGTAGACATCGGCGGTTCCATCGTAGTGGACTTTGGACGCATTGTTCCGCACAGCATCGTCGGGCCAGTGGTAAGTGGCATCGTCGATGCTGCCGCGGCTTTCGTGGATGAAAAAAAGCACTCTGAGAGGGTGCGGTATGCTGTCCATTTTCACGAAGTGGAGGCGGGAGTTCATGGTGTAGGAAAGCGGGTAGTTGCGGGGCACGAATCTGCCCGCGACCCCGTAGTCCGAAGGGCATAGGAATGCGCCACGGCCCTTTCCGACATAGCGCCAGATCGCGCCGCTGGGCAGGTCCACCGTAGGAGCATCGGTGTAGAGCGCTCCAGCCCAGTCGGGGCTGGCCCAACCGACGTAGGCGGATGGCAGCCTCCCCCCGTTGTCGTCCGTGTACATCCTGGTTGCGGAGGCCATGTTGCGCAGGTTCGAAAGGCATCTTGTGACTTTCGCATGTTCCCTGGCCGCGACGAACGCCGGGAAGAGTATCGCCGCCAGGATCGCGATGATGGCGATGACAACGAGCAGTTCGATCAGTGTGAAACCCTTGCCTCTATCTCCCATTCGGATCATCCTTCCTCCAGAATCTGCGCCGCCTTCCCGCACGGTACTCGGCGCTGTTGACCCGCCGGCGGCAAGTCCACTGTAAGAATTGTAGCGCGCGTGGCCACCGTGCGCAATAGGCCAAAAGAGCTATTCTTCATAGGCCAACACAGCTATTCTTCTCTGTGCTTCCCGACACGCTTTGGGAGTGCTCGATGGACCGGGGGATCCATGCCCGCGAACCATGCCCGCGCCGGGTTCGTGCGTGATCCCGCGGACTGGCTGTATTCCAGTGCGGCGTTTCACTGCAGAGGCGAGGAATCTACTGTGCCCATCGTCCCGCTTGAGTGGTAACGGCGCTGGGCGCATGGATGCGCCCGAAACGCGCGCCTGGGGCATGGATCCCCCAGGCGATCAGTCCCTGCCTCTGCGCCGTTCATCTCACGGGATCGGTTCCCACCAACCGTCCGATTTCTCGCGCCACAGTACGCTGTAGGGAGCCCACTTCGCGTGTCCGTCCACGTAAACGTCGGTGGTTCCGTCGTAGTGGACATTGGACGCATGGTTCCGCACAGAATCGTCGGGCCAGTGGAAGGTGCCATCGTCGATGCTGTCACGGCTTTCGTGGATGAACAAAAGCACCCTGAGAGGGTGCGGTATGCTGTCCATTTTCACGAAGTGGAGGCGGGAGTTCATGGTGTAGGAAAGCGGGTAGTTGCGGACGCCACCGCAGAACCTGGCTGCGACCCCAAAGTCCGAAGGGCACAGGAACGCGCCGCGGGCTTTACTGATATAGCGCCAGATTGCGCCACTCGGCAGGTCCACCGTAGGCGGGCCGGTACCGAGCGCTCCGACCCAGTCGGGGCTTGCCCAACCGACGTACGCGGATGGCAGCCTTCCTCCGTTGTCGTCGGTGTACATCCTGACCGCAGACGCCAGGTTGCGCAGGTTCGACAGGCATCTTGTGACTTTCGCATGTTCCCTGGCCGCGACGAACGCCGGGAAGAGTATCGCCGCCAGAATTGCGATGATGGCGATGACAACGAGCAGTTCGATCAGTGTGAAAGCTCTGCGGTTGGCGGCAGTCTGCATGGCTCGCCTCCTGGGTCAATGGTTTACCCACATTGTGCCACAGCAGGCTGGCGATGTCAAGAGGTGCAGCCGGGGCGGGCGTCCGCCATGCGATCGGCCCAGCCGGAACGCGCGCCGGCCAGGGAACGGGGCTGCAAACCCCGGACAATCACAGGGGTTCGTTCTTTACCAGACAGCGGACCGGGCAGCTTTCGCTAACCACCGCGCCGCCCTCCTCCGCGCTGCGGGCCCATCTGGCGGAAGACCTCGCGCATCGTGTGCTGGAACTGATGCTGAAGCACCGGGTCCAGATTCCTCGCGGCGTCGAACATGCCGGTCATGAGCCGCAATTGCGCGTCTTGAGGCATGTTCATCATCCACATCATGTCCTGCTGGGCCGCGATCTTCTGCTGCTCCGGAGTCATCCGCAGGAAAGTTTCGATCCGCTGCCGGCCGAGATCGGCGAGCTTTTTCGTAGGGTCTTCCCGGGTCTCCTGCTTTGCCTCAGGCGGCTTCGGCTTGAAGACGAAGTAGAACGCCTTCAGCCCGAGCTTCGACGGGTCAAGGGCCTTCTGGGAAGCGCTCGGCTCCACCCGTGCGAAGACAGTTTCCTGCTTGGTGGTCGGATCGTAGACGACGACGGGGGTGCTCTGCATGGCGGCGAGAACGTCCAACTGAGCCTTGACCTGCTCCATCGGAATCCTCCCATTCTCGTCGGGCCGCGCGTAGATGCGCTGCCAGTTCAGGCTGCAAACCTGGGCGAGCACATTCAGCGCTTGCTCGAGCTCGACCCCCTCGAGCTTGGCCGTCACCGCGACCGTCACGCCGGCGTCGAGCACGACCTGAACCCCCGTTTGGTCGAGGAACGACTTGGCTACCTCGGAGAGCGGCATGTTGTTGGCGTCGAGCGTCACTGTGGTCCCGGCTGCCAGCGCGGCGGATGCGCACAGGATCGACAGTACGATGAAACTTGCGGTCCTCACTTCTCTTTCCTCCTTGGCTGCGTATCCGCATTTGACCAGCCCAGGCATGCCCTGCTGGTCCGGACGGCATCGGTGATCGTTCACCGGATCATAATACAGGACGAACGCGCGCCATCGCAAACGGGCGTGCGATGGCCGCAGACACCCAACCAGCTTAGACGGCATCTCGATGAGGGAGGTTACATCGAACATGCCCGCGTCGGCTTTCTATGGTCGGGGACACGCTTTTCGTCCCGAAGGATATGGAGAGTCCTGCATAGATACACCCTTGGCCGATGGGCCTGGATATCCGATCCAGGCCCCCTCTTCGCGAAGATGTTCTCCGCCTTCCCCTACCACTCAATCGGGGTTATCGGGATGATCGACGGCTGGTCTCGATAGTAGAAGCCTGCGCTGGAGTGTTTCCAGTCAGACGGATCATCCACAAAGCCGGCGCGAACTGGATTGTCGTGCAGGTAGTCGAGCTTCTGCTTGAAGAAGGCTTCCGAGCATATCTGCTCGGGGTGAAAAGCCTCATCCCAGAGTCTCGCCCCGTCGCGGTTCCCCGCCGCGCGCTGCATCGCACGCAGCCAGATACCGCGGCCGTCTCGTTCGAGCTGCTCGGTCACCTGGCGGGATGTGAACCGCTTCAGGTCGCGGATAGCATCCGAGAGCCTGCCGTCCGTCTGTGAGCATATCGCGTGAAAATGATTCGGCATGAAGACGTTCGCATGCACCACCAATCCCTTCTTCTCGATGCAGTAGATAAAGCTGTCCGCGAGAATTTGGAAGTAGTCCAGCCGGTTGAAGGCCGGAATCCAGTGGACGACGCTGCTGGTTATGAAGTGCGGGTAGGAACCTTCCTGGACCTTGAACCGCCGTGGCATACAGATCACCTCCTGTGAGATGCGTTAGCCGGTGACGGGGAGAATCCCTTCGTGGGGAAAAACCGGAGACATCTCCGGGAAGATGCGTCCGGGATCAGATATCCCGAACGATCGGCAATTTGTTATGATGGGCCGGGAAATCTGTTCCCGGCCCGCATCCTGAGCTTGTCGAAGGACGCGGACATGTTGTCCGGTTTGCCCCGATGCTCGTCTTGCCATCAACCGGAGAGCATCTCCGGGGAGACGCGTCCGGGATCAGATATCCCGGACGATCGGGGACCTGGCCGGTCAGACAGATGTAATAGCGCCGATGGCGGAGTTCCAGGCGGCTTTGACCTGCTGCGGCGTGGCGCCGGCGGACAGAGCTTCCTGAAGGCGTTCGTTAAAGGAGGCTCGACCGGACTGGCCGATGGTGACAAGAGAATTCAGTATCCAGCCGCGGATGTCGACAAAGTTCATCTCGTGGCCCTGCGCGAAGTAATGGTCGGCTTGCCGGATTGCGGCGTCCTCGATCAGTTCGAGGTTCACCAGGAAGATGTAATCGGCGATACCGGCAGGGGCTATCTTTGTGCGGAATGTTGAGACTACGCGTGCCTCGTCCACGGCGCGCTCTGTGACCTCGACAGCCATCAGGACGCTGCCCCCTCTGCTCACGGTTATATCGCCGCCCGCTCGTGCGGATCGGTCGGAGACGTTGATGTCCTGGCAGTCTATGGCCCAATCCAGCTCGAACGTGTCCTTGATCGCCCGGAGCATTGATGCAACGACTAGGACGGGCAGCAGGCCGCCGCTGGGCGTCTGAAGGAGTCGTTCGATCAGGGAGCCGTACTGGCGGAGGCTGAGTCTGTGAATACGTGCCAGCGGAATGTTCGACTCTTCGCGGAGAAGCACAAAGCGGTACAGTAGGTAAATCAGGAGATCGCGCAGCCGCTGGTCGCTGCGCTCGGCCTCCAGGTGGTCCAGAATCCGCAGGAAGGCGTCGTACCCGGCCTTGTCCCGCAGTCCATCACGTGTGCCAGCGTCGAACTTCACCTGACGGCGGAAAACATTGAGATAAGGGCCCTTTGAGCCGGGTATCTGGTTCTCCTGGAGAAACGGGTTGATAACCCTCTCGTCAAGGTCTCGCCCGGGGAAGGCCTTCGGTCCCTGGCTCACGTAGGGTAGGCGCATATCGGCGTCCTTGTCGGCGATCCGCACGAGAAGGCAGCCGAGCAGGACCTCGCGGTATGCTTGGGTTGCGGAGGAGAAGACAAGGTTAGTGTCGGGGATCAGGAACTGGTTCACAGCCGGTTCGGCGCCGTCCACAAATGCTTTTTCCGCTGTACGCAGGCCGGAGGCCAGTAGTTCTCGCGCCTTATCGTAGTCTATGCGTGCCATGACCTCAGTAATTGGTCCAGAGCGCCTCTCGGCGCAGACCCTTCGAGGAGTGACATTTCTTGACGGGAGCCTCGTGGCGGTTCCAGCCGGAGTATAGGGCATCCATCAGGCCACAGAGGTAGCCGGATACGGCGACCTTGCCATGCACGCCCGAGAGGAGGGATGCGAGGCGCTCGTGCTCCGCGTTGGTCATCTCATAGCCATACGCTTTGGAATCGCCGCGCGCTTCGTGCGGGTACGGGGGATCGCAGTAGAATAAGGTGTCCTTGCTGTCGTAAAGGCGGATAACGTCAGGGGCCGGTCTGTTTTCGATCTGGACTCGGAGGAGGCGGCCGGCGATTTCCGGCAGGCCCTCGATGCTGCCGAGCCAGCGTGAGACGGCACCGGACATGCCAGCGCGGCTGGTGTTCTTGCAGTTGGCCCAGCGGCCGAGCGAGGCGGTCTGGGCGAGGCCGGTGCGGACCTGTCGGGCCTTCACGAAGAAGCACCGTGCGCGCTCAAGGGGCGTGGATGCGGTTGGGTCTAACCTGATTGCGCGGTAGAACTCCTCGCGGGAGAATGGCGTCAGGCCAATTGCCTCTATCAGTTCCTCCTTCTGCTCACGGAGGACGCGGAAGAAGTTGACCACCTCGCAGTCAACGTCGTTGTAAGTCTCCACAGGCGATGGCTCACGATTGAGGAGTACGGCAGCGGAGCCGCCGAATGGCTCGCAGTAGTGGTGCGCGGGTGGAAGCAGGGGCAGAAGCCAGTCGAGATGGTTGTACTTGCCGCCGTACCAGCCGAAGGCGATGCGCCTTGAGCCGTTCCGCTTCTTAGTCCCCGATGTCACGGTGCGGGCCGGAGGATCATCCGGGGGCGAGAAGAGCGGTTCGCAGACCGCGTTGTCGTAGAGCTTCGGCTGCAGGTATATGGCGGAAAGAGACCTGCCCATATCGTCGCCTCGCGTGTTGTTCTGAGCAACCAACAACAGTTGTTGTCATCAGCAGGTTACAACAAAACGGGGGCCGTCGTCAATGAGCCTGTGTCTGCTTCGGGACGAAAAGTGTGTCCCAAGGCATATGAAAATAGGCTAACTCTCACAGAAGCCGATTCTCCGCTCGCCTGGTGTAGGATTACCGACGATCTTTTTAAGACACACGGCAATTGCCTCTCTATTGTTGTCCTCTAGATTTTCCTCCGGGGATAGATGTATTAAATCTCTATACCGCTGTTAATTAGGGCAACCCTCCACGTTTCCGTGTCAAAGTGATGCTGAGCGTCTTGTAGTTTGCCATTCCACCAGGGGAACTCGCTCGATAGCACCCTGGTGACGAGCGCAATTACGGCCGATTCGGTCAAGCAGATGATATTGTTGTTACCTTCTCCACTTGGCAACGAGGGCGGGGCCGCGAACGCGGCCCCGCCCTCGTTGGTATCAAGCCGTTCCCGGCCTACATGTACTCGTCGTAACCTCCGCCTCCTCCCGGAGGGCCGGCGGGGGCTTTCTTCTCGGGTTTTTCGGCGACGAGGGATTCGGTAGTTAGGATCAAGGCGGCGATGGATGCGGCGTTTTCGAGCGCGCTGCGGGTCACCTTGACCGGGTCAACGATCCCGGCCTTGACCATGTCTACATACTGGCCCGTGAGCGCGTCGAGGCCGATTCCGGGCTTCTCCCCCTTGACCCGCTCGACCACGACGCTGCCCTCCAGCCCCGCGTTCTCGGCGATCTGCCGGAGCGGTTCCTCGAGCGCCCTGCGGACGATTCCCACGCCGACCTTCTCATCATCCGTCTTGCCGACCTTATCGAGCTTCGGCAGGATGTTGACGTAGGTGACGCCGCCGCCGGGGACGATCCCCTCCTCGACGGCTGCGCGCGTGGCGGAAAGCGCGTCCTCGAACCGGTGCTTCTTCTCCTTGAGCTCCGTCTCGGTCGCAGCGCCGACCTTGATGACCGCAACGCCGCCAGCGAGCTTCGCAAGCCGCTCCTGCAACTTCTCCTTGTCGTAGTTGGAGTCGGTGTCCTCGATCTGCTTCTTGATCTGAGCGATCCTGCCCTGAACGGCCTCGGATGTGCCCGCGCCCTCGATTATCGTCGTCTCTTCCTTGGTCACGACGACCTTCTTGGCCGAGCCGAGCATATCGAGCGTCACGTTTTCGAGCTTGATGCCGAGGTCCTCGGAGATGGACCTGCCGCCGGTGAGCGTGGCTATGTCCTCTATCATGGCCTTTCGGCGGTCGCCGAATCCCGGCGCCTTCACCGCGACCGCCAGCAGCGTCCCGCGCAGCTTGTTCACCACGAGCGTCGCGAGCGCGTCGCCGTCTACGTCCTCTGCGATGATCACAAGCGGCCTGCGCGAGCCTGCAACCTTCTCTAGAAGTGGGATCATGTCCGCCGCGGAGCTGATCTTCTTCTCATGGATGAAGATGAGCGGATCTTCGAGGACGGCCTCCATCCTCTCGGGGTCGGTGATCATGTAGGGCGAGATGTAGCCCTTGTCGAACTGCATCCCTTCGACCACCTCGAGCGTCGTCTGAGTGCCCTTCGACTCCTCGACGGTGATAACCCCGTCCTTGCCGACCTTGTCCATCGCGTCGGAGACCACTTCGCCCATCTCGGGATCGTTTCCCGCGATGGCCGCGACCTCGGCGACTTCCTTCTTGCCTTTGACGGGGATGGAGTGCTTCTTTATCTCTTCGACAGCCTTCTCGACGGCAAGCTCGATGCCGCGCTTGACGGCCACCGGGTTGCCGCCGGCTGCCACGTAGCGCAGCCCTTCGTGAACCATCGCCTCGGCAAGCACCGTGGCTGTCGTGGTGCCGTCGCCGGCGACGTCGTTCGTCTTGGAGGCTACCTCTCGGACAAGCTGAGCGCCCATGTTCTCGTATGGGTCCTCAAGCTCGATCTCCTTTGCGACGGTGACGCCGTCCTTGGTGATGGTCGGCGCTCCCCACTTCTTGTCGAGCACGACGTTGCGGCCCCGCGGGCCGAGGGTTATCTTGACGGCCGACGCGACCATCTCCGCGCCGCGCTCCAGCGCGCGCCGCGCTTCTTCGTGGAACTTAAGTATCTTTGCAGGCATAATGCGTGTTCCTCCTTCGATTTCAGATTTCAGATTTCAGGTTTCAGATTTCAGATCTGCTGACCCGCGATCGGGCGTCATTCGCGGATTGCGTAGATCGAGTCGGCGTCGAGGATGATGTAATCCTCTCCATCTACGGTGACTTCGGCGCCGCCGTATTTGGCGAATATGATCTTCTGGCCCGACTTGAGCGGCATGGGAGCGCGGCTGCCGTCCTCGAGCACGCGGCCCGGCCCGACCGCAACGACCACGCCTTCCTGCGGCTTCTTCTTTGCCGTATCGGGAAGAATGATCCCTCCGGGGCTCTTCTCCTCTTCCTCGGTCGCCTTCACGACTACCTTGTCACCGAGCGGTTTGATCGCCACTTTGCTCCACCTCCTAGTAAAGCAGTCAGCAGCCAGCTGTCAGCCGGGGATCAGCCGAGCAAACCGCTGATGGCTGCTCTATGGTTAGCACTCTCGGATCGAGAGTGCTAAGGCATTTTAGACTACGGGCACTTTGTTTGTCAATAGTTCCGGGAGGACGAGCCGTCGGCTGCCAGCTCGTTTCAACGCCGGTCCGGTAGGGAAAAGAAGGAAGAGGGAGGGCGGGTCAATATGCGGCGGATGGGAACGTTGGAGGAGGGGCGGTCCGAGGGACCGATCAATGAGATCTACAGGGACATAGAGCGGACGCTCGGCGTCCCGTTCGTCGGCGCAGTCTTCCGTTCGCTCGCGGCACGTCCGGAAAGGCTCGCTGCAGTCTGGCCGCGGATCAAGGCCGGCATCGAGTCCCGGGCGTTCTCGGAGCTTGCGAACCATCTCATGCAGCGCGCGGACGCGCTGGTCGAGGTGACCTTCGAACCTGAGGATCTCCATGCCTGGGTCTCGGCGCACGGTTTCAGAAGGGAGGACACCAGGCGTGTCCTCTACACTCTCGAAGCGCTGCATTACATCGGGCCGAGGCTTTTACTCGTGACCGCGGCGTTGGCTGTCGCGGCTCTGGGCATCAGTGACCCCCGTGTTCGCCGTAGGAAGGCCGCGCCGCGGTCTGCCGAAGAGCCGGAGTTCCCGACGCCCATCCCCCGGGTGATGATGGAGCAGGCGCCGAACGAGGTGAAGGAGGATTACCTGGACATCATCGAGGTCATGGGCACGCCGCTCGTGCCGGACGATTTCCAGGCGCTCGGGCGGTGGCCGGCGCTCCTGCGGCGGGCGTGGGGCGACGTGAAGCCCGTGATGCGCTCGACGACGTTCCTGGACGAGGCGCAGGGGCTTTCGGCCTTCGCGATCGAGCTTGCCCAAGAGCTTCCGCATCCGGTCGAGCTGCCGAAGCCGGGGCAGTATCTCCGGCGGGTGATCGAGACCTACCTCAGCATCTACTCTCGCACAATCATCAGCACCGCAGCGATCCGGTGGATGATGGTTGAAGGGGAACGGACGGCGCGTACTACCGGCCGTGGGGCGGGCGAGTGCGAGGCAAGGTGAGGGCTGCCTGACGGCTTTCGGATCCGCCGCCGGCAGCCGGCCTTGACACAGGCTGCCAGGCGGCGTAGCATGCGCTCGGGAGGGAAGAGCGCATGAAGAACCACTACGTCTCCACGCTGCGACCCGGCGCCCGCATCGACGACGTGTTCCTCATCAGCAGCAAGTCCCTGGGCGAGGCGCGGAACGGCTCCCCTTACATCCGCCTCAAGCTCAGCGACAGAACCGGGAGCGTCGATGCCTTCAAGTGGGAAGCGACCGAGAAGATGTTCGAGGAACTGCTCAACGAGGACTTCATCCGGATCCGAGGCGCGGTCAAGACGCACGACGGCAAGCTGCAGGTCACAATCGAGTCCTTCCATCCCTGCACGGACGAGATCGATCCGGCCGATTTCGTGCTGTCCTCGGAGCGGGATCCGGGCGAGATGCTGGGGGAGCTTCGGGGGATAGTCGAGTCGGTCCGGCATCCGCATCTGAGGCCGCTCCTGGATCACTTCTTCGGCGACCAGGAGTTCCTCTCGCGCTTCTCGAAAGCGCCCGCCGCGCAGAAGATTCACCATGCCTGCATCGGCGGGCTTATGGAGCACTCTCTATCGGTCGCGAAGCTCTGCGATCTGGCCGCGTCGCACTACTCGGGTGTCAACCGCGATCTGCTCGTAACCGGGGCGCTTCTGCACGACATCGGGAAGGTTGACGAGCTCTGCTGGGACAAGGCCATCAAGTACTCCGACAGCGGGCACTTCATCGGACACATCGTTCGCGGCACAATGATGGTCGAGAGTGCAGCAAACGGCATAACCGGCTTCGATCCGCTCCTCAAGCTGTTGGTGACGCACATGATCGTCTCCCATCACGGGGAGAGGGAGATGGGGTCACCGAAGCGGCCCAAGTGCGTCGAGGCGCAGATACTCCACTGCCTGGAGGATATGGACGCCAAGGTCAACATCATCCAGCGCGCGGTCGGTGGTGACGTGCCGGAAGGCGACAGCGAGCTTTGGACCGAAAGGCACTGGGTGCTCGGTCGGCCTCTGTTCAAAGGCGCGCGGCGATCGACGCCGGAACGAGCGAGCGGCGACTCGAGTCCGGCGGATGCGTCCGATGCGGGCGACGACCCGTTTTGAGAACTGTAGCCGAGCAGACCAGCCGATCGGCGGCGCCATAAGCGGCGGATGCAGCGGGCGCCCCGGCGACCGCAACTGTTCAGGATTCAGTGGTACGGCCCCGACCGCGCGACCCGCCATCCTTCGACAAGCTCAGGATGGCGGGGTTGGGGGTGGAGAGGCTCAATGCGGCCGGGCTGCGCTAGATCCTGGTCACGGTTCCTGTACAGTTACCACAGATTGACCCGTCACTCCGCAAGAACGTATAATTGAGGCGATGGAACATCTGTTTTCCGGTCTGGACGCAGTGCTGTTCGACCTGGACGGCACGCTCGTCGAGACCGACATAGACTTCCCCCTGATGAAGCGCGAGATGATCCGCTTCGCCGCCGACCACGGGCTGTCCTCGGAGGAGCTTGCCGGACTCGATATCCTGGCCATCACGGACAGTCTGGCGTCCCACGTTCGGGGCACGCGGGGCGAGGCGGCGGCGAAGGCGGCCTACCGGGAGGCTCTTGCTATCCTGGAGGACATCGAGCTTCGGCATTCAGCGAGCGCGAGAGAGATCAGGCCGGCGCGTGAACTTACGCGGATGCTCAGGTGTCTAAACACCAAAGTTGGCGTTGTGACGCGGAACTGCCGCGCCGCGAGCGAACAGTCGCTTGGACGCGTGGGGATAGCGCCGGATGTCCTCATCTGCCGGGAGGATGTGCTTCGCACGAAGCCATCCGGCGATCATCTGCTGGCCGCGCTGGAGCAGCTTTCGGCCCGGCCGGAGAAGTCGCTGATGATTGGCGACCACGTGATGGACATCCTAGCGGGGAAGGCGGCTGGAATGCGGACAATCGGGCTTCTTACGGAGGGCCGCACGCCGGAGCACTTCGCATCCGCCCGGCCTGATGCCATGGCCCGCAATCTACACGAGATTCTCGATGCTCTTGTCGGTTGTCATAGTCAACTGGAACACGAGCCGGCTCCTTGAGGCCTGCCTGGACGGGATAGTGGGGAACGGGGGACAGGGGGCAGGGGACGGCGAGGTCATTGTCGTCGATAACGCCTCGTCCGACTTCGATGAAGCCTACTTCCGCTCTCGGTTCCCGGACGTGAAGTTCGTCGTGAATGACGCGAACGTCGGGTATGCGAAAGCGAACAACCAGGCTATCGCTGAGTCGTCGGGAGGTTACGTGCTTCTGCTGAACCCGGACACGGAGGTCAAAGGTGATGCGCTCGATCGGTTGGTCGAGTTCATGGAGGCCCATCCCGACGCGGCGGCCGCGGGCTGCAGACTCGTGAGGCCTGACGGAACGGTCGAGCGATCCTGCAGGAGCTTTCCAGAGCCTGGTCCGGTGGCGGCTGAGTGGCTCGGGCTGTCGCGGCTGTTTCCGAAGAGCCGCAGGCTCGGCGCCTACCGGATGACGTGGTTCGGCTACGACCGGGAGATGGTCGTGGATCAGCCCATGGGCTCCTGCCTGATCCTTTCACGCAGAGCGATCGAGCAAGTCGGTCTCTTCGACGAAGATTTCCCGATATTCTTCAACGATGTTGATTGGTGCTACAGGGCGAAGCAGGCCGGATGGAACGTGTACTTCACCCCGGCCGCGGAAGTAGTCCACCACGGCGGCGCAAGCACCAAGCAGGTGCGCCGTGAGATGCGCCGCGAATCCCATCGCTCGCTTGCGCGGTTCTACTACAAGCACTACCGGCGGAGGCTGTTCCCGCCGCTCTATTGGCTCATCATGGCTGCGATACGCGTGAGCGGCGCGTTCAGGGTTTCGGGTGCACAGCTTTGGGATACCGCCGCTCCGCATTCCGCACTGGGCATTCCACATTCCCCGGACCCGATACCTGACGTGACTGTGTCCGTCGTAAGCTGGAACACGCGGGACGAGCTTGCGCGGTGCCTGGAGTCGGTGTTTGCTCAGGAGGGCGCTGGGCTCGAGGTGATCGTGGTCGATAACGCGTCGTCCGACGGCAGTGCCGAGCTCGTATCCGAGAGGTTCCCGCAGGTCAAGCTGATCGCAAACGATAAGAACGCCGGATTCAGCCGGGCACAGAACCAGGCCATTGCGGAGAGCCGAGGCCGGTATCTCATGCTCCTCAATCCGGATGCCTTCCTGCCGGAGCGCGACGTGCTCGCCAAGCTCATTGCCTTCGCCGAGGAAAACCCGGACATCGGCATCATTGGGCCGAGGATGGAGAATCCGGATGGCAGCCTGCACTTCTCCGCGCGGCGGTTTCCTACGATTGGCGCCGCCGTCTTCCGCCGCACGCCGCTCGGCAGGCTCTTCCCGAAGAACCGCTTCGTTCGGGGTTACATAATGTCGGACTGGGCGCACGACGAGCCGCGGGATGTGGACTGGGTCTCCGGCGCTACGGTCCTGGTGCGCCGGCGGTTCATACAGAGTGTCGGCCTGCTCGATACCCGGTTCTTCATGTACTGCGAGGATGTTGACTGGGCGTACCGTGCGAAGCAGAGAGGCTGGCGGGTATGCTACTGGCCGCTCGCCAGGGTCATCCACAGGATCGGCGCCGCAAGCGACCAGGCACCGGTCAGGATGATCTACTACTTCCACCTGAGCATGTTCAGGTTCTACCTGAAGCACTATGCGAAGGGCTGGAGGGCGCTGCTTGCGCCGCTCGTTCTACTCGGGCTTGCCGCCCGCGCGATGTTCTTCATCATCCTGACCCGCATCCCGATCCGGAAGGAGGCGCTCAACGGTGACGAGCGGCTTGTTCGGTGAGCCGGTTCTGGCCTTCGACCAGGGGACGATAACGCTGTCGGGCGACTTGCCGGCGACACTTCCGACCTGGTTTGAGCGCGACGAGCGGGTCGGGGTCCGCCGCGCGCCGGCGATGTGGTATCGGGAGACGGTGCGGTGGCTTGGCGAGCGGCGGGTTCCGTTTTCGGACGAGGTGGGCACGACGGCGCGGATGCAGATCAGGCTGCGGGCCGAGTTCAAGGCGTTTCCGTACCAGCGGGACGCGCTCGGGGCCTGGACGGAGGCTGGAGGCAGGGGAAGCATCGTCCTTCCCACCGGCGCGGGAAAGACGTTCGTTGCTCTCGGGGCGATGGCAAGAGCTTCGTGCGCGACTCTCGTTGTCACGCCGACGATCGATCTGATGAACCAGTGGTATGCGCTCGTGGCTGATGCGTTCGGGCAGGAGGTCGGAATCCTCGGCGGAGGCTATCACGAGGTGCGGCCGCTCACCGTCAGCACCTATGACAGCGCCTACATCTACGTCGGCGACTATGGGAGCAGGTTTGGCTTGCTGGTATTCGATGAGGTCCACCACCTTCCGTCTCCAAAGAACCAGCAGATCGCGCTCATGTCCACTGCCCCACGGCGCCTTGGCCTAACCGCCACTTACGAGCGGCAGGACGGCGCTCACCAGGCGCTCGAATCTCTGGTCGGTCCGGTAGTCTATCGCCTCGGGGTCAGGGATCTCGAGGGCAGGTTCCTTTCGGAGTTCGACATTGCCCGCATCTCGGTGTGCTTGACGGAGGCAGAGGCGGAGCAGTACCGCAGGGCCTCGGCCCGGTATCACGAGTTCATCCGCCAGGCTGGGATCAAGCCGTTCGGGCGGGGATGGGACGAGTTCATAAAGATGAGCGCCTACGATGAGCGCGCGCGGCGGGCGTTTGTGGCCAAGGGCGAGATGAAGAGGCTGACCTCCGGCGCGGAGCGGAAGCTCGAAGTGCTGGACATGCTCCTGAAGCAGCACGTGGGTGACAAGACCATCATTTTCACCGAGCAGAACGACCTGGTCTACCGGATTTCGCGCGAGTTCCTGATACCGGCCATTACGCACGAGACCCGCACGCGGGAGCGGAAGTGGATTCTCGACGGCTTCAAGGGCGAACTGCTCGATTGCATCGTCACATCGAAGGTACTGAACGAGGGGATAGACGTTCCGGCGGCGAAGGTCGGGATCATCCTCGGCGGCAGTGCGAGCCAGAGGGAGCATGTGCAGCGGCTGGGGCGAATACTGCGGAAGGGCGGTTCCCGCACCCGCGCTGTGCTCTACGAGGTCGTGACATCGGCGACGGCGGAGACAAGCGTTTCGGCAAGGCGGAGGAAGGGGCTGCGGGCGTAGCTATCCGACTGCATCTTGCATCTTCCTAGGGCCACCCCTGCCTGTTCCCGGCGGGGCTGGCAACTCGGGGACGAGCGATGCTGACACTGGACCTACTACGAGCGAAGATAGACGGTGACGAAATCCAGCCGCTCTACCTGACCGTGAGCGGGGGGACGAAGTACCTGCGCGCCGCGGAGCGGATTCTGCGGATTCACAGGGAGCATATCGGGCGCAGCGTGGGCGAGCTTGAGGAGGCCATGGCTGAGTTCATTGGCGACGCGGCTGACTACAAGGTCTACCGCGGGCTTGCCAAGGTTCTGGAGGAGTTCTGCGAGGTGGCGAGGCCGTCCGAGGTCGACGCCGAGCAGCTTCGGATGCGTGTCTTCACCGCCGCGGCTGACAAGAGGCCGTTCTTCCGCACCGCCGATCTGATCTTCCATACCACGACCCGCGACGTGCTTGCCGCCGTCTCTGAGGATATCGGACTGGCCGAACATGAGATCGAAAAGTCGCTCTACTCGGATCTGAAGGAGAACCAGGTTCTCCACTCGGTCGATCCCTCGCTCGACGGCCGCGGTCTGATCGAGCGCTACAACACCGCGCTCGCGCAGGCGCTGCTCTACCGTGCGATCCGGATGCGCGTCGAGCTCTTCGACGGTTACCGCCAGGTGTTCACCCACATCAAGCTCGCGAGGCTGATGCATACCATCGAGCGGTTCGATGACGGCTACCTGGTAACCCTCGACGGTCCGCTGTCGCTCACCACTCACACCGAGCGCTACGGCATCGGAATGGCTCGCCTGCTGCCCGCGCTTCTTACGGCCAGACGGTGGCGGATGGAGGCCGTCGTCAACACGAGCTACGCCGGCCACCGGATCTTCAGGCTCGACAACACTTGCCGGCTCTCGTCGCACTACCCGGACCTCCCGCAGTTCGATTCGTCGGCAGAGGAGGCGTTCTTCGAGAAGTTCGCGAAGACCAAGAAGACGAAGTGGCGGATCGAGCGGGAGGGCGGCGTGGTTGACCTGAAGGGCGCGGTGATGATCCCGGACTTCGTCTTCCGTCACCCGGATGGTCGGGAGGTCTTCCTGGAGATCGTCGGCTACTGGACGCCGGAGTATCTGGCGAAGAAGATCGAGAAGATCCGGAAGGCGTCGGGGACTCCGCTCGTTCTGGCAGTGCCGGAGGCGCTGAACTGCTCGATGGACGACTTCGACGGCCCGGTAGTGCGCTACAAGAGCCGGCTGCTTCTGAAGGACGTGCTGCCGGCGATCGAGGGGCGAGGCTTGAGGGAGTAGTCTCGGGAGCGCGTGTCGAAGGAGAGATTAAGGCATCAACACGCCTTTAGACGGAGGAGGATCGTACGGTGAGTGAGAGAAGAGAACGAGCGGTTGTCGTTGGGGCGGGAGGCATAGCGGGCGCCTGGTTTCCAGCCCTTATCAAGGAGCAGGTGGAGATCCCGGCGGTCGTCGACCTGAGGCTCGAGGCCGCCAAGCGGAGGATCGAGCACTATCAGCTGGATGCAGAGGCATCTGCGGACCTGAAGTCGGTCCTGAAGCGGATGAAGCCGGACTTCGTAGTCGATCTGACTGTTCCCGAGGCGCACTGCGAGGTCACCTGTACGGCGCTCGAGGCCGGGTGTCACGTGATCGGTGAGAAGCCGATGGCATCAAGCATGGCCGAGGCGCGGCGTATGGTCGAGACGTCCGAGCGGACCGGCAAGCTATACATGGTCAGCCAGTCGAGAAGGTGGGATCTGCAGCACGATATGGTGCGGCGGACGCTCTCATCCGGCGTGCTCGGGCGGGTGACCACGATCAACTGCGATTTCTACATCGGCGCGCACTTCGGCGGGTTCCGCGACGAGATGCCCAGCCCCTTGATCCTGGACATGGCCATCCACCACTTCGACCTGGCAAGGTATATGACCGGAGTCGATCCCGAGGCGGTCTATGCGAAGGAGTTCAACCCTGTTGGGTCGTGGTATCGGGGCGACGCGTCGGCGAGCTGCATCTTCGAGATGACCGGCGGGGTCATCTTCACCTATCGCGGCAGCTGGTGCTCCGAGGGATTCCACACCAGTTGGAACGGCGACTGGCGGATTGTCTGCGAGAAGGGAACGCTCGTCTACGCGCAGGATCGTACCCCCGTCGCGCGCGTTGTGGCGAGCCATTCCGGGTTCGACCGAAGGATGAAGAAGGTAGAGGCGGCAGCGTCGCCGATGACGGCGGGCGGCATGCACGGCGCGCTGCTCGAAATGCTCGCCTATCTCCGCACCGGCGAGCTTCCGCAGACCGAATGCCACGACAACATCAAGTCGCTCGCCATGGTCTTCGGCGTGATCGAGAGTTCGAGGGAAGGAAAGCGGGTGGCGCTGTCGGCAGGCTGAGATACGAGCCGCTCGATCCAGAGCGCTGGCGGCTGGCCGAAGGCTTTGGGCGAAGCACTTGCGGCTCATGCGAAGGTTAGCGATAGGCCGTGGGGCAAGTGCTTCGCCCCTAGAGGCTTATGCGAGCATCGGCGAGCAGCCGCACGGCAAGTGGTCTGCCTCTGCAAGCGTGCGATCGCGAGTCTGCGATGTGCCTTGCCGATCGCTGGGGCGCGGCAGGGGTGACTTCAGGCCGGACAGCGGCGCGACCTCGATTCCCTTGTAGTAGTGCTTGAGGATTTGGTCGAAGGTCTGGTTATGGGGCGGAGAGGCGAGCGCGTTGGCGCCGAACTGGCAGAGTCCGATGCCGTGGCCGAAGCCCTTGCCCTCGAAGATGACGTTTCCATCCTCGACCTTCACAGTGAAGACCGTGCTCTTGACGACGGTCGGGCCGAGGAGCCGGCGAAGTTCGGCGGCGGCGATGGCGGCCGCTCCCTTGTCGGCTTCGAGCTTCACTGTGCGGACCCGGCCAAGATCGCTCGCTTCGGCCACCGAGACCGACCTAAGGCCGCCGAGCGTAGGAAACCGCTTCTGAGCAAGCTTCGCGAAGTCCGCGAGCGGCCAGGACCTGGTCCAGCAGTGGCCGTCGTGGTCGCAGTAGTCGGGGGCGCCGTCATCGGGCCGATCGGGGACCGGGGCGAGGTAGGGCACGCCGCCGTCTCCGGTCGCGCCGCCGCAGTCGGAGCAGTATTGCGCCGAGATGAGCTTCCCTTTGTAGGTGGCCACGAGCCCGGAGGTCTCCTTCACTGCTTCAGATGTGGCTGTGTTCTCCGCCGCCGCGCCTGGGTAGACCTGGCAGTCCGTCGAGTCGCACAGGTCGTAACCGAGCTTCGCGTGGCGGCCCCGGTTGGCCCAGGCGAAGGTTCTGGCTGCTACGGCCTGCGCCTTCAGCGCCTCACGCTGGAATGACGGCGGCATCTCGGACGGCAGTACACCGCGGAGGTAATCCTCGACATCGACCACGTTGACGAGCAGCAATCCTCTATCCGCTCGGTAGGCCTCGATCTTCCCTCGATACCGGGCCGGGGAGAGATCGGGCGTGGAGATGGTTATGAGCGCGTTCGGCGACGCGCTCGTCATCTCGACCTTGTAACCCGCGGGTGACGGGGCGCCGTCTGCACGGGCAAGCGCGACCACGCGGCCGTCTGCCGACAGCGTGATGCGTTCTTCCGGGAACGTCGTCACGGCGCCGCCCGAGGAGTCGGCGATCCGGAGCGCCGCAGTGGAGCTGACGGTTACGTGCTGGACCGACTTGAACTGGCGGACGAGGCCGATGCGGAGCGTTTGCGCGCCGGCGCCTGCACCGGCGAGCACGAGACATATGGCCAGGCCTGGGAACAGCTTATCCCTCATCGGAGTCGGAGAACGGGTCGAAGTTGGACGAGGATGCCGAGCCCTGCTTGGATATCCTGTCCCGGGCGACAGCGATCTCGCGTTCAGCGGCGGCGTACGCGGGGTCGATCTCAAGCACCGCCTCGAATTCCTTCACAGCGTCTTCGTCGAGTCCCTGGCGGAGGTAGCAGCGGCCGAGGCGGAAATGCGCGTCGGCATACTTGGGATCGATGGTCAGAGCCTCCCTCAGGAGTGAAACGGCCTTGTCAAGATCGCGGCCGATCGTTGCGGCATCGACGGCCTGGGCGTAGTGCTCGCGGCTGACACGGCGGACGGTTTCGAGCTTCCAGGGCATCTCGGGGACTGCAGCGGCTTGGGCGAAGATGCCGTTCTTGAGTGCCTGCACGAGCTTCGGGCGGCTTTCGGTCTGGTTGAAAGAGAAGCCGACCATTCCTTCCATGCTGCGCTTGCGGCAGGCCTTGAGCTGCCGGAGGACAAGCCTTGGATCTCGGTTGAAGTCCAGCCCGGCATAGACGTGACGGTTGTACCGCCATCTCTTGAACCCGGCGAGCCAGTCCCGGAACTGCCGCGCGTTCCTTGGGTTCGACTCGTCCTTGTAGTTCATGGGGATGTTGGCGTCTACGATTCCCTCTTCCATCCAGGCCCGCCAGTCCTGGTAGACCTGGACGAAGGGCGAGGTATTGCAGAAGCTGCCTCCGCACTCGCCCCAGGGGACGGTTGCGGCGGTGACCTTGAGTGTCGGTCTGAGTGAAGTCGCGGCTTTGTAGACCCGACGGACGAGGGCCGTCACCTGATCGCGCCGCCACTGCTTCCAGACTGGATCGTCGCTCGACGGCGTCCCGGTGCGGCCGGTCTCCTCGTTGAAGCGAGTTACGGCCGCGGGCGCGTAGCCGAAGTTCGGTCCGGGGTAACGGACATAGTCGAGATGGACGCCGTCTATATCATAGTTCCTGACCAGATCCATGATAACGTCGAACGTGTAGTCCTGCGCGTCGAGCACGCCGGGGTCGAGGAAAAGCCCCTCGCCGCCTTTCGTGTTCCCATCGGCGGTTCTCGTGATCCAGTCAGGATGCCGGAGCACGATATGGGTCGGGTCATCAGGGGGATCCTTCCGGGACCAGACGCGGAATGCGTTTACCCACGCGTGGACCTCGATCCCGGCGGCGTGAGCCTTCTCGACGACGTAGGCGAGCGGGTCGTGATCCGGCGGGCCTGTTATGTTCTTCGCGCGCGGCTCGCAGCTCGACCTGTAGTAAGCGTCGCCGACCTTGCGGACCTGGACGAAAAGGGCGTTCATGTTCGCCTCCTTGGCGAGGCGAATGGTCTCGTCCGCTTCCGTGGGAGAGAGGAATCCTTCGGACCACGCGGTGACCCAGGCTGCGCGGAACTCAGCCCGCGGCCCGGCGGCGAAGCAGATGGTGGACACGGCTAAAAGACAAGCTGTCAGCAGAGCCTTGATCTCGGAACCTCCTGTTCCTGATGTCCTCCATTATAGCAGACGAGTGAGCTGCCGAGGTTGTTTCCCCGAACGGTGCGCCTCCAGGTAGACCCCCGCTCCCTTTCCCCTTTGCGCCCGTCTACGAAACTGGTTCCCGAAACGCCACCGGTCCTTAACCACAAAACTTGTACTAGCGTTCGCAGGCGAGGTCCGCCGCGCCCGGAGCTGGCGGCCGGAGGCGGGTGCATCCCAGGTTAATGACAGGAAGGGAGTTAGCCACGGATTAGCACGGATAACGGGAGAACCCCTCCCCACCAGGTATCCTTCTCCCCTTCCATCCGTGCCCATCCATTATAATCTGTGTTAATCCGTGGCTGATTCTCTTCGTGGTTGTGCTATGCTGCCTTAATCCCGGGATGCACCGGCCGGAGGCGGTCCCGGCCACTGTGCGGCTTCGGGATCCGTGATGCCGTCATGCTCCCCAGAAGCTGTAGGTGGGGATGTGGAGGATGATGCCAAGGAGGCTCCAGAAGGAGCCGACGATCATCTGCCCGAGTATGAGGCCGAGGAAGAAAGGCACCGCCTGCTTGTAGAGCCTGAGTCCGCCGTACCGGAGGATCATGACCTTGGCGAGCCAGGCGACCAGGAGCGGCATCCACACCAGGTTCATGGACCAACTTCCAGAGATAGCGAACCCGATAGGATGGAAAGGCCAGCCCAGGAATCGGAGCCTCATCCCGGCGAGGAACAGGGCGAAGCCGAAGCCGAAGAGGGCAGCCAGATTCGCCTGGTAGTTGGGCGAGCTTGGGGCCTGAAGCCAGGTTGCCAGGCGGCCGAATTGCTCCAAAGGCCATGAGCCCATGCGCCAATTGGCAGTGCCACATCCGAGGGTGTAGGAAAGATGAAGATACGCCCAGAAGGTCGCAAGCGCGCCAACGACGGTGGCGATCATCACAGCAATCAGGAACTTCCGCTGGCTCGAACGCGTTACCTGGGCCATCTTCATCTCCTCGATGCCGAAGGCCATGGGGTGGCCGCGGTAGGCACGGTTGAACCAGTAGAAGTGGGTGAGGGCGGTGAGGTTCTGAGGGCTGATGTTGCGAGTGCCGACGGCCTGTGTGATCAGCTCGTCCGGGCCGGAGAAGTGGAGGTCGTGAACGGGCGGGCCAAGCTCCGCGCGCATCCTGGCGATGACGGTTGACAGGGCGAAGTAGATGACGAAGGCAGCGACGCCGAGCAGCGGAGAAAGCCCCATCTCGAAGAAGAACCATGTCAGGATCGCGACTCCAACCACTGCACCAAGGGCGGCGGAGCGGTATGACATGGCCTCTCCGGCGTCGTCGAGATCGGACTGTCTGCCCACGATCCTGCGCCACACCTGCTTCATATAGCCCCGGCTTGTCCACGCGAGCATGAGAAGCACGGCGGCGTAGCCGCCGAACGCTTGCTGCTTGACGAAGGGGAACTGCGGGATGGCGTCCCAGGCCATGGCGCGCGAGAGGACCATCTGGGCCTTCCAGAAGAGGTAGAAGAACCAGCACGAGAACAGCAGGTCCGCCGGAAGCAGGAAGCCCAGGCCGATCACGAACGGGAATAGGCTGCGCGGCATCCAGTCGATGGCAGTCCACGGACTGGCCGTGATGAGGGGCCGGAGGTCAACGTCCCGGACCACCAGCTCCGGGATGGACGGGTACAGGAAGTGGAGGCCGTTCACGAGGTCGATACCGCCTGCGATGGCGAGGCCGTACCACATGACTTTGTTCCGCCAGAGCTCCGCGCCCGGCTCGGTCATGGCCATGGGAAGCTGGATGACAGGGAACGTCAGGCGCTCTCGCTCGATCCACTGCCGGCGGACCAGCACGTTGATGCACATCATAACGAAGATCAGGGCTATGACGAACGAGACCCACCAGATGGTTGGGGCGAGCCAGGCGACGAGGTTGCTTCGCAGATACAAGGATGAGTGGCCGGCGTAGAAACCCTTCAGCACTTCCGGGTCGCTGACGACCAGCCATTTCGGGAGGTACCTGCCGAAGAGCGGAATCCAGTGGTTCTCAGGCGTGGCGAAATGGTAGGGGGCGGCCGTCGCCTGGACGATGATAGGCATCATGTCGTGTCCAGCGAGCGCAGCGCCGATGCAGACCATCGTGTAGACAGCAAGCAGTTCGGCCTGGGAGAGCGCGTAGCGGGGGAACAACCGGCGGGCCAAGGCGTTGATGGCGACCAGGACTACGAGAACGAAGATGGCGTTTGCGAAGATGGAAATGGTGGTCGGGTAGGGGCCATCGCGGACCTTCTCCATCTGGATGACCCAGTAGTTGTCGATCGGGATGAGGAGGACTCCGATGATGAGCGCGCGAAGGCGGAAGGTGGACAGGGCATCGCTTTTCGGAGGACGGACAGGGGTATCGACCGCTCCCTGTGACGCAGACTCTTGCTTGTGCATTGGGAAACGCATCAGGGCCTTCCGCTGCGGTGCTTTCTGTTTCACGTATAGCATAGCGGTCGCCCTCGTGTCAAACGGCGAGACAGGCTGGGCGGTTCAGATTGCACTGTCCAGCCGTGAACCGTCGAGCATTGACGGGCAGGCGGCGGGGGCATATCATAGACAGGCTCGGATCAACGGAGGTCAAGCTGTGAAGAACGGGCGAGGGGCCTGGGTCGAAGTCGATCTGGGGGCCATACGGCATAACGTTCGGCAGGTGCGGTCGCTCGTCGGCGAGGGCGTGCGGGTGATGGCTGTGGTGAAGGCCGACGCTTACGGTCACGGCGCCGTCGAGACGTCGAAGGCGATGATCGAGGGCGGCGCGGACGCTCTTGCTGTGACGCGGCTGGAGGAGGCCGCCAGGCTTCGGGACTCAGGGATCGGCGCCCCGGTCCTCGTTTTTGACTCGATCCAGCCGGAAGCCGCCCCGGAGGCCGTGCGGCTCGGGGTGGATGTCACGGTCTGCACGCGGGATCTCGTGGACGCGCTCGGCAAAGCTGCCGAGGCGGCGCATAAGTCGGTCAACGTCCACCTGAAGGTAGATACGGGGATGGGCAGGCTTGGGGTCCTGCCTGAGGATGTCGTGCCGCTCGCCCGCGCGATAGCCGCAGCCGAAGGTGTTGCGCTGGCCGGCATCTACACGCATCTGGCTAGTGCGGCGGAGGAGGACGTATCGCCTGCGGAACAGCAACTGCGGCTCTTCCGAGAAGCAATCGAGAGCGTAAGGCTTGCGTTTCTGGAGACGGGCGCCCTCCATGCGGCGAACAGCGCGGCGATCCTGCGAATGCAGGATTCCTGGTTCGACATGGTCCGGCCGGGGACGATCCTTTACGGCCAGTATCCCTCGCGGCATGTTCCCCGGAAGCTCGAGCTGAAGCAGACCTGGAGGCTCGTGGCCCGGATAAGCTTCATCAAGACGGTGCCGGCGGGGCACAGTATCGGCTATGGGGCGGAGTTCAGGACGAACCGGGAGAGCAGGATCGCCGTGATTCCGCTCGGTTGGGCGGACGGGCTGACGCTGCTGCCTGAGAGCGTGGCGCGGCGTGGCGCTTTGGGACTCTACGCGTGGCGGGTGCTGCGCAGGCCGGCGCTCCACGTTACGATCCGAGGGAAGAAGGCGCCGGTGGTGGGGCGGATTGCGATGCAGATGTGCTCGGTGGATGTGACGGACATCCCGGAGGCGGCGACTGGCGACGAGGTTGTCGTGCCGGCCCGGCGAGTCACGACGAGCACGCTGGTTCCCCGTGTCTACGTAGGTCTCTCGGAGTAGCTACCGCCTGAGCTCCGCTCCCTGCGATCTGAGCACGGCCTGAAGCTTGCAGACGTCAATGCCCCTGGGCGTGATGGCCTTCTTTGCCGCCAGCGCCGCGGCTGCGCCCGCGGCTTGCCCGATGGCCATAGCGGGCGCCATCGAGCGGTGCGATTCGTAAGGCTGCTGCTCGGAGGAAATGCACCGCCCCGCGACCAGCAGACCCTCCAGCCCTTTTGGGAGCAGGGCGCGGTATGGGATGTCGTAGCCCTCGTGCTCGAGATAGCGGCGGTAGCCGTAGTAGCTGATGACCGGGCAGGAGCTGATGGCAACGACGTCGTCGAAGCGCGTGCCGGAGAGGGCATCCTCAGCCGTCAACTTGTAGTCGCCTTCGATAAAGCGAGTCTGACGGATGCCGATCATAGCGGGCGTTTCCGAGACGAATGCCTCGGCCAAGGCCGGAGACTTCTCCTTCAGGCCTTCGAAGTGGGAGAACACCTTGAGCCGAGTTTCGACCTCCGCGGCTGTTACCTGCGCTGCATCGGCGCCGTCCATAACGACCCCTCCCGGTCCCCAGACGATACACGTTTCGCCGACAGCGCAGCCGGGCGCGGGTTCGTCGGGGTTCAGGCCGGCGATCTTGTACATCAGCCCATCGGTCAGCCGGGACGCCTCGTCCTTTCGCACCTGCCAGAAGCTCGCGCCGGCTCTCGCGGCGATGTCCGCGTCGCCGGAGGCGTCAACGGTGACTGCCGCGAGGATCGCCTGCCTGCCCGACTTGTTCTCTATGATGATGCCGCGAACCGTGCCCCCGTCTTTGATCGAGTCCACGGCGAAGGTGTGGAACAGGAACTCGACCCCGGCGTCTTGGAGCATCTGGAGCATCACGAACTTTAGCTTCTCGGTGTCCGCAGCGTAGGAGTACGAAAGCTCGCCCTTCGAGATGTCGTATTCCTGCTGCTCGTAGGGGCTTCTACCGAGGCCGTCGAGGTCGCGGAGGCGAAGGATCAGCTCGGCGCCGATTCCTTTCACCGTTTGCGTTGAGTCAGGCTTCTTCTGGTTGCGGAAGCCGTTGATGTTGCCCATGAGCGAGACGGTCGCCGTTCCCCCGGGGAAGCCGAAGCGCTCTACGAGGAGCGTGCGGGCGCCTGCCCTGGCGGAAGCGACGGCGGCGGCAAAGCCGGCAGGCCCTGCGCCGACAACAAGCACATCGGGTTCGGCGAATATGGGAATCTCCCGTGCCGGTTCGTGATAGCGCTTCATGTCGACCTCCTTACCATCTGTCAGCGAGCGGAGCGAAGAGTTCCTCGATCACGGTCCCGACGGCCCTGACGCCGACCCAGCCCCAAGACGCTGCCTGCGGAAGAACTCCTCAGCGAGCAGGACGGCAGCGTAATCGTCGTAAGGAACGGGCGGGAGGAGAAGTCCTCTCGGGACCAGGCGGCGCCAGCCTCTCGGGGGATTGTCCTGGAAGTAGCGCGCCCGTGCTTTCTGGGTGCTGAAGCGCTCATCCAGAGTGTGTCTGGGAAGCGACACCTCGGCCGCGACATCGCCGATCTCGCCCGACCCCGTGCCGGCTCCAACCACGACTGCTTGGGCCTCGAACCGCGCGGCAAGCAGCCGCAGGGTGGCGGACAGATCGTCGGGTGGCACGACGGCTCGTGCGAGGACGCCGTTGTCCCGCGAGACAACCGCGACGCCGCATTTCGCCCTGCCAGGATCGATTGCGAGTACCGTGCTAACCAACACCCAACACCTTTCCCGCCCGGCCGCTGCTCACTTCTCGGCGGTCGTGAGCGTCGAGATGGCAAAGCCGATGTTGCCGAGATCTAGCGGGCCGGCGGCGTAGATGTCTTTCCGTGCAATGGCGCGGAGTTCCACCCGCTTTCCGATGGAGCGGATCTTGCCCACAAGCTCCATCACCTGGTCGAGCCGCTCATCGCTGATCTGCTCCGCGGTCTTCTCAGGATCGGGGCTTGCAACCGGGACGACTCCAGCCTCCTGCGCCTGCGAGCGGACGTTCTCGCGGAGGAAATCCATGACCGCAAGCAGGATGCGGCCTTCGGAGAGCCGGCCGTCCACCGTGCGTCTTGCGATGTTGTCGCCGCGGCGGAAAGCGAGCTTGTTCCAGAACAGTGTTAGCTCGGCAGGCGCCCTCTGGCCTTTCAAGGTGTTGGTGACGACCGTCAGACAGGCGAGAACGCCGCTGCCGGGCCGCGAGTGGCCCTGCTCGGCTATCGCCTGCACTGCTTTCTCTATGCAGGCATTCTCATCTGCGATCAGGTTCTCCGTCGGCCTGTCGAAGAAGACAAGCTGGATTGCGCGCCCGCCGTCGCTCGGGCCGGCTTCCATCCGCCTGGCCCGCTCGCTCGCGCTGTCGAGCAGCGCGGTCAGTTCGGACCGTATCTGGTCGGGAGGCAGCGTGCCATCGATCACCTTCCTGCCTATCTCCTGCCCCTGCTGCAGGACGACCTCGCCCCGAAGCAGCATCTTGGTGACCTGAACGCCCCGGGCGAGCTGTTCGCGCTGCTCGCGGATCAACTGCTCATCTCGTTTGATCTCGTCCTCGGCGAGGCGGATGCTTTGCTCGGCATCCCGAAGCTGTTTCATCTTGTCCGCAAGCTCCGCGGTCTTCCTCGCAAGCTCCTTCCGCTTGGCGGCCAGGTCATTGCTTCTCGCGGCAAGCTCCGCCTTTGCGCGTGACAGATCCTCCTTGCGGTCCTCTAGGGTGGCCGATATGCTTCGCAGGCGCTCGGCCGTTGCTCGGCCCGTCGTCCTGAGGGCCACGAGTTCCGCCTGCCGGGCCTTGATGTCGGTCTCAAGCGACTGGACTCGAAACCGGGCCTTGTCCAGAGCCAAAGCTGCATCCTCGGCCTGAGCAGATATGCGCTTTACCTCGTCGGTGAGCTTTTCGCTGGCAGCGGCCAGTTGGAGGTTCCGAGCATGCAGCTTCCGATTCCTGGCCTGGTAGTCTCTGTTCTCGGTGACGAGCCTCTTGCCACGTATGATTGCCTCGCGCAGATCGGAGCTGACGACGAGCAGCGTCGCGATGGTCAGCCCGGCGATGAGCATTCCGGTGATCGTGGTTACGACGATGGCGGTGTTCCGGGGCCGCATACCGAAGAGGGTAAGGCGCCGCTTGCCCATCCGTCTGCCGAGCCAGTCGCCGAGAAAGGCGATGAGGCCGGAGGCCACGATCAGCGTAGCTATGAAGAGTATGCTGTTTGCCACTGTCGATCACCCTCGCATCGAGGTCGGCGGGCCGAATGTCCGCCTCCGCGCCATGCCCTTGTCTTACTTAGCCGTTCGCGCGAGCAGTACGATCCCGAGGATCAGCCCAAGCACGTCGGCCGAGAAGGCGCCGACTGCCGGCGGGATGCTGCCCTGCATCGCAAGCGCTGTGGTGAAGTGCCACAGAAACCAATACATGAAGATTATCAGCACGCTCAGGCCGATGCCCACCGATGTGCCGCCTCTCGCCGGCCGAATCGCGAGCGGCGCCCCGATCAACGCGAATATCAGGGCGGCAAACGGAATGGCGAGCTTATTGTACAGCTCGACCTCGAAATCCAGCAGTTGGTCCGGCGGCACTCCGCCTCTGGCAAGGTCGGCGATGCTCCTGCGGAGCTCGCGGAAGCTCATCTCTTCCGGCCCACGCTGGTAGCGAGCTATACTCTCCGGCGTCTGACCGAGCTTGATAGGCTCTGCCTGGAGGCCCTGGAAGCTGGCAGAGACGGCGCCTCTCGGGCTCAGGTTGTACATCTCGCCATCATAGAGCGCCCAGTCGTACTCGCCCTTCCAGGTCGATCCGAGCCAGCGGGCGGTGTCTGCGTGGAAGACCATCACTGGTATGTCGTCATTGTAGCGCGTAATGGTCACGTCGCGCATGGTTCGGGTTTTGGCGTCCAGGCCGCCGCGCACGTAGACGGTCGAGTTGGTCTTCTGGTCGATCACGACGAAGGGCTTCTTGGTTGAAATCTGTTCTCTCAGCGCGCGGGCCTGGACGGCCTGCGAAGCCCGGTTGCTGCCCGGCACTGCGAACTCCGTAAGCGCGAACGAGAGGATCGTGACCACGATCCCGAGCGCGGCGACGGGAACCATGGCGCGGTAGAGGGTGATGCCGCTCGCATAGAGCGCAATGACCTCCCTGTCGTTCGAAAGCCTGCTGAAGCCGACGAGCACGGCAAGCAGCGCAGCCATCGGCAGCGTGTAGACTATCACTGACGGCAGAGAGAGCGCGACCAGCTCGACAGCGGTGATCACCGGCATGCCCTGCAGCACCTGCGATGTGAGCTTGAGCAGGTTCTGGCCGGCGAAGAAGATGGACGTGAACGCGGCGACTCCGAACAGGAACGGCCAGACCAGCTCCTTGCCGATAAGTCGGTCCAGGATCTTCATCCCGGGCCCTCACATCTCGAACCGCTCGCCGAGGTAGTACTGTCTGGCGATTGGGTCGTTCGGCAGGTCCGCGGAGGGGCCCGATGTGGCAATCTTGCCTTCCGAGATGATGTAAGCGCGATCCGTAATCGAGAGAGTAGCCCTGACATTGTGATCCGTGATGATGATGCCGATGTCCTTCTCCTCGCGGAGCCTGGCGATGGCCGTCTGGATGTCGTCTATGGCGATCGGATCGACACCGGTGAACGGCTCGTCGAGAAGGATGAACGATGGGTCGCTCGCGAGTGCGCGGGCGATCTCGGTGCGTCTGCGCTCGCCGCCGGAGAGCACGATGCCCCGCTCGTTCCTGAGGTGGCGCAGGCTGAACTCGTCGAGCAACTGGTCGAGCTTCTTCGTCCGCTCCTTCTTGCCCATTCCGGCCATCTCCAGAACGAGCAGGATGTTCTCGGCGACGGTGAGCTTGCGGAAGGCCGACGGCTCCTGAGCGAGGTAGCCGATTCCCATACGAGCGCGGGCGTACATAGGCATTCTAGTTATGTCGCGGCCGTCGAGGAAGACGCGGCCTGCGTTCGGGCGGACAAGGCCTACGATCATGTAGAACGTGGTGGTCTTGCCAGCGCCATTCGGGCCGAGCAGGCCGACGATCTCCCCCCGGCTCACGTCCAGGCTTACCCCGTCAACCACCCGCCTGCTGCGGTAGATCTTCACCAGGTTCTCGGTCTTAATGCGCACTCTTGCCCTGCTCCGAAGCCTGCTTCGGCGGAAGCGGCGTGAACTCGATCCTGCTTTTTTCGGGTTGGCTTTCGACCCGGATTCGCGCCTCTCCCGGCTTCAGTTCGCTCTCTCGCTTCAAGCTGATCGACGCCCGGTCGCCAGTCATCTTGGCCTCGCCCTGGAACTTCGTCGGGTCCCTGCTCGTTATGACGACGCCGCCGGTCAGGACGGCAAGCTTTCGCTCGGCCCAATCTATGTCCACCTTCTGCGCCGCTGCCCGCGTCCAGCGCTGCTCGTCTTCCTTCGCCTTCGGGTCCGGATTATGGTAGAGCGACACTCCGCCGCTCAGTCGGATAGTCTGAACGGAAGTCGGGGTGGCGATCTCCTTGGCCGCAGCGTAAGTCACAACTACCTCGGGCGCCTCCGCGTCGAAAACGCCATCCTTCGTGAAGATATGGACCTTCGGTCCGGAGAACGAAATCGTGTCCTTAGTGACCGTCAGAGTGCTGAAGTTCTCGACCACGATAGGGCCGACGGCCTGCCTCTGCTGCTTTTGGGCGAGCACGGGAACCGCAAGCGCTGCGACAAGGACCAGCGCTGCCACGGGTGTCCTCATATCCTTACCTGCCCTTTCCGATCACGGCGCGGCTCGCCGCCGGGCTGGCCGTGAGCGTGATCGTCCTCAGCCTCGTGTCCGCGGTGAATGCGGCTGCATCTATTGATACGACGGGACCGCGCGCCGATATTCCACCGTCACCGATTATCTTATCCTCTCGGGAATACCACTTGATCCAATCCGCCTTGACCGTACGGATGTTGCTCTCGGGCACGGTTGAGACTATCGTGACTCCTCCGGTAGCAGTCACGATCCGCGTCTTCTCATCGGCCTCGACGAGCGGCGCAGTGAGCTTGGCTACTATCTTGCCCTTCTGGTACAGATCGGCGTTAACCTGTCTGAGCGCCGCCTTTCCGGACAGCGTGTTCCCAGTCAGTTCTTGAGCTGAGGCTGACAGCTTTGGCTGGCCGGCTTCCTGCCAGGTAAGGGTCACCTTCCGCCCGACCACCTTCAGCTTCGGCGGGGTGGGTCCCTCGCCCGTCGCTGGAGAAGGCTGCTTGCTCGGCGTCTGTTCCCCGGGCGGCGCCGGCTTCGTCCGGCTTACCGGCGCTCCCGTCTTGCCGGGCCGCCGCTCCGCCGCCGTGCCGCATCCTGCCGACAGGACTGCTGCGGCCAGTCCGACCAGTACCAAGGCCGGAAAGCTCGGAGCGCGGAGCGCGGCACACCAGGAGTCGGCCTCGACTCCGGAACCTTGCGCTTTGCGCTCTCGATTCGCGGATCTCATCACGACACCGAGCCGGGGCAGGCCCCGACTGCCGCCGGCCATCTCCGAACACGTCAGGCCAGTGCTGATTGTGCTTCCGGCCCGCCCTTCCACCTGCAAGTCTACCACAATCAGGGCGCCTCCGCAACGCGAGCGGGCGGGAAGGGTTGGCAGGAGGATCGTTTGTGATGGCCGGGTTGCGCTGGACTGTACTACACATGCCCCAACAGTTACAGGCGGCATTGACCGCGCTTGCGACGGCGAGTAACATTACAGCAGCCGGGCTGTGCGGAGCATAGTGGGCGGAACTGCGGCAGCCTTCTCGGGCGGTTTGGTGAACCTGACATGCTGAAACGCGCCATTGGGGCTGTCACCGGGGTGCTTGCGAGCCGACCGGGGGCAGTCGAAGTCGAAGTTGAGATCGAGGGCGAGACGGCGAGGGCCATGGCCTACACTTCGCTCGTTGCGCCGCCGGAGGTCGGCGACCGGGTAGTTCTGAACACGACAGCCGCCGCCCTGTCGCTCGGCACCGGGGGTTACCACTTTGTCATCGAGAACCTGTCCCGGCCTGCCGAGACGTGCGCTGATGGGCCGGGCCACATCATGAAGCTCCGCTACACACCCGAGCAGCACTCGGTCCTCTCTGTCGAGGAAGACGAAAGCCCGCACCGGAATGCAGTTGATTCGCTGCGCTCTCTGGATAGGATGCCGGTCATCATCGGCCAGCTTCACAGCCAGATTGCGCCCGCAGCGGCTGCCGTCAAGCGGCTGACTCAGCCGAAGGCCGTCGTTGCCTACATCATGACCGATTCCGCCGCGCTGCCGATCGCGTTCAGCCATCTGGTTCAGCAGATGAAGGAAGCTGGGCTGATCGACGTGACCGTAACCGCCGGGCAGGCGTTCGGCGGCGAACTGGAGGCGGTGACGGTGCACACCGCGCTGGTCGCCGCAAAGGCCGCGGCCGGCGCAGACGTTGCGATCGTGTGCCAGGGCCCGGGGAACGTCGGGACCGGCACGAGATACGGCTTCTCGGGCATCGAGCAGGGCGAGATCGTCAACGCAGTGAACCTGCTCGGGGGACAGGCCGTCGCCATTCCTCGCATCAGCTTCGCCGACGGGAGGCCGCGGCACCACGGCGTCAGCCACCATACGATCACCGCGCTCGCGGAGGTCGCGCTCACACCGGCCCTTGTGCCGCTTCCGATGATCGACCAGACGAAGCTCTTCGTTCTCGAGGAGCAGATGAGGCAGACGGCGATTGCCTACCGGCACCGAACGCGGGTATTCGACGGCCTGCCGGGCATCCGGGAGTGTGCGGAGCGGGGGATCACGCTCTCGACGATGGGGCGGGGGTTCAACGAAGACCCGGAGTTCTTCCTTGCCGCATCGGCGGCGGGGGCTGCAGCCGTGTCGCTCCTTGGCCGGCGAGTCTGATCACGTTCCCGGTGCTACCAAAGCATTCCCTCGCTTGGTTGACAGCTCGACGCCCGGATAGTAACATTTTCCCGTAAGGTTGTAGGCGAAGGCGCTGCGGCCCTTTTCTATGCGTTTCGCGGCCGCGGGTCGCGCGGACGTGGGGGTTAGGAGAGTCTTGCAGCAGCTCATCTCGCTGTTCAAGTTCGACTTCGATACGGTCCGCGATCTGGAGCGGAAAGGATCCCGCGTGTTCAAGATGGCGCTCGTGGCGGGCGTGATAGGTCTGGTGCTGACCATCACGATGCAGCCGGCGCTGATGGTGCTCGGGATTCCCCTTCTGGTCGTGGGCGCGGCGGTGTTCTTCTTCGCGATGATCTGGATGCTGAGGCTGCAGAGGGAGGCGACGAGGCACCTTTTCTGCCCATACTGCGCGAGTAAGAACGATGTCTTTGTGAGCAGGAAAGAGTTCTCGTGCGACATCTGCGGGCGCCGGATCGGTGTGTCACCGGCTGCCGAGCCGGTCCCGCTCGAACCGATCGAAGAGGAGGAGGACTAGGGAACGGGGCCCACGCCGGCGGGATGCTGGCGAACACGGGGGCAAGCGGACTGCAGGCGACCGAAGCAGCGGAGCAGCCGAAGTCAGAATACTAATGAGAATCGCTCATCTTGCAGACATCCATCTTGGTTATCGCGCGTACAACCGCGTTACGCGCCAGGGGCTCAATTGCCGAGAGGCTGACGTGTTCAACGCATTCCGGCAGGCGCTCGCGAAGGTTGTCGAAATCCAGCCGGATCTGATCGTCATCGCCGGTGACCTGTTCCACAGCGTCCGTCCGTCGAATCTCTGCATCGAACGTACGTTCGCGGAATTCGTCGAGCTGCGGACACGCAGCGAAGCGCCGATCGTTCTGATCGGCGGCAACCATGATTCGCCGCGGTCCGTGGAGACGGGATGCATTCTGGACCTCTTCCAGAACATACCGCGCACGTTCGTAGTCCACCGCGGGTACAGCGCCGTCGAAATCCCGGAGCTCGCTGCCACGGTCTTCTGTCTCTGCCACAGCACGATCGAGGTGATCTCCAGCCTGAAGATCGAGCCGAACCCGTCGAGCCGGTACAACGTCCTCGCGGTTCATGGCACGCTCGAAGGGATTGGGCAAAGTTTCTACGACACCGTGCCTCCCATCACGCGGTCGCTCGTGCTGCGAGACGACTGGGACTACATCGCGCTGGGGCACTATCACATCAACGAGAAGCTTGCCGACAATGCCTACTATTCCGGCTCGACCGAGTTCACGAGCTTCAACATCTGGCAGGAGACCGAGCGGCCCAAGGGGTTCATTGAGTTCGACCTGGACGAACGGCGGCTTGTCGGCTTCCATGAGGTCGACACACGGGATGTGGTCGATCTCAGGCCGGTGGATGGGGACGGATTGTCCGGCGGCGAGCTCGACGGCCTGATCCGGGCTCGCCTGGAGGGCGTTCGTGGCGGACACGAGGAGAAGATCCTCCGGCTGGTCGTGCAGAATATCCCGCGTGCCATCATACCCGATCTCGACTATCGGGCCATCCGGCAGTTCCGCAGCGAGGCCCTGCACTTCGACCTCAAGTTCCTGCCGCCCAAGAAGGAGGCCCTCCGTTCGGCTGCCGGCAACTCGCACGCGGCGCGTTCGTTGGAAGAGGAGTGGCGGGAGTTCGCGCTCTCCTACGAGGCACCTGGCGGCGTGGACCGCGAGGAACTGGTGGCAAGGGGGCTCGAGTACCTGGCGGCGCAGGAATGAGAAGTCCAGAGTGGGAGAGTGGCCTTAGAGCGCTGGGAGGCAGGCGCCGCCATGACACTCTCGCCACTCAACACTCAACTTTCGGGTTCATCCTATGCGGCTGATCTCTCTTGAAATCGAGAACTTCAGACAGCACAAGTCCACCAAGATCGAGTTCCTGCCGGGCGTAACCGGGATCATCGGGAAGAACGGGTCGGGGAAGACGACGATATTGGAGGCCATTGCGTGGGCGCTCTACGGCGGGGCTGCGGTGCGTGGGACCAACGAGACGGTCCGCAGCCATGCAGCCGAGGGTGGTGGTCCCGTCGAGGTCGCGCTCGTCTTCGGCCTGGGACCGCACACCTATTCCGTCACCCGCCGGCTCGACGCCTCGGGCCGGACTACCGCCAACCTCGCAGTGGACCGCATTCCTTCGCGCACAGGGTTCAAGGAGGTGACCGAGGCCATCACGAAGCTCCTCGGAATGGACTACCAGGCCTTCTTCACGAGCTTCTTCACGGCTCAGAAGGAGCTGGAGTTCATGCGGGGGATGGAGGGCCGGCAGCGGGCCGCGGCAATCAGCCGGATGCTCGGATTCGAGCGGCTTGTCCGTGCGCGCGACCGCACGAACCAGGACCGGCTGGGCCTGCAGCGTGAGATCGAGGGGCTGGAGCGCGGGCTGGGCGATCCCCAGGAGATGAAGCGGCGCAAGGCCGAGGCGCGAGAGGCGGTCGCGGCCGCTGAGAAAACCGTCGCCGGGGCTGGCGAGCGGGAGGGGAAGGCCACGGAGGAGGTCGAGCGGCTCAAGCCGCTTCGCGACCTTTCGGAGCAGAAGGCGAGGATGCACGCGGAGCTTGTGCGCCGGCTGGACCTGGACAGGGCGGAAGAGAAGCGGGCGGCCGAGCGGGCGCAGGCTCTATCTGCCGAGCTTGCAGCCTTGGGGGAGAGGCAGAAGGAGCTGGAAGCGCTCGCGCCTAGGCTTGACGAGTACCGGAAGGCGGGCGAGGAGTACCGCAAGCTCGCCGAACTGCAGAAGCACGAGGCGAGGCGACGGGAGATCCAGGGCCAACTCGGGGCAACCGCGGAGTGCGAGAGGACTCTTGAAGAGCGGATTGCCGGCCTGGCTGCCGCGCCGGACGATCTGGCTCGGGCGGAGGAGTCGCTCGGTGCGCTGGAGCGGCAGATCGAGGAGGTCGATGCGCGCGTTTCGGCGGAGAGAGAGGCGTATCTTGCGGCCCGGCACCGTGCGGACGCGGAGCTTGCAGAGGTCTCGGCGCAGCTAGACGAGGTATCGGAGAAGCGCGCCGCGATAGAGCAGGCAGGCAAGGATGGAAAGTGTCCCACCTGCGAACGGCCGCTTGCCGACGAGCTGCCGAAGGTGCTGGCGGGTTTCGATTCGCAGCTTGCGAAGCTCGCAGCGCGCGGCGAGAAGCTGCGCAAGACCTTGACTGGCCTTGAGAGGGAGCCGGACTCGCTCTCAGCCCTCGTGACGCTGCGCCGGGCCCTCGATGAACAGCGAGAAGAGAAGCGCAGGGAGCGCGAGGCGGCATCTGCGCGGAAATCCGAACTGGCGGGCTGCGAGCGCGATCTCCAGATGAAGCGTACGGAGGCGCAATCGCTCAAGGCCGAGCTTGAGAAGCTGCCGTCGGGGTTCGACCAGGCGCGCTTCGCCGAGCTGCGGGAGATCGGCGACAAGCTGAGGCCGGTTCGGGAGAAGGAGATCGAGATCAGGGCCGCGTTGGACCGTCGTCCGGCCGTCGAAGCCGATCTCGAGCGTGAGGAGCAAGCGCTGACGAGGGTGCGGGCGGACATCGAGCAGTCGGAGGCGGCGGTGGCGGAGCTTGCTTTCTCTCACGAGGAGCACGAGCGGCTGATCGCCGCGTTCGAAGCCGCGTCGGCAGGCCACAACTTGGCGAGCATCGAGGCCGAGCGAGCGCGAGGCGATCTCAGGGCGGCGCAGGCGGCTCTTTCGGCCGCAGAGGCCGAGGAGCAAAGCTACAAGAGCAAAGAGGCCGAGCTGCGCGACAAACGCCGCAAGCGTTTGTACCTGCAGTCGCTTGCCGAGGCCTTCGACAAGCTGCGGACCGATCTGAGCAGTCGGGCCGCTCCGGAGTTAGCCGCCGCCGCAAGCGATCTTCTCTCCGATATGACCGACGGACGCTACGCCACGCTCGAGATAAGCGAGGACTACGAAGCGCGGGTTCGCGATGATGGCGAAGAGAAGCGGGTCATCTCCGGCGGAGAGCAAGATGTGGTCAACCTGGCGCTGCGGCTTGCCGTGTCGCGGATGATCGCGGACCGCGCGGGGCAGGACCTTTCTCTGCTGGTTCTCGACGAGGTGTTCGGGTCGCTCGACGACATCCGGCGCGAGAACGTCGCAGCGCTTCTTCAGACGCTGAAATCCCGGTTCGAGCAGATCGTCCTGATCACGCACGTCGAGTCTATTCACGACGCAGTAGACAACTGCATCTGGGTCGAGTTCGATGAGCAGACGAAGACAAGCGTCATCAGGTGGCGGCCCGAAGCCGATGAGACGCCCCTGTTGATGGGGTAGCGCTTACAGCCGCACGTCTCGCGTACCGGTGCACGTTCTTGCTGCTCACCTCGCTGCTCGCCGCTCGCTGCTTGGCGCCCGCGCGTGGCGTCTGCGGTTGTAGATGGCGGCTATCTGGCCGCCGAGCAATGTGACGACGGACGAGTAGTAGATCCAGATGAGCAGGAGTACGATGCCGGCAAGCGAGCCATAGACGGCATTGTAGTGGGCGATTCTGGTGACGTACCAACTGAACCCGTATTTTGCCGCCTCCCACATACAGCCTGCTGCAGCGCCGCCTACGAGCGCCGACCTGAGAGCGACGCGCGTGTTCGGCAGCACCTTGTACTCCAGGGTGAAAGTGGTGATGCTGATGGCGAGCGGTACCAGGAACGCGAGCGCGTGCCATGCAGAGCCGAACACACGCGAAAGGCTTAGCCCCTGGATGACCACGTGGCGATGCTCGATAGCTTCGGCGGTCGTGGTGATGCCGAACGATACGAGCAGCAGAATCCCAACGCCGACGAGCAAGCCGAACGCTACCAGGTAGCGCATCAGGAATCTCCGGGGTCTCGTGTCCCACGCGATGTTCATGGCAGCTCCGAGGTTTATGAACGCCTGGCTGCCGGCCCAGAAGAGCGATACGAGACCGAAGCCTGTTGCGGCGCCCCTCTGGTGGACAATCCCGAGGACCACGGTACGAAGCTCCGGGCCGCTGCTCGTGGCAAGGGCTGGCGGAAGGTACGAGACTATGGTGTTATACGCCCGGTCCGGCGTACCGAGAATGTAACCCAGCACCGCGGCGGCGAGCAGCAGTAGGGGCGCGAGGGAAAGGAATATGTAGAACGAGACTGCGGCGGCGATCAGCGAGCCGTTGGCCTTCGAGAACTCGCTCGCCAACTCCTTGATGAGGTCTACCCCCGGCTGCAGAACCCTTGGAATCCGCATCTGCTCTGGTTCGGCTCCTGTCTGAGACTGAGCCGCCGTCTGAAGACGTACCCACGCCAGGATACCACTTAACCTCGGGGCAGCCAAGTAAGAAACGAGCGGCCCCGGGGGTTGATTCCGAGGCCGCTCTCTTAGGAAAGGAGAGAAAGGGAGTGTCTATTTGTAAGACTGTTCCCAGGCCGGCAATGTTCCCGGTTTTTCCAGGTAGTTTTGCGGGGGTGCCGCGCCAGGCCTGGTCAGGGGTTCGCTGCCGGCTCGCCGATGGCGCTTCCGAACGCTCTGCACAGCGTTCGATGCCCACCTCCCTCGTGGGGTCGGAGCTTCACCACCGCAGGCCGGATGCGCCGCCCTCGCGGCGGTGCGGGATGTGCGGTCCTGGGCAACGACAAGGGCTGCGCTTCTGAGCTTCGCGGATGATCGTTCTGCCCCACAAGGGAGCCCGATACCCGACCCCCGTCGTACCCGTTTTCCCAACTCAGATTCCCGTCTCGGCATGGAATAAACAGCATGACTCAGATTGCGGGGGATTTCGTGATGGGCAATCGGCGGGGCATCGGGATGGTGGACGCTATCGTATCCCTGCTGCTACTGGCTATGGCGGGGGTGATCTTTTCGGCCACATTCCCATCGGGGTTTTCGGCTGCCAGGCAATCGGGCGAACTGAAGAAGGCTGTAGCTCTGGCGCAGCAGAAAGTCGAAGAGGTTGCGTCTCTTGGCTACGAGTCGCTTACCTACATTAACCTGAGATCGGTATCGCCGCCGGCTATAGATGAGAGTCCGTCAAGCTTGCCCTACTCGTTCACGGCCGCGAGTAACCTTTCTTCATACCTCGCATCGCCGACGGGAACACTGGCGATCGCAGACGAGGCGGCAGGCGTCAAACGGATCACAGCCACGATCTCCTGGGACGGCGGCGGCGTTACCCGCACCGTTACGATTCGTACCTTTGTTGCTGACAAGCGTCCGTGTAGGCATTCCTGATATGCTCGACAAGTACAGGCTGCGACGGTCAAGAGGGTTTTCGCTGCTCGAGTCAATGGTCTCGATGGCGATCCTGGCGTTGCTGGGCGTGACCCTGCTTGCGCTTATCGTACACACGATCAGAGGGTGGTCGTCAGGCACGAGCAGGACGACGGCGGACAACGCCGCGAGCGTGGCCGTGCACAAGCTGTGCCAGGACGTACGGGTCGGCAAGTCCGCGTGTGTCTCGAACGGCGAGCTCCTGGTGACTGTCCCCCCGCTGGTCACTGACGCGTACGGCGAGCAGCAGTACGACACAAGCGCTCCCGGAACAGTCTATAGGTACTACGTGTCGAATGGCGCTCTCTACCGACAGGTAGGGGCTGGCACGGCCACGGTCTTCGCGCGCTATATCTCCTCAGCTACGTTCTCCGCGAGTGGCCGCCTCGTCACGGTGTTGCTCACCAGCACCTCGCAGGTGGGGGCGTCAGAGACGCAGCGGTCGTGCTCCAGCTCGGCCGGGATAGTCATGAGGAACTGTGGGACCTAAGGGAAGGGTGGTCGATGTTGGGCAAGTCTGTCTTGAGGAGCCGCAGGGGCACTGGGATGATCCTGGGCTTGTTCGCCCTGCTGATCCTGTTTGCATTCGGAATCTCGTTCTTGTGTGTGGCATCATCGTCGGTCATCACGGCGAAGAGGGACTATCTTAGGGCCAGGGCGCTCGAGGTAGCCGAGGCCGGGGTAGAGAAGGCCGTCTCGTATCTTCGCCTAACGGCGCCCGACGGGTCTACGGACGGTTCCTGGCGCACATCTCATCCGTCGTCCAACCCCGATGACCACTCCGGCGATACCTGGTGGCAGGAGACGGTGGCGGATGGGGAATCGTACAAGCTGTGCGTGCGCAGCGCTGCAGGGGGCGATACGACCAAGATCGTGATCACCTGTGTCTCGACAGTCACGCACGGCAGCGCAACGGCGTCGAGAACGCTCAAAGTGCTCCTTATCCGCGAAGCGGAGAACGTCAACTGCTGGAACAACGTCATATTCGGCGGTGTTGGCCAGTCGGGTCGCAGCATCAACGGAAACGTCGTGATGCGCGGGTCCGTGCACCTTTTGGGTGACGGCGAAACGTTTACGGACATAGATGGCGACGGACGTTGGGACGACAACGAGCCGTATACCGATACCAATAAGAACGGCCAGTATGACTTAGGTGAGCCGTTCACCGATGTGGATGGTGATGGGCACCGCGACGCACGAGAGCCGTTCAATGACACGAATGGCAACGGCACGAGAGACCCGGCGCTGACGGTTACCGATATGGCGAGCGAGATGTCGGGAGATGCTAACATCGGTAACGGCTACAATGCGACGGCTACCAGCAAAGTCTCGATGCCTGCCGCTCTGCAGAGCCTCTTACCTCCGCTGCCGACCAAGTCGTTCGGCGGGGAGACCGTCGAGACGCTGTCGGCCAAGCTCAGAGTGAAAAACGGGCGCGTGGATATATCAGGATCGGCAAGAGTGGGCGACCAGAACTTGACTGGAAACGCCTATAAGGAGACTATGGACGGCGCTTACGTGAGCGATGGATACGGCGGCATGATCGGCGCCGCTGGTGTCAGCTCGGATAACGGCACGGGCCACGGCTACGATCTCGGTGACGGTGTGGTCACTTTCCCGATGCTCACAGACCCGATGCCTCCCTACGCGACGTACCAGGACTACCTGGCGGCAAACTCGCTCGTCGTCGCTGGCGGCCTTGCGCTCACCCCGGGCACGCCGTTCACGAGCAGCAATGGCTTCGGCAGCATAAGCTACGACGGCGTGGGGAAGGTTACGATCAGCGGAATCGTCTACGTCACCGGGGACATCGTCCTGAACAGCTCTGGGAAGTATAAGACTCTGACCTACCGCGGGGCCGGAACCCTTGCGTCCACCGGAGATATCTACGTTCACTGCAACGTACTGCCCGAGACGAACTTCCCGCTTACCGACAGACTGGGCCTGGTGGCCGCCCACAACATGTGGATAGCGACCGGCCCGAGCGACGCCCAGTTGACCTTAGCTCTGGCCGCGTACGCTCAGTATAAGGTCAAGGTTGGCAAGCAGTGCGAGCTCGCGGGCACTCTGGTTTCGAGCTACTACGAGATGCTGATGGTGCCGCATCTCTACCAGGTGCCGGAGCTTAGCAAGCACCTTCCTCCCGGCTTGCCGGGTTCGGACCCCTTGTGGCTAGTAAACGTCCGGATAGCGAGCTGGCAGGATCAGGGCGGATCGAGCGGCTAAGAGCGTGTTTCAGAACCCAGGCCGGGCCGAGTGCGCGAAGCTCCCGCTGGTCCCCGGGCCGGATTCCTCGCTGCCCTCGGAATGACATAGGCAGGCGGAAACCAACCGCGCCGCATCCTGCCGCTCGACCCCGAATCCCTAATCTCCAACATGCCCGCTCCGGAGCGCAGGAAGAGCGCGTGCCGGCGTCGAAATGGATGGCGGAGAGGTGGCTGGTGGAATGGGCCAGGCTGCAGGTTGGGTACTCACGGTTGTCGGCGTAGGCATAGCGGCGTGGCTTGTGAAGCAAACGGTGCGCAGGGCACGGGAACTCAACCGGCGGATAGAGGAGTACCGTCGGGAGCAGGACGAACTGGCCGAATCCGGCCGGCAGGTCGATCCTTGGGCAGCGCTCGGCGAGATGAGCGGTGAGCGCGACCGGAAGGAGGGCAGGAGAAGACGCGCCTGACTTTCCTCGGCACGGGCACGTCACACGGCGTGCCCATGATCGGCTGCAAGTGCGCCGTCTGCACCTCGCCTGACCCTCGGAACCGCCGGACCAGAACGTCCGCCCTGTTCGAGTCCGGCGGGAGGCACATCCTTATCGATACGACGCCCGAACTCCGCGTCCAGTGTCTTGCGAGCAGCGTCGAGCGGGTTGACGCGGTTCTCTTCACCCACGCGCATGCCGACCACATCTTCGGCCTCGACGATATCCGCCGTTTCAACGAAATCAAGCGCGGGAGCATCCCCTGTTACGGTTCCGCGGACACCCTTGCGACGATCAGGAAGGCCTTCGAGTATATCTTTGTGCCTACCCAGGCAGGCGGGGGCAAGCCGAGGATCGAGCTTCAGGAGGTAACGGCACCGTTTGAAGCCGCCGGGATTCCGGTTGTTCCTGTTCCTATCCTCCACGGCCGGCTGCCCATCTTCGGCTATCGGATCGGGAGCCTCGCTTATGTTACGGACTGCAGTGAGGTGCCGAAATCGTCGAAGGGACTGCTCCGCGGGCTTGATGTGCTGGTGCTCGGGGTGCTGCGCAGGCGGCCTCATGAGACCCACTTCAACCTCGAAGAGGGCGTTCGGCTCGCGCTCGAGCTTGGCGCCCGCAGGACGTACTTCGTGCATATGTCGCATGGCCTTGATCATGAAGAAACGACCCGCGAGCTGCCGCCCGGCATCGAGCTGGCCTATGACGGGCTGGTGGTGGAGGTTTGAGGGGCGAGGAGCGAGGAGAACTTGATGCCTGGCCCCTGAATTCTGACTCCTAACCCCTAGAATTCCCCCTTGACAAACATCCGTTCGATTGGCATAATCAAGCATGCAGGCGGGTAACTAGCAGTAGATCCTGGGGCTTGGTCGGAGCTATGAGAGCAGTGATTCACTTCAGAATCGAGTCGTTTTTTGCTTCGATTGAGGCGAAGCGGCGGCCGGAGCTTGTCGGGAAGCCGGTGGTGGTGGCAAAGAGCGCCGGAGGCGCGAGCGGAGTGGTCGTGTCGGCATCGGGCGAGGCGAAGGCGCTTGGGGTTTTGGAGTCAATGACGGTGCGGCATGCGGGGCGGCTGTGCCCGGATGCTGTCTTCGTACCGGCGGATTGGGCGCTCTATCGGTCGGTTTCGGCGGCTGTTATGGACGTTCTCGCCCGTTATTCCCCGCTTCTTGAGCCTGATTCGCTCGAGGGGGCATGGCTCGACGTCACCGGCAGCCGGGGGCTTTTCGGCGGCCCGAGGAAGATCGCGCTCGAAGCGGGGCGGGCGATAGAGAACATGGGCTATCGGGTGAGCGCCGGGATTGCGGCGAGCAAGCTTGTGGCGCGGGTGGCATCAATCACGCTGGGCGGCGATTTCCGAACCCCGAACGTGACGGTGGTTGCTCCGGGAAGCGAGAGATCGTTCCTCGCGCCGCTGCCGGTGGATGTGCTGCCGGGAGTGGGAGAGAAGACTGCGAAGCGGCTTTCCGACCTTGGAGTGCGGACGATAGGTCAGCTTGCGGCGATTCCTGAGAAGCTGCTTGTCCGCCAGTTTGGGCCGACTGGGGAGCGGATGCACAGGCTGGCGCTTGGAATGGACCACAGCCAGGTAAAGGCGGTATGGCCTCCTGAAGTTATTAATATCGAACAAATGTTCGAGAATGCGCTTTTTGAGCCGGCTGAGGTCGAGGAACACCTTCGCTTGATCGCTGACCGGCTCGCGCTCAAGCTGCGGAGCTGCAACCGGCTGGCGCAGGCGGTCGTACTGGGATTGCGGAATGCGGATTCAGGATTCGGGATTCGGGGTTCGGAGGAAGCCAGCAATCAGCAGTCAGCAATCAGCAATTCCCATGACCTACCGACACCCAACACCCAACACCTGACACCTGCTTCGGCGTGGCGGCTGAAGCGGCCGGTGAACCAGGCGTCGGAGATATTGTTCGCGCTGCGGAGGCTCCTGCCGATAGAGATGCGGCCTGGGATGGAGGTGGTCGGGGTAATGGTGAGCCTGTCGGATCTGACGGTCGGCGAGGGGATGCAGCTCAGCCTGCTGGGGGCATCCGAGCGGAGGAGGCGGCTAGACAGGCTGGTGGAGACGATCCGCGGCAGATTCGGGGATGGTGCGCTGATATATGCGTCGTCACTTGCGGCTTGCGGCAGGGAGCGGGTGCTCAGCCGCATCGCCGCATAGCTTTCTGATCACGGAAGCGATGAACAAGCGGCTTGCTCAGGCAGTATCGGTCAGGTTGGGCGGGAAGAACAGGCCCGCCGCTTTCGAGTGGAGAGGGCAGGTCTACAGGGTCAGGGAGGTCCAGGAGTGCTGGAGGCTCGCCGGCGCATGGTGGGACGGGGAAGGGGAGATGACCTTCTTCAGGGTCAGAACCGATAAGGGCGGCATTTACGAGCTTCGATTCGACCACGGAAAGGAGGCCTGGAGCCTGGAATGCGTCCAGGACTAAGGGATGAGGGCCGAAAACTAAGCAGCGGCAGCCGCAGCTCATACCTCATACCTTCATCCAATGTCATCTTTCGTGCACTTACATATTCATTCCAACTTCTCGTTCCTTGACGGTGGGAGCGATGTGAAGGCGCTCGTGGACCGGGCGGAGGCTGTCGGCTGCGACGCGCTCGCGCTCACCGATCATAACGGCCTGTACGGCGCCGTCAGGTTCTACAAATATGCCAAAGAGGCTGGGATTAAGCCTATCATTGGGGTCGAGCTGGAAGTGGAAGAGGGTAGGGGTGAAGGGGCAGGGCACATCGTTCTCCTTGCAAAGGACCTCGCCGGCTACTCGAACCTTTGTAAGATCGTCACTCGGGCTCAGCTTGCGCATGAGAAGGGGCAGGCGAAGGCGAATCTTGAAATCCTGAACCGCCACCGCGAGAACATTTTCTGCCTTTCCGGATGCCCGAAGGGCGAAGTTCCGTCGCTCCTCGCCGCCAGCAAGCTCGGTGCTGCACGAAAGGCTGCAGAGCGTTATACCGAAATCTTCGGCCGCGAGAACTTCCTGATCGAGCTTCAAAACCATCTCCTTCCGGGCACAAGCCTGCTCAACTCTCGGCTTGCAGAGCTTGCCAGCGAGCTGTCTCTCAGGATCGTGGCCACGAACAACGTCCACTATGCCGGCAAAGAGGATTTCAAGGTCCAGGATGTCCTCACCTGTGTTCGAACGCTTACCACGCTTGATGACGAGCACGAAGAGAGAAAGCGGAATGCCGAATACTACGTGAAATCCCCAAGGGCGATGGCGAACCTCTTTGCGCGCTATCCGAAGGCGGTTGCGGCTACCCACTGGGTGGCGCGGCAGTGCGATCTCGATCTCGGCCTCGGCGCCTACCGGTTTCCCGACTTCCCGGTGCCGGAAGGGGAGACGGCCTACAGCTACTTGTGCAAGCTTTGCTTTGAAGGTTTAACAAAACTCTATCGTCCTATTACTCCACGCGCCACGGAACGGCTGCAGTACGAGCTTCGTATCATCCACGACCTCGGCTTCGCGGAGTACTTTCTAGTCGTTTGGGATATCGTCCGGTACGCCCGGTCTGTCGGCGTGCGCTGCTCCGGCCGCGGCTCAGCGGCCGATTCGATTGTGGCCTACTGCCTTGGGATAACCATCGTCGATCCTCTCGAACACAATCTCCTCTTCGAGCGGTTCCTCAACCCGAAGCGACGGGGGATGCCGGACATAGACATCGACTTCGACGCAAACCGCCGGGATGAGGTGATCGAGTACATCTACAAGCGCTACGGCGAGGACAAGGTGGCCATGGTCTGCACCGTGAGCACGCTCTGTGCGAAGTCGGCTGTGCGAGACATCGGCAAGGCCATGGATTTCCCACCTGTGGAGATCGACCGGCTTGCGAGCGCGCTCCCGCACACGAGCGCAAAGCGGATCCGAGAAGCCGCGGAGAAGCTCCCGGAGGTCCGGAACAGCAACATTCCTCTCTGGAAGCTCGAGACGCTTGTCAGTATATGCGAGAGGATCGACGGCTTCCCGCGCCATCTTTCCGTCCACCTGGGCGGGCTGGTCATAAGCCGGGAGCTCCTCACGGACCTCGTCCCGCTCGAATGGGCGACGAAGGGGGTGGTCGTTTCTCAGTTCGACAAGGACGATATTGAGGAGCTGGGCCTGGTCAAGATGGATATACTCGGCCTGCGGAACCTGGCTGCGATCGAGGATGCTCTCGCGCTGATCCGGGAAAACCACGGAATCGACCTGGATATCGACAACGTCCCGCTGGACGATCCGGAGGTCTACGAGCTGTTGCGCTCGACAAAGACCATAGGACTCTTCCAGGTCGAATCCCCGGGGATGAGGGGGCTCTTGGGGCGGCTTCAGCCCGAGAAGTTCGACGATATAACCGCGCAGATATCGCTCTTCCGGCCCGGGCCGATGCAGGCTGATATGATCCACCCGTTCGTCGCCCGCCGGCACGGAGAGGAGCCGGTCACCTATCCTCATCCCAGCCTGGAGCCGATACTGCGGGAGACCTACGGGGTCATCCTCTATCAGGAGCAGGTGCTTCAGATTTCGAGCACGCTCGCGGGCTTCACCCTCGGTCAGGCCGATTCGCTGCGCCGCGCCATGACCACCGACCGAAGCCAGGAAGAGATGGAGAAGATACGGCAGGAGTTTTTGGACGGTGCAAGGAGGAACGGGGTCGCCGATGACGTGGCCGAGGAGGTATTCAAGCGCCTGCGCGCCTTCGCTGCCTACGGGTTCTGCAAGGCACATGCGGCGTCCTTTGCCAAGATTGCTTATCAGACGGCCTATCTCAAGGTGCACTATCCGGCCGAGTTCCTTGCCGGAATCCTCTCGAACGAGCCGATGGGCTTCTACCCGGCCAATGTGATCGTCGAAGACGCCCGCAGGCTGGGGATACGCATCCTTGGCGTGGATGTGAATAGGAGCGGGAAGCGGTTCAGTGTGGAGAGGGAACAGGGGACAGGGGACGGGAAACAGAACGAATGTGGAACGAGGGTTCAGGATTCAGCAATCAGAGTTGCTCTTTCCCAGGTCAAAGGTATGAGCGAGGCGGCGATGGATTCGATCATTCACGCGCGGGAGGAGCGGCCGTTCTCCTCGTTCAGCGACTTCTGCAGGAGGACGAAGGTGGACCGGCCGATCATCGAGAATCTGATCAACTGCGGTGGGTTCGACAGCTTCGGGCATCAGCGGGGGAAGCTGCTGTGGATGCTTGGGGAGGTTATGAGTCACGGGGCATGGGGCATGAGGAAGGGCCGTTCCGGAATCCGAAGTCCAGAATCCGAGATCCCAGATTCCCATGCCCCATGCCCCATGACCTTGCTGTCTGTCGAGGACGCGGACGACCAGCTCGACTCCCTCCCTGATGCGCCGGAGCCGACACCGCACGAGCGGCTCAGGATGGACTACGAGCTCATGGGCCTATCTCCGATGTGCCATCCGATGGTTTTCTACCGGGAGAAGCTCGCCGGAGTAGGAGTGGTGAGGAGCAGCGAGATAGAGAAGCTGCCGAACAACACCATAATCAAGGCTGCCGGCGTGGTGGTCGTCTGCATGAGGCCGCCGACGAAGTCCGGTACGATCGTCGTATTCGTGACGCTCGAGGACGAGGACGGCCTGGTGGATGCGGTTATATTCCCGCGGGTATACGATAGGTTTGGGCGGATAATCTTTAACAATCCTGCACTGATCATCCAAGGTAAGCTGCAGAGAATGGGGAAGCGGAGCATCAGCCTGATTGCAAGCAAGGTGGCGCCGCTCGGGCCGGAGTACCGCAGTGAGGCGCCCGGCGAGCGGCGGCCATTCAAGGAACGCACCCGCTCCGCCGGCCAGCGGTCCTGGGTGAAGGGACAGGGAGTCTGAGGCAATCGCGTGCGGCACACGCCGTCTTGCTAGAAGAGATGCAGGATGTAGGAGCCGCTGTCGAAGACGGCTGCTCTCGCGCCCAGCCCGGCCGTCCTACATCTCCCAGTGTTGTTCGAGCCTGCGGAATGTGGTAGAATCCCTCATGGTAGTAGGCTCCCTGCCAAATGTGCGGCACTACCGGGAGGTCGGAGGGAGAATGAGGAGCGACGGGAAGAAAACCTGGCTCATGCTTGCCCTCATGTGCTTCTGCGGATGCCTTGGTGTTCCCGCAGCGGCTCAGTCGCTCTCCGTGGCCGACCCGGATAGAGCCGCCATGCCCGCATTGGATCTCATCACCGACGTCTTTGTCGGCAAAGGCACGGGCGGCCCTTACATACTGAGTTGGAAGAACATCGAGGCCGACACGGAGACCGTGATCGTCTCGGGACGCAAGCTCGTTCGCGGCCAGGACTATGCTATAGACCCCGCGGCGGGCGCAGTCGCGTTCAACACCCCCTTGGCTAAGGACTCCATCGCGCGCGTAACCTACAAACGCATGCCGGGCAAGGCGGTCCAGAACGGCGGCGGGCTCAGCTTGCCGCTCAGCCTGCGGCTTCTCGATCGCGACACCGGCAGCCTGGACGTCACGGGACTCTACAGGGGCGGCGATCCGAAATCGTCCGGATCGGGCCTTGCCGTTGTCGGCCTGAGCGGCGGCATGAAGCTCCGATCCGGCTCCGATCTGTCGTCCGCATTCCTCATAAGCCAGAGCAGCGCGGGAAGCGGCGGAAGGAAACCCGGCTTGTCGGACCGATCCGCCGTGAGGCTGGTGACGACCGCCGGCGCCGGCAGCGCGAGTCTCAATGCGTCGTTCATAAGATCCGGCGAGCACTTCGCGGGAGCGCAGGAGTACGGTTTCCAGGGCGCCAAGCAGCTTGTCGATGTTACCGGAGGGTTCGGCAAGCAATCCAGCCCGGTGTTCGCCTCCTTCAGCCTCAAGGAGCAGGAGGAGCTTGGCGGGGCGAAGAAGGGCGAGGGCCAGATGAGCTCGGAAGCGAAGGTCGTCGTGGACCTGGAGAACGCGCCGAAGCTCACGTTCAGCCGCGCGGCGAATGAGAAGAGCCTGCCGGGAGGCAAGTCGGCCGGCGTCACAACCGATACTTTGACGCTTGAGCAGGGCTTCGGGCAGAAGACAAGCGCTGCAGCCGGTATGCAGAGGTCACGGATCCTGGGGGATGCCAGGGACGATGTGAAGACGACAAGCTTCGTCGTCCAATCGAGCGCCATTAACAAGGTCCAGCTTCAGGGCAACCTGACGTGGAAGGACTCGGAGAAGACAGGCGGCGAGGCGGGCGCCGGCGTCGCGATGAAGGTGACGCCGAACAAGCGGATGAGCATCGACGCCGGGTTCTCTAACGTGCGCTCGGAGAAGAAGGGCGAGATCACGACTACAGCGGTCAAGGTCGCTGCAAGTCCGGCGGATCGGGTGCAGATGGGACTCGACTTCTCACGCCTGGATAACGATGCTGGTGGTGTCACGAAAACGGGACTGAGCGTTGCCGCCAACCCGCTGGACCGTCTGAGCCTCGGGGTGAACCTGTCCAGAACTGACCCGGACAAAGGCCCGACTGTGACGAGCACAGCGGTGAGGATTGCCGCCAAGCCGGTTGACCGGGTCAGTATGGGAGTCGATGTCTCGAAGGTGGACAATGAGAAGGGCGCGGTCACGAGCACAGCGGTGAAGGTGGCGGCGAACCCTTCGGACAGGGTGGATGTGGCGGCCGACGCTTCCTGGCTGGATGCTGCGGGCGGCGGGCAATCGACCAGTGGCGTTCGTGTGACTGCTCAGCCGACGGACCGGACGAGAGTGGAGGCGAGCTATGCTGGGAAGCAGGTGGACAAGGGCCCAGGCGAGCAGCAGAAGGGGGTGCGCGTCGAGAGCCAGCCTGCCAGCTTCATGAAGCTCTCTGCGGCGATGGCGAACAAAGAGGTCGGCAGTCAAGTCAGCATAACGAGAGAGGCGGGGTTCGAGCTTGCGCCGAGCGGGCGGCTGCGGCTGGCGTCGAGCTACAGGCAGTCCGGCCCTGAGCAGGCATCTACCACGATCCGGGACTACTCGGGTACCCTCAAGCCGGCGGATTTCCTCGAGGTCTCCGGCTCGTACAAGAACCGGAACAATGCCGGGGCGGCTCCGCTCGACAGCAAATCGCTCAACGTGGTTCTTGGGCCATCCGGAGCGCCGCTCAGGTTCACCGGCCAATATACCTATAATCCCGAGGATAAGAAGGGCAACGTGCAGCGGTTCTCGAGCACGACTGCCGGGATCGAGATGAGGGTGGGGATCGTCGGGCTTACCGGGGCTTACACGGAGAAGGATGAGTATCTTGCGGGACGGATGAGCCAGGAGACCGAAGTCGCGATGAACATGCCGGTTTTCGGCCATGGAAGGCTGAAGACCGGCTGCAAAATGTCCTCGCTGGTTGCGGCGTCTCCGCAGTCAACTGTCACATACTCCGTTGGGTACACGCACGATCTTGGGTCGCTGTTCAACCTGGCGCTGACGGGGGAGCTTGTCCATTCCGAGATGGGGGCAGCAGGGCCTGAGCAGGAGTACAAGGCGACAGCGAAGATCGGCATAAGGTTCTGAACAAGGAGGAACTTCAGGGCATGAGCCCACAGATGGAGCTTCATCCGGTGCCGGAAGGGTGTCGGCACCTGCGGGGCCGTTACAGGCTGCAGCCGTCAAGGAAGTCGCCATTCCCGGAGCGGCGGCTCGTTGGGTACGAGTGCGAGCTCGGGCGCGAGATAGCGGACGACGGAGAGCTGGAGAAGTGCTCGGACAACCGGGTCGAATGTTGGAAGACCCATCAGGAGCAGGCAGGAGAGGCATGAGCGGGGAGGCTCATACCTCTCGTCTTCTCGGATCGGTCGCCGCGGGGCGGGCGAGCGTCAGCGTGAGGTCTTAGGCTTGGTCGGTTTGGTGGGCTGAGTAGGCTTGGCGAGTTTGGCAGGCTTCTCTTCCTTTGGAGCCTTCTCGGGCGCCTGTGCGGCGGCGGCCGCGATGTCCTCGGCAGGCACAACCACGGGCGCCATGTCCATATCATCCCATCCACGGGAGCCTCCCGAACCGCCGGGAGTGCTGCGAATCAGCAGCAGGCCCACGGCCTTCCCATCCTCGGTCAGCACGGGCGATCCTACAGTTCCCGCGCATCCCGGCCCGATCACGTAGAATCTCCTCGGTTTATCCACGACACCCTCGACGTAGGCGCGGCAGACGGTGAGCGTCCGGTTCGCAACCTTGCCAAGCCTTTCGAGCACGATGAGCCGATCGAGCACGTCCGGTTTGGCGGAATCCCTCAGATCGAGTGCGGACATCGGGGTATCGGGCTTCTTAGCAGGGCGGATGAAGGCGAGGTCGAGGTCTTTGTCCCTCAGCACGACCTTCGCCGGTATCTCTTTCCCGTCCGCGAGGCGGATCTTGACATCCGCGACCTCGGACGAAATCTTGAACTCGTCCGAGCCGGGATAGGACTCGCCGGGGCTGATCATGGAGTAGGAGATGACGGTCAGGCCGGACGGGTCCACCACTGTCCCGAGCGCCTCCAACTTGCGCTCCTGCTTCTCTGGGCTACTGCTGCCCGGATACGACATTCCGACCTTGAGAACGAGCTGCACCCTGACAACGGCGTCCCCGAACTTCGCTGCGATCTGCCTTCCATTCGCCGCCTCATCAGCCGGAGCGGCGCTCGCGGCAACCACGGCTGTGGCTGCGAGGAGCGCCGCAGTGACCGCGGCGGTTCCAGCGTACCTTCCGATCTTCATCTTCGGCCTCCGTGTGAGTCAGCAATCACATTCCTCGATTCGTTCGCGACAACACAGATGTTAGGGAGGACACGCTCGGGCCTTGGTGCGGTTCGACGATCTGCGTCGGGCAGGGAATCGGAATCGCTCCGCAGCCGGCGGGCGTCACTTCGACCAGTCCGTTTCGAGTTCGACAAACTCTTCCTCCGCGCCGCGCTGGACACGGAAAACCACGTGCTTAGGCTTCTCGGCGGCGATCTTCTGCATTACCTGCCGGAAGACGGTTACGTCGGCCACCGGCTTGCCGTCTGCCGAGCGGATCACATCGCCGGAGCTAAGGTGCCCGAGAGACGCCCATCCGCCTTCGGTCACCTCCTCGACGTAGACGCCTATCACATCCTTCTCGAGCTTCTTCTCTATGCGGTCCTGCGCGGCGAGATCGCGGCAAGTGAACTCGAAGTTGTCATCCCGGTACTTCCTCATCTCCCGCGCAAGAAGAGGAGATTCCGGGAGAACGACAGGGATTCTGACCTCCTTCTTGTCCCGGAGCACGGTGAGCTGGACGGTCGAGCCGATCTTATACTGGCGGATCATCGCCGGGAGCACCTCCGTGTCTTCCGGCTGGCTCGCGGGAATCTCGTCGCCGTCGAGCGCCACAATGAGGTCGCCGACCTTGAGACCGGCTTTCTCCGCGGCGGACGCCGGGAAGACCTGGGTGACCCGGACCCCGGTCCGGTCGCGCACCCCAAGCGCCTCGGCGATGTCCTGGGTTAGAACCTGGCTGGCTATCGGCAGGTAGGCCTTCCGCACCTCACGCCCCGGGTCCTCAGACTCCTTTGTGCCGACCTTCACGACGGTGATCAGCTTCTCGGGCTTTCTCTCGAATGACACGAGAACCGGGGTAGGCTCGGTCTTACCCTTCGTGATGTTCGCCGTCGCTGCCATCAGATCGGCGACGTCCTTCACCGGCTTCCCATCTACGGCGGCTATGACGTCGTCTTCGTCCAGAGAGGGCTTTGCTTCGTCGGACGGCCCGCCCGGACGCACGCTCCGGACCAACACGCCGTCCTGGCTCGCCCGTTTCATCTCTCGCGCTTTCACGAATGAGATGTTGCTCGCGCAGATGCCCCATGCCCTGAACTCGTGGGGCAAGAATTGAGCTTCGGGCCGATCCTTGGTCGTTACTTTGAGAGTCTCTTCCTTACCATCGCGTAGGATGACCGCCTCGACCTCCTGCCCGATAGGGAGGGAAGCGACCATCTGGTTGAAAATGGGAATCTGCTCTTGGTACCGGACGCTTATGTCGTTTCCAGCCAGCTTGATCAAGATATCACCGCATTTGAAGCCGGCGGCCGCACCAGGCGAGCCGGGCAGCGCTCCGTTGACGAGGACGCCTCTGTCCTGAGCAGAGCCCTCGAGAAGCGGCTGCACCCCAATGCCTATCCACGCGCGCTGTACCTTGCCTAGCTTGATGATCTGCTCGGCAACCTGCCTGGCGAGGCTCGCAGGGATGGCCCCGCCAAGGCCGACGGAAATCTCGTTCACGCCGACGATCTGGCCCTTGACGTTGACGAGAGGCCCGCCGGAGTTGCCAGGGTAGATGGCGGCGTCATGGCCGATCCAGCGGACCAGGGAGCCGACGTCTTCTCCCTCAAGGGTGACCTCGCCCTCGGCGAATTCCGGCATTATCATCTCGGTATTGCTGACTATGCCCAGTGTGACAGACTGCGAAAGCGCCTCGGGGCTGCCCATAGCCATGACCCGGTCTCCGACTCTGAGCTCGGAGGAGTCTCCCCAACCGGCGGTGGGGAACTCGCGTCCTGGAGTCGGCCGGAGCTTTATGACGGCTAAGTCTGCGAGCGGATCGGTGCCCACAAGGTCTGCTTCGGCCTCCTCCTTGCTCGCGAGGGTGCAGACCAATCGTTTGGCGCGGCCGGCGACGTGATGATTGGTGACGACGTAGCCGTCCTTGGAGATTATTGCGCCGCTGCCGAATGTCTCCATCTTGACCTCGCGGCCCTGTTGGTAATCTGTAGAGGCTACGTGAATGCGGACCAGGGCGGGCTTGACTGCGGCGATGGCGGCTTCGATGGCCTGACGGTCTTCGTCAGAGAGTTCAGCGCCCCAGCCTGCCGCCGCTGTGAGGACACCGAGGAGCGGAAGACACATCAGTGAACATCTGCGGAAAGTGGAGCTAGTTGTCATCTCTCGCCCAAGCCTCCGGTCAGTAATGCTCGAGGTACAAGTAAGCATTAGCCGCTGCCCGCTCGGCTTCCTGCAGAAGTGTTGATTTTCTGCTGATTTGGCTATATACTTCACTAGCTGGAGGCTGCCGGGCAGCCGGTTCGGTCATAGAGGGGGAACGATCTTTGGAGGGCATCCGACTGGAAACGAGCACGCGTGAGGTGGACGGGTTCAGGCTGCTTGACGTCGCAGGAGAGATAGACGTTTACACGGCTCCGCAGTTCAAGGAAGCTGTTAACCAGATCATCAACAGCGGCCAGAAAGACTTGATCATCAACATGGAGCGCGTGTCTTACATGGATTCGAGTGGGTTCGGCACGCTGCTGTCTGCGACGAAGCGGCTGCGGCCGGAGGGAGGAACAGTCAACCTGGTCGCCTGCAACAGCGCCATCGATCGAATGCTTCGAATCACGCGGCTGAACACGGTCTTCGGCACATTTCAGACGGTCGACGAGGCGCTGGGCGCCGTGACCAAGCAGAAGTGAACAGGCCCGCTCGGGCCGGTCAGTAGCTTCGGATCAGCCCAATCACCTTTCCGATTATCCTGCTGTCTTCCCGGTCGATCACTATGGGCTCATACTGCGGGTTGGAGGACAGCAGTAAGGCCTTTTCCCGGTCGAGTTTGATGCGTTTCACCGTAGCCTCGTCTCCGATGAGGACTGCTGCGAGTTCCCCGCTGCCGATGCTCCTCTGATGCCTGATCATGACGAGATCGCCGGGCAAGATGCCGTCGCCGATCATGCTGTCCCCTCTGACCCTGAGGGCGAACAGGCTGCCGCCGGGGGCTGCCATTTCCTCGGGAACGAGGACATAGGATTCGACGTTCTCCACTGCGAGTATAGGCGTTCCGGCAGCTATTGTGCCGAGGACAGGTATCGCCAGCGCTCCTTCTCTCTTGCCCGGCACCGGGGCAAGCACCTGAATGCCGCGCGACGCGCTCTCCCGTCTGATCCATCCTTTCCTCTCCAGCGCGTCGAGGTGGATGGTTACGCCGCGCAGGCTCGAGATGCGGAGCGCGGCGCCGATCTCCCTGATGGACGGAGGAAATCCCCGCTCGGCTATGTACCCCACGATGAAATCCAGGACTTCCCGCTGCCTCGCCGTCAGCTTCTTACGTGCCATCGCAGACCCATGATATGCTAGACATCAGTCTACTGTCAAGTCGAAGATCGGCGCGAGTGCAGGGTGCAGAGTGCGAAAGGCTGGATGCGGAATGTGGGATGCGGAGTCCCGGGGCCGGGGAGCACCCGCGGTCTGCGGCCGGAGCGGGTACGCGCTCGGTCACTGCGGGCCGATGGTAAGCCGTTCAGGCGGTTTCGACCGTCTCGTGGCCTGGCGCCGGTCTCCTGCGGCGGTGGTGCCGCCTTCGGGGCTTCCTGCCGTCCTCGGCGGGTTCGAGGTCGGAATCGGTGGAGGGGGCCGGCGCCGTCGGCTTGTCGTCTTCCGGCTGGGGTTCAGGCATAGTCTCTGATGTCGCCTGCACGGCTTGGGCAGGGGGCTTGCGCCTCCGCCGCCTCGGCCTGTGGTGTCTCTGGGAAACCGGCTTGGCCTCGGCTTCGAGAGGGGCTTGCTCCTCGCGGACAGGCTCCTGGGGGGCTTCCTCGGCAGAGGCGGGAGCGGCGTGCTGCTCGGGGGGTTCCTGCGTCGGCGTCCTGGGCGGGCGTCTGCGCCGCCTCGGCCTCCGGCGCTCCGGCTCGGCCGCAGGCTTGGGCGCCTCCTGAGGGGCGGGATGTGGTTCCTCCGCCGTCTCCTGTGCTTCCGGCGGCGTCTCAGCCGCTGCCTGCCCGGCACGGCCGCGCCTCGGGCGCCTGCGCGGTCGCTTCTGGACCTCCGCAGGCTGCTCTGCTTCAGCCTGGCTCTCCGGTTCGGGCTTCGATGTCTGTTCCCTGTCGAGCTGGGAGAGGATGCGTATCATCTGCTCGACGGTCTCTATGTCGCCGCGGCCAGGGGGGATCGGGAGCGGATGCCGCTCTTCGACCTGCTCCGGCTCGGGCTGCCGATGCCTCGGGCGGAGGGCGTGCTGCGACAGGACACGGACGACGTGTATCCCTGCCCCAACCTCGACTATGCCGTCGCGAACATCTCTGCCGTCGAGGATCACGCGCGGATGCGGCCACTTGCGCGGCGGCGCTATCTCTGCAGTGACCCCTTGCGGCACATGCACGGTTATGGTGAAGTCGCGGATGGTTGCCTTCCAGTCCACGCCGACAGGGCCTGCGGCGGTAGGCACGACGCCCTTTGCCCAAGCAAGATCCGCCGGGTGAGGCTCGATGAGGACGCGGCCCGGCTCGCCTGTCGGCCTGACGCCAAGGACGTATGCCTGAAGCTGGTATGTCGGGCCGGCGGACCAGGCGTGGCAGAGGTGTCCCTCGGTAGAAAAGTATTCCCAGAATGTGGTTGCGCCGGCGGAGATCATCTCTCCCCACTTGCGGCGGATGAGGTCAACTGCAGCCTCGTCCCAGCCGCTGCGGAAGAGCGCCTCGGCAAGAAGGGAGGCAAAGTTCGGGGTGGGGAGCGGCGGCAGGTCCTCGTCGCGGAGCATCTGGCGGTAGATGGACGACCTCTGGTAGTGATCGGGAACGTCGAAAAGTGCCGCGAGGATATTGGTCTGCCTGGAGTAATGCTCTTCGAGCTTGCCGCTCACGCGGGAGTCGGCGAACAGCCCGCGCCGGGCCGACCAGAAGTGCTTTGCGATCGCGATCCGGAGCGCTGAGGCTGCTCCGGCCCATTGCTCGGCATCGGAGATCCGGTGGAGCAAGAGGGCGATCTGAGAAGCGGCTCGGAGGGCGCCGAGATACAGGCAGTTGAGCGCGCAGATCTCGCCGCGGCGGTCGATCTCAGCCCAGTCGATAAACACGTTGCCTTCGACGTCAGAGAGCATACCATCCCGATCGCTGAACCTGCCAATCCACTGCAGCCACCTTGTGAGGGCCGGGTAAAGGTCAGTAAGAAGCTCGCGGTCCTGGCTTTGGGTGTAGTAGTCCCACATGCTCATCGCCCACAGGGCGGCGAAGTCGGGGAAGACTTCTCTGGCCGCGCCGGGATAGAGCGCCATCACCGCACCGTCACTGCGCTGGGACTGGGCGATGTGCCCGAGTCCCTGGGCAAGCAGCGCCGTGTCCCCAAAGGCGTAGTAAGCAATGCGGGAGGCTGCAGCGGCCGTATCCCACCACTGCGCGCGGTCTCCTCGCGGCGCGTCTATATACGTGTCCTGCATACACAGGCGCACGGTTTCCGCGCCAGTCTTCCAGATACGGTTGAGCAGGTCATCGCTGGACTCGAAGCTCCCGCGCAGCTCGACCGGATATGTAGACTCACGAACGAGGACGTGCCTGACGGATACGGGCCGCGGGCAGCTGCGAAAGTCGAGCTGGATGTACCGGAACGCGCGCGGCTCGAAGCTGCACCAGGTCTGGGCGCCCTGGCGGAGGATCAGCCGGTCGGTGTAGCGGACGTCGCCCCTATCCGGCCTGACGCGACCTCCCTCGAGCAGTTCGCTATAGCCGATATCCACTATCCCGCCCGCGGACTTCGGGATTGCAAGCTCGACGCAGCCGGACACCTCGCGGCCGAAGTCCAGCACGACAGTCACACCTCCGGACTCCGGAACCACGACGATCGCCGGATCGTCCTTCCGCCCTACCAGCCTCTCCGGGTTGGCGGCTCGTCCCTGTTTGACCGGCCTCAGCTCCTCGGTGGCCATGAAGTGGGGAAGGTCGTACATCTCGATGCCGTGGGGCAGCGGCGGGCTGTCGTGGATGGAGACCACCGCGGTGGGATGCGCCACCTCCTCCCGTAGGTGAGGGATCTGCCGGGGGACAAGCCGGCCGAACGGCGGCACATTCGGCTTTCCGACCACGACCGCCTGCGGCCATTTGGAGTCGTTGAACCCGGCCTGCTTCCAGCCCTGAGGCTCCAGACGGGCGTCGTAGACCTCCTGGAACCCGAGGCGGCGGTTCATGCGGGCGCCAGCCGATGTCCAGGCGGCCGGGAGGACGCGCCAAGACCCGTCGGTGAGCACGACCTCGCTTCCGTCGTGCCATTCGATATCGGCCTGGCATATCACCCCTGCGGGACCCGGAATGTAGCTGTAGGTTCCCTGGCCGAGGTGGTGTACAACGATGGCTATAGCGTTCTGGCCCTTGGTGAGAAATTGCGTTATGTCGTAAGTGTCGTAGCTCAGGCGGCGGGGATCAGAAGGGACTGGACCGCTCCCGACGAAGGCGCCGTTCACGAAAACCTTGTACCGGCTGTCCGCGGTGATACGAAGCGAACCGCTCGCCGGTTTTGCAGGCAGCTTGAACGTTCTTCTTGCGTAAAGGTAGAAGTTCCTTGGGCGGCTCTCGCCCTCACACCAGATCCAACTGGCTTTCCAGTCGTCCGCGCCGGCTTGCCGGCTGCGATTGGCAACCACTAGTTCTTCCCTTAAAACTGATGACTGAGTGCAGACTGTTTACCATTATGTCACAAATCGCGCTCGGGCACAAGTAGGGTAGCCGCTCAGGTAACGTCCAAACGGTTTTAACGTTAGCTGGTGATCTACCAGCGCCGGAGGAGCACCGGTCATAGTACGCGACCATTCCATGCCTCCGTCATGCAGGAGACCTGTGGAACTTAGGGAATCGTTCCTCGTCTCCGGTTTCGCGAACCGCGCGAGCCACAAAGACCAACGGGGCCACAAGAGAGCGCAAGGATGCTGCGGGGTTCTGGAACCGGTTCCCAGACAACGGCGTGGTAAGGATGGCCCGTTGACCCCGACCAGCTGGCGATCTGACCCAGGTTGTTGATCCGCTCAGGTTTTTAACAGTGTTAGAGCAACGGCGCCCCCTCGCTCCTCAATCCCGGAGCCTGCCGCATGTGTTCCTGCCTGCCGGGCTGGGGTATAAGCGGGCGGGAGGTGTTAGGCATGAGGATGTATCTGGCAATCGCTGCGCTGGTCATCGCTTCGGTACTCGCCGGGTGCGGCGGGTCGTCCGGCGGGTCGGGTTCGAGAGCGCCGGTTCTGTCGGAGCCGTTTCGGTTTCTGCCGCCCAGCATCACGTTCACCTATCGCGGCACGGCTACGGTGAACGAAGCCGGGGCAAACCGGACGGTACCTGTAAGATCGACTGTCACGATTGGGCCGCCAGGCTTTACCGACCCGCGCACAAACACGCCGGTGCTGCTGTATACCCAGACCGTGGATGTCGAGACAGTGGAGAACCTGCTCTATCGGGACTTCTTCTTCTCGCAGCCGGAGAGCCTGCTCGTCGCGCACGGCAGCGAGGTGTTTGGAGTCGCCGCGTTTACGTTCGGGCCGACGCTCCTGCTGCCCGCCCAGTTTGTCGTCGGCCAGTCTCTCGGGCAGCGGACGGAGCCTTACCAAACGCTCGTCGTCACGTCGAGGGACGTAAGGGTCGTGCGGAAGGAGCTTATCGCGGTCGCGGGGGCGGTGGTGGATGCCTTCGAAGTCCATCTCGTGAGGGCCATCCCGTTCAGCAGGACGATCACGCGCGAGTTCGCCGAACGATCGTGGTATGCGCCGGGGATCGCCGGCCCCGTGCCGGTGAAGCAGGAGATTCGCTATGCGCACAACGGCAAGGCTGTCACCGCGCGGTTCGAGATCGTGGGAATCCCGACATTGCCGTGAGGCCGCCGGCTCGCGGGCCTGCCGTTGATTGGGGCGGCTCTTTAGCAAACCGACTTGCCGATGCGATAACATGTACATGGAAGAAGGAATTGCCCGCCGACTTCCGCGAACTAGTTACCAAGTAGGGCAGATCACGCCGGAAAGGGGGGTTAACTGAAATGCAGTGTAACCGATTGCGAACGGACGAAAACCTTTTGACCCGCAGAGCACATTGCTCGCCTGATTCCGGCGGCTGCCCCGGATAGGGCTGCCGCGAGGCAGCCGGCCAACGCCAATCGACTCTGGTGGAATCTCTTCCGGATGCAACCGGGCCGCGGGCCGAATGTGCCTGCGGCCCGATTTTGCGTTTCTGGAGGAGATACTTCATCAGATGAAACGGTGTTTGGAACAGGCGAGGGATGGCGACGCGCGAGCCAGGGAAGCGCTGGTTAGGGCGCTGCGCCCTCGTCTGACGAAGATGGCGGCGTACTACGCCCGCTGCTCGGGGGAGGACCGAGATGACCTTGTACAAGAGGCGTGGCTCGGCCTGCTGGAGGCGCTTCCGGTCGTGGATCTGGGCATCGGCAGTCCGGAGCAGTACCTGATCCAGTGTGCGCGGTGGCGGCTGCTGGATGCCATAAGGCGGGCGCGGGTCCGGCGCTGCGAACAGGTCCGAGAGGAACCCATCGACCGAACCTGCGGCTTCGCGCCGGAGGCCGGTGTGGCTTCGGCCTGCGTTTCTGAGTTCGTCGGGCAGCTCAGCCGGACCCAGCGGGCCGTGCTCCGCTGCCTGCTCTCGGGGTTCACCTGGCGGGAAGCCGGACGGATGCTTGGATGCTCTTCCGCAAACATTGCCTACCACGTGCGGAGGATCAGGCGGATCTACCAGGAGTGGATGCTGAGAGACGTTTAGCGTCGAAGGCGGCGTATGCGACAGAGTTGGTGGAGGCGCGAACCATACTGCGCCTCTGGAGGGAGGTGGGTGTAATGAGAACTCGCCTAACACCCGCCCAAGGAGCAGGGCGCCGGTAGTGGCGAACCGGGAAAACGCTCCAGAGGCCGCCGAGGCTTGTGCCCCGGCGGCCTTCTCTGTGTGGGACCGGCTTGCGTCGCAGATTTCGACGGACTGGCGCGGCCGCAGTTTGCCCTGGCGCCCTCTTTCCTGCTATCTTAGTGATCGATGGCTCTGGTGCTTGGCATAACCGGCGGAGTTGCGACGGGAAAGACGACGGTCGTGGAGATGCTCCGCGAGATGGGCGCTCGGACAATCTCAGCGGATGAGATCGCCCGGGAGGTGCTCTCGCCGGGCGCTCCGGCAGCGGAAGAGGTCGCCAAGCGGTTCGGCGCAGCGGTCCTTACCCCAGGCGGCGCCATCGATCGCAAAGCCCTGGCGGACATCATCTTCCACGATGAGAAGGCGCGAGAAGTCCTCAACTCGATTACCCACCCCCGCATAATCGCGATCCTGGAGGAGCGTATACGAGAGTTCCGGGAGAGGGCGGGCGAGGGGGAGATGCTCGTCGCGGAGATTCCCCTCTTGGTGGAGTGCGATCTGCTGTACCTCGTGGACAAAGTCGTCGTCGTGGCGGCGGAACAACATACACAGATGAGTCGTCTGACAACAAGGGGTCTGTCCAAAGAGCAGGCGCAGGAGCGGATTGAGGCACAGGCGCCGCTCAGCGGAAAACTGGCGCTCGCGGACTGGGTGGTCTGGACGGACAAGGGCCTTACGGACACGAGGCGGCAGGTGGCCAGGATATGGCAAGAGGCGGGGAAGCCGCGGGGCTGCACGTAACTGCATCTTCAGGCGCGACGAATCAGACTCCCGGCTCGGAATCCGAGCGGCATCAAGCTCCGGCATCCGACATTCCCCGCACCAAGCCCGTAGACTCCATAACTCATCTTGAGGGCGGGACGAAGCCGTGCGACCCGCTGAAACTGCTTGCTTGATTTCTTGCCGTTGTGCTATATTGGAGCCGGGTGAGCTGAACGTCAGATCCGTATCCCGCCGTGCCGGTTCGGCCACGCTGTGTGGCTAGGGAGGTTATCGTTACCTTGGTAAGAAGCACTGGTACCCGCTTGTGCTGTCGCACTTGCACCGCAGCAACCACAACGGCAATCCTAGCGATCCTGCTCCTCTGTGCTCACGCGAGTGCCCAGACGATGGTCCGGCATACTTATAACTCCGGAATCAGTCTGATCTCGATCCCCTTCGATTATTCGGCAGACAGCACAACCCAGCAGGGAAACGCGTGCCTGGTGTTCGGGCTGGACACGACATCGCCTCCGAAGTCCGTATTCGATTTTCTGACCTGGGTGGTCGGGAGTTACTACGCGTACGATTCGAGATTCCCGGAAATGCCGGCTGGCAGGTCGAAGGTGGCGCAGGGGTATTTCCTCTACAGCGCGGAGGTTCCACTCTCGGTATACGCAACAGATGCTGTAGTGGGCCGGGAGGTGCTGAAGGACCCGCAGGGCCAGCCCTTCGAGATCGACCTCTTCGCGGGCTGGAACATGATCGGCGACCCATTCCACGGCGGAAATACCACTCACTCGGTGAGCTGGTACGGCGACGCGGTCAGAGTGCTGAGAGGCGACGGAGCGGTGCTGTCGGTGAGGGACGCAATCGCGGCCCGGGTCATCAAGGCGGGTCTGTGGTCGTATGTCGGTGGGCGTTACGAGCTGAGCTATACGGTTGACGAATGGAAGGGATACTGGGTCAAGGCATACGAGGCGTGCCGTTTGCTGATCAGCCGCCGGGAGGCGAGCCGGTCTCGTGCTGACGGCGGCGTACCGGGGCTGACAGGCAGGTCGGTCAACTGGTCGCAGCGATTGGTGGCGCGCGCCGGGGCGTCCGCGAGCGATGCGATTGACCTTGGCGTGGCGGCGGACGCGACCGATGGCTGCGATCCGCTGCGAGATATCGAGAAGCCGCCTGCGATGGCGGCAGTGCCATACGTTTACCTGTCTTTCCCACATCCGGACTGGAATGAGAACGCTGGCGCTTACGGAGTGGACGTGCGTTCTGCCACGGGGCGGAAGACCTGGGAGTTCACTGCTGCATCGAATGTGCGGGATGCTGACATCGTGCTAACCTGGCCGAAGATTGGAGACCTGCCTAAGGATGTAAGCCTGACGCTGGTGGACGAGGAGACGGGTGTCAGGCGGTCTATGCGTACGAGTTCCGGGTACCAGTTCAGGATGGCGTCTGGGACTGCGGTTCGGCGATTCCGAGTTGAAGCCGGGGTGGCTGCACAGGGAGTTCTGAGGGTAAGCGGGCTGACGGCTGGGCCGGGCCGCGGGGGAAGTAGAACCATAACCTGCAGCCTTTCGAGCGGCGGCAGTGTGGACGTGACGGTTACGCCGGCCGCAGGCGGCCGGCCGGTGAGGAGGATAGCACGGGGGCTGACCCGTGCAGCCGGCCTTGCTCAGTTCGTATGGGACGGGCGGGACGAGGGCGGCGCCCGCGTGCCGTCAGGTGTGTATTTGTGTGAGGTCCGGGCTACCGGCGAGGATGGTCAGGTCGCGAAGGCCGTGACTGTGCTGACGGTGGCCAGATAGTCTTAGAACCTAGGGAGGAAGTTTCCGTTGAATCTGAGGAGACACGAAGGGCTATACAGGCTGACGTCGGCCGCCGCGATCCTCGGCATAGTGCTGCCGGTGTTCGCGGCCATCTTCGCGCCACTGCCCGCGCGTGCTCAGGGGCAGGCGCCTATGCAGGTCGGAGTCGTCGAGTTCCGGAACGACTCGGGAGTGCAGGGCGAGTTGCTGGCGCGGTTTGCGACGGATGCGGTGGTGCTGGAGATGAGCAAGTCCGACCGGTTCGACGTGGTGACGAGGGTTCAGCTCGAGACGCAGATGAAGCAGCTTGGGCTGAGACCGCCGCTCAGCAGTGTCGAGGTGTCGAGACTGGGCGAGGCGCTTGCGGCTCAGGCGATGATCGAAGGCGCGGTCAAAGCCGTCGAGGTGCGGGGGACGGGAGCCGGCCGGCAAGCGCTCGTGACGCTCGTGGTGCGGATGCTGGACCAGGCGTCAGGCGAGGTCATCAACGGCGCGGTGCAGACGGGTTACAGCAACGCGCGGGTCGGCTACGCGCCGGACGACGATAAGCTGATCGCCGAGGCCATCGACAACGCTGCCTATCTGGCGGTCAAGACGATGATCGACTACATCATTCCCGAGGTCACTGTCCTGAACACCATCCGTACGAACGAGGTGATGTTGAACAAGGGCGCGCGTGACGGCATGCGGGTCGGTTTGCGGATGATCGTTACGCGCGAGGCGGAGATCATCGGGCAGCTTCAGGTGAAGCAGGTTCAGCCGGACTATTCGACTGCGGTCATCATCAATGCGATGCGAGGTATCCGGCCGGAGGACAAAGCGCGAGCGGTGTTCGAGATGCCGGCTGTCGAGGTGGTGCGCGCCGATCCGAGCAGCAGGCAGGGATCGCCTTCCGGAGTGACAAAGAAGCGCAGCTTGCTGAGCGGTCTGAAGAATGTGCTGCTGCCGTTGGCTGTAGTGCTGGTGGTCAAGAGCATGTTCACCCGGGAAGGCGAGAACGTGGGCGCGGTATCGGCGGAGGCAGGGCTTTCGGGCTACAATCTGCCTGTGGAGAGCGGAACTCCAGGAGTCAGGATCAAGTGGAATCCGAGAAAGCTGGGTCGAGGCCTGAACGTAAAGGAGTACCATATATGGCGCGAGAACCTGCCGGGACCGGCGATTGTCGTGAAGCCGCCGCTTATCACCGAAGGAGAGGCATTCGACGACGCGAACGGGAGAGACGTAGCGTATCTGACTGCCGATCCGCAAACGCACAAAGAGGTTCCCGGCACTACCACGGTGCCGGCTCTGACGTTGGGCAGGCCCTACAGGTATTATGTGTCGGCGTACTATGTGGTGCAGTCGGCCGGTGGGGACCTGTTCTACGAGTCACCGAGAGAGTCTACGGGGCAGGCTACGCCACTCGCGCAGATACAGCAGACCGAGCTGAGGCTGCCGCTTTCTGGGAGCCAGCAGAACCTGCATAAGGTGACCTTCGAGTGGCTGTCACGTCGAGGGGCCGACACGTACATAGTGGAGGCATCGATCGATCCGTTGTTCCGGAATCCGGAGTTCGTGAGCGATCCGGTGCCGTTCTCGCCTATCCAGAATGGCCAGCCGGTGAGGATCGAGATCTCCGAGAAGCTGTACACGGTATTCAGGAACGTGTCGAGCGATAGAGAGATATGGTGGCGGGTAGGAGCTAGATCGAGCGGTGACAGCCCCGGGCCGATTCCCCCGCCGGGCAGGCCGAACATGCGCTACGTGTACAGCGAAAGCAGCAGGTTCTACCCAATCGAGATGCCCCCCGGCCAGCCGTGACGGTTGGGTGAGGGCTCAGCCAGACTGCCCCACGACGCATGAAGGGCACGGGGGAGGCGGCCCGGCCGCCTCCGGCGGAAGGCAACGATAGGAGGTTTCGGAGGAATTGAGATATAGCTACAGGCAAACCGTGCGCTGGAAGTGGGCGGCGCTTGCGCTTCTTGTGGTCATATCTGGGGCGCAGGCGGTCGCTCAGATTCCGCCCAGCCTGGGGCCGGCCTACGCGCCGAACCAACTCCTGGTCCGTACCACGCCAGGCCTGTCCGCCGCGGACCTGGCCAAGGCGCTGGATCAGATTGGCGCGAAGCTCGTCAGGCCAATAGCCCTTGGGAACACCTATCTGGTGGAGCTTCTTCCGACCCGGGGCGGTACCGTGGAGGGTTCGGTGACCAGGGCGACTACCGTGCCTGGCATCACAGCGGCAAGCCCGAACTACTACTACTACCTAAAGGCCGAGCCGAATGATGCCCTATGGTCCAGGCTGTGGGGCATGAGGATGATCAATGCGCCCAAGGCCTGGGACATAGAGAAGGGCAAGTCAACCGTTATCGTTGCCGTGAACGACAGCGGTGTAAGCCCGACCCACCCGGACCTGCAGGGACGGCTGCTGCCCGGACGAGATACCGCGGACCAGGATGACGATCCATCTCCATCCCCTAACGATCCTATGGGCGGCCACGGCACGCACTGCGCGGGCATAATCGCAGCGCAGGGCAACAACGATATCGGCGTGTGCGGCGTCTGCTGGGATGGGGTCAAGATCCTGCCGGTGAAGATCTCCACTAACGCAGACGGAAACATACCCCTGGACGCTGTTATCGACGGCCTCGACTATGCGATGAAGCATGGAGCGAAGGTCGTCAACATGAGCTACGGCGGGTATTACATGGACGAGTTCGAGCACGAGAAGATCAAGGAGCTCTACAACGCGGGGATAGTGCTTGTTGGCGCGGCCGGGAATGAGGCGGTCTCGATACCGTCTTACCCTGCGTCTTTCCCTGAGGTGATCGCGGTTTCCTCTGTGGGGCCGACCGAGAGACTCGCCAGGTACTCGAACTACGGCACATGGGTCGATATCGCAGCGCCGGGCGGCGACGACAGTTACAACGATGCCCCAGGCACGATATGGAGCACCATCTGGAATGCCGCGACGGGGGACGGCTATGCCGGCCGGCAGGGCACGTCCATGGCGGCTCCTCACGTTTCGGGGGCGGCAGGGCTGTTGATCTCCTATGGCATAGCGCCGACGAACGTTGCGCGAAGGCTGTTCCGCGGCGCGCGGGCTCCGAAGTACGACGTGTTGGACCCGACGAAGTACGGCGCCGGCATTCTGGACTGCTACGGCGCTCTGCGCACTAACGCTCAAGTCACCATTATTACCCCATCGGATGGGCAGATACTCGACACGACGACTCCCGCCATAAAGATCACGCTCTATCTGGTCCAGACGGGAAGCGTGAAGCTGTATCTGGATTACATTGACGACAACAAGGACGGGGTGCCCGACGACCCGGCGAAGAATGTCGTTTTCGACGGCGCGACTGCGGACTGGACATCGGACACGATCAAGTATGATCCGGTTACCGGCACGCTGACGCTGCAGTGGCCGATCACGGCCAGCCAGCAGCCGCTTGTGCCGGGCACGCACAAGATCTGCGTCACCGGCGTACCGACAGAGGCTGCTGACCCGACTCCCGTTAAGGACTGGCTGGTGTTCTTCATCCAGCCTCACGTGGTACGGGCGGGCACGCACCTGTTCTCGATTCCATATCCGCTTCCCTCGGGCACTACGCCCTACGAAGTCTTCGGCAGCACGGACTTTCGGTTGGCTCGGTACGTACCGATGTACAACACTTACGCGAAGGTGAACTACCCGGGAGAGATGGACAACCTGGATGCATGGCCTAGCAACCCGGGAGTCCATCCGGAAGGGGAGACGACCGATACGCCGCCTGCCGGCCTCGGATTCTGGCTGTATGTTACAGGCGACACTCCGATAGTGGTGGACGGCAAGACGGACAGGTCCAGGGCGTATGTCATCACCCTGACTCGGGGCGCCACCGGCTGGAACATGATCGGCGACCCGTTCCCGTTCAAGGTGCCATGGGAGAGCGTTAAGGTGCACTACCAGGGCACCACGCTGACGCTCAAGGACGCGGTGACCGCGGGTTGGATCCGGCCGGCTTTGTACCGGTACACTCCGGCGGGCTACACGTTCGACACCCCGCCGGAAGCCGTGCTCGTTCCTTGGGAAGGACAGTGGGTGAGGATACTTCCCGACAAGCCCGACAGGCCGAACGACACCATCACCCTTCTGGTTCCTCCGCTCGAGTCCGGCTCGATTATCGAGTCAAAGAGCCGCGCGGCGGGGACGGAGAACGGTTGGTCGGTCCAGTTGGGGGCGCGGGCGGGCTCGGCCATTGATTCCCGTAACGTGGCCGGCGTGAGCGGCCGCGCCTCGGACGGATATGACACGCTGGATGTCGAGAAGCCGCCGGCGATGAGCGGCTACGTTCAGCTGTCGTTCGTACACCGAGACTGGGGTGCGAACTCAGGCCGGTATATGAGCGACTTCAGGTCGAGCATAGGAACGGGCAAGGTGTGGGAGTTCGAAGTCACGACGGATATGGCGAACAAGGACGTGACATTGACGTGGCCGGGCATCTCATCGGTTCCGAGGAAGTATTCGGTGGTTCTTGAGGACCTGGACAGCGGCAGCAGAGCCTATATGCGGACGCGAAGCGCGTATACGTACAACTCCGGGGCGACGCCGGGGCCGAGACGTTTCAGGCTGCGCGTCCAGCCGGCTGACGCAGGGCCGATGCTGCTGACGAATGTGACAGTGTCGCAGACGAGAGGCTCGTCTGTGAACATAAGCTACACGGTCTCGCGAGACGCACGGGTGGAGGTGCGGATCCGCGACTGGGGGAACAGGGCGATCCGCTCGCTCGGCGGGAATACGACGCGTGCGGCGGGGATCAACTCGGTGCACTGGGACTGTACTTACGGAGACGCAAAGCACGTGCCGAGCGGGCTGTATCTGGCGGAGGTAACCGCCACGGGCGCCGATGGCGAGGTCGCGAAGATGGTCAAGCCGATTATGGTGCGGTGATAGGAGATAGATCGTTGATGGTAGGTGCAGGGAAGAAAGCAGCGGTGCTTCTGGCGGCGGCTGTTCTGATGGCGCCGGCCGTAAGCGTGGTCGGGCAGAACGAGTACGGCCCGTGGACCGAGGTACGGAACGAGTACATCCTTGTGCAGATGGGCCAGGGCGGCGATGCGCCGGTGGACGACCCTTACCCGATTGCGGATCGCCCTCGCTCCGGCCGTTGGGGCGTCTGGACGGTCAAGGGCGATCCTGAGACTGATAAGGACGACAATGTGCCTTTGATCAACTGCGCGGCAGACCTCGGGCCTGGCGGCAAGTTCGGCTACACGACGATCAGAGTCGACGGGAGGAACGCCATATTCGGTGATCCGGACTCCGGATCGTGGGTTATGCCGCCGTACAACAGCTCGAAAGACGTCGGGAACTACATCGGAATGCCGCCGGACTCCTACCACAGCGGCCCGTACATCAACAGCCAGTTTCGGGTAACCGAAGGGAACATATTCGTGCAGTTCCGGGTGGTGCCGATAAGGGACCAGGTCAGGTTCGAGGTGTACCTGCGGAACGACGACTCGGCAAGCCACAGCATCGGGCTGAGACACCTCGCGGATGTAACCACCAATGGGCCGAGCACTCCGTTCGGCGGTGATACCGTTACATATCCGTTCGTTCCCGGGCGGGGGATCGTGATGTCGGAGACGATTCTGACCGGCACGGACATCCCGGATTACCTCGAGCTATTCGACGACACGAGAACGCCGCAGGTTGCCAGCCGATGGACGCTGCGGCTCGAGGACGCAACGTCGCCGGACCGGATCGCTATCGGCTGGTGGCAGAACATGCAGGGGAACGACTGGGACTATACCACCGGGCTTCCGGACCGGATCGTCCCGGACTACGGATTGGCTGTCTGGTGGGAGCCGGTGCCGCTTGGGCCGGGCGAGTCGAGGACGATCATAACCTACTTTGGGATGGCGGCAGCGTCGGCCTCGTGGACGAGCTCGAGCGGCGCCGTCGGGATGATGGCCCGGCAGGACCCGTTCTGTGTTGCCGTTCAGGGGCCCAGGGCGCTTCCCATCAGCTACAGCGCGGACAAGCCGCCCGACGAAATGCTTGGGCTGAACCCGTTCAAGATCAAGGCTTATGTCTACAACCTTTTTAGGGACATTGACCTGACGAACGTGAGTGTGCACCTGACCCCTTCGGACGGGTTGGAGCTCCTCGAGGGGCAGGCGCCTATGCAGGAGATACCACTTGTGCCGCGTGAATCGGAGGGTGCGGCCATCTCGTGGGATGTCAGATGCAATGGAAAGGTTACGGGCGAGATCAAGTACTGGGTATCTGCGAGCGGGAACCCAGGTCTTCAGAAGACGGTGACTCGGACGATAATGGTGCCGGCGACGGGTACGACCCGGTTCAAACAGGGCTGGCAGATGATATCAGTGCCGTTCAAGTTCAGCGACCCGCGCATTGAGCCCGCTTTGAACTTCGCTCCGGACACCTACCGTGCTTACACCTACAGCCCTCAAGATATCGAGTACCAGACGGCGACGATGGTCGAGCCGGGAAAGGCGTTCTGGCTCGAGTCGAGCCTGGACAGGACCAGCGCTACCATCTCGAGAGACGGCAGGCCGCTGTCCGGCGCTGAGACGTACCGCATAGTTCTGTACAGCGGATGGAACCAGTTCGGCGACCCCTACATCTACCCCATTCCGTGGGGACGGGTGAAGGTGCTTCGGGACGTGCAGATCGGGCCGGTCACGCTCGAGGAGGCTGCGGCGCGGAACTGGATAAGACGCACGGTGTACTGGTGGAACACCGATCTGGGAGAGCAGGGAGAGTACGAGTATTCCTCGGAGCCATCCACCTACCTGATGCCGTGGGTGGGGTACTGGGTGAAGGCTCTTCAGCCGTGCCAGCTCATTATCCCGCCTGTGGAGCAGCCGAGCGGTGGGATAGGCGGCGATGTGGCGAGAAGCCGAGTATCGAAGGCCTCCACTGATGCGGTGAAGAGCGACGGATGGAGGCTGAAGCTCGCTGCAAGGGCCGGGAATGCTGTGGACTCGCGGAGCGTGCTTGGCGTGTCCTCGAGAGCGTCCGACCTGTACGACGCATCCGACGTAGAGAGGCCGCCTTCGCATAAGGATTACGTAGCCATCAGCTTCCCACATAGGGACTGGGGTGTGAACAGCGGGAGCTACATGACGGATATCCGGAGAGCGGCAGGGGGCGATCAGACCTGGGAGTTCGAAGTCGCGTCGGACCAGCAGAGCAAGGATGTCGTCCTGACCTGGCCCAATCTCGTGGATGTTCCGAAGAGTTACACGCCGAAGCTCGTGGACATCGACGCTGGCGTCACTAAGTATATGCGCACGGCGAGCTCCTACAGGTACAGCTCGGGGAGCGGTGGAGTTCGGCGGTTCAGGATCGTGGCCCAGGCCGGGAAGACTGGAAGGCTGCTCGTGACGGGGCTTTCGGTCAACACGTCCCGTGCTTTGGGCGGAGCGACAGTGTCTTACAACCTTTCCACGGACGCGACGGCGGATGTGAGGATCAAGAGCCTGGCCGGGCGGACGGTGCGGAGTCTGGCCAAGGGAAGAGGGGTCACGAGGGGAATAAGCGGCCTCTCCTGGAACTACCGGGATGAGGCGGGGAGAGCCGTGCCCGCCGGAAGCTACCTCCTTGAGGTAGTAGCGACGACTCCGGAGGGGGAGATCGCAAAGGCGGTCCATCCGTTCCTCGTGGCCAGGTAGGTAAGCGCTTGAGGGACGCAATCTCTATGCCATAGGACAGGCTGGAAGGAAGATTCTGCTATGACAGGGCTTTGCAAGCGGATAACTCTGCTTTTAGTGCTGATAGTCGCCGGGTCGGGTCCCGCGCTGGCGAATCTGACCGGTGGGGAGGTGGCGCCGGCCGATGGGACAGTTAACTCGATCTACAACTTCGTTGTGCGGTGGACACCGGACCAGCCACCTAACACCGAGCCGTGGGCGACGATCGATCTGCCTCTGGACCGCCTAGACGTTCCTTCTCCGTGGACGCCGAATCCGAGCTACCACATGATACAGCCTGATCCTTCGCCGACGGTGTTCGACGAAACGTCCACGCAGCTCGGGCTGGATCACGGCGTGGACCTGATAGACTGCGAGTATGTCGAGATCCCTCCGACCGGCAATCTGACCCTGTCGAAGAGCGCGCTGGCCATAAAGGCTGTATGGGCGGATCGCTGGCAGAGGAAGGATTTGTACCATCACAGCTACGCGTTCACCCCGGGGACAGTGGTACCACGAGCGGCCTACGATCCGCCGCCCATGGGCGGGGGGCACGTATTCGTGTCGTATTACGTCAGCGGGAAGAGCAGGGTAGTGGTCCAGAACCTGACCCTTCCGTGCGAGTTCACAGTCTACAAGTATCCGGTGCAGGCAGGATGGACGCAGCTAGCCATCAACCCGTCAATCCTGGGGTTTGACCCGGATACGGAGGGTATGCGGAGCGCGGGGATGTTCTTCGGGCCTTCCAGCCTCCTTGGCATCTACGACAACCCGACGTGTACCGGAGCAAACTACTTTGGAATGCTGAACACAAGCACGTATGTAGTGTACCTGGCCGGCACTGTGCCGGACGGGGTCAGATACCTATATGTCAAGGTTTCGACCTATGCCATTGACGGTGTCTGGACGGTGAGTGCACACGGGCCAGCCGATATCAACTACTACTATGACGCCGGGGACAATCCTGGCAGCTACGATCCAGAGTTCGGCGAGATCATCCTGGGACGCGATCTAGCCTTGGCCAACCAGAAAGTGTACGTCACCTACCGTTACGTGAGGAACGACAAGGTTACGGTGGCGCAGGTGCCCATCGTGAACGTACAAGCCGTGACCCTTCTCCGCGGCAGTGGCGGGGGACCGGTCGGGGCGAACTTCATCAACCCTGCGACGGTTCAGTTCGATGGGATTACGGGCCGGATATCGCTCGATACGCCGCTTCCTCCGAGGACCCAAGGCGTGCTCGTGAGGTACGAATCGGTCGATATGAATGCGACCACGAACAGGGAGACCTGGGTCTGGAATGAGGGCGGCACGTATTATCCGATAGTGCGGGAAAGCGATGACCGGGAGCAGAGGTACGCCGGCCTCCAGCCGGATGTGGGCGATACACACGTTATGGAGAGCTCGACGGACGGCGGTTTCTTCCACGGTGTGGACAGACTCGATCCTGAAAGCCTGTCTGAGGCGCCGGCAGGAAGCGAACTCGCAACGCTCATAGCCGGCCGCGCCGCAAACCCCTGCTGGCTGCGCAAGGCCGATCCGGACGTGCCGAATGATGTCATAATCACGAAGAAGGTTCCTGTGTTGGTTATCCATATCTGGCTATCGAACGGTGACGACTGGGCGCAGTATGCAACGGTGGACACCGCACTCAAGGTCATAACCATCGACGCGGCCAACCCGATCCCGGACGAAGTGACCGATATGGTTGTCGAGTACTACTTTGCCGGGACTAACATGGTCCTCGTGCCCGCCACTACGCCGATGCCATGCACGGTGCGCTCCGTTAACCTGAACAATCTCTACCAGCCGAGGTCCAAGTACCTCCGTATCAACCGCAACCTGCTGTACTTCGATCCGGATCCGGAGCGGTGGCGCGGGGCAGCGCTTTCCGCGTCGCCGACCGATGGCTACAACGTCCTTGGCGTTTTCGACAACGAGGACCTGCAGGGATGGAATTACTGGACACCGGGGCCGGGCAAGGTGCAGTTCGACGTGACCGGCGCTGCGGTACTGGAGCTGAACTGTGTTCCTCCTGAACAGGTCGGGCGGCTCTTCGTGAAAGTATCGTCCTACGGGATTGACGCGGTTCGGGCGGTACAGAGCCCGACGGCGCCGAATCTCTACCCCGGTGGCTGGTATGACACGTCTGCCACGATGGCCTTTCCGCCGCTCTATGATGGCGCTCCGCCGCTGATAGGGATTACCGAGGTGCACCTTGCACGGCCGCTGCCGGCTGCGGGAGCACCTGCCTGGGTCACCTGGCGGCCGCTCAGCAGCAACTCGGTTTCGCCTGCCAGGGGCCCCGTCATGTGCGCCCCGCGGTTCATTGTTGCAGGCGTGGACAAGCACGACAAGATTCTGGGAGGAGGGTTCAACGTCTACCTGAACCCGGAGAACGAGATCGCGGACGCCATCTTCCCGCTGACGACCCGGAACCTAGGTGGCATGTCGTACCACGTCCAGCCATGCGTGGGTGGGAATAACTCGTTGGCTGTGTATGTAACTCCTCTCGACCAGAACTTTAACGCGTTCTATGACGGGCTTGGCCGCTTCACGTTCCAGCCCATGTACCCGGCGCCTCCGGAGCCGTTTACGTTCAGGCTGGCGGCGAGCCAGGGGCTGAACATGAGGAGCGTGAGGCAGCAGCCGAAGTACGACATAGGCGACCAGGACGACCCGATCTACCTGCGCGACCCGCGGTTTAACCCTGTAGACTACGCGCCGGCATGGATCTCGCGCGGCTTGGTGCCATTGGCTCATACGGTGACGTTTATGGCGGCGACTCCGGCCGGCTTCGGCGACCCGCCCGCGATACAGTGGACCGGGCCGGTCACCGCAACGGTACACTCGAGCAACCGCGGAACGCGGGAGTGGGACGAGATCGATTACGGTTCCGGAGCGGGTAACGTGGATGTCCTGAGTACCTACCCGGGCGGGAGCTGGCCTCAGTTATTCGGAGGACCGGACCCGCTGATCACAGTCACGCCGTCGCCGGTGGTGCCAGAGAACAAGACGAGGCCGGACGATGGGTCGTCGAGCACGACGTTCGAATTCCGTGTACGCTACACGAACGTAGACAACCTGCCGCCGAGGCCTTGGCTTGGCGGCTGGACCGACGAGTTCGACTTCATGGCAGGGCGGCCGAATCCGCCCATACCGCCGACGGGCGTGGTGCTGTACCTGGATCTGGCGGACGTGTTCGACCTGTCGAACGAGCACAGGCACGAGGCGTACAGGCCGCACTTCATGCGCCCCGAGACCGTGGGCGACGCTAACTGGTCCGCGGGTGTGAATTTCTACTACCGGCTTCAGCCGTGTGACGTGTGGTGGATCCAGGGAGGGTCATTTGTCTACCCGCCGACCCCGGAGATGGGGAACGCCTACATTTCCTTGATGGTGGGGTCGTACCACTACTTCTTCGGGTGCACGGACGATTCTCTTGGCTTCGATATCGGCATGGTTGGCGACTTCCAACTTGCGGCGAATGCGGCGGACTGGGGAGCGTTCCCGCCGTTCCTGCGGCACGAGACACGATCGAGCACATTCGCCGATCCGTCTATGCCTCGGACGGTCGTAGACGAAGACGGCAGGCCGTGGCTGCCTCGGGACGAGGGTCGGCGCTACAGCGACAGCGGGATCTACGAAAGAGATAACACGATCTTCGTGAACCGCATCAGCCGGGTTCCCGGCCTGTTCGAGGGGATGTACTTCTTCCAGTATCCCTTGGCCTGCACGGAGCACCCGGAGGTGACGGTGGCGCTATCCGGGTTCGGGGACAGGGATATAGACGGCTTCGGGAGGTTCTACGGGACGATCCAACCGTTCCGCAGGGCGGTGAACCCGGAGTATTGGGTGCCGTGGCAGCCTGGTGGGTTCGGCCATTGGGGGGCGCGCATGGAGACGTGCGGCGCGACAACGTCCACGACCCTCACGTTCAAGACTAGGTATTTCCAGCGCGACAACAGGCCGCCGCTGTGGATCAAGGTGTTCATCAACAACACTTCAATCAAGATTATTGACTCCCGTCCGGGGGCTGAGATGAAGCCGGAGAACGGCGGTTACGTGGGCTATACGATGCAGCCGTCTACGGTGCAGCCCACGCAGAATACCCAGACTCCGCCGTGGGACTACAGGCTGGGCGTGGATTACGAGTTCAAGACTCAGCTTCCTGCTGGGCCGCACACCTACTTCTTCATGGCAAATGATGGCATAGCTCCGGTGCTCCTGCCAGCCAGGCCGAATGAGTGGGACTATACCCTGAACTACAACGACTGGTGGGTGCCCGCGTATGGCGCCGGGACAGGTGACCCGGAGGGTTACGACAACAACTACTTCCCTGGTCCCTATATCAACCACCCGTGCGAGCTCAGCCAGCCGAGCGTTACACCGGCGACCGGGCTTCAGGGGCAGGAGTTCGTCTACCGCGTGTTCTACAAGGATGCGGACTACCAGCGGCCGTTCCAGACTAGGATTTACATAGAGACAGGGACGGACAAGGGGGTCATCGCTGCGGATATGGTCCAGGAGGATCCCAACGCAACGGACGATCCGGCTATCTTCAGCAAAGGCCTGTGGTACATCCTGGACACCGCAACGCTCGAGAGCTTCTCTCTCGCAACGGGCGTCAGGCACTACCGGTTCGAGTTCATAGACGACTGGGGCCGGCAGACCGACACCAACGACCAGATCAAGGGTGAGGTGACGAAACTGCCGGCGTCGGGTGGCTGGATAGATGGGCCGGTGATCGGCCAGGAGGTTCCACCGACTCTGCGGTTTGGCAAAGTGGAGTCCACGGATGGCACCGCGAACGGCGCTACGTTGTGGAAGTTCTCCGTGAGCTACAAGGACCTGAACAACGATCCGCCGAAGTTCGTCACGCTCTACATCGGACGGCTGATGCCTGACGGCGAGACGATCAAGTGGGACAGCGGCCATGACATGGCACAGGCCATTCCGAGCGACATGATCTACACCGACGGATGCGAGTTCATGTATCAGACGCGGCTGGCCGGTCCCGAGAAGGTGGGTGACCCGTCCCCGACTTACTACTACGCTTTCGAGGCCTCGGACGGCGTGTATCTCGCGGTCTGGGTTCCGGACCTGCCGGGCGTAGATGAGAATGCCAGGTCCGAGTCGGCTGGATGCCTGCTCCAGGAAGAACTGCTCTCCGACGATCAGGTCCAGTACCGATCGAGCAAGTCTCCGCTTGTGGGGACGCTTGCAAGCGCGCCGGTCAGCGCAGGCATACTCATCGACCCGGTGGTGTGGTGGTACCAGGGCGGTGATCTGACAAAGCCCATCATGGTCAGCCGCGAGGATACGTACGTGGTCAAGGGCGAGGCCTTCGATCAGGTGACCGTGACCAGGTACGAAGATGTCGATCCCGCCTACCTGCCGGCTATCACGGAGGTAGTCGGCGTCTACCTGAAGCAGGATCTGAGCGGCACGGACTACTTCCACGCGGACGATGGGTCACCGGGGACGTACGACGGCGTGCTCATCGGCCTGCCGAAGCCGCTGCCCGCCGGCACGGACTGGGTGTGGATAAAGTACCGCCACACGCGCAACGATTACCATGTGGCGACGTATGTGCCAGAGTCCCCGACCGTGATCGCGCGCCAGTCGCCTGTCGATCCGATCTACCTGCCGGATATCTGGGAAGTCTTGGCCGTGTACGACAACTATATGCTGACCGGGACGGACTACTACCACGGCGACGACGGCACACCCGGCTCCTACGACCTGGCGACGCGGAAGGTCACTCTGGCGCGGGCGCTTCCCGAGGGCACAACGGCAGCCTACGTGAAGTACCGGATGCCGAAGTACACTCTTGATCGCTGGACGGGTGTGTTCACTTTCGACAGGCCTCAGCACCAGGGCGATATCTACAAGGCCGATTACTTCTTCGCAACGAAGTTCGACGTGTCGCTCGGCATGAACGTGCCGCCGATACTTTCCAACGCGAAACTGACCCCGATGGTCGGAACGTCGAACACTGACTTCATCTACACGATCAACTATCAGGAGACGGAGGGACCGAACGGGCAGGCGCCGGAGTTCGTCAGGGTGGTGATCGACGGCGCCCCCTACGACATGCTCGCTACGGTTACAGGCACGCCGTCGTATCGGTCGGGCGTTACGTACAGGTACATCGCAAAGCTGGGCAGCGGCGCGCATAACTACTACTTTGCGGCAAGCGATGGGGCGTCCGTCGTGACGGTCCCGCCGGTCGACCCGACGAGTGGGCAGTTGAGCCCGTTCCTTGGGCCATGGGTCAACGATCCGCCGATACTCAGCGCCGGAGCAGCCAATCCGAACCCGCCGACCGGCACGATCACGACGGCGCAGCCGGTGGATTACACGGTGACGTTCACAGACCCGGACGGAGACGCGGCGCTCTCGGGAACGCCGATCGTGTATGTGGATAACCCGGACGAGACTCCTTACGGTGGGTCTGTGGCGGAGCTGGTTGAGGATGTCGGACAGCCCGGCAAGTACCGCTCGATACGGGTCCTTGACAGCGAGGGCAACACGCCGGACTACGCGCCCGATCAGTTCGGCGGCAAACTGCTGCAGTTCAACGACGGCGCGCAGTCCGGCCGGGTGTACCTGATAGCTAGCAATACCGCGGACAGCCTGAAGCTGATGACGGACGATCTGGCGGCGGATGGCATCACGGTCGGCACGACATTCGCTATCACGGCGCTGCAGATGTTCAAGGAGCCGCCGTCGCAGCAGAACTACGCCGCCGGCGTTATCTATAAGCTTACCGTGCCTCAGCTTTCCGAGGGGAGGCACAAGTTCCACTTCAAGGCTGCGTCTATCATCAGCCCGCCGCCGTGGGTCGGCCCGCCCTGGAACACGATGACTCAGTCAGCGTGGGTGCGGTTCCCGATTGTCGGGGATATTGACGGGCCGAATGTGTCGGCAACACCTCCGGGCACGAACCACGTTCCGGTGCTCTATGTGGCGTCCGGCGACAGCCCGGTGTCACCGTGGAGCGGGAAGTCCATGGACCCGTATGACTTCTACATCACCTATAAGGACGTGGACGGCGATCCGCCGAGGTACCACGAAGGCGTGCTGGGCTACGTCCGGCTGGTGTTCGAGACGGTGCTTCCGGACGGGACTCACTCGCGGACTTTCGTGGCGGATATGCGGCCGGAGGTGCCTGAGAACATAGCCGATCCGGCCTGGTACAAGGAGCCGAGACGGTTTACGTTCAGGGCCAACGGCCTGTCTCAAGGGAACCACAAGTTCCACTTCGAGTCATCGGACGGATGGGCGAGGGTTCGCTGGCCGGAGCTAGCGCAGGGCGGTGACGAGACTGCGAACGACCCTGTGGTCGAGGTCAATGTGAAGGCCACTCTCACGGAAATGGCCATTGTCCCTCCGACCGGTGACCCGGAAACGACGTTCAGCATCAGTGTCAAGTACTCGGACCTGAACAACCATCCGCCGATCGTGGAGAGCGGCAGGGAGCAGGTGTGGGTGGAGATCGACGGGACATTAAGGGTGGTCTACCTGACGAGAAACCCTGCTGATACCGACTTCCTGCACGGGGTCACCTACAGCGGAACGGTTTCCAGCCTGCCAGCCGGCACACATACGACTGCGTTCAAGGCCAAGGACTCGTTGGGTGAGCTGACCGTGGTCAGCGGGCCTTCGATTCAGGTGGCTGCGAACCAGTATGCGCCGGTTCTTGCGAGCCAGAAGGTGTTCAACAAGAACGATCCTGATGCGATCAACTCCGGCGCTGCGGGCGGAACGCTGGATACGTTCCGGTATGAGGTGACGTACAGCGACCGGGATGGCAACAAGCCGCTTATCAAGAAGTCGGATAGCACTGTCGTCGAAGGCGTCGAGCTCTACATCGACGGCAGGCTCGAGGCAATCGTCTCGCTGCGCACAGCTGGTGGGGACTACAAGACCGGCGTCACCTACTACTACGAGAAGGCCGGGAACACTTACCAGGCCGGTGACCATACCTACTACTTCAAGGCGACCGACGGCATATCCACCGGCGCCCATTCGGTGCAGACCGGCCTGACTCGTGGACCCACCATCGTGTCGGCGACTATATCGCTCACGCGGACCGTGCAGGACGCCGGGAGCGGCGCGTGGCAGGATAGGGATCCGAAGCTTGGCGAGACCGTGAGGGTCCGCGGGGTTCTGCGAGGCAATCCGGCCAAGCCTATCCCAGCCAGTCCAAGCATTGTGATCACCGTGGCCCGGCCGGATGGAAGCGGCGAGACGTTCACACTCGTGGGCACGGCGGAGACGGTCGATGGACAGACCCAGTATTGGGTAAGTTTTGACCGTGTGCCGATGATCAACTCGACGGCCACTAGGACGTGGACGGTCACGGCCAAGTGGGAAGGCAACGAGGTCTATAAGCCGGGAGTTACGCAGACTCTGAGAGTGAATGTCAAGGGCCCGACTCGGGTCGTGGCCACGCAGGATATGAGCCAGCCGGTACAGAGCGATCCTGCCGTGGACATGGTGTGTATGCCGCTCGAGGCGCCGAACCACGACGTAGGCACGCTCTTTGGGTACGGCGTGGCGAACCTGATGCAGATCGTCAAGTGGGACCCCGGGCAGCGGATGTACCTCAGATACGGCGAGACCGCGTTCCCACCGGTGTATCCCGGCAGCGCGGTATGGATCTACCCGAACGCGCAGTATCCGTCGGAGTCTGTCGATCCGTTGAACCCGCCCTGGCCGGTTGATCCGGACTATCCGGTGAACCTGGCGTCGCGCTATCGGCTGCTGAAGCCGTTTGGAAGGCTTTGGGACCAGCGCTCGAGCTGCGAGGTGGCTTTGAGGGCCGGATGGAACCAGTTTGGATCGCCTTACCTGGCCAGCACAGAGCTGGGCAGGGTGAGGGTGTCCTATCAAGGGCAGATTGTGAGTCTCGACCAGGCTGCACAGAACGGATGGATCAGGAACTACGCGTGGATGTGGGATCCGGCGGCGCAGACTTACAGGCTGGTCCATGCTACGAGGCCGGACGCGTATGCGCGGACGCTCGACCCGTGGAGAGGTTACTGGATCAGATCGTTCGTGGACTGCAGCCTTGTTGTGGCTGCGCCGGTGAGCTCCGCGGCTGTGACGTCACGTGCGGTGGAGGATGTGGGAGTCATGCCCACGAGCTCTCTGCCGCAGCTCGACGAGCCGCCGCCTGCTCCCGTGGTTGGCCGATGAACCGCCCGCCCGCCGCGCGCTGCGGCGCCCGGCGGGCGGGCTTCCGAGTACCGAAGCTGAAGGGGTGTTCGAGTAATGCTTAGAATCAGACAGATGCGCCTGGCGCCGTATGTGGTGGCACTGCTGCTCTTCGTGATGTACGTCGCTCCGACGGCGGCCTTCGCCAAGGGTCGGAAGAAGCCGGCGCCGCCGCCAGCGAAGACCATTGTCGTCTTCCCGTTCCAGATCGCTGCGACCTCACCAGTGGAGACCTTAGGGCAGGATCTCCCGGCGAGCATCCAAACCGCGCTGAGCGGGTCGGGCGCGTTCCGTGCGTTCGTCGTCTCGGAGCAGCTGCCATCGGTGCGGAGGGCGATCCAGGAAGGGTCGTTGAAGTCGGATGATGTCAAGGGCGGGTTCGGGACCGAGAAGGAGCAGATCGCGAGGGCGGTGAAGGTCGCGCGCGAGATGGCGGCCGACCTGCTGCTCGTGGGGTCCGTTGATGAGGTCAAGGTGGATACGGCAAAGAAGAAGGCCGAGGTCTCGATCACGGTGGTTCTGGCCGACGTTCGCACTGGTGAGGCCACGAAGACGGTGGCGGTGACGGGCGAGACTCCTGCAAACACGGAGTCAACGATGGAGAGCGATCTGGTGGCTCAGGCGGCTGGCGCGGCCGTCGCCAAGCTGAAGAGCGAGATCGTGCCGGCCGGCCAGCAGCAGCCGTCAACCAAGCCCGGGAGCACACCGACCGGGGAACGCAAACGAACGAGCGGGATTCGAAGGCTGATCCTTCCTGTCTTGCTGGGACTGGCTGTCGGCCTGGTCGCCTCGGGTGGCAGCAGCAACAGCGGCAGTTCCGGGGTAGACAACCCTCCAATACGCCCCTATTAGCGGACGCCCCTTCGTCGTCCTGTCGGCTCGGCGGCTCGGCGCTATATGGGCGGACGGGAGGTGGCAAGCTTGATGGGGAGGGGCCTGAGGCCCCTCCCCATCAGTCACTGTCCGCATGCTCGCCTGTTTGACGGTGTTACGGCAGAGCTATAGTATGTAAGCGATGCGGAAGGCAGCATTCTTCCTGCTAGTTCTGGCGGCCTCGCTCCGACCGGCTGGAGTCAGTTCCGCGGGTCTGGCAACCACGGTGTTCCTGAGCGCGAATCCAGATGCGATCGTCGCTGACGGCAAGAGCGTGGCGACGATCGGCGCGGAGATCAGGGACTACTCCGGAAACACGGTTCCCGACGGGAGCGTGGTGAGTTTCTCCTCGAGCCTCGGGACGATCCAGGCAACGGTTACGACGACGGCGGGTGTCGCTCGCGCTCGACTGACGAGCGGGACCGTGACGGGGACTGCCACGGTTTCCGCGTGGGTCACTCAGGGCGGGGCCGTGGGGCAGATCAAGGTCGAGCTGCTCGCGCCGGGAACCGAGATACCCAGGCAGTCGTTCGTCACCATCTCCTCCGATGCGTACCTGGCCTACGATATGCAGCGCGGCACAATCGACGCCTCAGGCGGGGCCAGGATACTCCACAAAGGACTCTCGGTTACCACCGACGAGGCGCAGATCGACGTGCAGGCCGGCACCCTCAAATGCCGCCGCCGGTCAGGCGGTGCGCCGGTGAAGCTCGTGCGCGGGGGCAAGTCGTTGGACGTGGACTTCCTCTACTACCGCCTGAGCGACATGAAAGGCAACGCGATCGCCGAGAGCACTTCCGGGAAGATCGAGAGGTTGGCCGTCCGCGGGGCCGACCTTGCGGTCCAGCCGGAGACCGGGGAGATACCCGACTCCTACTTCCGGTTCGCGGACTTGTCTGGGAGCACGGCGCTCATTAAGGCGTCGAGTATAACGGTGCGGCCCAGGACTGACATTCAGTTCCGTCGGGCACAGGTCTACGTCGACGGTAAGCGAGTGCTGTCAATGCCTTTCCACGTCATCGCGATGGGCACAAGCGCCTCATCAACTTCAGGTTCTCAGTATCTGGGGTGGGGGACGAACGGGCTTCGGATCGATGTGCCGCTGTACTACTCGCTCTCGCCCAGTTCCACCGGCTCGTTTCACCTCCGGCGCGGCCAGCAGGCAGGGTGGGGGTTCTACTCGGCAAACGCGGGCTGGGCGTTCGATTTGGTTCAGGACTACGCGACAGCCGCCGGCGCGCAAGGCAGCTTTGCGCTGAACCGCATTACGGGCCGTGACTGGGGCGTGCATTGGAACCACAGCCAGGAGCTCGACTCCGGCAGCCGGGTCTACAGTTACCTCGAGTTCCCCGCGCACCGCGACCTGTTCGGGATGCTGAACCTGTCGAAGCCCCTCAGCCGCGCGAGTTTGGGCGTGAACCTTTACGGCAGCAAGCTCCGGGGCCAACCAGGGGCAGCGTCAACGGATGTGTATGTGCAGAGCCTGCCGAAGCCCGTGGCGCGCTGGGCGGCAAACTACGTTTTCCTCGCCAGGACCTCCTACGCGACAGATCCCGGCTTGTCGGGCAGTCATATGGGCGCGGGACTTCAGATGCAGGTCTTCGGGCGGCCGGTTTCCTTGAGCCGTCGAACCTCCCTGGCGACTTCGCTCTCGTTCGGACAGGACTGGGGCGGCTGGCGGTCCGGGTTTACCGTGTTTGGGAATGCGTCGCTCAACCATCGGCTCGGGCAGGCTAGCAATGCCGGGCTGCTCTACTCCTACACCCTGGACCCGGCCATCCCCGGCCTCTACGGCCGGCACAGACTTAGTGCGAGCCTGGTCTATGCCCCATCTCGGCGCTGGCAGGCCCACCTCTTCAGCACATACACGCTCGATGCGCAGCTTTCGAGCACCTTTGCCGATGTGTCCTACCAGATCCGCCCCGGCTGGCGGGTGAACCTCCTTCAGACGCTCCAGGCATACGGCAACCTGCGCTTCTCGGACACGGAGGTCGCGCTCGGCAAGGCGATCGGTGAAAACGAGATAATGCTCGTCTGGTCCAAGTCGAGGGGCAAGCTGCGGCTGGAGTTTGCGGCTGCGAGGTTCTAGGCCGGCCTATCCGTGCGGCGCGGGCGGCTTCAACCCCGGAGGGCCAAGCAGCGGGCAACCGACGGTGTCGCATCGGCAGCGTGCCGTCGGTTGGTGATATCGAAAGGAGAGTATCGTGAGAAGGGTGATGCTGGTCGCGTGGATCGCTGCAGTCGCAGGAGTGTGCTCCCTGGCTGCCGCGCAGAACGGCTCGATCGGAGCCAGGTACGAGGCGAATTGGGAGTCGCTGGACAAGCGCCCGTTCCCTTCATGGTTCAACGAGGCCCGATTCGGCATTTTCTTCTGCTGGGGCCCTTACTGCGTGCCCGGCTGGGCGCCGAAGGGGACCTACGCGGAGTGGTACGGCTACAGCGTTCCTTGGGAGCGCTATCCCCAGCCGGGGAACGACAGCCTGACCTACCAGTTCCACGAGCGGGTCTACGGGAAGGATTTCAAGTATGAGCAGTTCGCTCCTATGATGAAGGCCGAGATGTTCGACCCGGACTTCTGGGCGGATCTCTGCGCGAGATCAGGAGCGAAGTACGTCATCCTGTCTGCCAAGTACCACGACGGCTTCTCGATGTGGCCGGACCCGTATGCGCCGGGCTGGAACTGCATGGATGTCGGCCCTAAGCGCGACGTATTGGGCGAGCTGACCCAAGCTGTCCGCAAGCGGGGCCTCAGGATGGGCATCTACTTCTCGCTTTACGAATGGTTTCATCCCCTGTGGCTTTCGGACAGGAAGCGCTACGTTGACGAGCACTACATTCCGCAGTTCAAGGATGTGGTGACGAAGTACAAGCCGTGTCTGATCTTCGCCGACGGGGAGTGGGAGGCGGACTACAAGCTCTGGCGGAGCGAGGAGGTGCTTGCGTGGCTCTTCAACGAGTCACCCGTCAAGGACGAGGTGGTCGTGAACGACCGCTGGGGGAACTGCCGGGGCAGTCACGGCTCGTTCTACGAAAGCGAGTACGGCGGGGGCAACATGCCGCCGACGCACCCCTGGCAGGAAGACCGCGGCATGGGCGCGAGCTACGGCTACAACCGGAACGAGTCCATATTCGAGTACGGCTCGGCGGCCTCGATGATACGGATGCTCGCGAAATGCGCGGGGAACGGCGGAAACCTGCTCATTGACGTCGGCCCGACCGCCGACGGCCGTATCCCGGTAATTATGCAGGAGCGGCTGCTTCAGATCGGTGACTGGCTGAAGGTGAATGGCGAGTCGATCTATGGCACGAAGGCGAGTCCCTTCTGGCCCAAGCAGCTTGCGTGGGGAACCTGCACCGCGAAGCCGGGCAAGCTCTTCTTCCACATCTACGACCGGCCGGGCGACAGCATCGCGCTGCCGCTTATCAAGAACAAGATAGGCGCCGCCTACTTCCTTGCCGACCCTGCCAGGAAGCCGGTGAAGGTGAAGCGGACTCGGGAGGCGATCAAGGTGGTTCTGCCGGAGCGGCTGCCGGATCAGGCCGACTCGGTGCTGGTGCTGGAGATCCAGGGAGAACCTGAAGTCGAGCGCGTGATCCTTCGGCAGCAGGCGGACGGGGCGGTCGTGCTCGGGGCGGGCAGCGCGGACATACACGGTCCTACCCCCAGGTTGGAGTATCAGACCCCCAGGGGGAACATCGGCTACTGGGGAGACCCGAACGACAGCGTGAGCTGGGAGTTCGAGATCAGGAAGCCGGGCGAGTTCGAGGTGGAGCTGAGTTACTCCTGCGACGACCCGGCAGCCGGGAGCGAGTTCACGGTTTCCGTCGGCGGGCAGGCTGTCGAGGGGCGGACGAAGCCAACCGGAGGCTGGAACCGTTTCGCTCGGGAGAGCCTGGGCAGGATCAGGCTGGGGAAACCCGGCAGGTACACGCTAACAGTCCAGCCGAAGTCGGAGCCGAAGTGGCAGGCCATGGGCCTGGAGAGCGTGACGCTGCGGCCGATGAGGTAGGGTGCAGGAAGGGGGGCGAGGGTCGGGCCGCGCCTTCAGCCTGCGTATTCCTCGGCCAGCTCCAGTGCGATCCTCGAATACTCCCAGAACCGGTGCGGTTCGTTCCGGCACGTGTGCGTGTCCTTCATCACGAGTTCGACGACGCATCCCTTGGTCTTCTCGAGCACATCCCTCAGGTATGAGCGGACGTAGTCGGGGTTCCAGGTCTCCCCGGCGAGGAGCGCGGGGTTCGGTTTGCAGTTGAAAATGTACTTTTTGCCAAGCGCAGCGGCGCCCCGCTCGACGTCCACCCACGGGCTCATGGAAATGCGGCGCAGGTTGGGCAGGTTCCTCGTGATTAGATCCACCTTCTTGTCCAGCGGCTCGCAGCAGCCGTAGCAGTTCAGGCCAAACCGGGAGAGGAACTGCTTTTCGTACTGGAGGGCAAACTCCTCGTGCATGGCAGGCGAGACTTCGGAGAATATCTGCGTGGTAGCGTGCCCCCACATGTCGTTGGATCGGACGCGCTTGCCGTCGAAGTCCGGCTGGGGAAGCTGGTCGGAAAAGCCCAAAGCGCCCGAGCCGATATAACTGTTGTCCCAGTTGGGCGATAGGAGGCCCTGCTGCTCCAGTTGGTCCAGTCTGGCGAGGGCGCCCGTGAGCAGCCGGTTCATCGCTCTATGCACCCACTCCGGTCGGTCCATCATGTCAATGAAGGTCTGGCCAATGCCGCGCCAGGTGATGAAGTCATCCATCGGCGAGAACCAGAATCCGCTGCACCCGCGTGGTTTGATGCCCAGTATACCGCCGAAGATATCCGCGAGCTTCTCCTGGTGTCGCTTCGTCGCTTCCCAGTCCACATCTATCCGTGGGGTCTTGATGAGGTCCAGGTCTTCCTCTGTCCGTACCACTGGCTCATACCGAGCTGCGCCGGCCTTGTCATCGGTGTATATGGGGTTTGCCGTGACTCCCCATCCGCTGTCGTGGATGTGAATAGGCGAGTGGATGACATCATCAACGACGTGGTCGCCGGGCATATGCTCCCAGAGGTAGAGCTTGGCGCGCAGGTTCCATTCGAGACCACGGCAGAACTCGTCGGTGGTCTGGATTACGCTCTCGTCGAGCAACTCATCCCATCCTCCCTCGGGGAAGGTCAGGACCATGGGCCGGACTCTCTCCAGCCGGTTGTGACGGGTCCACATCTCAGCTTTCTGTTTCTGGACGGGCAGACTGGCTATCTCGGCGATCTGCTTCGCGAGATCGCGCAGCACTTGTTTGTCTTTCTCTGGTACAGCCATGCAATACGCTCCTCAGCAGCTTCTTTGCGCGCTGCCAACCTCTTCAATCTCGTGCGCCTGCGATCACCACGCCGTTCTGCACTCAGCTGACGCCAGTGCAGGACCGGGGTGGCCCGCGTCCATTGTAGCAGCCCGACCCAGGTGTGGGCAAGCCGCCGCATTGCCTCACGATAGATCGTACCGAAATCGAATCGATGCCTCACGTGAGAATCGTACCGTGGAGATCGGATCTGTGCACATTGACGGAAACGCTGGTCGGATGCCATAATGGCTTTAACGGGGCTGGAAGGAGCTTTCTTTAACGGGGTTTGTCTGTTTGGTGTCCCCGCCACATCCCCCGTCTTAGGCCAAGCGTAAGCTCGTTTTCCACAGGGACCGCAAACCCGCGAACCGCAAGTATACCAGTGAGTGCTGCGGTACGATTCTTATTTGAGGCAACACGGCCGCGAGCTGATTGCAGGGAAGCGAGGTCCGGCGGAAGAAGAAAGAGATAGGTCGCATCGGCGGCCTGGGGACAGCCGGGAAGCTGAACCTTGCCGGCGCGACGAGGAAGTGATGAGGCAGGCTTTGGTCGTACTTTCAGTTTTACTTCTGGCTGGCGCTGTGCCGGCGGCTGGTGTGGTGCGTGGGCAAGCGAGGCCGGTGACAGACGAAGGGCAGAGGTTCATGTGGTGTCCGGGCGCAAGCGAGGGCGAAGCTGACTACTACGCCGCGTTTCGCGGGAGTTTCGAGCTTGACTCGGCGGCGGAGGTCGAGCTTCGTACGCTCGGCGCGTCGTGGTACGTCGTCTGGCTGGATGGCGAGTACCTGAGCGAGGGGCCCGCCAGGTTTCCGAAGGAGCGCCCCGAGTACCAGGCCGAGCGGGTGCGTCTGGCTGCCGGTAAGCACGTGGTTGCCGTGCAGGCGCATCACGAAGGGCTGTCCACGCGCATACTCGACAACGTTCCACCATTCCTCTACTGCGCGCTCTTAGTCGGCGGCCGGGAGGCGCCTGTGCGGTGGAAGTGCGCGCGGCTCGGTGGATATGCGTCTCAGGTGAAGAGGGTGAACCCTCAGCTGGGGTGGATCGAGTGGTGCGACACGAGACAGATACCCGCGGGATGGCGGTCGAAGCACTTCGACGACAGCTCCTGGGCAGATCCGGTCACTCTCGACCGGGGGCTGGGGAAGCTGCGGCCACTGTGCATTGCGAACGTGCGGAGCTTCATCCACCGGCCCAAACCAGTGGCTAAGGGGTTCCTCGCTGAGACGTTCGGCTATGAGATGGACAACATAGCCGCGCGGTTCTTCCTGCGGGATCTGATGACCGAGCGGCCAGGGGGCGCACAGGGGGTCTGGCGGCGTTACGACTTAGGCCGGGTGCGGCTGATGCGGCCCCGGTTCGTGCTCGACCTCCCTAGTGGCGCAGTCGTCGAGTTCGCATACAGCGAGTACCTGGTCCATGGGAGAGTCTCGCCATGGATCACGCTCTCGGGGGGCGATTCCTGCAACTTCGACCACTATGTGGCCCGCGGCGGCGAGCAGGAGTTCTTTCCGCTCACCCCGAGAGGCGGCCGGTTCCTGGAGATACACGTCCTGGCGGAGCCGGCGAAGGTCCGGTTCGTTCGGGAAGAGGTCGTGGAGCGGTGCTACTACGGTCCGCCTGACGGCTCGTTGCGGTCCGGTGATGAGTTGCTCGACCGGATATGGCTGACGGGGATCGAGACGCACCGGGCGTGCGCGGAGGACGCGCTGACCGACAACCCGACTCGCGAGCGCGGCCAGTGGGCGGGCGACGTGGTCGGTGTCGGGATGGAGATCGCCGCTGTCGGTTACTCGGACCTGCGGCTCTGCCGGCGGGCGCTGGCGCAGTGTGCCGAGTGTGCACGGGAGGACGGCCTGGTCTCCGGCCTCTGCCCGGGCGGCGGCGCGTATCTTACGACCTACGCGGCCCAATGGCTGAGCGCATGCATGCACTACTTCGAACTGACCGGCGACCGAAGCCTGCTCGAAGAGCTTTTCCCTGCAGCCGAGCGGAACATCGCGGCCTTCGAGCGGTTCATGACAGCTGGCGGCCTCTCCGACGACGTGGGTTGGGGATTCGTTGACTGGGGCTACGTGCCCAACCCGGGGCCGTCGGACATCGCTGTCGACCTGCATTACCTGGCCGGCCTGCGCGATATGGTCCGCTGGTGCGAGGCCATCGGCAAGACGGAACGCGCGGACTACTACCGGGGCCTGGAGGCGCGCCTGACCGGGATCGTCGGGCGGTGGTTCGACGAGCAGACGAGGCAGGGGAAGGATGTGTGGCCTCGGATCGGGTACCACCGTGCGGTGCTCGGCCTCAGCCTCGGGTTCATCGAGAGCAAGGCGGAGAAGGAGTGCGTCGAGTTCATCAGGAAGCATATGCTGGAGTGCTTCCCGAACGATCCGGCGGCGCCCCGGCTGAGCGACCCGAGCGCCGCGAGCAGCCGGCTGATCACCCCCTACTTCGCTCACTATGCGATGCCGGTGCTGATCGAGCGGCGCGAGATGGATTTCGTTCTAGACCAGTATCGGAAATGCTGGGGCTGGGCGCTCGGCGGCGGGCGGACGACCTGGCTCGAGGTCTTCGACACGCGCTGGAGCCACTGCCACCAATGGTCCGGCTGCCCGACCTGGCAGCTCTCGCGCTACGTCCTCGGGCTGACGCCGCGGTACGATCTAGGGCCGGGCCATTACGTCCTCTCCCTCCACCCTGGCTCCCTGCCGAGAGCCGAGGGAGCGCTGCCGCTGCCGGACGGGAAAGGCGCGATCCGGGTCAGTTGGGAGCGGAGGGCTGATGGCATCCACTGGACCCTCGAGACCCCGGTTCGGATCTACCTGCACATCCGGCCGATGCGGGCCGACGCGAAGGAAGAGGTCGTGGAGATCGGCAAGGAGCTCCGTCGGGTGTTCCCGGCAGGGCAGCTTCAGTGATTTCCTGGAGTGGAGGTGTAACATGAAAGCAATGTTGACGCTGACTATCGTTCTTATCGTTCTTTGCGCGCCGCTCGCAGCGCGGGCTGCGACGAGCCGGCAGGGCAGGGCTGTGGATCTGGCAATGCGGCGGCCCATCGCCTTCTCCTCGCTTGTGAGGGGCTTTGCCGAGCCGGACCTGTTCTACGCCCCGTTTGCGTTCTGGTTCTGGGACGCGCCGCTCGATCCGGCGGAGGCTGCTTACCAGGCCCGGGAGATGTGCCGGCAGCGGTTGAACCCGGGTTACGCCCATGCTCGATACGGGCTTCCGCGGGAGCAGTGGCTGTCGCCGCTTTGGTTTGACTCGCTCGATGGGGCTGTTGCAGAGACCGACGCCGCGGGCATGTACGTGGGCTACTGCGACGAGTATTGGTGGCCGAGCGGGCAGGCGGGGGGCCGCGTGCTTGCAGCGCATCCGGAGCTGGCGGCCGTTTCTCTCAGATGGGATGTGATCGATGTTCCGGGCGGCCAGGAGGCCAAGCTGCCCGAGTCGTTCTTCACCGTCGCGGCAGAGCTTGCTGATGACGGGAAGATCAGGAGTTCCACGCTCAGGATGATCGGCGAGGGCGAAGCGTTGTCGTGGACCGCCCCGACCGGCAAGTGGCGGGTCTACTCGTTCACCAAGTACCACCATCCCGGCCTCGACGGCAGCCCGATCAACTACCTCGATGACCGGCTTCCGTCTACGTTCATCCAGATGGCCTACGAACCATATGCCCGGCACTTCGGCGAACGGCTGGGCAAGAACCCGTGCGGAATCTTCATGGACAGTGAAGGCGACTACGGCTGGAAGCTCGCGTGGTCGGACCATCTCGCGAAGACCTACGGAGAGCGCAAAGGCCGAGACATCCGGCTCTGGATGCCGCTCATGGTGGACCAGGACGCGGAGGGGCTGTGGGCCAAGGCCAGATGGGACTGGTTCGACGTCGTCTCCGATATCTACTCGAACGAGTACTTCGGCGCACTCAGCCGATGGGCTGAGAAGCATGGGATGTACTTCACCATGCACATCTGGGAGGAGAGCCTGCTGCTTCAGTCCCAGGCTGCGGGCGACTTCTTCGAGCTGCAGCGCGCCGTGACTATGCCGGGCAACGACTCTCTCGTCCTGAAACCGCTCGAACCGCACGATTTCAAGGAACCACAGTCGGTTGCAGAGTTCGAGGGGCGGCAGTTCATGAGCGAGGTCATGGGGGTGATCGGCTGGGAGGTGACCCCGGTCGTGATGAAACAGTGCGCCAACGCACTCATCAACTGGGGCGTGAGCCACGTGATGCCGCATGGAATCAACCTGAACCGGGATCTGAACACGATCCCTTACCCGCCGGACTTCTTCACAGAGAACCCTTACTGGCCGTATATGCACATTTGGACGGACTTCGTGCGGCGAGCCTGCTACGTGAACTCGCACGGGCACGTCGTGCCGGATGTCCTGTTGGTATATCCCATCGACAGCATCTGGGTACTGTCGGGCGGCCGGCCTTTCGACGGGACGTCGGACGCCGATTTCGGGGGCCTCATCTCGGGTACAAGCGGCGACTGGGGCGAGAAAGCTCGACGCATCGACGAGGTTTACTCGAACGCGATCAACGAGCTCTCTGCGGCGCGGGTCGAGTATCTGATCGGCGATAGGCGTTACCTTCGGGAGATGAGCGTGAAGGACGGGCGGCTCACCATGGGTGGCTTTCGATTCGAGTCCGTCGTGCTGCCGCCGATGGTGATATTGCCGCTCGATGTGGCAGGGAAGGTCGCCGCTTTCGCCGAGGCGGGCGGGTCGGTCTATCTGCTGGGAGAACTGCCGTCTGCCTCGACTGAGAACGGCGCGGACGACCCCAAGATGCTGGAACTCGCGGCCAAGCTGCGGACGCTGCCTTCGGTCGTGGACTGCAGCAAAGATGGGCTTGCGGCGGAGCTTGCCAGAAAGGACAGCGGGCTCGCCTCCCAGGTCACGTTCAGGTCGGGCGAGTTCCCGATACTCGAAACCCACCGGCGGGTAGACGGAAGGGACTTCTACTGGCTCGTCAACAACACCGACAGAAGGCAGGAGTGCAAGCTGTTCGTTCGTGACGCGAAAGGCGGGGCGTCGATCTGGGACTGCGAGACTGGGAAGTCCCACCCGGTTGGCTCGGAAGAGACTCCGTCCGGCAGCGAAGTGAGGCTTGCCTTCAAACCGTTCGAGGCGTACTGGCTCGTGTTTGACCCGGGGGTTCCGGCCAGGGCACCGTCCGAGCAGGCGCCGGGCACGCGCGCGACGATCGCAAAGCTCGACGGGAGCTGGCACATCCAGGTTCCACGGACCGGGCAGCCGTCGCCTTCGCCGTCCATCGCGAAGTTCCTCACCGTGCCCTGGAAGGCATCGTGGCTCCGAGTGGACGATACCTCCCGCTTCAGGTATGTGTTCGACCTGCCGGCGGCGCCCACGAAGGCGGAGATCAAGATCACGGCTGACGAAACCTTCCGGCTGTGCGTGAACGGGAAGATTGTGCCGCACGAGGCATGGGACGATCTTTGGAGGCAGGTGAGGACGGTGGACCTGACCGGCCTGCTCGGCAAAGGGAAAAACGTCATCGCTGTGCTTGCGAGCAAGCCGGGCGGACGCGGCGGGGTGATCCTGCAGGGCGAGGCGAAGCTGCCGGGCGGGAGAGTTGTGGAGCTTGCGAGCGGGCGATCATGGCGCACGGGCGGCGAGCCGGCTGCCGCCGAGCCTCCGTTCGGCAAGTGGATATGGCTGCCTGAGGCTGAGACCGACCAGGCAGCGTTCTTCAGGACAACCCTTGACCTGCCCGAAGGCTCGAAGATTGCAGCGGCGTCGCTCACTATGACGGCTGACAACAGCTTCGTGCTTTACGTCAACGGGCGGGAGGTCGGAACGAGCGATAACTGGACGGAGCCGGCGACTTACGATCTGGCGGAGTCGCTCCACGAGGGCAGGAACGTTATTGCGGTCAAGGCCTGGAACGAGGGCGGCCCGGCGGGGCTGCTTGCCGGGATGAGCGTCAGGCTCACGGACGGCACGACCATGCAGATGCGGTCCGATGGTGAGTGGCGCTGCTCGGACAAGGCTGTGGAGGGTTGGACGGAGCCGGGATTCGACGATTCCGGATGGCCGGCGGCGACCGTGCTTGCGGACTACGGCGCCGCTCCGTGGGGCGTCTTTTCTAAGGACCTGATGCAGATCGTCCCGGAATGGGCGGGCATCGACTTCGACGACAGCTCCTGGTCGCCCGCTGAAGTCGTGGGTGTGCCGCCGGTCGAGCCGTGGATCGATGTGCCGAAGGAGCTGGTGGCAGGGGTGGATCGTCCGCTTGGTTCCTGGGTTGGCTTGGGAGTCGACCGTTTCAGCGGCTACCTTGACTATACAACCTCGTTCAAACTGGACAAGGCCGGGGCCGGCCCTGTGACGCTCGATCTCGGCGAAGTCAAGCATATGGCCGAGGCGTTCGTGAACGGCAAGAAGGTAGGGGAGCGTCTCTGGCCGCCGTTCGAGTTCGATATAACCCGTGCTGTAAGGAAAGGTGAGAACACCGTGCGCGTCCGGGTCGGGAACCTCGTGACGAACGAGATGCTGCAGTTCGGCACGAGCACAGGGGGCTGGGGGCCGGCGCCAGGCGATGAGACCTACGATGCGGGCCTCTTTGGGCCGGTGACGGTACGCGCCAACAGGTGACAGGGGAAGGCGCAGACGTGGAACAACAGGCGGAGTTCGTGGTTCAGGAGCATCACGCCACTCGCTTGCATTGGGACTTCCGGCTGGAGCTGGACGGCGTGCTGAAGAGCTGGGCGGTGCCCAAAGGCGTGCCTGAGGAGCCGGGTGTGAAGAGGCTTGCTGTCGAAGTCGAGGACCATCCGCTGGACTACATCGATTTCGAGGGCGAGATCCCGGAAGGGGAGTATGGCGCGGGGCAGGTCAGGATTTGGGACCGCGGGAGGTACGCCCTGACGGAGCGCGGGCCTGGCAAACTGCACTTCACTCTCTTTGGCTCCAGGCTCTCCGGTGACTACGTCCTTGCTCGCATGCGCGGCGGCAAGGATTGGCTGATGTTCAAGCGCGGGTAGCCGCTTCCGCGGCATATATGGAGGTTACTATGATACGGGCAACCTGGCCTTGTGTCTGCTTCGTGCTGGCTGCATTGGCAGTCTTTGCTGGCAGCTCGTGCGGAGCGAGCGCGGCTCCGGCAAGGCTCTCGATCGAGCAGCCGAGCATCTCGGTCGTCGAGAAGCAGTTCCTCGAGATGCCGATGGCGGCCAGGTGGGGAACCGGTCCGCTCTTCTGGCTCCACGGAGACGAGAGCAAGGAGCGGCTCGAGACGTACGTGCAGAAGGTGGCCGAGGGCCACAACGGCAGCTTCTGCGCGGAGTCCCGGCCTCATAACGACTGGCTCGGGCCGGGTTGGTACCGTGATCTCGACATCTGTCTGGAGGCAGCCAAGCAGAACGGCCTGAGGATGTGGATCTTTGACGAACAGTGGTGGCCGAGCCAGATGGTGGCCGGCAAGGTCCCGCCCGAGTACGGTTCCAAGGTCCTGGAGGCGACTGCGAAGACGGTGGACGGCCCGGCGCGCTTCACCGACGATGGCTACTCAGGCGGCAGCTTCGTGGCGGCGATTGCCGGCAAGGAGGTCGAAGGTGGCATCGAGCCGGACAGCCTGGTCGATCTTGCTCCGAACATCCAGGGCGGTAGGCTCGACTGGGAAGCTCCTGCCGGCAAATGGAAGGTCATGAGCTTCACCTGGCGGCTGGACGAGCGCCGGCCGGTGCTCGTCGATGGCGCAAGTCGGGACTGCGTCGATTGGTTCATCAAGACTGTCTATCAGCCTCACTACGACCACTTCCCGAACGACTTCGGCAAGACGATACTCGGCTACTTCTACGATGAGCCGGAGACCCGCGGAGATTGGGGCACGGAGCTGGGCGGTATCTTCGCCGAGCGGAAGATCGATCCGAAGAAGGCGCTCGTCGCGTACAAGTTCGGCCTGGCCGGGGAAGAGCAGACAGCCGCCCGCTATGCCTACATCGATGCGTTCAGCGAAGCCTGGGGCAGGACGATGTATGGCGGCATGACGAGATGGTGCAACGAGCATAATGTTCTCTCGATCGGCCACTTCCTGGAGCACGAGGGGCTGTATCTGAGTCCGGAAGTCTGCGCGTTCGACATGTTCGATCAGCAGAAGTACAGCGATATGGGGGCCATGGACCTCGTAGTGCAGCAGCTCTATCCCGGCCAGCGGAATCCGGGCATCTACCAGATACCGAAGCTTGCGAGCTCCATTTCCCACGCGTACCATAAGGCCGACGACCTGACTATGTGCGAAATCTTCGGCGCGTACGGCCAAGATATAACCTATCCCGAGATGAAGTGGCTCGCGGATCACCACCAGGTGAGAGGGGTCAACTTCATGATTCCTCACTCGATCAACCCGAGAGCGCCGAAGGACACGGACTGCCCGCCGTACTTCTATATGGACGAGTTCGAGCCGAGATGGCCGCTCTACCGGGTATGGTCGGACTACAGCAACCGACTGAGCCTGCTGCTTTCCGGCGGACGGCACGCGTGCCCGGTCGCGCTCCTCTTCTGCGGCAACAGCGCCCACGTCGGCCGCGCCGTGACGCCGGAGGACATGACCACCGCTCTACAGGACGTGCAGTTCGACTGCGACTGGATTCCTTACGAGGTCTTCGAAGTGAACGGTCGGATCGCCGGCAGGGAGATCCGAATCCACGACGAACGGTACAAGGTGCTGATCGTGCCGCCGGTCGAGGTGATCCCATATGAGACGCTTGGGAAGGCGAGGGCGTTCTTCGATTCGGGCGGAATCGTGATCGGCTACGGATTCCTGCCGTCGAAGTCCGCGACGTTCGGGCACACCTCCAGGGACATCGCCGCGCTCTGTGAAGCTATCTGGGGCAGGGGCGAGCCGGGAGGAGGTGTCTGCAAGAGGAGCGCTGCCGGCGGTCGGTCTTACTTCCTGGGGGAGAAGCCGACTTCCGAGGAGCTGTGGCGGGCGCTCGTGGCTGACGCGGGCGTGCATCCGGCCATGGAGGTATTGGCAGGCGACACCGGCGGCTGGCTTCATGTGCTGCACCGGGTCAAGTGCGGCCGGGACGTCTTTCTGGTGTGCAACCAGAACCATCAGGGCGGGGCGCGCAGGTTCAGGTTCCGAGCGACAGCCGAGGGGGAACCTGAGTGTTGGGACGCCATGCGGAACGAGATCAACGCGCTCCCGTACAAGCGGATCAACCGAAGGACGGTGGAGTTCGAGCTTACTATGGAGCCGTCCGAAAGCGCGCTGATCGTGTTCCAGGCGAGGAAGGTGAAGCGCCCGATCAGGATCGAGCCGGGTCAGGCGCCGGAGCGGACGGTCCCGCTCGCCCGCCAGATCGTGCCGACCGAGAAGATATCCAGGAATCCGGCAGAGTCGGCTGCAGAGCTGATCCTCGAGGGATGTTCCTGGGTGTGGTACCCGGAGGGCAAGCCTGAGCAAGGCGTACCGCCGGGCACGCGGTACTTCCGAAAGGCGCTCGACCTCCCGGCCGGTCGGAAGGTCGAGGAGGGGAAGCTGCTAATGACCGCCGACAACGGCTTTGTGCTCTACGTTAACGGAGAAGAGGCCGGGAGGGGCGGCGACTGGTGGAGTCCCGTTGAGGTTGATCTCACCCGGTATCTTGCGGAAGGCCGGAATATCATTGCGGTGGCGGCGACGAACGATCCGGGTCCTGGTCCCAACCCGGCAGGGCTGATGGCAGTCCTCAGGATTCGCTTCAGCGACGGCGGGACCATGATCACGCGCAGCGACCGCACATGGAAGAGCTCCGACACGGAGCAAGCGGGATGGACAGCGGCGAGCTTCGATGACAGCGCGTGGCGCGAGGCTAAGGAGATATCGGAGTTCGGCCAGGGGCCGTGGGGCACGCTGACGGCGGGCGTGACGATCAGCCCGATCACGGCAGACCCGTATATTGGTTCTTGTACGCTGCCGGCGGGGTTCGAAGCCAAGGGATGGCGAGTGTACGTGGAAATGGAAGGGCTGCCGGACGCGAGCGCAAGCGTCAAGGTGAACGGCGCTGATGCCGGGGGTGTGATCGGAGCGCCGTGCCGCGTGAACGTCACGTCACACCTCAAGGCTGGTCGGAATGTCGTCGAGGTCGTCCCGCTCGCGCCAGAGCGCGCCTATCTTGCCTTCTATGGGACCGAAGCGCGATGACGTCGAAGGAAAGAGTGCTCACGACCTTTGCTCATCAGGAGCCGGACCGGGTGCCGATCAACTACTCGGCCAATGGGGGGATCGATGCGCGGCTGAAGGCGCACTTCGGCCTCGGGCCGGATGATTGGCAGGGGCTGCGTCAGGCTCTCGGGGTGGATTTCCACGGCGTGGGGGCGCCGTACGTAGGTCCGAGGCTCCATCCCGAGATCGCGGATCGCTGGGTCGATCCCGGGTGGGGCTGGCGGACACGCTGGATCGAGCACGAGAGCGGGGGCTATTGGGATTACTGCGATTTTCCTCTGAAGGATGCAGACGCGGAGACCATCGATGCGTGGCCGGTGCCGAGTCCAGACCACTACGACTACAGCGGGGTGCTGCAGGCATGCAAAGAGAACGAGAGCTATGCCATCCATGTCGGCAACCCCGGCCTTGCGTGCATCATCAACACAATGGGCTTTCTCTGCGGCATGGAACAGATCCTGGTTGACCTTGCGAGCGACGAGCCGGCGATGCTCCGGCTCGTTGACCGCTACCTTGGCGTCCAGCTCGAGGTGACGCGGCAGACGATCGAGGCAGCGAAGGGGATGGTGGACTTCATGTGGATCGGTGAGGACCTTGGCTCGCAGTTCTCGCCGCTCATCAGCCTCGACCTCTTCCGCAGACACATCCGGCCGCGGCACCAGAGGTTCATCGACCTCGCGAAGGCTCACGGGCTGCCCGTGATGATCCACACCTGTGGATCGAGCAGTTGGGCTTACGAGGACTACATCGAGATGGGAGTAGGCGTCGTCGATACCCTGCAACCTGAAGCCAAGGACATGTCTCCGCGGTATCTGAAAGCGCGTTTCGGCGGTCGGCTCGCATTCCACGGGTGCATCTCGACGGCAGGGCCGGTGGCGTACGGCACGGTTCAGGACGTGACAGCCAACTGCCGAGAGACGCTGGAGATCATGATGCCGGGCGGAGGCTACTGCTTCGCCCCGACCCACTCGCTGCAGGACAACTCCCCGACAGAGAACGTCGTGGCCATGTACGAGGCTGCGCACAGGTACGGGCGGTATTGAGCCCCGAACGGGGGTGCGCTCGCGCATTACTGTCCCTACGAACCGGCAGTCCTGGCCGTACCGGAGGGTCGAACCCGACTCTAAGTAATGGTTGTGCTTGCGACCGTGGCCGCGGCCGTATCACTGCCGGAGCATCCGATCTCACAACCGGCTCACGGGCCTAGATTGCGGGCAACTGCTGTTAATGGAGGTGGCAAGAGTGCAGCATAGAGCGCTTGCAGCGGCCGGTATGTATACTGGCGCTGCTTTCAGCAATCGCGATCACCGCGGAGCTGGTGGGGACGGCCCGAGATGGCCGAGCGGCGAAGTGGCTGACTTCCTATCAGGGGCCTGCCGCGCTGGCTATGGCTGTGCCGACCGCCGTGCCGGTATCGGTGGTGGCCGGTATGCAGAACCTCATGCTAAGGGCAAAGGTCGGTCAGACGATCAAGCTCACCGTGTGGCGGGACGGTAAGAAGACGACGGTGACGATGAAGCTCGAAGAGCCGCCTGCGAGGCTCAGAGGGTGACAAGGGAGGGCCGAACTCTAGGGATGCGGCCTATCAAGAGCAGGTCCAAGGAGGGAAGATGAAAAGGCACGTTTGCGTATGGATGGTTCCGCTCCTGCTTGCTGCAGGGGCGGGGTGGGCGGCTGTGAAGGCTAAGCCCAGGGCAAAGCCGGCGCCGAAGAGCGCCGAAGTCTACGCCGTTTCGATGCAGGCGGTTGGGACGTTCGATGAGTCGCCGCCCGCGTCGAAGGTGACGATCTCTGCTGCGCCGGACGAGTACGAGCCGGCATCATTCGTGATCAGGTGGCCGAAGGCAGTCTCGAGCGTGACGGTGGCGCTTTCGGGGGACCTAGTGTCCGGCAAGAACCGGCTTCCGGCAAGCCGCGCCGCGATATCAGCCGTCGAGGGCAACAGGCTGTCTCCGGTCAGGCCGTTCGATCTGATGCCGGGCGAGGCAAAGCGCTTCTGGATCACGTTTCAGGTGCCGGAAGGCGCGCGGCCGGGCATTTACCAGGGCGCGGTAGTTGCGACCGCGGGTGGCAGGCGGATCGGCAGGCTTCCGATCGAGCTGAATGTGCTTGGGATGCGGTTGGTCAAGTCGTCCAAACAGTACGGCGTTCTCCTGCCGTACGCAGGGCCAGGGGAGCCTCTGCTGGCGACGCTGAGGGCTGTGCGGGCGGGCGGCTTCAGCCTGGTCTCGACGGGAGCGCCGCCCGAGGAGCTTTCGGGTGTGCTTGCGGCGATCAGGGAGGCGGGGTTCGGCTACCCCGTGCCCTATATCTTCCCGGGTCTTACGGCGGAGGGGCTGGATGCCGTGCGCGAGCAGGCGAGGGCGGTTGGCTCGAGCCGGCTACTCGTCTGCGCCGCCTACGAGCCGCGGACGCAGGAGCAGATCGACGACGCAGCCAGGCTCAATCGGGCTATCCGCGCGGCCGGCCTCTCGTCCTTTGCAGTGATCGATGACCCGAGTGCTTACGAGCAACTCGCGGACTCTGTGGATTATCTGGACGACCACGTCGATCTGCCCTGTATCCGGGGGCTGGTCTCGGGGAACAAGCCCGCGCCGAACCGACGCGAATGGTGGTACTGGGATGTCACCCGGAGCGCCAGGGACAACCGACTCTACGCGGGCCTACTTCTCTGGAAGAGCGGGCTATACGGGGCGTTTCCGCCGCTTTCCCCGGGCGGTCCGGCGGAGGACGGCTCCGTGATCGGCACGATCCAGTGGGAGGCGCTGCGCGAGGGGATAGACGACACGCGCTACATAACCTCTATGATGAGAGTCCTGCGCGAGGCCAGAGACCTGCACAAGGCGAAAGCGACCGGGGACGCTGCCGAGTCGTTCCTGACCGCCGCGCTCGCGAAACCGCTGAGGAGCCTTACGAACCGCGACGTTCAGGGCATCCGGTATCAGATCGCGCAGTACACGGTCAAGCTCCAGAAGGCGGCGCAGTAGGAGGGGTTGGGGCGGGAGCGGGCACATGCCCGCGGCGAGGCCGCGTCTGCCGTCTCGTCCTTCAAGGCTGCGGAGTGGAGTACACGAACCGGCCGGTCCCCGCAGGGGCCGGCCGGTTTGCTCTGGCGGAGCGAGTGGGATTCGAACCCACGAGCAGGAAACCCCGCTACAGCATTTCCAGTGCTGCTCCTTAGGCCAACTCGGACATCGCTCCAGTGACGATGGAATT
>Ga0315282_10000279_pt1 | contig 100830 bp, 99 predicted proteins | sample YL17G07_20_MG_FD_203693 | JGI IMG/M metagenome (GOLD analysis project Ga0315282, IMG submission 203693) | Sediment microbial communities from Yellowstone Lake, YNP, Wyoming, USA - YL17G07_20 | ecosystem: Environmental > Aquatic > Freshwater > Lake > Sediment | place: USA: Wyoming | collected...
AGAGACTACAACCGGGGCCTCAGGGAGCTTGCTAATGCCGCCTGATTATCCCAAAGTGTTCGGTTCAAAAAGTGTCCCATTTCGCTGATTGACAACACAGTAAGGCTTCCGGCTTTTGAGTGGGATAACCAAGGCGCTCAGCAGCTTGCGAGTTAATGGGTGGAATATCACACCAAACATCGTCAAGTGGGACGCCTTTGATTTCGTCTAGGTAATGCTTAATCCTAAGTTTACCAGTTGACGTATAGTAAATTCGTCCCTCAGACTTCAATCTGTCTATTGTGGCTTGTGTTGTTGCAGTGCCAATTTTTTCGTCTTTGAATCTTCTTCCGTTTTCACCAACTTTGTTAAATCTTTCGGCAAGATATTGCTCAGAGTAGGATACAAATATTGGGTTATAGGGAAAATTGTCCGACTTGGAATATCGCAGTATTACATCATGCCCCCTACCAATGCTAGTTTTACCCTTAAAGCCACTTGGAGTCATGCGTTTCCAGATTATCTCATTCCTGAAATTATTAGGGCCGAATATCGTATCCAGTAGTAACTTAAGATAATGACTAGCGGTAGGGTCGCAGTGGAGGTAAATCGAGCCGGTATCTTTGAGCACCCGCCTTAACTCCACCAGGCGTATGCTCATCATAGTGAGATAGGCCCTCATGGCTGTCTTATGACCGACAAAATTGGGCAGAACAGACATTAGCTCTTTTGTCGGTTCGGGAACAATAGGTGAAGAGGCTATCTCCTGTAAAGCTCTTTCCGATTCCATCCCCCACTGCCAGGTGTCCTCAAAGGCGGATATCTGGGCTTGTGATGACGCACCGGAAGGTTCTTTAAATAGGACGTTATAGGTGGCGTTGCTGTTGAATGGTGGGTCGAGGTAGATGAGGTCAACGGAACCATCAGGGATATATTTTCGCAGAATTTCCAGGTTGTCACCATAATAGAGCGTATCGACATCCATTTGAGAACCTCCTGGAATTACTGCCCTATTCTAACATAAATTGCCCGTTTGCATGTCGACTTGCAGTTAGTATGGTGGGTGCAACGCAACCCACCTTCACAACCTAAGTAGAGAGGGATTGGTGTAACACAACCCATCTTGAAGCAGAAGAGTGGGAATTAAGTTACCCACCCTATAATTAAAGTTAGCGGAGGATTACCACTGGACAAACATGGGCATGTCGTATTTCTTGTACATACGATTACCCCTCTGGAAAAGAGTCTCTGAGTATTATACCAACGAAGTAATCCATCACTCTTAGCCGAATCTCAAGACCATTTTAGAGTTGGCCTGACGGACTATTTACGCCCTTGCTCAAGACGGCGTCGCTCAGCTCTATTTGGAGTAGGAGTACCACCTGGCGTAGCAGGATTTTGACCTGGAGCCTTTACGAATGCCGGAACATTCATCTTAATCCAGGCTCTACCATGATGGTTCTCTACGATTTTGGTCGCTCCAGTGCCAGTAAAAGTATGTGATACTGCATGGTGAACAGAAAGAACGGCGTCCTGTAATTTAGGGTCGCTTTCTAGCCAGATTACCTTGAGTCCCTTCGCAATTGCTTCGTCAGGACTTACGCGTCTTCCATGTGCATGGAAACTATCATAGTCTCCAAACCAATCAGCAACCGCCGCAGCTTTTACTTCCCCGTCTATGTCGTTTGCGAACATGTATTGCTTTAACCAAGTTGATACCATCGTGACTGCCAGATTACGAGAGTCTTGACACTGTGTTAACAGACCGGGCATGTAACCCCTTAAGATAGGCATCCATGCAGCCAAATTGGATGCTTCTTTACATTCTTTCTTCGCCAACTCAAATTGGTTTAATATTGCTTTGGCAGGTGCTGACCTTGGTCCTTCAGGGGTCTGAATTGTAAATTGAGGGTCTATAGGTCCTAGTTGCGAATGTTGCCCCATAACTATTTCATCCGCCGACAAGGTTATCATTGTTGCTGCAGACATGGCGGCAACAGGAACAAATATTCTAATGTGATCGAAGCGTTTACGTAAGTATGTTACAATTGATTCCGCTGCCTCAGCAGAACCTCCTGGACTATGAATAATTAAATCCAGTTGTTTTTCTTCAACGTTTGAGACAGCTTCCATAAATCCAGGGATGTCCTGCAATCCAATTTGAAGGTCTTGAGGAGGCACAGGACGCGCCTCTAGGAAAGCTGTATAGTATATTATTACTGCGCGCTTCGTGTAATCATGAAGTTCCTTCAAATACTTTCTTCTGATTGCATCAAAGTCCCACCCGCCCTCTTGCGGAGCCTTAATAGTTTGCAGTTCGTTCAAAATTTGTCCCCAAGTAGGCATATATATATTCCCTACCTATTACTGTTGTTGGCAGAATTGGAAACCACGCTAATATTCCCTTCATCCAGCGCTTTGATAGAAGCTGCATAGACCATCTCTACCCCAACATAGAACTCGAAAAGGTCTTTTACGCCGACCTCTCTCTTTTCAAGTTCCTCCAGCAGATTCACATTCTCCTTATCCTTGTTAGTCATGTGCAACCTCCAATCGTAATTGTCAAAAGCAAATTTAATTATTGTACTAAAGGTGGAGTTTGTCAATGCCTCCCTGACATCACCCTACAGCATCCATTATACCCCATCCTTTGCCGGATGTGTAATTTTGCTATTCGCAGTTAGTAGGGTGAGTGTAGCGCAGCGCAGCCCACCTCCGCCTCTCTTGCATCCTGATGGTGGGTTCGTTTCACTTCACCCACCCTACGGCTACTGGGGTTGGTTCGAGGTATAGAAAGATAGCCTCTTTGACATTTTCCAAGGCTTCTTGTTCGGTATCGCCAGCGCTGCAACATCCGGGTAATTCCGGGCAGTAGGCAGCATAGCTCTTGGTCTCAGAGTCGCACTCAACCACTATGCGGAACTTCATCTCATCTTTCTCCCTGCCAGACAAAACCTACCACTGAACAAACATTTTGAGGATTCTATTTCGAAGTTTCCACCAACCAATCGCCATAGGTACTCCTCGATAGTAGCGAAACGGTTCGCGGTCATATCATTCAATAGCTATTTTAATGGCTATGATCGCAGATCGCATCGCCGTGGTCGCAAACATTATCACCGTTCTTAAGAGTATTGTTAGCGTGAGCCGTTACTGCCTTTTCGGGATCTAGCTCGGTTACTCCAAGCACCACCGTGATATTGCTCTGCTGGAAGGCCATGCGAGGTCCCATCCCCATACCACCGGCAAGGACCACACCCACGCCGCGTTTGGCCAATTCTCCGGGCAGGGTGCCGCAGCTATGCGGCGCAACTTTGATAGTTTCTTTCCTCGTTACCCGACCTTCTTGATCAACGTCCAGTAGCATGAACTCAGTAGCTTGGCCAAAATGTGACATTAATCGGCTGCCACTCACCGGTACAGCGTAATTCATTTTCCCCTCCAGCCTTATAATAACTCTTCTTGTTGCTCGTGGCAACAAAGGATAACGGGAATAAATCCGGAAGTTGCCCTTTTACCTGAAAACTTCTGCTTAGTAACCTTTCCATCAGTGAAGGGCAAACTCTGGCCCTGAACGCCTAGAACATCAAGGTTTATGCGGTTAGACAAGGTAGACATCCAGGGCATCTATCCCGAGGATTGGTCACCACTGGACAAACATTGGCATCACTACATAAACGTAGTTCTGAGAGCCCAGGGGGCGGATGACGCCGGGGCTGGAGGGGTTGGAGGCCTCTAAGACCATCTGGCCTCCTTGAAGCACTCCCAGCACATCGGTCAGATATTTGCCATTAAAGGCGATCTTGACCGCCTCACCATCAACCATAGCATCAATTTCAGCCATGTTATCCCCGATTTCCTCGGCACGCGCTGAGACGGTTAGCTTGCCGGGTGAAGCATCTTGCCCTCGGTTTATCTGAATACGCACAATGCCGCTGCCATCGCGGGCAAAGATAGCAGCGGTCTTGGTGGCTTTAAGGAATTCCCCGACGTCTACCACTGCTCTGGTAGTAGAGCTTTGGGGTATGAGTTGTGAGTAGTTGGGGAAGGTTCCCTGAATAATCTGTGATACTACCTCGGCGCTCTTGAGCCGAAAGAGCACCTGACTGCGCTGGGCGTTTATGGCGATCTCAACTGGCTCTTCTTGATCGCCTAGCAGACGATTTACTTCGTTGAAGGTGCGCGCCGGTATGATGACGCCCACCTTTTCTGACGCTGGTTTGGTCAGGGAAGTATGATGCACCGCCAGGCGGAAGCCGTCGGCGGCAGCCAGGGTCAGCCGGTCTTTATCAAATTCTGTGTGGACACCGGTGAGCACTGGTCTGGTGTCCTCATTGGCAGCGGAGAAGACCACCTGAGATATGCCCTCACGCAAGGCCGCTGGTTCAACTTGGGCAGTCACGCCGGCCGTCACCTGGGGGATGGGTGGAAAGTCATCGGCATCAAGGCCGTTCATGCTTGCCTCATAGCGAGCGCAGCGAAGCTTGAGGCTGCGGCTGCCCGGGGACATTACTATCTCTACTTTGTCGTTGGGCAGAGCGTTGACAAATTCGGTGAAGAGCCGCGCTGGCAGTGTGATAGCCCCCTCATCCTCCACCATGGCCCCGATCCAACAGGTGATGGCAATCTCCAAGTTGGTGGCGGCCAGTTTGAGGCGAGACCCCTCTGTCGCCAGCAGCACATTATTGGTGATGGGCAGAGTTGTTCTGGTAGCCACTGCCCGGCCTACTACGTTCAGTCCCCGATTCAGATTTTCCTGGAGACATGATAATCTCATACTACACCCCCCCTACATGGTGATAAGAGTATACAATAATCAGCCAGAATCAGCTAGTTCTACTCAAGCTGGTTTGTGCTTGTCGTGGGCAAACTACTCCAGTTTGATAGTGCCGCTCTTGCCCCCCTTTTTCCTCACCAGGCGAATTGACTCCAGACGCATGCCCCGGTCGGCGGCCTTGAGCATATCATAGATGGTCAGGGCACTTACTGCAACTGCTGTCAGCGCTTCCATTTCAACCCCGGTCTTGCCGGTGCTGAGGATGGTGGCAGTGATTTCCACAGCCGACTCGGCTTCGGCCAGGCGAAACTCTATTCTGGCGTCATCAATAGATAGCGGATGACAGAGTGGGATGAACTGATAAGTTTGTTTGGCCGCCATGATACCTGCTACCTGGGCTACCGCCAGGACGTCGCCTTTGGCTGTCTGTCCCTGGCGGAGCAATTGCAGGGTGGACGGCTGCATCCTGACCAGTCCTTTGGCTACTGCCTCCCGTTGCGTGACCGGCTTCTGGCTGACGTCTACCATGCGGGCCCGGCCCGATGAATCCACGTGGGTCAATTTCCTTTTCAACCCCCCTGCCCCCCATTCTTGGGGGGAAATAATAAGGAATTGGGGGGCACCCCCAAACCACCGCCAAAGGGGCGATGCCCCTTGTGGAATCCCCATTTTGGTACTTTATGGTATGCTGTGCAACGGCGCACGGCAGAGTCCTCCATACTTAACCTCCCACCTGAGCCATAGGCCTTTGGAGTGTAACTCCACCCTGTCCCAAATTATGGCGCTCCGGTTTGGCAGCCGCAGCCTGGCGAATGAGTTCGGCCAGCTCGGCAATAGAAATGTTGGCGCGCAGCTTCTGGCGCAGGTCAATTTCATCGTCTGCCAGAAGGCAGGGGCGTAATTTCCCGTCGGCAGTGAGACGCAGACGGTTGCAGCCAAAGCAGAAGTGCTCACTTATGGGGCTGATAAAGCCGATGGTGCCACTGGCTCCCGGCAGCCGGAAGTAGCGTGCCGGGCCGTTGCCCTTCTCCGGCTGGCATGGCTGAAGCTCACCCAATGAGGCCAATCTCTGCCTGATCTCAGCCGTTGAGACAAAGCGAGAAGACAACTCTGTCTGACCAACAGGCATCAACTCGATAAAGCGAACATTCCAGCCCTCTTGCTGGCTCTTAAGGGCGAAGGCGAGGACTTCGTCATCATTTATCCCTCGGAGCACCACCATGTTGATCTTTACCGGATGAAGCCCAGCGTCCTGGGCGGCTTCTATGCCTCGCAGCACCTGACTCAGACTGCCCAGGCGGGTGATCTGCTCAAACCTCTCTGGCTTAAGACTATCCAGGCTTATATTCACTCGCCGTAGCCCGGCGTTTTTGAGTTCAGCGGCATGAGCTTGGAGCAGGGTGGCGTTGGTGCTCAGCGCCAGGTCATCAATGCCGTCTATTTTGTTTAGCAGGGCCACGAGTTGCGGCAAGTCACTTCTGACTAAAGGTTCACCGCCGCTGATTCTTAACTTGGTGATGCCCAGCCCAGCCGCTGCCCTGGCCACCACTCCGATCTCCTCGTAGGACAGGATGTTGCTGCGAGGCAAGAGGTTTAGCCCGGATTGGGGCATACAGTAGACGCAGCGCATGTTGCAGCGATCGGTGACCGAAATGCGCAGATAATTTATGGGTCGCTGGAAGGAATCTGAAAGTCCACTCATGGCTTGGCCTTCTCCAGCCATCTCTCCAGCACCGCCCTGGCACATTGGGCTGCCCGGGCCCGATGGCTTACCTTGTTCTTTTCTTCCGGCGTTAGCTCAGCCATAGTTTTGTCTAATTCTGGCAGATAGAACACTGAGTCGTAGCCAAAGCCCATTTCACCCTTGGGCTCCAGCGCAATGTAGCCGTCGCACTCGCCCTGGCAAATTTCCACCCCGTCCCCCGGCAGAGCCAGGGCGATGACGCAGCGAAAACAGGCCTTACGCTGCTCCCAGGGCACATCCCGGAGCTTGGACAGTAGATAACTGACCCTCTCCCTATCCGAAGCGTTTTCTCCGGCATAGCGGGCAGCCCTGGGGCCTGGTTCACCTCCCAGCGCAGTCACTTCTAATCCTGAGTCATCAGCCAGGGTCAATAGGCCGCTGAGACGGGCGTATGCCTCAGCCTTGAGTCTGGCGTTCTCCTGGTAGCTGTCCTTCCCTTCATCCACTGTCACCTTGATACCCGCCTCTTTAAGGGTGGTCAACAGGAAAGGCAAACCTTCAAGCAACGCCTGATATTCTCGCACTTTGCCCAGGTTATTGCTAGCCACCAGAAGCTTGACCATGCCTCTATTCTTTAAGCTCTTCGAATCTGCTGCCCAGCTTCTTCATCACCGCTGGCAAGGTGGTATATTCCATCTCCTCCAGATGCAGGCGGTGTGGCTCAAATGGGCCGTGCGCACGCATATAGTCAGCTATCTGGTTGGTCAGAGCGCGCACATGGTCAAAGGCCGGGTCATCAAACATATCCCTTGGCCCCACCAGCTTGCCGTTGGCTAGCTGAAAGCCAAGCGCTATCACACGGGGTGGTCCGTCAAATCGGGAGGGATTAGCTTGGGCTACCGAGCAAGGCATCAACGGGCCATGGTGAGAACCGCGCATCCAGCCTGCCACCAGTTGTGGGTGAGTAAAAGGCTCCAGTATCTCGCCTACCGCCGGGAATTGGCCCTGGGACCGCACGATGCACACCGGGTCATCTTTGCCCATATACCTGCCGGCGATGTGGGACAGACGCTGTGTGGAGGAGACAGCGGCTATCTCACCAGTGTCCTTGTGCCGCACGGCCTTCACCGCATAACGGCTGGGGGCGCCCATGAAGACCAGCATGTCATAAATCTCTTCAGGGGCATTCAAAATGACCTTTTTCCCCTTTTTGACGTCATGGATCTCAAAGGAAAAGCCATTATGCATGTTCTCGGCGATAACCAGTCCAATGGTATTGAAGGGATCGGCAAACATCTTATATAAGGGCTTGTTCCAGGCTCCGGCCGATGTCTTGTCAGCCATGAAGATTATGATTGTCTCTGCCTCCCGCTCCTGGAACTCCATCTCGGCCACCCCGGGGCCCATTCCCTTGATATTACCTGAGAAGGCATCAGCCAGCATATCCTGACCAGCGCCGTGGAGCTTCAATTTCTTGGCTACCTGGGTGCCTTCCATGAAGGTGTCCCAGGCCATCTTGTGAATGCGGTCATTATTCTCCCCCTGCTCGTGGGTCATGATAAGCTGGAGGTCATCCCCGCAGTTGGTGACGTGAAAATCCACTAGCAGCTTGTCCTTTTTGGCCTTTTCCAGGAACTCCTTGGCCTTGGCCAGGACTTCAGGGTGTGAACTAGAGTGTCCCACATAACCACCGATGTCTGCCTTGATCACGCTCAGTATGATCTTCATTAGTCCGCTAGCCTCCTTCTGCACAATTGGGAGACTTATCCCCCAAAAGGACGCTGTGTTATCAGATCAACACACGCGGCTCGTACTCGCCAAAAACGTTGCGGAATACTCCACAGACTTCACCCAGGGTGGCATAAGCCCGCACTGCCTCCAGAATATAAGGCATGAGATTTTTCTGGCCGCGGGCTGCCTTCTCCAGCGCCTTGAGCCGTCGGGTCAGTTCGCGGTTGTCTCGCTCCCGGCGCACTCGGTTTAGGCGCTCCAGGTGATGCCGTTCCCCTTCGGCATTCATCTCCAGCAGGGGTATAGTCGAAGGTTCGTCTATGGTATAGTCATTGACACCGACAATGGTGCGTTGCTTAGAATCTATCTCTTTCTGGTAGCGATAAGCCGAGCGAGCGATCTCCATCTGGAAAAAGCCCTTGTCAATGGCTGGAATGACACCCCCCAGCGCCTCAATGCGGTTAAAGTAGTCATAGGCGGCTTGCTCGGTCTGATTGGTCAAGGCCTCTACAAAGAAACTGCCCCCCAGTGGGTCGACGGTATTGACTGCACCGCTCTCATAAGCGATGGTCTGCTGTGTTCTCAAAGCGATACGCACCGCCTTCTCTGAGGGAAGCGCCCAGGCCTCATCCATGGAGTTGGTGTGCAGGGATTGGGTACCCCCCAACACTGCAGCCAGGGCCTGAATAGCAGTGCGGACTATGTTGTTTTCAGGCTGCTGCGCGGACAAAGAACAGCCCGCCGTTTGGGTATGAAAACGCAACCACCAGGAGCGCTCATTTTTAGCGCCAAAGCGTTGTCGCATCTCTCTGGCCCAGATACGCCTGGCGGCCCGGAACTTGGCTATCTCTTCGAAGAAATCGTTGTGGGAGTTAAAGAAGAAGCTCAGCCTGGGGGCGAAGTCATCTACATCCAGCCCTCGCTCAATGCCTGCCTGAACATAGGTGAAACCGTCGGCCAGGGTGAAGGCCAGCTCCTGAACTGCGGTGGATCCCGCCTCGCGGATATGGTAGCCGCTGATGCTGATGGTGTTCCATAAAGGGAGGTGCTTGCAGCCGAATTCGAAAGTGTCCACGATTAGACGCAGGGAAGGGGTAGGGGGGAAAATATAGGAATTCTGAGCGATATACTCTTTGAGGATGTCATTTTGAATAGTGCCCCCCAGCTTCTGCATGGGGAAGCCTCGCTTCTCGGCAGCGGCTATATACATGGCCCAGATAACCGCCGCTGGACCATTGATGGTCATGGAGGTGGTCACCTTGTCCAGAGGAATGCCGTCAAACAGTATCTCCATATCAGCCAGAGAAGAGACAGCCACCCCACACTTGCCGAACTCTCCCACGGCTTCAGGATTGTCTGTGTCATGACCCATCAGTGTGGGGTAATCGAAGGCTACACTGAGGCCGCTTTCTCCGTGTTCCAACAGGTATTTGTAGCGGGCGTTGGACTCCTCAGCAGTGCCGAAGCCGGAGAACATACGCATTGTCCACAGTCGGCCGCGGTAGCCATTGGGATGCACCCCACGAGTGAAAGGGTACTCTCCTGGCAAACCCAGGTCTCGCTCGTAATCCAGATTAGCGATTTGGGCTGGGGTATAAATCCGCTCTATGGGCACTCCGGAGGTGGTGACAAACTGGGTTTGCCTTTCTGGCGAATGGACGGCTTCCTCCTCCCCTTTTGCCAGTTTGTCCTGCAGAGCGGCAACATCCTCCTGATCAATCACGACTTGCCTCCTGCTATTTTAGGACTTTTAATAATCTATACCACAGCGTGACAAGATGCCCTTGTGGTAAGGATGTTTGACCTCTACCATCTCGGTCGCCAGGTCAGACAGCTCAATGAGCCGGGGGTCAGCCGAGCGGCCGGTGAGGATAAGCTCTACATGGGCGGGCTTTTCCCGAATTAACCTGAGCAACCCCTCGATGTCAACCAGCCCCCAGGTGGCTGCCAGGTTCACCTCGTCTAGAATAACCAGGTCATATTCCCCGCTGAGCACTGCCCGCTGCGCTGCCTGCAGGGCTATCAAGCCCTGCAGACGCTCTTCCTCTTTGATATGCGCTGGGTCAACAAATTCAAGCTGGCCAAATCGCTCAAAACTTACGTTTGACAGCTTGGACAGAGTCTCCTGTTCCCCGTAGGGATAGTAGCCCTTCATGAAGAAAATGATGTGAACTTTCAGCCCGTGCCCCAGCGCCCTCATAGCAATACCCAGGGCTGCTGTAGTCTTGCCTCGGCCTCCCCCGGTGAACACTTCCACTAACCCCAGGCGACTCGTTTGGGAGCCACACTGGCCCTGAGTCGTTTCTGTCATCTCACTATTAAGCCCTGTTTCAGTCTATCAGCAGAAAGGCGCTCCTGTCAAGTTTGTTGCAGATTCTACTATAGTTAGGGGCGGCCCACCCCAAGGGAGGGCCGCCCCTTATTGCCCAACTGGTTGCTCACTAATCGCTTACCCTGATGTTACTCCAGTCGTTACAGATTTACCCCCTTGGAGCCTGCCCTTGAACTGTTCAAGATTTCCTTGCCAGTTTTTCATCATATTGCCTAATATATTACCGACTCCACCCCTCAGTTGCGGTACATTTAGCTGAGGCATCAAACCTTGTTTCAACCCATTCCCGCGCATTCCGGGCCAGATAGTCAGTTCCTGACAAGCCAGAACAACCTTAACCTGGTCATTGATAGTGATAACCACCAATTTATCGCCAGCCTTCAACGATGAAAGCTCCACTGCCTGGTTGCCATTCCTGATGATGGTGCCATCAGGAATGCTGAAGGAAACCGTAGCGCCTTTAGCGGCGTCATTCGGGGTAAGCACCAGGGTATTGTCTGCAACCGAGGCTACTTTACCTGGAATGGTCTGCACAGTCACCAGCTGACCGTCTTTATCGGTCATTTGCAGTTGAGCACCCAGGTAGTGGTCAAATAGTTGCCCCCGCTCGATACCATCTAGATTGAGATACTTGAGAATGTTGGGCACGGACAGCCCTAGACCAGGCCAATCCTGCACCGGTATATTCGCTTTAGATTCGCCAGAAACTGACGGAGCTGCCGCCAGCGTCACATTTACTGTCTGATTTTGATTGCTGCGGAGGATGGTTAAGGCAACCACATCACCAACCTTATAAGAAGAAACTGTGCTTATCGCCTTTTTAACGGTATCGATACTGGTATCACCGATTTTTAGCAAAATATCCTTAGTCTGAAGGCCAGCTTGCTCCGCAGGGCTACCGGAGGCCACTTTAACGATTACTACACCTTCATTTTGGGTCAGCCCAAGTTTCTCTGCCAGTTTGGAGTTGATATTCGATAAAGAGACCCCAATCCAGGGTTTAGCCACCTGGGCTTGAGGTGACTCATCAGCCTTCGCTTTATTAGCCGCCAGCCCGGCCCAAACTCCCAATCCAGCCGTTGCCAGCATTAGGATAGCTAACGCCAGCATGTAGATAACCTTCTTACTCATTCTCATTTTGTCCTCCCTTCAAGCAAGTGTTTCGATTATTAAAACGAAGGAGTTGGCTTTTGGTTAGGCCTGAGGGGGCATTTTGAGCAAAATGCCCCCTCAGTGAAACACCTGTTCCTGGCCTTAGCGAGAAGGAGGCCAGGGGAAGGGGAACTGCCAATGCCATGACCTGGGTGTTGGCTGAGGCGTGGGCGTTGGCTGAGGCGTGGGCGTTGGCTGAGGCGTGGGCGTGGCCTGTTGACTGGTGGCAGCGTTGTCAGGCCATGTCCTCAGGGTGACTGTAACCTGCGTGGTTTGGCCATCGCGGACTATACTCAACGAGACATCATCTCCAACCTTCTTTGTATTGAAATAGCTTACCAGGTCTTCAACCTTCTTTACCGCATTACCATCCACCGCAGTGATTATATCCCCGCCGGCAGCTGGGTTACCCTCAGAGTCAGTACCACTGCCCTTAATTCCAGCTTTCTCCGCCGGGCTGTCAGCAACTGCTGTTATCACATAAACGCCCTGATTTACAGACAGTCCCAATTTTTGCACCAAATCTGCTGTAATAGCCATTCCGCTGATGCCCAACCAGGGACGTTTTATATTCTGCCCCAGCAAAAGAGATTGCAGTTGATCTTTGGCCGTGTTGATAGGAACTGCAAATCCGATACCTTGTGCCCCTGTCATCGGGCTTTCGATAGCAGTATTGATACCTATAACCTCACCTTGGGAGTTCAACAATGGCCCGCCGGAATTTCCCGGATTTATAGCAGCGTCTGTCTGCAACAATCCGGTCATGGGGCGGCCCACGCTACTAGTTAAGGAACGATTCAAGCCGCTGATAACCCCAACAGTTATAGAGTCTTCCAAACCATAGGGATTACCCAAAGCTATAGCCATCTGCCCGGGTTTGACAGTCCCTGAGTCACCCAGCGTCACAGGGGTGATACCAGACACGGTAGAAGTATCCACCTGGATCAACGCAAGATCATCCGCTGCATCAGTGCCGATCACCTTTGCCTGTACGCTTTTACCATTTTCCAGAACAACTTCAACGTTAGAGGCCTGGTCCACTACATGGTTATTGGTAAGAATATGTCCCTGAGTATCAAGCAAAAACCCAGACCCCTGTCCCTCCTGATCATAGGAGCCAAGAGAATTCGTTGTCTGTTGTGTCACCTTTATCTCCACCACCGCCGGACTAACATTCTGATAAATGGCCACAACTGTGTCTTCGCTATAGAGCGATGCAGACGCTGAGGCTGTATTGGAGTTAGGGTTTGTCCCCCTATCAACCCACATATAAGCCATCACCGCCGTGAGCAATAGTGCAACTGCGGCCACCATAATTATAAGCTTTCCTTTCGTTGATCCCATTTTCCTCGCTCCTTTCTGCTATTGAGCCAAAAGGCCAGATGTGCAATGAATCCTGCCAGGTCACCCGCGAACTGATTTAGGGACCTGGACTTCCGGCCAAAATCGCGGTAGTTGTTTTTATGCTTTGCCCCTCGACAAAGGTTATATTAACTGTTTGCCCAATTTGGCCGGAAAGTAGTGCCCGTTCAAGGGCTTCAGCGGTAGTCACCGCTTCACCATTGTAATTAACAATTACATCAAGTACCTTCAGGCCGGCTTTATCCGCAGGGCTACCGGAAACTACCTGTGCGATAACTGCACCTGTGTTCACCGATAAATGGTTCATTACAGCCACAAACGGGTCTACGGTTACGAATTGAGCCCCCAACCAGGGCCGACTCACATAGCCCTTCTCAATCAACTCATTAATAATAGGAATCGCTGTCTTGGTGCTGATGGCATAACCCATGCCCTCAACACCAACTGCGGCAATTTTAGCACTGGTGATACCTACAACCTCCCCTGCCATATTAACAAGCGGACCACCACTGTTGCCTGGATTTATGGCCGCTGACGTCTCAATGAGGTCAAATAAGGATTCCCCTTGGTTGGCTGACAAAGATATGTTCATACCACTAACGATGCCTTGCTTGGCCCTCAGTCCCTGTCCTAGAGGATTTCCTATAGCCACCACCCAATCACCCACCCTTAATTTTGATGAGTCGCCGACTTTGGCCACCGGCAGACCTTCGGCCTTAATTTTGACTATTGCCAAATCTGCAACAGAATCTCCATATACTGCTTCTGCCTCAAATGCCCTGCCATCAGCCAGCCCCACTGTAACTTTCTGAGCCCCTTCAATAACATGGTTATTGGTAACGATAATGCCATCTTCTCTATAAATCCAACCTGAACCAGCACCCTGTTGCACCTGCTGTCCATAGAAAAAGCTATAGGTAGTAGCCTCGGTGTTAATGGTAACCACCGAGGGGTATACTGCCTCCACCGCATCCGCAACTGACGGTAGGGTAGTTGTGGATATAGAAAGCGGCGTTGTCGTGGGGGTAGGCGTCACTGTTGGGGTAGGTGTAACCGCAAGCGTAGAAGTCGGCGCAACGGTTATCGGGCTTGCAGTCGGCGATTTCTTGCCAGTCCCACTGCTGCACGCAGCCATAAGAAGTAGCACCACCATTAGGAAAAATGGCAGAACCTTGGTCATATGCTTACCTCTTTGCCATATGAAAGCACCTCTTGACGATGCTACAGGAGTAGTTGCCAATTGATCCTCCTTCGCTTACTCATACCGCAATGCATCTATGGGATTCAGCCGCGCAGCACGCATCGCCGGGTAAACGCCGGCCACAAGCCCAACCCCCAGCGCCACGAAAAACGCCATGATAATAACATTCAAAGTGATTACTGTCTCGATAGGGGACCGTTCCAGCGTAATAGTTCCTGAAAGGAGGTGGGAAACCCCGATCCCCACGCCAATACCGATCAGCCCACCAATTACACTGATAGCCGATGCCTCCAGTAAGAACTGCAGCAGGATATTACGGCGCTTGGCACCCACCGCCTTTCGAATTCCGATTTCTCGTGTGCGCTCGGTTACTGAGACCAGCATGATGTTCATGATCCCGATGGCAGCAACAAGGAGTGCAATGGCGGCTGTCACAGTCAGCAACGTAGTGAGAGTGTCGCTCGTCTCAGAGAGCGTAGCCATTATGTCTTTCTGACTCGTGATCGAGAAGTCATCATCATCAGTCTCTGCAAGTTTGTGCCGATCTCGGAGCAACGCAGTAACCTGAGAGATGGCAAGGTCATTCTTCTTGGTACTGACTTCTTCCAGGTATATGTTATTAACGACATGGTCGCCACTGGCAGTGCGCTTTGGATTGAGCCGGTACATAACTACCGAAATGGGAACATATATCGAATCGTCGGCACTCATCATCCCTTCCTCACTCTTCATAACACCGACAACTGTGAGTTTCAGACTGGATATCTTTACTGTCTGGCCGATAGGATCAGTATCTGGAAACAGATCTGTGGCCACAGTGCTGCCTAGAACACAGGCCAATGTCTTATTATCTACGTTGTCTTGGGTGATGAAATCTCCCTCCGCCACAGTCTTGGTACGCACCTCTTTATATTCCGGAGTCACCCCAATTATCCCGGCGTTCACGTTCTCACCGGTGGCAACTACTTGAGCATTGGTTGAAGCCACAGGCGCTACTCCTTTAATAGCAGTAACCTCCGACGAGCTGGCAATTGCCAGAGCATCTTCATAGGTTAGGGTCTGTGCGCTCCCCGTTGCTCCCCTCACAAATCCAGAGGATGATGATCCTGACCTTATGGTGAGCAAATTCGCACCCATGTTCCCGATTCGCTTCTCGATCATGTGTGAGGAACCTTTGCCCACCGATGAGAGAGAAATCACGGCGGCAATACCGATAATAACGCCCAGAACCGTTAAAGTAGACCGCAGCTTGTTGGCAAAAATGCCGCGAAGCGCAATCACCAAAGTTGAGAGTTGAGTCATCGTTTGATTACCTCCACATTACTCACCACACCATCACGGACAATGATGATACGCTGAGCATATTCGGCAATCTCGCGCTCGTGAGTCACCATGACGATGGTGATCCTGTCCTGGCGATTCAGTTCGGCAAAGATGTCCATGATCTCCTTACCAGTGCGGGTATCCAGATTCCCGGTTGGCTCATCAGCCAGGATTATCGATGGGTTATTTATCAACGCCCGGGCAATGCAGACCCGCTGTTGTTGTCCACCGGAGAGCTCGTTTGGTTTGTGCTTCACTCGATCAGAAAGACCAACGCGTTCCAGTGCTGCCAGAGCCCGCGCCCGCCGGTTGTTGCCCCCGCTGTAGATGAGCGGCAGCTCTACATTAGCCAGCGCCTGCGTCCTGGGCAAAAGGTTATATGTTTGGAATACGAATCCGATCTTCTTATTCCTGATTTCGGCAAGCTGGTTATCATTGAGACTTCCAATGTCGGCCCCATCAAGATTGTAGCTCCCGGATGTCTGCTGGTCCAGGCATCCCATAATGTTCATCAGAGTAGACTTCCCCGAACCAGAAGGCCCCATGATAGCTACCATCTCACCTTTTTCCACCTTCAGGTCAACACCCAGAAGAGCATGAACCTCAACTTTGCCCAGCTTGTAGGTTTTTTTTATACCTTCCATCTCAATCATAGTAATATCCTAATTTTACCCTCAAAATCCCCCCGGAGGTCCTCCACCGCCACCCATATCACCTCCAGGCACAAAAAAACCACCGGTGGGTGTTTTAGTGGACGATTTGCTGCTAGTGCTAGTAGATGACTTGGTACTAGTCTGCACCACAACTTTCTCACCCTCACTCAGTCCGCTAGTAACCTCAGTATATGTTCCATCAGTATCACCAATCTGAATGACGCGCTGCTCGATGGTGCCTTCGCTAGTCTCCACTTGAACTACATAACTGGTACCCCGTTGCTTAATTGCTGTGGTGGGGACCAGAAGCACATCAGTCTTGTTCAATACGTAGATTTCGGCTGCAGCGGTCATGCCTTCTTTCAGGTCATATCCTTGAGTATTCTGAACCTCTATGGAGAACGAGTAAGTAACCACATTAGACGACGATGTCGCCACCGGTGAGATAGCGCCTACCGTACCCTTAAGACCAGCACCAGATATGGCATCAAAGGTGACGATGGCCGTTTGTCCTGCTTTCACCTTGGCGACATCGGTCTCATCAACAGAAGAAGCAATCTCCACCTTGCTGGTATTTACCAGGTAAATTATCTCTTCGGTGGCTGTCACCTTATCACCGACAGCGGCATTTACCGCAGCGACCACTCCGTCATAAGGGGCCACCATGGTCGCAGCCTCCAACTGTTCATTGGCATTATCCAGTGTCGTCTGAGCATTATCCACCTTGATCTGTAATAACTCAGTATTGTAGCCTGCCTCAATATAAGCCAGATCATCTTGCGCTTGAGCAAGGTTCGCTTTCGTCGTTGCCACTGCGCTCCGCTTTTGCTGAACCATTGTGGAACCAGGTTGCAGCGCCGCCAGGTTTTCCTTAGCTTTATCCAGGGTGACCTTGGCTGTTGCCACCGCGCTTTGCTTCTGTTGGATATCTGTTGGGTCAGCTTTCATCGCCGCCAGATTTTCCTGCGCAGTCTGGAGTGTCTCCTCAGCTTTGGTCACATTGTTCTTGGCGGTGGCTATAGAGCTGGCAGCTTGCGACTTAGCGCTATCAAGATTCGCTTGAGCCTTCTGAACATTCCACGAGAGCCTATCTTTTTGACTGAGATAATCGGACAGATTTGTATAATTGCCTATGGCAGCTGGCACGAAATCGTTATATGCCTTCTCGGCGTCGCTGAGACTGTTCTCTGCGTCAGTAATACTAACATCCCCGTTTTTCTGTGCAGTGTCCAAACTTCGCTGGGCATTATCCAGTGCTAGTTGGGCATCGCGCACCGCGGCCTCAGCGTCACTAATTAGAGAGGCTTGTGTATCTTTCAGGTCCTGCTCGGCAGCGGCCAGGTTTGCCGTGGCGTTATCAACTGCTGCTTGGGCCTGGGCGATATCGGTGGAATTGGGATTAATGGCATTCGCAAGAGCATCTTCGGCAACCGCTAGAGTGGCCTCGGCACTTTCGACTGTTGCCTGAGCCTTGAGTTTGGTAGTTTCAGAAGCTGCTTGTTGAAGGTTTAACTGGGCAGTACGTAGGTCAGCTTTCGCTTGCGCAATAGTGCTTTCCAAAGATGCAGTATCGATTTTGGCCAGCACATCCCCTTTTTTCACTGTATCGCCAAAACTAACATTGATCTCTTTGACAGTGTACAGGCTGCTAGTGCTACTACCAGTACCAAACGTCAGTTTGGCCTGCTCCGGCATAGAGACAGTGCCAACGGCACTGACCGTGCTCGATAAAGTGCCTTTTTGCACCGTGTAAGTCTGTGTTTGGGTTGTTGATGAGGAGCTGGAGCTCTTACCACAGCCAGCCACGATTAGAATGGCCCCGATAATTGCAATACCCATGAATGCTGTGATGGCTTTTCTTAAGTTCTTCACTGTTTCTGATCCCTCCTAGTAACAACATACATTCTAAATCCAGGCCGATGCCCCGGGCAAATTAAACCTGATGATAGCCTTACATAAGTAAGTCTAGCCCTCATTAGTTTACTTTGACAGAGCAGGATCTTGTTTGGCCACAGGGACAGTAAAGGCAAAGCGGCTCCCCTTTCCGGGCTCACTCTGGACTTCAATTTTACCACCATGAGCCTCAACCAGGCGTTTGGCAATGGTAAGCCCCAGGCCACTGCCACCAGTTGTCCTGGTACGAGATTTATCCACCCGGTAGAAGCGCTCAAATATATTTGGCAGGTCATCGGCTGGAATGCCTTCACCCGTATCAGACACAGCCACTTCCACTTGATTGCCCGATTCCCTGGCACTAACGGTAATGCTTCCGCCCTTGGGCGTGTGAGCTAAAGCATTATCCAACAGATTACGCAATACTTGCCCGATTCGATGATAATCCATGTTGCAATACGGAAGGACTGCGGGGAGGTCAATGGTCAAGGATGCCCCTTTGGCATCTGCCTGAGGCAATGTGGCTGAAACCGCATTTCTGACCGATACGGCAATGTCTTCCGGCTGAAGAGCCAACTGCAGTTGTCCCGCATCAGCGATTGATAGCTCCTGAAGGTCTTCAACAAGCTTTGAAAGCAGAAGGGCCTCTTCATAAACAGAATCGAGTGTTGATGTATCCGGTTGCATTAACCCATCACGTATGGCCTCTAGATAGCCACGAATATTGGACAGGGGTGTTCTCAACTCATGGGCAGCATCAGCAACCATATTGCGCCTAAGTTGTTCAGCTCTTGTCAAGTCGTCAGCCATGGAATTGAAGGTCCGAGCCAGTTCCCCCACCTCATCTTTGGTATCAACGTTAACTCTCTGAGAGTAATCTCCCTGGCCCAACCGTCTGGCTGCAGAGGTGAGAGCTCGAACAGGGTCTGACATTCGTCGTGATAAAACAAAGGTAAATAGCATAGCCACACCAAGAGCCAGAAGCCCACCCCAGAGGAGAAAGCCGTTTATTGAGCTGGAAAGGCTCTGAACAGAGGCAGCATCGGCATCAGGTGCAGATTCGGGGTTGACGTACAGAGTGCCGACTGGGCTCGCTCTGGGGGATATTGGGGAAGGGCGCTCCAGCGAGGGCTGCATTGGCAACGAGGAATCCATTGGCAAAGCTCTACCTGGCCAGTGCGGATCCGGATGCATCCCCAGAAAGACTTGAAGGGAATCAGCAACCACGACGCCGTTACTGTCCACCACCACAATCCGCTGTCCGTAGAGCGTTCCCATTTGCTCTATAAACGGTTGGATGTCGGTCCATCCCCCTTGCTCGGAGTAGTAATGAGACAACAGGTATTTCATCCTGGCCGACCGGGTGTCTTGAGTCTGTTGCTGGTACTCCTGTACCTTGCCCTTTGCGCTGTGGCTTACAAAAAAGGAAACGGTGCCAATAGCCACTACTATTACAAGAGTAAAACCTAGCAGGAGACGAAAACGAAAGCTATGCATCACTGCGCCCCTCCCCCAAATGTGTAACCTGCTCCATAAACCGTTCTAATATATCTGGGATGGTCTGGGTCCGGTTCCAGCTTTCTGCGCAGGTTACGAATATGTACATCTACAGTGCGGTCAAAGCCGTCAAAATCGAAACCGTATACTCTATCCACAAGCTGTGCTCTACTGAAAGTCCTTCCTGACTCCTTGATTAAGACCCCCAGCAATCTATATTCCACCGGTGTCAGGTTCACCGGCTTGTTAGCCAAGTAAACTTCTCGTTTGAGAAAATTCACCCTAAGTTCGCCATGAATTATCTCTGTCGGGCCACGTTCCAGTGAATCCTCTGGGAGGCGCCTAAGCACCGCTCGCACTCTGGCTGCTAGCTCCTTGGGGCTGAAGGGCTTGGTAACATAGTCATCTGCTCCCAGGTCCAGACCCGTTAGCCTGTCCTGCTCGGCAGTCTTAGCTGTCAGCATGATGATGGGCACGTCGGATTCAGCTCTAATGGCGCGACAGACCTCGAGACCATTGAGTCCAGGTAACATGAGATCCAGCACAACAAGGTCGGGATGGCTCTCTCTGGCCAAACGCAGCGCCTCGGTGCCATTGTAGGCAACAAGAACTTTGTAGCTGTCCCGGTTCAAGTAGAGCTTTATCAGTTCCACCGTCTTGGCATCGTCATCCACCACTAATATCCTTTTACCAGCCATCCGTTAACTCCTCAGGGTTTGCAAATCTTCCTAATAATACTATAACGATAGTAAAGGGGAAATGTTAAGAAATTATTAAGTTCTTTGACTATTTTTTCTAGAAATTACCTCGAAACCGTCATTTTTCACCCTGAGTGTGGCAAACTGCGGGTAATGAAGCTCATTGTATTCCTGACGTTGAAGGGTCTTTGCTGATGGCTCAAATTTTTGCCGGCGGAGAGGGTATCTGTTTAGGCACAGCTCCATGCTGCTGGCTGCCAATATCCGATTAACACATCTTTCAAGCACACTGTTGAACAACGTTGTCAGTTCCTTTCAGTTCACAACTAAGAGTTGCAGACATGAATTTCTACTACTGAGGAGGAGAGGGGGGATTTCCCCCCTCTCCTTAGAAAGGTGGTATTGAGGAAGACAGGTGGGCTCGACTTACCCGTCAGACATTCGCCTCACAGGCGAATCCGCTATGAAGAGCATTCTAACTGCCGGAGTCGGAAGTATTAGGGGTAGCATTGGGGGTAGCATTCGGGCCACCCCAGCAGTGACCGCGGCCCCTCTCCATCATGCCTCCGAAGCCGGGCCCGAGGCCACCGGGCAGCTGCGTGTCGGGCTTGGCCTGCCACCACTTCAAGTACGCATCGGCTTGGTCCTGGGTTATCTTGCCCTCCTTGACCAAGTTCTGAAGCTGGCTCTGCAAAGCTTCATCCCGCATCTCAGTCTGGGCCTGAGCAAAGGCGTCTTTTAATTGCTGCGTGTCGAGGGTGACGCCTGTGTTCTTCTGGTAGATTTGGGAAACTTTGTCCAGCAGAGTATCATCTTGAGTCTTAGCCTGGCTCCCGTTGCTATTTCCAGTCTGGGCAAAAGCTATCACCCCTGCGATGCTCCCGGCCAAGAGGACGCCCACTAGCAGCGCCAAGAGAAGAATGCCCCTCTTAGTTTTCCACACTCTTAAATCACCTCCTTTCTAATCTTTAATCCTGACAGTCTGTGAAACCGCGGCTTCTGTTTTTAATGGTAATGGCTGAATATTAAGAAGCTGTTAAGATTTAAGGGAAATGCCATGGTCTTGCTTGTAGAGGGGGCACATTTCAGATTCATAAGACTGAGCTTATTGGGACAGCTCAGTTTAGGATGAATAGCGAAGATGATGGCTTCTGGTCAGGCCGAAGGACATTTCTTACTTGAATTGTCCAGAGGGACCAGGCAGCGGCTTTCCGCTGTTGGGCTTGCGCTCCATCCGTTGCTTGATCTTACTCAGAGACTGTAGCTCTTTTTCGTAGAGCAGGCGTGACCTTTCTAAAGCTTGTTCCAAAGCCGGTTTTGCTTGAATAGGTGCCTTTCCCAGCGTTTCCCTGAGCATCTTGGAGTTTCGTATGGCAGCCTGCTCCAGCAAGGCTCTGATCTCTTCGACGTCGCTCTCTTTGGCTCCCTGGGACATCAAACTCTCGGCCAGCGGCTCCAGGTTTCCCAGATGCTGTTCCACACTCTGCGTAAGCTCCTCCACTTCCTGCGGCTTATCGCTCTTGCCTATTTCTGCCATCTCTTGAACGCGTCGCCCGGCGAATTCAATGCGGAGCCTGGCTTGTGCCAGATCAGAGGTAGTCAGCTTCAGAAGCGTCTCCTCCACAGCTATCTTCACTGGATAAAGAGGCTGTTCTGGCAGGCTGTCGCTGGAGGCCAGCACGCTTGACTGTTCCAGCCTTGTTCTGAGCTTTTCGACGTCCCTTCCCCCATTTTTCCGTGTCTTCAGCCTTTCGGCCAGAATCGCCATGTGGTTTAGTTCCTGCTTCGCACGCTGGGCTAGCTTCTCCACCTGCTGATCCTTCTTGCTCTTCTCCATTGCCACCATCTCTTCAACACGCCGCTCAGCGAATTTGGCGTGGAGCTTAGCTTTATCCAGGTCAGAGGGGGTCAGCTTCAGTTGTACCTTCTCCATTGTTGTCTTCACAGGATAGAAGGGCTGCCCTGGCAAGCTGTTGTTGGAGGCAAGCACCGTACCGCTGCCCGCCAGAAGAAGTATCAGCAGAATGGCCGCCAGTGCCCAGCGGCGTTTCCAGGTGAAGCCTCTGACCACTTTGACCTGCTCCTGCTGGCGACGCTGGAGCTCCATGAGCATCTGATTCTTTGCTTTCAGCTTCAGTTCAGGATGTGCCTTAATATGGTGGGTACGACGATAGGTTGAGGCTGCCGTCTGCAGGAGCGGCTCCAGTCGGGTGGCATGCTCAGGATAGTCGTTCAGACATACCTCGATACTCTCACCCCTCAAGGTGATGCGTTCAAGGCATTTATCCAGTATATTCTCAAATTTATCGGTCATTGTCTTTATCGGCTAAGTGTTTCCGTAACGCCACTAAAGCGCTATACTGCAAAGCTTTGACGGCACCTTCGCTCTTACCCATTATCTTAGCAGTCTCGGCAATAGACAATTCGGCGGCAAAGCGGAGTTCAATCACCTCCCGCTGTGCCTCGGTCAGTAACGCCAGCGCTTGCACCACCTCATCTACAGCCATATTTAGCTCGACCAGCTTGGTAGGATCCTCCTGACTGGTGGCTGCTGGCGCAATGCAGGCAGTTTCGCTCTTGACGCTATGCTTGCGTATATGGTCAATAACTTGATTGCGGGCGATGCGAAATAGCCAGGCCGAGAAAGGAGCCCCCCGCAATTTGTAGGACGGCAGCGACTGGACGACCTTGATAAACACCTGGCTGGTGATGTCCTCAGCATCAAGCCGGCTCCTGACCCTGACAGCCACATATCGGTAAACCCGCTCGAAATATTCTTCATACAGCCTGGATAGAGCCTGCTGGTCATTCTGTTGAGCCCGGCGCACCAGGCTTTCTTCGTCTTGCACCTGACAACCCCTGCTGGCTGACACTTGTTAAGCCATCAGCCGACGACTGGCGTTATCCTGTGCATACAGTATAACGAAAAAGGAGGCCAGGAGATAGTAACCCCGATGTGAATTTGATAGAATATCAATCAGCCTAAAGGCATGGCTTTATATGGTTGCTTCACTGAACAAACACTACACAGTGCGCCTCATGAGACCTGAGGATGTGCCCCAGGTCACCGAGATAGACCGTGAGGCCTTCCCCACTCAGTGGCCACCGCCCTCCTTTAGCAAGGAGTTGAATAATAAGCTAGCGCATTATCTTGTGATCTATGAGGAGGGAGATGGGAGAAAGACCCAGGTCCAACCTCCAAGTGTGCTGTCTGCCAAGAACCAGGGGTTGCTGAGCGGCCTGAGACGACTTTTAGGCTGGGGGGAACCCAGCCCCAGATCAGGCACTGGTCAGGCAGATTATATAGTGGGCATGGTGGGGTTCTGGCTCATGTTTGATGAGGTCCATATCATCACTATCGCTGTAAGGCAAAGTTATCGCTGCCGGGGAATCGGTGAGCAATTGCTGATATCAGCCATAGACCTGGCCACGGAACTCAAAGCTCAAGTGGTTACGCTGGAAGTTCGCCCCTCCAACACCAGTGCACAAGCCCTTTATGAGAAGTATGGCTTCCGGGAAGAGGGGCTACGCCGCCGCTATTATTCGGATAACAACGAGGATGCTCTCATTATGACCACGAGTCAGCTCCACAGCCCCTCATTCCAGGAGCAATTTCAGCGGCTTAGGACAGAGCACGACAGGCGCTGGGCAAAAAGTTGCCCCGAGACAGCTTAGCACCTGGTTATGTGTCTGTGTAACAGAAGGCGTCCTTTCTCTAGAGTTCTTTGCCTTCCGTGCGGTGCCCAAATTTTGCACCTAGGCTTGGGCATCTCTTGGGTTGCATGATATTATATTTATATGCTCAAGTGAGAGGGATATTTTGAGTCTTGCTGAGTTCATAGGCATCCTGGCTGGCGTATGCACGACATTTGGATTTGTTCCTCAGATCATCCGCGTCTTTTTGCTCAAGAGCGCACGGGAGATAAGTCTGCCCTTCACGCTCATGTTTTTAGGAGGGGTTATCCTTTGGCTATTTTACGGGATCTTGCTTGATCTGCTGCCGGTAATCTTGTGGAATGCTGCAAGTGTTCTCCTGGGGACAATATTACTGTACGCTAAGTTAAGATACGGCTGATAAGCTCTTGAGTTGACTGACCCCGTGGTTGACCTCTTTTGGGCGGGTAGTTCTACGTTTTTTCAAACTCCCCTTTGCCTGCTCCGCAGACGGGGCATATCCAGGTGTCGGGCAGTTTTTCAAAGGGTGTTCCCGGTTTGATTCCACCGTCAGGATCACCTTTGTCAGGGTCATAAATATAGCCGCAGACCAGGCATTTGTATTTTGCCATCTCAACGGCTACCTTTTTCTCTTCAACATAACTGGGAGCTGTTTTGGGCGTGGTGCCCCGCTTAACCTGGTGATAATACTCATACGTCATGCATGTCTTTTCGCTGATAACGTCACCAGCCATGACTTCACCGATGAAGATGGTGTGGGTGCCCACATCCATATCCTTAACCACTTTGGCCTCCAGATATGAGACGGCATTCTCGATAATCACCGGTGCCCCTGTCTCACCTATCCTGTAGTTTATCCCCTCCAGTTTGTTGATGTCTCTGCCGGACTTGAACCCGAAACGACCAATGAAAGACAATGGCGTATCTTGACAGAGAACTGAAACAGTAAAAACTTTACTCTTGGTAATAAATTCATGGGTCAGATTATTCTTGTTGATGCTTACCGCAACGGTTATCGGTTCAGAGGTCACTTGGAATACGGTATTGGCAATCTGCCCGTTGAGCTTGTTTCCATCTTTTGAGCCTATGATGTATACTCCGTACCCCAGTTTGTATAGAGCGTTCGGATTCACTATCACCTCACAAGTTTCATTTTTGGTGCTCCGTTTTGCCCCGGGAGCAACCTCTAAAGTTCCCTTTATATGAAGCCCTGTCTTTTGGGTTAGTCCATCTTCCTAGGCATCCAGCCCTGCTTCCGCACCCACCAGTAGACCAGACCAGTAGCCACAATAGTAGAACCGAACATCAAAATTAAATACCACCATAGGTCTTTGGTCCCAATATCAAAGACTGAATTGCCCAGCATTGTAGCCAGAGTATTGGGGACAAGGACAGCCGTACCTATGATAGTTAAATAGGTCATGAGCAAAGCCAACCTGTTATTAAGGTTTTGAAGCTGATTATTGTAGATTGACTGCAATACTTCCAGCCCTGAAGCCAAAACTTCTGACATATGCTCTGCCAGCCCAATCTGCCTGTTGACATCCTCAGCCAGGATGCCCAGCTTATCCTGGAGCTTTGGGTCATCGGTGATAAGCTCGGCATCTCCGTAGCGCAGGGTATGCAGAACATGTACTGTATCCCAGAGAGCATTCAGGTAGATAATAAGGGCATGCTTCATGTGGTAAATATCTGGCCCCAGTTGGGTTCGGGGGGTATAAGGATCAATCATGCTTTCATTGAGCTTATCGCCCAGTTCTTCGATCTCTCTCAAATGCTCGAAGTTACGGTCGTTATTCTCGTCAATGATGCGCATGAGAAGCATAGTCAGCTTGTCCGGATTATCGGCGTCAACAGGTATTTTCTTCAGAACGGTTTCGGAGTATCTGCGCAAACGGTTGAATCTCCGGTCCACGTTGAGCGGGTGTATGGTAAGGATAAAGTTCTTCCTCAGAAGTAGTAACAGTGGATATGGCTGTATCTCAAGTTGTCTAACCTGGACACTAGGGATCTTCATCCCCATCTCAGTATCAAAATCCTGGTAGGTGGAGTGTGCTTCGCCGGTCAAGTAGGAGAGGAGTTCTTGGCTGAAGCCGAGCTGTTTGGCCGCACCAACGGCCTCGTTATCAAAGTCCTGCGTCACATAGTCAATCCAGGCGATTGTGGCGTTGTCAAGTGTCTCCAGAAGGCTCGCCGCTGACTCAGCGCCTCCTTTGAAGATTGTGCCGGAAGGCGACAGGGCGACGCAGAACCAGCGCTTTTGTGTAATCTCCGGTTCGCTAACGACTTTCTCTATTCTGCCAACTGCCACTTTGGTTTCAGCTTCCTTTGCGGGCAGGGGCACTCTTGCTCGTTTTAGCGAAAATCTATTTCTCATGTAAATGCCACCTTGTCACAATGTTAGACCCTGACCATGGCCTCTGTCAAGCGCAATACTTGCCACTTTATCAATCTCCCCCACAGCCAGCGATGCCCCTCCGTAGATTACCGCAGTCAACTGGTTGCCTGTCAACGAGCAGTTCTGCTTGTAAAAATAGTATGGTTCTTGAAACCAGCCACTCGGTGCACTATTCTATATATCGCGATGAACGAGCAGGGTTTGGGCCTCAAGTTTATTGTTGACCTGAATGTGGGCAAGCTGGCCCGCTGGCTGAGGCTGATGGGCTACGATACATTGTTCTTACCTGGCCTGGATGACGGTGAGATGGTCAAACTGGCCTTATCTCAGCAAAGGGTGTTGCTGACCAGAGACACTCAGATTATGAGGTGGCACGTAGTCAGCAGCGGCCGGCTCAAAGCCATCTTGATAGAGACAGACGACCCTCGGAAACAATTACTGCAGGTGGTGGAGAGACTGCATCTGAACTATCAGTTCAATCCCTTTTCTCGCTGCCTGGAGTGCAATGCTTTGCTGAAGCCCAGGAGCCCTCAGGAAGTAGAAGGGCAGGTGCCACCTTATGTCTTCAAGACCCAGAGCAACTATATGCAGTGTCCGGACTGCCACCGCATCTACTGGCGGGGCACTCATTGGCAGGCTATGAGCAGTGTGCTACAAGGATGGCAGAAAGAGGCTCAGGGGTGAGCTTGGCCGCATTTGTCTATGAGCCAGTGCTCTACTAGAAGCGCCCTCAGTGCAAGTCTCGGTAGGCCTGTTGCAATAACAGGGCGTCGTCTTCCAGGTTGGGGCTTTCGCAGATAACCAACCCCCCGGCACCGCTGTCCTTCAGCGCCCGCAGCAACTCCTTATACTTCAGGTCGGACTCCTTGAGCAACAGGTGTTTGCTTTCGCCCTTCTTAGTGTAGGCGATGCCTGAGACGTGGATATGCATGTCCTCCAGGCCTGCTCGGCCCAGCCGGGACTCGATCATCTTAAGAATACTTTGAAACTCGTTGTATGAGTTATTGGCTCCGGTGCGGGCGTGCCAGTGTGAGAAGTCAATACACGGGGCTACCCCTTCCAGTTCCTGGCTCAGAGCCAACATCTCATCCAGAGTGCCGAACTGGCTCCCTTTGCCGGTAACCTCTGGTCTGAGCAAGACTTTGATGTTATTTTCCCTGAGCCGGACCAGCACCTCCGCCAGGTTCCTCTTCACCACCTGGTACACTTGCTGAGGTGGGTCACCCAGGTAAAAGGCGGCGTGAAACACTACATTGCTGGCCCCAAGCTGTCCAGCTATGAGGGATGCTTGGAATATCCGCTGCTGGCTGGCGGCTATCTTCTCTGTCTCGCGAGCGTTCAAGTTGATGAAGTAGGGGGCATGGACGCTTAGCTTGATCCCACTTTGGGTGGCCAACTGGCCCACCCGCATTGCCTCCGGTGACTTCATCCTGACGCCTTGGACAAACTCCACCTCCATGCAACCCAGCCCCAGCTCTGCCACTCTGGCCACACCCTGGTAAGTGGTGAGAGGCCTGGTGCTCAGAGGCACACCAGCCGGTCCGAAGAGAAGCTCAGACATTTCTAGTCAATCACCCATGATGGGTGACCACTCTGGTATGATGGAGGGGAAGGCATCGGTTTCAAGTAACAAGGGGAAGTCACCCACATGGATAAGTATATCATAATCATGACCATTGGAGGCCCCGATCAGGAAAACCTCGCAAGCTCTGAGGCAGGCTGGAGAAACTGTGGTCTTTCCCTGAATATCAGGGGATTACTCATGTCTGAAAGCATTACAGAGAGGCAGCCTTGTGATGATGCTTATGAAAAAGTTCCGTCTTCTTATCCTATCTGGCGGAGCACGGCTATCACTCTGCCCTGAATCTCAATGTTATCAGGGTGAACACAGAGGGGTGACATCTGGGCGTTGCAAGGCTGGAGACGAATGTGGTCGGCCTCCCGATAGAACCTCTTCAGGGTGGTCTCCTCTTTTTCCTTGAGCCAGGCTGCTACCATCTGGCCATCCTGGACAGTGTTAGTTGGCTCCAGCAACACGATATCACCGTCGTCCACCAGGGCGTCCACCATGGAGTTGCCCTTCACCCTTAGAGCGAAGACCCGGCTTCTACCCTTGATGATATCCTCGGTTAGCTCCAGGGTCTCAGCGCCAGCGACGTTATCCCAGGCACTTGGAGTGGGCACGGGGATTGGTTCTCCGGCGGCAATGCAGCCTACCAGAGGCACTGTGACCAAACGCTTTTGCCTTGCCTCATTAAGCCCGATGCCGCGTGATACCTCTGCATCGCGGCGGAGATGTCCCTGCTGCACCAGGATATTGAGATTATAGTCTACCACTGAGGTCGAGCTAATGTTGCAGCCGGACTGGATATCTCTCACTGTGGGGGGATAACCCCTCTCAGCGATAAACTCACTCACGAAGGTGAGAATACGCTGTTGTTTGGCAGAAAGCGGTTTCATAATTTTTGTGTGTTAAGAACCTTTGTTCTACCAAAGATTAGCACGTCCAAGCTCTCTTGTCAATAGCTAGCCCCATACCGTAATCCGTGGCTATAGATTAAAAGGCTCACCTGCCAGGCGGATTCACGCATTTAGAGATGTCATTGCGAGAAGTCCGCCTGTGGCGGACGACGAAGCAATCTCTTCTAGCTTCCCTTCAGATTGCTTCGTTCGCCTAGGGCGAACTCGCAATGACAAGTTAGCATTTTTGATGCGATTAAAATCCACGGATTACGGCCATAAAAGCTCAGTCCCAGCTCACTTATTTGCTAGCCGGAGTGGTTTTGGTGCTGTGGAGCTTGGCCATAAGCCTTGATTTTTGACGTCCTGCGCTGTTGCGGTGGATAACTTTTTTCTGTGCTGCCCTATCCAGCGCTGAGACCGCCTTACTAACAGCCTGTTCTGCCTGCTCCAGTTCCTTCGAGGCGATAAGCTTTTCGGCAGTCTTAACTTGGCTCTTTGCCGAGCTACGAACAGGCTTGTTGTAGACGCGTTTTCGCTCCGCTACACGGGCTGTCTTTTGAGACGATGTGCTGACAGTCAAGTTTGCCTCCTTAGAAGTTAAAACATTGCATGCTAGCTGGGCTGCACTCCGTTGCTGCTACGGGTCACGCTGATTACACCTCGGATACCCTCTATTCTATCCAGCAGCAGGCTGAGTTGTGATATGCCTTTAGTCTGCAGAGTTAGTAGTATTGAGGCGGTATGGTCGTCGTGCTCCTCAGTGCCGACCGTAGCTATATTTACCTTCTCCCCAGCTACAACAGTACTTATATCCCGCAGCAGCCCCACTCTGTCCAAGGCCTCAACCCGAACTGATACGGGATAAAGCCTTTCGGTGCGACCCCACTCGACCTCTACCAGTCGCTCTCCCTCCCTAATGTTTTTGATGTTGGAGCACCCCTTGCGGTGCACTGAAATTCCCCGGCTGCGGGTTATATAGCCGATGATATCATCGCCTGGCACAGGATGGCAACACTGAGCGATCTGGGTGAGCAGGTCACCCACCCCCATGACTTGAATTTCAGAGGTGGTTGGCTGAGCAGGCTTGGCTCCGGTGACTACCCTGGGCTGCTCCTGCTGGACAGCCAGCCTGAGGGAAATTTGGTGAGGACTGATCCCGCCATAGCCGACAGCAGCCAGGAAATCATCTACGTTATCATGTTGAAAAAGGCGAGCCGTCTGCTCCAGGTCGCCCATAGGCAAGCCCAGTCGCTTAAGTTCCTTCTCCAGGAGTTGCCGACCCCGCTCTATATTCTCGCCTCGCTCCTGCTTCTTAAACCACTGCCTGATTTTCTCCCGGGCGTGGGAGGTCTTGACATAGCCCAGATTGGTGTTGAGCCAATCCAGACTGGGGCCCCTCTCCGCCTTGGTTGCCATGATCTCCACAGTATCACCGTTGTGCAGTTGATAGCTAAGAGATACTAGCTTGCCATTAACCTTGGCTCCGACACAACGATGTCCCAGATTAGTATGTATCCGATAGGCAAAGTCAAGCGGTGTGGAACCGTTTGGCAACTCCTTAATCTCCCCTTTAGGGGTATAGACAAAAACCTGGTCTATGAAGATGTCTGTCTTGACCGATTCCACAAATTCCTCGGCGCCGCTGAGTTCCCGGTGCCACTCCACAAGCTGACGCAGCCAGTCCATCTTCTCCTCAAAGTGTGAATCATCTGGAGCGCCCTCTTTGTAGCGCCAGTGGGCGGCCACCCCATATTCAACTCCCTGGTGCATCTCGTAGGTTCTGATCTGTATTTCCAGAGGCCTGGTGCCTTGATACATTACTGTGGTATGCAGCGACTGATAGCCGTTCTCTTTGGGGCTGGCTATGTAGTCGTCAAACTCACCGATGATGGGGTGCCACAAGTTGTGGATCGCACCCAGGGCAGCATAACAGTCATTAACATTGTCCACCAGCACTCGCACCGCATGAAGGTCATGGATGTCATCGAACTCCTTGCCCTGGTCGGCATATTTCTTCATCTTCTGATATACGCTATATATGTGTTTGGGCCGGCCGGCCACTTCTGCATTAATACCAGCTTTGTGTAATTCTTCTCTTAGCGCCTGGGTGACTTCATTTACGAATTGCTCCCGTTTTTCCAGGCGTGATGCCAGCAGCCCAGCCACCTGGCGATAGTGGCGTTGCTCCAAGTGCTTGAAGGCCAGGTCTTCCAGTTGCCACTTGAGTTCCCAGATGCCCAGGCGGTGGGCCAGGGGGGCATAAATATCCATTGTTTCCTGGGCTATAGCCTGCTGCTTCTTGTGCGGCAGGGCATCCAGAGTGCGCATATTATGCAATCGGTCGGCCAGCTTGATAAACACCACCCGCAGGTCTTCAGCCATAGCCACCAGCATTTTCCTCAGGTTCTGCGCTTGGGCTTCTCTGACTGCGGAGCGACTAGCGGTCCCTTCAGTTTCGGGGGAGGCAGGCCAGGAGACCTTACTCAGTTTAGTGACGCCATCTACCAGTTTGCTGATCTCAGGTCCGAACTTGGCTGTTATCTCCGTGAGCGGCACACCGCAATCCTCGGGCACATCGTGAAGTAGAGCTGCGGCCAGAGTGCTGGCATCAAGTTGCAGCTCAGCCAGTATCATAGCTGTGGCCAGAGGGTGTTCCAGGTAAGGACCGCCGGTAAGGCGTGTCTGTCCCTGGTGGCACTGCAAAGCAAACTGATAGGCCTGCTCCACTACCTCTAACTTAGCTGGAGACAGATAAGCCCTGGCCTTTTCCCGAAGAGCATCCATTCCACTCACTTCAGCCTGAATCCCCTGCATAAGCAAAGTATAGCCCAATCACATCCGCCGTGCAATTGTGGACTATCTTTACAAGGTCGCTTCTATAGGTTAATATCTCATGCTAGGAGGACTACTATGTACAAAGCGCCGCGGGGTACTGCTGACATCTTGCCTCAGGATCAACCCTACTGGCGCCACATTGAGCGGACCGCCGGGGTACTCTGCCAGCTATATGGCTATGAACGCATTGACACCCCCGTGTTTGAGGAAACCGGACTATTTGTGCGCAGTGTGGGGCCAGGCAGCGATATAGTGGAAAAAGAGATGTATACTTTCCAGGACCTGGGAGGTGGCAGCCTGACCCTCCGGCCTGAGGGAACAGCGCCTGTGTGCCGAGCTTATCTGGAACATGGCCTGCACAACCGGCCCCAGCCAGTGCGGCTCTACTACCTGGCGGCCATTTTCCGCTACGAGCGGCCCCAGGCTGGTCGCTACCGGCAGCACCGGCAATTTGGCTTTGAGGCTATCGGCGATGGCCACCCCGCTTTGGATGCGGAGGTCATCTCCCTGGCCTGGCAGCTCTACCGCCGCCTGGGACTTAAAGGGCTGCGTCTGCATCTCAATAGCATCGGCTGTAAGCTATGCCGACCTGGCTTCCAGCAATGCCTGAGGGATCACTATGCTGGAAATGTGGAGCGCCTCTGCCCCGATTGCCGCTCCCGCCTATCAAGAAATGCGCTGCGTCTTCTTGACTGCAAGCAGCCCTCCTGCCAGGCGCTGGCTGAGGCTGCCCCCAGAAGTCTGGACCATCTCTGTCCTCAGTGTGCCCAGCACTTCGGGCAGCTTCAGAAATACCTTGCCCTGCTTGAGTTGCCTTATGAACTTGACCACCGCCTGGTACGGGGCCTTGATTATTACACGCGGACAGTCTTTGAGATACAGCCAGAGGTGGAGGGGTCTCAGAACACCCTGGGGGGTGGTGGTCGCTATGATGACCTCATAGAGGAACTGGGAGGCCGCCCCACACCCGCTGTGGGATTTGCCAGCGGGATAGAGCGCATTATACTCAATTTGAGACGTCAGCAGGTGCCTATACCTGAGTTGCCCCATCCCAGAGTCTGGCTGGCTCATCAGGGGGAGGCTGCCAGAGAGGTGGCGTTAAAGCTGGCGCAGCGGCTGCGCTTGGCTGGCATCGCAGCTATTGAAGCACCCGCCGACAAGAGCCTCAAGTCCCAGCTTCGCCAGGCTAGCGCCATGGGAGCGGAACAGGTGATTATTCTGGGTGAGGCCGAGCTGGCCAGTGGCACAGTGACACTGCGAGACATGGCCAAGGGGGAGCAAAAAAGCATAACCCAGGATGAACTGGTGGCTCTGCTATCACCATTTGCTATCGGCTGACCTTGGGGTCGAATCTGCGCTATGCTATAATCACGGTAGAAAAACAAGGGGCTATCGCAGGCAATTAGGATATGCTCAATAAACTAGATTCCATAGAAAAACGCTATGAAGAGCTCACACAGCAGATGTCGCAGCCAGAAGTGGCTGCTGATTTCGAGCATCTCCAGAAGCTGGCTAAAGAGCGGGCCAAACTGGAGGATATGGTGTCCAAATACAGGGACTACAAAGCCACAATGAAAAGCCTGGCCCAGACCGAGGCTATGCTGGGAGACGGACTGGACGAGGAGATGCTCACTCTGGTGAAGCAGGAGGTAGAAAAACTCAACTCCCACCAGCAAAGCCTCTTGGAGGAGCTAAAGCTGGCACTCGTGCCCAAAGACCCCTACGAGAGCAAAAACGTTATCATGGAGATCCGCGCGGGCACCGGCGGGGACGAGGCAGCCCTGTTTGCTTCCGATCTCTTTCGCATGTATAGCCGCTATGCTCAGAAGAAGGGCTGGCAAGTTGAGGTCATCGACCTCAACGAAACTGGCGTCGGTGGTATCAAAGAGGTTATCTTTGAGATACGGGGCAAGGGGGCTTTCAGCCGTTTCAAGCACGAGCGGGGGGTACACCGGGTGCAGCGTGTGCCTGTCACCGAGGCTTCAGGCCGCCTTCATACCTCAGCGGCCACAGTGGCAGTGTTGCCAGAAGCAGAGGAAGTAGACATATATATAAACCCCGATGACCTCAGAATAGATATTTTCCATGCCAGTGGGGCAGGTGGTCAGAATGTCAATAAGGTATCTACGGCGGTGCGTATTACCCATTTCCCTACAGGCATAGTTTCTGTCTGCCAGGATGAGCGCTCTCAACTGCGCAACCGGCAGAAGGCCATGGCAGTACTGCGGTCCCGCCTGCTTGACCAAAAGCTACGCAAGCAACAGGATGAGATGATTCAGGAGCGCCGCTCCCAGGTGGGAACGGGGGATCGGTCGGAGAAGATCAGAACCTTCAATTTCCCTCAGGACCGGGTCACTGACCACCGAATAGGTCTAACACTGCATAACCTGCCAAAGTTGCTAGAGGGAGAGCTCGACCCGCTTATAGATGCCCTGAACGCCGCAGAGCAGGCCAAACAGTTGGAGACGCAACTGGCGTGAGGCTCAAAGAGGCGCTGCGCCGCGCCCGAGAAGTCCTCTCATCTCAGAACATCAATGATGCCCATCTAGAGGCAGAATTGTTGCTCCGGCATCTCCTGGGAATAGAGCGAGCACAGCTTTACGCCGACCAAGAAAAAGAGCTGACACCACAGCAATTGCAGGCTTATGAAGCCCTTGTCCAGCGCCGTCTCAGCGGCGAGCCTAGCGCCTACATCGTGGGGCGGCGGGAGTTCTACAGTCTGGACTTCTACGTGGACCGCCGGGTGCTTATCCCCAGGCCGGAGAGTGAGCTTTCGGTGGACAAAGCTCTGGAGTTCGCCCGTGAGCACCCCGATATTTCCCATCCGGTCATAGCTGACGTGGGCACAGGCTGTGGCAACCTGGCCATCAGCCTGGCGGTGCATCTGCCCCAGGCCAAAATCTATGCCAGCGATGTATCTAAGGCGGCATTGGAGGTGGCTGCTCTCAATTGCCAGCGTCACAAGATGAGCCAGCGCATTCACTTACTGCGGGGGTATCTGCTGGAGCCACTGCCTGAGAAAGTGGACATCATTGTGGCCAATTTGCCCTATATCTCAGATGAAGAGATGGTCTGGCTTGGTCCGGAGATACGAGACTTTGAGCCACACCTGGCCTTGGCCGGGGGTATCCAGGGCTTAGACCTCATAGTTCAGCTTCTGGCCCAGGTTCCGGGCAAAATTCGCTTGGGAGGCGCTCTATTTGTAGAGCTGGGACAGGGACAGGGGATATTCGCCACGCCCCTGGCACAAAAGCACTTCCCACAGTCTGACGTGTGCCTCTGGCCTGACCTCAGCGGCATGGACCGGGTGCTAGGCATATATACCAAGTCAGCATAGCAATGAGACCACAAAAAATGTTACCCTGAATCCGCCTTGGGCGGATGAAGGGTCTCTCGCTTCAACAGGGAGAGATTCTCCGCTACGTTCAGAATGATACTCAAAGACTGCTACAATATGTTCTCCCAAGGCTCCGTTGATTCACCTTGACATGTCTTGGGAGCTTATGAGAAAATGAACAGGGTTGTTGTGTGGGAAGGAGTACTTAAGCACTTTAGGAGGAAACAGCATGAACATGATTGTCTGCGCCAAACAGGTGCTTGACCCTGAGGCGCCCCCTGCCAGCTTCAAGATCGACCCTGCTAGCAACAGCGTTGTTCCCCCTCCAGGAGTACCACCGGTAATTAGTCCCTTTGATGGCAACGCTGTCGAGGCTGCACTGAAGATCAAGGACGCCAAGGGCGGCAAGATCACCGTGATCACTCTGGGCAGCAATCTGCTCCGCGATGTGGTCAAGAAGCCCCTGTCCATGGGTTGCGACGAACTAATCCTTCTGGAAGACCCGGCTTTCCAGAACGGCGATAGCTGGTCTATTGCCTATGCTCTGGCCATGGCCATCAAGAAGGTGGGTCAGTTTGACCTGGTCTTTTGCGGCCGACAGTCCGCTGACTGGGATACCGGTCAGGTAGGTGCTGGAATCGCCGAGCTTCTAAATCTGCCTATAGTCAGCCTGGCCAAAAAGGTAGAGGCTGTTGATGGCAAGGCCAAAGTGGAGCGCGTAGTGGCTGATGGCTATGAAGTTATCGAGACGCCATTACCCGCTGTGATCACAGTAAGCAACGAGCTGGGCGAGCCCCGCTATGCCACACTTAAAGGAATTATGGGTGCTGCCAAGAAACAACCGATTATTTGGAAACCGGCCGATATAGGCGCAGACGCCTCGAAGATCGGCGTCGCTGGCCGCCGCACCAAACTGGTTAAGCTCTTCCAGCCGGTCAAGGAGGCCAAGTGCGAGGTCATCAAAGGTGAGACTCCCCAGGAGGCAGCGGTCAACCTGGCTGCGAGACTGCGCCAGGCCAAAATCATATAGAATTCGCTAGGAGGGTAGCTCTTAATGGCTGATTATAAGGGTGTGCTCATATTTGGCGAGGTTGCTGAGGGCAAGCTGACCGGTCAGGCCCAGGAACTGCTGGGTATTGGCCGCAAGCTGGCGGATGCCCTGGGTGAAGGACTGTCAGCGGTGGTGGCTGGCAGCGGAGTAGCCGGAGTGGCTCAGCAAGCCATCGCCTTCGGAGCTGACAAGGTATATGTAGTAGACGACCCCCTGCTCAAGGATTATCTCAATGACCCCTATGTGGCAGCCATGCAGAAGGTCGTAGAGCAGGCCAAGCCACAGATATTTCTCATGGGTCAGACCAACGTGGGGCGTGACCTGGCTCCCAAGCTGGCCTTTAAGCTAGGCACTGGTCTGTCCACTGACTGCGTGGACCTAGCCATTGACCCCGGCACCAAGAAACTGCTCCAGACTCGTCCTGTTTACGGGGGCAATGCCCGGGCCACTTTCACTACGGAAGGCTTTCCTCAGATAGCCACTGCCAGGGCGAAGGCGTTCTCTGCTCTGGAGAAGAATGACTCCCGGAAGGGAGAGGTTATCACTGTAGCGGCTGGCCTAGCTCCTTCGGTTGTCAGAACAAAGTTAGTAAATAGGGTAAAGGAAGAGGCAGCCGGGATCAAGCTGGAGGATGCCCGCATAATTGTCTGTGGTGGCCGAGGTCTGGGTGGGCCAGACAATTTCAAACTGCTTGAGGCATTAGCCAAGCTACTAGGCGGCGCAGTCGGGGCCAGCCGGCCTCCTTGCGACAATAACTGGGTACCCGCTACCTTGCAGATCGGCCTCACTGGCAAGATAGTAACACCTGAAGTGTACTTTGCGGTGGGCATCTCCGGGGCCAGCCAGCACATGGCTGGTTGCAGCGGTGCCAAGCATATCATCGCTATAAACAAGGACCCGGAGGCCAATATCTTCCGCGAGGCTGAGTTTGGCGTAGTGGGCGATCTCAAAGCGGTGTTGCCTGCCTTGACCGATAAGGTTAAGGAACTGCTAAAAGGCTAATTAGCCCAAACTCTGTTCTCGTCCTGAACAGTACATTTTGCCTGGGAGCCAGCCCGATATAAGTTGGCTTCCCAGGCAACTTTGTTTCGCTTAGGAGATAATTGTAGGGGCTACTGGCCAGTCGCCCCTACATTGATATAACAATCCACCGCCAATCCGCTACAGGCAAACGCCCACTACGAAATCAGAGAGATCTGAAAAGTCTTATTCAACCCCCTATATCCCCCACTCTTGGGGGATTTGTGAAGCTGGGGGGTACCCCCAGACCCCCAGCAAGATGTGTCCTGCACCTCTTTTTCAGAGACCTCAAATCACATTGATAATAACAGAAAGGCCAGAGAGGCTTGGCCTCTCTGGCCTGTGTCTGAAGAAATTCAGAGGTTAGTCTTTAGCTTTTTCCCGCAACTTTTCCCGTTCGGCGATGATCTTCTGGGTGACGTGTGTCGGCACCTCTTCATAGCGGACGAATTGCAGAGTGTAGGTGCCCTGCCCCTGAGTCAGCGATTTCAGCACAGTGGCATAGTGCTGCGCCTCAGCCAGAGGTATCTCCGCCTCAATGACATTAATCCCGTCCTCGGGTATCATGCCCTGCACTCTGGCCCGCCTGGTATTAAGGTCGCTGATAATGTCCCCGGTGAGGGAGTCAGGGACAGTGACTTGCAGGTTCATTATCGGTTCCAGCAACACGGGATTTGCCTGGGTCATACCTTTGCGCACGGCATGGGAGGCAGCGATCTTGAATGCTATATCGGAGGAATCCACCGCATGAAAGCTGCCATCAACAAGTGTTATCTTCACGTCAACCACAGGGAAGCCAGCCAGTCCACCCTGATGTACCGCCTCGTTGACCCCTTTCTCTACAGAAGGTATGTAGTTCTTGGGCACCGATCCACCCACTACCCGCTCCGTGAATTCGCAGCCACTGCCCTTGGGTAATGGTTCAAGCTCCAGAACCACATGCCCGTATTGACCGTGGCCTCCGGTCTGCTTTTTGTGCTTGTACTCGGACTGCGCCGTGGTGGTGATGGTCTCTTTATAGGGCACTTGAGGTGTCTCCAGCTTGACCTCTGCCCCGAACTTGCGCTGCATCTTCTCCACAGCCACCTCCACATGCGTCTCGCCCACACCGGATAGAAGAGTCTCGCCGGTATCAGGCTCTTTGCGCACTGATAGTGTGCGGTCTTCCTCGATCAACCGGGGCAGGGCGCTGCCCATCTTGTCCAGGTCATTCTTGGTTTTAGGCTGCACCGCCATGCTGAATATAGGCGAAGGGAACTGGATGGCGGGTAAAATCAGAGGTTTTTCTTTGCTGCAAAGAGTGTCGCCAGTAACGGTTACCGCCAGCTTAGCTACAGCGCCGATGTCTCCTGCTACCAGGCGTGGCTGCGGCTCTTGAGTTTTACCGCGCAGCATAAAGAGCTGGCCGATACGCTCCACGCCATTCTTGTTGGCGTTCCATATCTGTGAGTTGCTCTCCATAGTCCCTGAGTAAACGCGGAAATAGGTAAGCCGACCCACATACGGGTCTGCGTTGGTCTTGAACACCAGTGCTGCCAGCGGGCCTTTGTCCTGAGGCTCGAGTGGAGTCTCAGCACCAGCGGGTGTTTTGGCTGTTAAAGTCCCTACTTCCTTAGGTGAGGGCAATAACTTGCAGATGACATTGAGCAAGGCCGCTGTTCCAGCATTTTGCAGGGCAGAGCCAGCAAGCACAGGCACCAGCTTGCCGGTGAGCACTGACTGACGCAAAACCTTGCGAATCTCTTCGTCGCTAATCTCACCACCCTCCAGGTATTTGGTGGTAAGTGCATCGTCCTGCTCAACCACAGCCTCTATCAGCTTCTCTCGCATAGAGGCTGCCTCAGCCTTAAACTCTTCGGGAATATCTGATTCCTTGGCATCTGTACCCATGTAGGCCTTTTGGCTGAGGAGGTCTATCACCCCTTTGAACTGGCTTTGTGCTCCCATCGGGAACTGTAAAGCGACACACCTGTTGCCGAATCTGGCCCGGATTTCCTTCAGCACACGCTGAAAGTCAGCGTTTTCCCGGTCCATCTTGTTAACGAATATCAAACGGGGCAGCTTGGCCTGCTCGATGAAGTTCCATACCTGTCTGGTGCCTATTTCAACGCCAGAAGCGGCGCAAATGACCACAATGGCTGCCTCGGCGATGCGCAATCCGGCTTTAACCTCGCCTACAAAATCAGCATAGCCCGGTGTGTCCACCAAATTGAGCTTGGTCTCCTGCCAGAAACAGGGCAGCAGGGATAGACTGATGCTTATCTTGCGCTTGGTCTCCTCCGGCTCATAGTCCGAGGTGGTACTGCCCTCAGTCACCTTGCCCAGGCGGTTGATGGTTCCAGTAGTAAACAGTATCGCTTCCGACAGGGAAGTCTTACCGGCGCCTGAGTGGGACAGCAGCACCACATTGCGTATTTGCTCTGTAGTATAGGTGGGCATGGTCTATCCCCTTTTCGCAGTTAATCACCAAATTCTACTTTATTCCAGGGGTGAACGCAACCCCAGATTAGCGATTGAACGTTTTACTGTCACCCTGAGCGTAGCGAAGGGTCTCTTGCTCCCGCAGGGAGAGATTCTTTGTCCGCCAAAGGCGGCCTCAGAATGACATCCAAAGGCCAATCGCTATTTCTGGGCCATTATCCAGATCAGCGATTCCGCTTTAGCTAGCTTCATCCATCAGACATCAGCCATGCCTGGATGCTTGGGCGGATACCTCATCCCCCTGCCCCCTTCTCCTGCAAGGAGAAGGGGGATAAATAAAGCGGGGGATACCCCCGAACCCCCAGAATCCGCCTGCGGCGGACTTGGTTCCCTTCACCTTCCTGTAAAGAGGTGCAGTCCGCCTGAGGCGGATCAGATTGCCGTTTTGCGCCAGTATGAGAGTGAATGTCATTCCGAACTAGTTTCGGAATCTCAGGTTAAGGCAGAGATGCTGAAACAAGTTCAGCATGACAATAAGTGATGTCGTTCCGAGTCAGCCTAGGCGGATGTCTAAGGCAGACGACGAGGAGTCCATTACCCCTGGGTGGTGCGGGAAACCTTGTCCAGCCTGGCCTCAAGCTCTCTCTGCCGGAAGATAATAGTAAGGTCACCCCTGGTCTTCTCCAGGACACCGCGCACCATGTCCGTAGTACGCCTCAGCCCGCCAGTCATGGCGTCAGGGAAATCCATGGTCACCAACACACCGTAGATGTCATCCATGGCTGCTAGAAGCTCCTCGCAGGGCGACAGGTCGTTTCTCCTCAGGCTGTCAAGCAGATAGCGCCGTGCCTCACCCACCGCCTCACCCATACCATTAAGATAAGCGGCCGGGCTGACCCCCAGCGCCTCCGGCTCAGGCAGCGGCTGCCGCGTGATAAGAGATAGTGTGATATTGGCCTCGGCGAACTCTTTCTGAGCGTCGTGGTGGAAGCCGCTGCGCAGCAGCTCGCCGTACTGGGCCACAGCCTGGTCAAGCTCAGACAAGGCTACCCGCCCCTGCTCCATAATTGAGCGAGCCTTGTCTATTTCCTGACGGTGAAGGGCACGGATGGTCTCGCTGCTATGACGGATGACCTCGCGGCTGAGCCGCAGCGCCTTCTCACGGGCAGCGTCTTTCTCGCTGAACTCCTGCCGCAGCCGCTGAGCGATTTCTTCTAAGTTGGCTGTTGACCTGGCCATTGGTGGTCCTCCTTTATGAGTCATAACACAAACATAGTGCAGATGATATTACAGTCATGACATAGGATTCCACATAATAAACTCACCGTGCCTCACTCAACTCAACTGACCTCCAATTTGCACAAATCATCACGAACTCTGTCAGCTAGTGCCTTTGCTTTACTTAAGAGGTCACGAACATGTTCAACTTCCGCAGCAAATTTTCTGCGGTAGTCAGTTTGCATAATCTCCCTATGAGTAGACTTTATGCGTTGCAACACTGCTTCATCATCAGCCTGAGCTAAGCCTAGTCCAGAGTAGTTGCCGTAAGTGACAATAAGCTCCCAACCTTTCCTTGCGAAACCCTCTCCTGAGTGACTGAATCGCCTGACATCATATGAAATATCTTCCAATCGAAAAGTGCCTTGCATAGTACCAAACACCTGTTCGTAGATAGGTAGAATAAACTCAGTAAGCAGGACTCTCGCTGGCCAATTCTTAGTATCACGCCGTTGGCCAATAGGTAATCCCGTTCTTTCCACACATTCTTGACCAATCTGTTTATACAACCTATGACAGGCCCTGATATAAGTTGATCTCGCTTCAATAAACTCTCCCCATTGGCGTCGAACTTTTTTCGGAGAAAGTTTGAAAGCCGAGATGAAGTGTGCTTCCTTTTCAATCGGTAAGCGCAAGTCGTGCTCGTCATATTGGATTGCGGAGACTTCATTAGGGACATTCACTTGTGAAGCCCATTTGCTGATTAACTCTCTTAGCAAATCCGTCTGACGCCATTTAGCTTGCGTTCGATGCACAAGCCAAGCTATGATGGCACCCGCTACGGTGGCGACCACTAGCCCGGTCAATAAACTCTGGTCAAGTGTCATTGTTATCCCCTACACAATCACCATACAATCCCCAAAGCTATAAAACCGGTAGCGCAGCCGTATAGCCTCCTGGTAGGCATGGTCTATAAGCTCTTTGCCGGCGAAAGCGGAGACCAGCATCAGCAGCGTGGAGCGGGGCAGATGGAAATTGGTTATCAGCGCGTCAACTGCGCGGAACTGGTGCCCTGGCAGGATGAGCAGGTCGGTCCAGCCTGTGCAGGGAGATACCACCCCATCACCTTTGTTTTGCAAAGCTGCCGCTTCTATAGCCCGCACCGCAGTGGTGCCCACACAAATAATACGTTTCCCTTCACTTCTGGCCCGGTTGATCTGCCAAGCTGCCCTAGCATCCAGCTCAAAACATTCCTTGTGCATGGGGTGTTGGGCGGGGTCATCCTCCCGCACCGGACGGAAGGAGTCCAGCCCCACATGCAGGGTGATAAAGGCCAGGTTAACCCCTCTATCCCTGACTGTCTCCAGCAACTCAGGAGTGAAGTGCAGTCCGGCGGTGGGGGCAGCCACACTGCCATTAGCACGGGCATAGACTGTTTGATAGCGCTCCGGTCGTTCCAGCGGGGCACGGATATAGGGCGGCAATGGCACCTTCCCCAGCCGCTCCAGCGCCTCATCTGCCAAACGTACTATCCTGACGCCTCCCATCCCCGTCTCCACCACCTCGGCTACGGTTGGACCATCACTGGGGCAGGATTCACCGGAAGACATCAAGGCTATCTTGACACCCGGCCTGGCCCTCTTGGCCGGACGGGCCAGCGATTCCCAGATACCAGCGTCCAGGCGGCGCAGCAACAACAGCTCTACCGCCCCGCCGGTATCCAGCCTGCGCCCGTTCAGGCGGGCGGGGAGCACACGGCTGTCATTCAGCACCAGCACATCGCCTGGGTTCAATAGAGCCGCTATCTCAAAGAAGCGCCGGTGCTCTATCGTCCCATCACTGCGATGGAGCACCATCAGCCTTGAGTGGTCCCGCGGCTCTTTAGGCGTCTGGGCTATTAGCTCCGCCGGAAGCTCATAATCGAAATCGCTGGTCTTAAGCTGGGCGTTTAACAACGCTGTTCAACCCCCTAACCCCTACTCTCGGGGAACTTTTGAAACGGTTTCTAAGGTGGACGTCTATCGCCATTTTCCTAACGATTATAGAGGGTCAAAGAGGCAACGACAAGTGGTCATTGCGAGGAGTCCGCCTGTGGCGGACGACGAAGCAATCTCACTTCACTCTATTCAGATTGCTTTGGCATTCCATGCCTCGCAATGACTAGGTGAAACAGGAAGGTGCAGGGAACCAAGGTTCCCTTCTGGGGGTCTGGGGGGTGTTCATCAGTTGGCCTTGCGCGGTTGGGTTGGGGGCAACCGCTAATTCTGGGCTGGTGATAGCGACATCTTCATTCTTTTGTGTTAAACTTGAAGGACAGCATTGCTGAACTCCGTTTAGGGTAGAATTTGAAGCAAGTTATGTCTATTGCCCTGGACACCATGATGTACCAAAACATGGCTTTCAGACCTAATCTATATGCTGATACCTCACCCCCTTCCCCTCTCCTGCAGGAGAGGGGTGCAACGGAATCTGGGGGATACCCCCAGACCCCCACCAGAGAGGCCTGGCCTCTCTGGACACTCCATTATTTTCAGGAGATATTATGATTAGACCGGATGGTCGCGCCTACAATGAGTTGCGCTCGGTGCGCATCACCCCTGGCTACCTGAGCTTTGCTGAAGGCTCGGCGCTTATCGAGCTGGGGGAGACCAGGGTGCTCTGCGCAGTCACCCTGGAGGAGAAGACACCTCTCTTCCTCAAAGAAAAGGGCACCGGCTGGATTACCGCAGAATACGCTATGCTGCCCCGCTCCACCCTGACCCGCTCTCCCCGCACCTCAGCGGCAAAAGGCCGCAGCCAGGAAATTCAGCGCCTCATCGGCCGTTCTCTGAGAGCCATTACTGACCTATCCGCGCTGGGGGAGAGAACGTTTACTGTGGACTGCGATGTGATACAGGCCGATGGAGGCACTCGCACCGCCGCCGTCACCGGGGCCTATGTGGCCCTGGTTCAGGCTCTGGAGCGCCTGGTAAGAATGGCGGTGCTGCCCCGGATGCCCCTGAAGGGGCTGGTGGCTGCCACCAGTGTGGGCATCGTGGATGGCCAGGCGATGCTTGACCTGTGCTATGAAGAGGACAGCCGTGCCGAGGTGGACTTTAACGTGGTGATGACAAACGAGGGTGAGTTCGTAGAGATTCAAGGCACTGCTGAAAGTGTGCCCTTCCCCCGGCAGACTGTTGATGTTATCCTTTCACTGGCGGAGAAAGGCATCCGCCAGCTTCACCAGGAGCAGCTCAAAGCGCTGGGCAAAGTCTGAAAGTAGCCAGTGTTTAGTGGCAGAAGTGTGCGCTTGTTTTGTGAGCAAGAGAACTGCCTGCGGCGGGTGAGAGCCGACCAGATATCATTCTCCTGAAGATAGGTCTTTCAACCCCCCTGCCCCCCAATCTTGGGGGGATATTGGAGGGAGATGGGGGATACCCCCAGTCCGCCTGAGGCGGACTTTTTCGGAAATCTCTTTCCACCCATCTTGACAGCTAAGCTGGCCTAGTGTAAAGTGTCAAAAGATATGATTGGCTTTGAGCATATCAGCAAAATCGTCCAGCGCACTGATGCCAAGATAGTCCTGTTTATAATGGATGGAGTGGGAGGCTTGCCCCATCCTGAGACGGGCTTGACCGAGCTGGAAACCGCCCGCACTCCCAACCTGGACAGGGTGGCAGCGGAGTCTATCTGCGGCCTCAGCGACCCCGTCTCACCGGGCATTACCCCAGGCAGCGGGCCGGGACACTTGGCCCTCTTTGGCTATGACCCGCTCAAGTACGAGATCGGGCGTGGAGTGCTGGAGGCGCTGGGCATAGATTTGGAGTTAAAAGAGGAGGATGTAGCCGCTCGTGGTAACTTCTGCACGGTGGATGACCAGGGGAAGATAAGCGACCGGCGGGCGGGGCGTATCTCTACTGAGAAAAATCAGGAGCTTTGCCAGTTGCTATCGAAAATCAAGCTGGCGGGCGCTGAGCTTGTGGTGGCCCCGGTGAAGGAGCACCGCTTTGTGCTGCTGCTGCGCGGGAACAAACTGTCCGGCGAACTCGGCGATTCCGACCCTCAGCATGTTGGGCTGGCCCCTTTGTCTGTCAAGAAGCTTTCGCCTGCTGCCGAGAAGACGGCCCGGCTGGCCAACGAGTTTGTGGCCCGGGCCAAAGAAGTCTTGCGCTCTTGCCACCCGGCCAACATGGTGCTGCTACGCGGCTTTTCTCAGCTTCCTCGCTGGCCTTCGATGAACGAGGTCTTCAAGCTCAGTCCGGCGGCCATCGCCAGCTATCCCATGTACCGTGGGCTGGCCCGTCTGGTGGGGATGAAGGTGCTGGCCACAGGTAGCACGCTGGCCGAGGAGCTGGCCACCTTGCGGCAGCACTACAACGATCACGATTTCTTCTTCCTCCATGTCAAGCAGACCGATTCCCGAGGGGAAGACGGTGATTTCCAGGCCAAGGTAAAAGCCATTGAAGAGGTGGATGCCCATCTGCCTGATCTGCTCAGCCTCAAGCCGGATGTTCTGGTTGTCACCGGCGACCACTCCACCCCGGCTGCCCTGGCCTCGCACTCCTGGCACCCGGTGCCTTTCATGCTGCGCTCGCGGTGGTGCCGCCCCGACCGTGTAAAAGAGTTCAGCGAGTCGGCTTGTGCCCAGGGGGCGATGGGGCGCTTCCCGGCCGTGGAGATTATGCCCCTGGCCCTGGCCAACGCCCTCAAGCTGGACAAGTTTGGCGCTTGAAGCACCTCCCCTCAGCCCCTGTAAATCCATTTACTTGTACCGTGCTCAAGTGATAAAATGGAATTGAAACGGGATGTTGACATTCCTTGAGCACTCGCCTCGGGAGGGGGTGATTGCGATGAAAAGAGTAGTGGCCCTGATCCTGGCTGGGGGTCAGGGGGGAAGGCTGAGTATCTTGTCCCAGGAGCGGGCTAAACCGGCCGTTCCTTTTGCCGGGAAATATCGTATCATAGACTTCACCATGAGCAACTGCGTCAACTCGGGTATTTTCAAGGTGGGCGTGCTCACTCAATACCGGCCCCGTTCTCTAAATGAGCACATCGGCATCGGTAAGCCCTGGGACCTGGACCGGCAGGGTGGAGGTGTCAGACTATTGCAGCCCTATCTGGGGCCTGAGGGCTCCGACTGGTATAAGGGCACAGCAGACGCCGTTTATCAGAACATCTACTATGCTGAGGATATGAAGGCTGAACTGGTGCTGGTGCTCAGCGGAGACCACATCTATAAGATGGACTATGCCAGCATGGTGAGTTTTCATGAGCGCAGCGGGGCCGATGTCACTGTGGCGGTGACTAAGGTGCCCCTTGATGAGGCTCACCAGTTTGGCATACTGACTGTGGGGGAAGGGGGGCGGGTAGTGGATTTCATTGAGAAGCCGGAACACCCTAAAAGCGGGCTGGTATCCATGGGCGTTTATGTATTTAATAGGGATGTTTTGAGGCAGCGGTTGGAGGAAGACGCCCAGGACAGTAAGTCAGGCCATGATTTTGGCCGGCATGTGGTGCCGCGCATGGTGCAGGGGGGCCGGGTCTTTGCCTATATGTTCACCGGCTACTGGCGTGATGTGGGTACTGTCCAGTCTTATTGGGAAGCAAATATGGACCTGCTGGAACAGCCGCCTGCCTTTGACCTCTACGATACCAACTGGCTGATTCATACCAAGAGCGAGGAGAGGGCACCGGCCAGCCTGGGGCCAAAGGCACAGGTGGTGCGCAGTCTGATCTCCCACGGCTGCATTATAAATGGACAGGTGGAGCATTCTGTGCTCTCCCCTGGCGTTCAGGTGGAGACAGGGGCCGTAGTTAAAGACTCGATCATCATGAACGATACAATAATTCGCAAGAACAGCACTGTTGAGTTCTCCATACTGGACAAGGAGGTAGTGGTGGGGGATGAAAGCCATATCGGGGCTGGCGATGATAATACTCCCAACCAGGAGGAGCCAGCACGGCTGAACACCGGGATCACCCTGGTGGGCAAATGGGCCAGGATACCCCCGGGGACAGTGGTGGGCCGCAATTGCAAGGTATACTCCAGGGTGACGGAGGATGATTTCCCTGATGTGGTGATACCCAGCGGTCATTCGGTAGCGCAAAGGGTGGCTTACTCCCTGCCGCGTTAAATTTTTCACAGGAGCTTATTAACTCCCCAGTATTAGCTTATGGTAAAAGACAATCTGCGCCAGTTTGTAGTCGGGGTTGACCTGGGGGGCACCAAGATAGCGGTTGGGTTGTTCACCTCTGGCAAGCTCACATTGCAGCACCTCCAACCCACCAGGGCTCAAGAAGGTACTCAAGCGGTCATTGAAGGTCTGCGCCAGGCAATATCTCAGCTTGTTTCTCAGGCAGGTATAGATTTTTCTCAGCTCAGGGGCATCGGCCTGGCTGCTGCCGGTGCTATTGACTCTCATAACGGCGTTGTCACCCTATCGCCTAATTTGCCCGGCTGGCGCAACATACCTCTTCGCCAAATTATGAAGGACAGTCTGGGGGTACCCATTTACTTGATAAATGATGCCAATGCTGCTGCCCTGGGGGAATACCTCTTTGGTGCGGGGCAGAATGTACCCAACCTGGTCTATGTTACAGTGAGCACCGGAATCGGAGGAGGCATCATCATAAATGGCGAAGTCTATGAGGGCATATCCGGAGCGGCTGGTGAGGTGGGGCATATGACTATAGATATCAACGGGCTGGCCTGTAACTGCGGCAGCAATGGCTGTCTGGAAACGTTGGCTTCAGGTGCTGCTCTGGCTCGGGAGGCACGCCGTCACATAGAGGCAGGTGAAGGTGTGGCTATCTTAGAGGCTTCTGGGGGCGACCTGGGCCAGGTCAGCGCTAAGGCGGTCTTTCTGGCAGCCCAGCGGGGTGACAGGTTGGCCGGGGAGCTTATCCGCCAGACAGGCTTTTATCTTGGTGTAGGATTGACCAACTTGGTCAACATCTTTAATCCGGAGCTGATCATTGTAGGGGGAGGCCTTTCCAATATGGGAGAGTGGCTGCTTAAGCCAGCCAGGGACGTGGTGCGAAAAAGAGCTTATGAGATATCTGCCAGCGCAGTGCGCATTGTGCCAGCGGCATTGGGGAATGATTCGGGTCTGATAGGGGCAGCCGCCTGGGTGTTGCGCCAATCCGCCACGGAGGGCTTATGAAGCAAATATACCTGGGCCTAGCCATACATAATCACCAGCCGGTGGGCAACTTCCCCTGGGTGTTTGATGAAGTCTTTCGCAAAGCCTATTTGCCCATGGTGCAAGCCCTGGAGCGCCATCCCACTGTAAAGCTCAGTCTCCATTATTCTGGCCCGCTGCTCGATTGGCTCCTGGAGCAGCACCCGGAGTTCCTGGAGCAGGTGGCAGGCCTGGTCAAGCGGGGCCAGGTGGAGATTATGAGCGGTGGCTACTATGAGCCGATTCTGCCTGTGATCCCTGATGCTGATAAGCTGGGGCAGATCGCCAAGCTCTCGCAGACGATAAGGGATATGTTTGGCCAGCAGCCCAGCGGGCTATGGCTGGCAGAACGGGTGTGGGAGCCGCACCTACCAATGCCATTGGCACAAGCTGGCATCAAGTGGACATTGGTGGACGATACTCATTTCAAGCTGGTTGGCCTGGACGAGAAAAACCTCTTTGGCTGCTATATGACTGAGGAACAGGGACACAGACTCAAGGTATTCCCTTCCAGCAAAAAGTTGCGCTATATTATCCCCTGGCTCAGTGTGGCCGAGGTAATCGCATACTTGGAGCAACAGGCCGACCAGAATGATAGAATCGCCATCATGGGCGATGACGGTGAGAAGTTTGGCAGTTGGCCGGAGACCTACAGCCATTGTTGGGAGAAGGGGTGGATGGAGGACTTCTTTAAGGCCCTGGAGCAAAATTCTGCCTGGCTCAAGACCATAACTCTGGGTGAATGGGCCGAGCGTTTCCCCGTCCTTGGTCTGGCCTATATTCCTACGGCCTCCTATTTCGAGATGATGGAATGGTCGCTGCCCACCCCGGCCCGGTTGGAGCTTGCCAGCCTGATGGAGGAGATGAAGCAGACTGGCAGGGAGGATGCCTTGCGGTTCATCCAGAGCGGCTTCTGGCGCAGCTTCTTGGCCAAATATCCTGAATCCAACGCCATGCACAAAAAAATGCTGCGGGTACATGATAAAGTTTATGCCCTTCCTGAGGAGAAGCGGCAAACGGCCCTGGATTATCTGTGGAAAGCCCAGAGTAACTGCCCTTACTGGCATGGTGTCTTTGGTGGACTCTATCTTCCTCACATAAGGCGCAGCATCTATAACAACCTGCTCCAGGCGGAGAGCCAGGCTGATGCTCAGCGTCAGACCGGGACGGACCGGGTGACCTGGGAACTTGCTGATATAGACGTAGATGGCTATCCGGAGCTATTGGTGGAAAGCCCTGCCCAGGACTTGTATTTTGATCTGCAGGAAGGTGGCTGTCTTTTTGAATGGGACCTGAAACGCCTGCGGCACAACCTGGCTGACACTCTCACCCGCCGCCCTGAGGCCTACCATCAAGCCCTTATTGAGGCGGAGAGGCGGCGAAAGAGCCAAGCCGAGTCAGCCGAGGCGGTCAAGACCATCCACGAGATAGTCCGCTCCAAAGAATCAGGTCTGGAGCGTTATTTGAGCTATGACTGGCACCGCCGCGCCTGTCTCATAGAGCACTTTCTGGGTGCTGAGGCCACTCCGGATAACTTCAGCCGGGCTGGCTATCAGGAGGCCGGTGATTTTGCCAATCAGCCTTATCAGCCCGAAGTAGAGGTTCGGAACGGCGGTTGTGTCATCCGTCTGCATCGCCGTGGCCATCTGGGGCACAGGGGATCGTTCTTGCCCCTGGAGGTAGAGAAGATCCTTAGGCTGACGGCAGACCAACAGCGACTGCGGGTGAATTACAGAGTGACCAACCCTGGTGACCAGGAATTGAATTGCCATTTTGCCTCAGAATGGAACCTAGCATTGATCCCGACTGCATGGCATGAAGGCCGTTACAGAAGCGCCGTCGGCCCCCGGCCATTAAATGGTCGTGGTGAGAGCCAGGAAGTCACTGGCGTGAGTTTTAATGATCAGGTGCTGGGCTTTCGTCTCAACCTGGCAGTAGCCACCCCCGCCGGACTGTGGTACTTCCCTGTGGAGACGGTCTCCAGTTCCGAGGATGGCTTTGAACGCGTCTTTCAAGGGGGCTGTCTGCTTTTGCATTGGTGGTTGAGCCTGGGGCCGGGGCAGGCCTGGTCTGTGGAGCTTGATTGGGAAGCTGTTCCCCTGCCTGGCTCTTGAGACAAAGCATTCTGAAATTTGCCTGGCTAAGACAGCTTGTTAAGGCACTACCTTTGTTTATGATATATTCGGTGCATATTTTTCGGGAGGTGATAACATGCCCATAATCAGAGTGGAGATGTGGGCGGGCAGAACTCATGCCCAAAAAGCAGAGCTGGCCCGGGTGATTACCGAAGCGGTTGTTGCTATTGTTCACACCACACCGGAGGCCACTATCGTGGTATTTGATGATATACCCAAGGAGAACTGGTCCCGGGGTGGGGTACTAGCCTCAGATAGTAAGTAGACTGGGGGCTGCCCTATTGTCGGGCGAAATCAAATGACTGACCATTGACAGGCCGACAAATATGAGGCATAATAGCGCTCTAGAGAGGGCTGTTTAGCCAGTCCTATGGAATATGGGAGGTTACTTGTAGCACATGGTCAAAATTCGATTGCGCAGAGTAGGCGCTAAGAAGAAACCAGCTTATCGTGTGGTGGTGGCCGATTCTCGAGCTCCACGCGATGGCGCATTTGTCGAGGTCATCGGCCATTACAATCCCTTGACTGAGCCGCCCACAGTGGTTATAGATGAAGATAAGGCCCTGTCCTGGTTGAAGCGGGGGGCTCAGCCCAGCCAGACAGTGGCCAGTTTGTTAACCAAATTGAGCATAATGGAGAAATTCAAGGGCAGTCTTGGCCCAGTAACAGAGCAGAAGGGTGACAGTAATGGTAACGCAGCCACAGCCAGCTAAGAGAAGCATGAAGGAGCTAATCGAGTACATTGCCAGGTCCATAGTTAATGAACCTGAGCAAGTGACGGTTAGCGAGGAGAACGGCACCGAGGGCATCGTCCTGAAATTGCTGGTTGCTCCTGATGACAAGGGTAGGGTCATCGGCCGACAAGGCAGGGTGGCTCAGGCGATGCGCACTCTGCTCCGTGTCACCGCTGCCAGAGAGGGTACACGGGCGACTCTGGAGATTGTGTAAGACAATAGCTACACTGAGCTATTGGAAATATCGAAAATTGAGAGGGTGAAGTCTGCCCTCCAACTTTCAACAAATTGGTGGTTGTTGGTGCCTCATTGTGGGCAGTCGGGGCCTGGGATGAGACAAATACAGAAATGGCCTGGCTCTTGCCAGGCCATTTCTGTGATCGGTTTTACCTGCTCAGTCTTTTTTGGGCGGCGATGGGTTGACCAGCCCTTTGGCAATAGTACCGGGTACCTGGTCTACCAACTCGTCAAGAGTCCATATACCTTGAGACTTGAATAGAGTCTTTATCTCCTGGGGCTTTGAATAGAGGAATATGCTGCCGCCGGCGGCGCCAAACACCTGTCCGTTGATGTCGGCTGCCTTATCGGTGCAGAGAAAGACCACTACAGGAGCCACATGCTCCGGGCCGGGCATGCTGACGAACTTCTCATAATCTTCTTTGGATAACAGCCCTGCCTCGAACTTCTTCCTTATACCCTCCTCCACTTTGGGGTCCATGGTCATCCTGGTCCTGGCACCAGGGGCAATAGCATTGGAGGTAATACCTCGTCCCCCCAGTTCCAGGGCGCAAGTGTAGGTCATGCTCACAATGGCACCCTTAGCTGCTGAGTAGTTGATTTGTCCTACATTACCCAGCCAACCCGCAGACGTGAAGTTTATAATCCTGCCCCAGCGCTTCTCTCTCATATAAGGAGCGGCATGTCGAATAGTATTAAATGTGCCTTTCATGTGAACCGCAATTACAGCATCCCATTCCTCTTCTGACATATTGACCAGCATACGGTCTCTAAGTATACCAGCGCAATTGACCAAGATATCTATTTTGCCGAACTTGTTCACGCAGGTATCAATCATGTTCTTGGCGCCGTCCCATTTAGCCACTGAATCGTAATTGGGGACAGCCACACCACCGGCTTTGATAATCCTCTGCACTACTGCATCAGCGGCAGCGGCAGTGCCTCCTGCGCCATCGCGCTCTACGCCCGGGTCATTGACCACCACGCTGGCGCCTTCAGCGGCCAGCGCCTCAGCTATAGCTGCTCCTATACCCCGACCCGCGCCAGTGACCACCGCAGCCTTACCCTTTAGTCTGTTACCCATTCTTACCTCCTATTGTAGTTTGTTTTTACAGTCTCAACCTGGGGAGGTATGGCAATTAACTTAGGCGCGATTCTTTATCACCACCGCCTCCGTGATCTTGAGAGCTGTGGCTTCATCGATCTGCAAGGTGACCTGGAGGTCTTCCAGGAATTTTTTCTCATCATCCTTAATAATCCCGTCGGCCAGTACCAGGTCAACAGCAACAAAGAAGGCGGCCTGCAACTCATCCTTTGTTAAGGCAGCCTTTGCCGCCTGGATAATTGGCGCCATTCCAAGGCGTTTAATGAGCCCGGCGACCTTGTTCAAAGTGTTTCCCAGGTCTCTCAGATCAAAGCCTCTGAACGCCTGCAATGTGGCCAGATCGATGACTATACGCTGTACCTCCTCTGGGCTAACCTCCCCATCTGAGGCTACAGCAGCTACCCCTATAGCTGCAAGGGCTTCCGGTTTGTTCAATGATACAGCGCTATCTTCCTTACCAAGAACACTGTCGGATAGTTCCAAGTATGTGGCCTCCCTCTGGATTGCTTTTATAGACATATTGTAACATTGGACTGTGACCAATGCCAAGGAACTCTGGCCGCTATGTGGGGAACCGACCGTTGCTTGACATCGCAGAGCCAAGGGAGCTAAAATAACTTGGTCGCCGAGGTAGCTCAGTCGGTAGAGCACGCGACTGAAAATCGCGGTGTCCCCAGTTCAATTCTGGGCCTCGGCATAAAGGCGAAGTCGGATAGCCATTCAGTATGTGGCTAATGACTTGGAGCAGCGGGAGTGGCTCAGTGGTAGAGCATCTCCTTGCCAAGGAGAGGGTCGCGAGTTCGAATCTCGTCTCCCGCTCCAGTCTATAATTTTCCGATGCTATTTCACTTATAATATGATAATGGCCGAAGTGGCGGAATGGCAGACGCGGCAGTCTCAAAAACTGTTGAGGGGCGACTCTCATGTCGGTTCGAGTCCGACCTTCGGCACCATTTGCCGAGTAGTGTAGTGGTAGCACAAGGGACTTTGGATCCCTACGCCCAGGTTCGAGCCCTGGCTCGGCAGCTAAAATATTCCCCGATAGCTCAACGGTAGAGCGGGTCCGCCAGAGGCGGATTAACCGCTAGGTTGTCGGCGGATGCGGAGCTAGAGCATCAGGGGACTTTAACAACCGACAGGTTATCAAACACGAGAGCACTCCCGAGTAGCTCAACGGTAGAGCAGGCGGCTGTTAACCGCTTGGTCGTAGGTTCGAATCCTACCTCGGGAGCCAGTATTTTCAATGTTCACCGTGTATGTCCTCAGAAGCCTTTCTAGTGGCAAACTTTACATTGGCCAGTCAGCGGACTTAGCACGTCGTCTGTCGGAGCATGACGCTGGCCTTGCCAGATACACTAGCGGTCGTGGCCCCTGGCAAGTGGTATGAATGAGGCGTTTCAGCACTCACGCGCAGGTTTGGAAGTTTCAATACATAGTCACGCCGCCGTTGACACTGTACTTTTGGGCAGCTTTTGTTCCAGGCTGATGCCAGGCATAGTCCGAAGAGGCACCGTGCGCAGCTTGGCTTGGCTACCCCTAGGTCGGCTGTTTCATCTCTATCTGTCCCAGCAGGATGAAGGCTCCGTGGGTGTCCTCCTGGGCAAGCAGGAGCTCTTTGAACTTGTTGAATACTGGTGACTGGCTCATTTCAATAGTGTCCTTTACCCGAACCCCCAGCGCCTTAGCTCGTTCAGCGGTCTGGTCTGCGTCATCCACATTGAACACTACTGCGTAAATTCCCTCTCCATTCTTCTTCATGAAGTTGGCCACGTCGCCTTTTGAGGTGATTGGCGAGACCAATTCAATCCCAGCCTCCCAGCTTACCATAGCCCTGACCCCAAACTTGTCCACTATTCCGGCATTATAAAAGCGAGTCCCCAGCAGCGCCGAGAATAGCTTGCTGGCTTTCTCTATATCCTTTACTGCTATCACCACCCGGTTAATCCCCTTCATAGAGCCTCCCTTAGTCTGAACTGCATTCTTTGTCGCAAAGACCTATGGAGAGTGCTGAAAAAGTCTTTATCAACCCCCTTTACCCCCCAATCTTGGGGGAATATTGAAGCTGGGGGATACCCCCATCCGCCTGCGGCGGACCACCAGGAGGTCTCCTGGACCTCTTTTTCGGCAGTCTACTATGGCTACTGCTGCGGTGACTGTTGTTTCCTTACCCTGGGTCGGGCTTGAGTCTGGGCCAATGATAATATGCCTTGCCCGTCGCGTCAAGCCGCTTTATGACGACCAGTGAGTATATCCGTGGGGTCAATGGATTCGGCTGGCCTCCAGTTCCTGAGGCTGTTCTGCCGGTCCCAATGCTAGGAACTCTGACTTCACAAGTGGTACAATAATCAGGCGTAGGTCAACCCCAGAGCCAAGAAGACGGGAACTTTTTGCCAAAACCGATGGGTTTACGTATAGGCATACCAGGAGAAGACAGCTATAGTAACTCCGATAAAATGAGACTTTCAAATCTAAATGGCTTCATGTTAGCAAGAAGGTGAAAGGACGGACTCATGAAAGAGATGCAGGACTATACCAGAGATTATAAACCGGATTTTCAGTTCTCAGATTTGTCTAAGGACGCCCTGATAAGGCTGCTTGAAAACTACCAGCGTATATTCGTAGGAGTCTGTGGAATTGTTTACACGGTACTCAGGGAAGAAATGGGAAATAAAGAAGCTCTGCGGTTGTGGCCTGACATCTATGACAAACAAGTAGAGCAGTTTGAAATCCCGCTGGTCAGGGAGGCAATGAATATCCAAGGGGATGACGTCGTTACCATGATGAAATACTTCCAAACGTGTCCTGATGGTTGCCGGAAAGGTATGTATGTGTACAACTGTGATATCAAGAACAAGAATCACGCAATACTGACTTTCACGTATTGCCGGTCTCTATTCTATTTCGAAAGACATAATGACGCACAGGGCATAGAAACTATGTGTGGGCCCAATGGTTTTGAGGAACGAGCCTTTAAAGCGATTTGCAAGACCTTTAATCCTGACATGAAATGCAGAGCTCTGCAGTTACCTCCCCGGAAAAGCAAGGACGACATCTGCTGTGTTTGGGAGTTTAAGGTGGAGCCAAAGACTCATTGAACATTGCACTGCTAACGGAGACATGGCTAGACTCACATCTCCAGAAGACGGCGCTTCTCAAGGACGCGGTTTTTGTTAAATTAGCTTCGCGTTAGCAAATACCGGCAAGTCTGTGTATTTGACAACAGGCTCCTGAAAACCTGAAGGGAGAGGACTGAGGTGAGGGACCGCAAAAGCGTTCAAATGGTTTAGAAGACCAAACTTCCTCAAATATTGACAAAAAGTCTATCGAGGCTAGAATTAGGCTAATCGTGTAGTGGAGTAGGGGGGGTAATTCATGAAATGCCCTTATTGGAGAAAATGGTGAATTACATTCCTGAGAAATACCACCGGAGATCTCTTCGGCTGCCAGGATACGATTATTCCCGGGAAGGCGTATATTTCATAACCATAGGCACCTGGCAAAAGGAATGTCTGTTTGGGATTATCGCTGATGGGCAGATGACCATGAACCAACGAGGTCAACTGGTTCAAGAAGAATGGATTCGCACAGCGGCCATCAGGGGCGAGATCGAATTGGATGTGTTCCAGGTGATGCCAAATCATTTTCACGCCTCGTATTCATCGTAGGGGCGCATGGCGATGCGCCCAAGAACGTAGGGGCTGACAGCCGTCTGCCAGTCTATGCAAAACACGACAGGGCACACAGCCGTGTGCCCCTACAAAGGGCGCCGCGTTCGCTGGGATCATTGGTCGCCGGTTTCAAATCAGCAGTCACCCGGCGCATCAATGAATCACGGGGATATCCTGGACAACCAGTATGGCAACGCAATTACTATGAACATGTTATTAGGAACGAGGATTCGCTCAACCGGATACGGGAATATATTGTTAATAATCCCCTGCGCTGGCATCTGGACCGGCAAAACGCTCAGCGGACAGGTGAGGATGATTTTGACCGCTGGCTAGCAGGCCCCTTCACTTCACCTAAAACCACGAGATGAAAAACGGGGAATATTTCAGACGGCTTGAATCATACTCACGGGGAACAGCGCTCCACAGGGACTTCCTTTTGAGCAGGCACAGGACCTTACGCCATCCTGCATTCCACTTAATAAAATGACGCTTTGTGCAATGCTACACCGAAGCTAAGTAAACCCCCTCTGCCTCCGCAAAAGCTCAGCGGGACGAGTCTCCGCTTATCTCATCCTCTCCTTCTTGTGGGAGAGGATTGAGGTGAGGGGGTTCTCGCCCACCTTGCCAGCCACTGTCAACTGTATTACAATGTATCGATGTTTGAACGCTAAGGTGAGCTATGGTTGACAGATATAACCCCCAGGAAATAGAAAAGAAGTGGCAGGAGCGCTGGGCCGCTGACCGCCTCTATGAGGTGAAGGAGGGCGACAGCCGGCCTAAGTGGTATGAGCTGACGATGTTCCCTTACACCTCCGGTGATCTGCACATCGGGCACTGGTTTGCCATGGCTCCAGCCGATGTCCACGCCCGTTTCAAGCGCATGCAGGGCTATAATGTCCTTCATCCCATAGGTTTCGATGCTTTCGGCCTGCCAGCCGAGAATGCCGCCATCAAACGGGGCATCCATCCCTCTATCTGGACGATGAACAACGTCGAGAACATGCGCCGTCAGCTAAAGTCAATCGGAGCCATTTACGACTGGAGCCGGGAGGTCATCACCTGCCTGCCGGAATACTATAAATGGACACAGTGGTTCTTTCTCAAGCTTTACCAGGGTGGGCTGGCCTACCGTGCCAAGTCGCCGGTCAACTGGTGCCCTCAGTGCCAGACAGTGCTGGCAAATGAACAGGTGGTAGGTGAAGGCGTTTGCGAGCGCTGCGGCACAGCAGTTACCAGAAAAGACCTGGAGCAGTGGTTCTTCCGCATCACCAGGTATGCCGAGGAGCTTCTCGACCATAGTCATATTGACTGGCCGGAGCGCATCAAGATCATGCAGAAGAACTGGATAGGCAAGAGTCTGGGTACTGAGATCAGCTTTGGCCTGGAATATCCCGGTGTCGAAGAAAAAGAGATTAAAGTGTTCACCACCCGCGCCGACACTGTTTTCGGCGTCACTTTTATGGTGCTGGCCCCGGAGCATCCTCTGGTGGCCAAGCTCACCACCCCGGAACGCCGTGCCGAGGTGCAGGCTTATATTGAGAAGTCACGGCGCTATACCGAGATAGAGCGCCTTTCCACAGAGAAGGAAAAAGACGGCGTCTTCACTGGCGCTTATGTTATTAACAGACTGAACGGGGAGAGGGTACCCATCTGGATCGCTGATTATGTGCTCATGAGCTATGGCACCGGCGCAGTGATGGCAGTTCCCGCCCACGACACCCGGGACTTTGCCTTTGCCCAGAAATATGGCCTGCCCATCAGGGTGGTCATCGCCCCACCGGAATGGGATGGTAAGGAACTGACAGAGGCTTACGTTGAGCAGGGCACTATGGTAAACTCCGGCCAGTTCAACGGTTTGCCCAGCGAGAAGGGGATAGCCGCCATTACCGATTTTCTGGCAAAACAGGGCTGGGGCGGGCAGACGGTGAACTACCGTCTGCGCGACTGGCTCATCTCACGGCAACGCTACTGGGGAGCACCTATACCCATGGTTTACTGCCAGAAATGCGGCATAATTCCCGTGCCAGAGAAAGACCTGCCGGTGCTGCTGCCTCCGGACGCTGAGTTCCGCCCCACCGGCGAGTCGCCCCTAAAATATTGTGCTTCCTTCGTCAACACAAGCTGTCCCAAATGCAAAGGTCCGGCACAGCGCGAGACGGATACTATGGACACTTTTATGTGCTCCTCGTGGTATTTCCTGCGCTACGCCAGTCCCCGGGAGAATAAGGGTGCCTTCGACCCGCAGAAGGTTAAATTCTGGCTGCCCGTTGACCAATATACCGGCGGTGCAGAACATGCCAATATGCACCTGCTTTACGCCCGTTTTTTTATCAAAGCTATCCGCGATCTGGGATTGATAGACTTCGACGAGCCTTTCCAGCGCCTGTTCAACCAGGGGATTATCATCAGCCAGAGCCAGAAGATGAGCAAGTCCCGCGGCAACGTCATCACACCAGATACGTACGTCTCCCAGCAAGGGGCGGACGCTGTGCGAGCCTATCTTATGTTCGTGGGCCCCTGGGAGCTCGGCGGTGAATGGAGCGATAGAGGGCTGGTGGGCCTCTCTCGCTGGCTCAATCGGGTGTGGAGCTTGGTGCTGGAGGGCTATCAGGCTCGCTCCATTGACCAAGAAGCGCAACAGGAATTGAGCCGTCTCCTCCACAAGACCATTAAGCGGGTGACCCGCGACATGGAGCAGTTCCGCTTCAATGTGATGCTGGCTGCCCTCATGGAGTTCACCAACCATCTGGCCAAGGTAAAGGAGGATGGTTCAGTGCCCGATGCAGACTGGGCGGAGGCTGTGGAAAAGCTGATCCTGATGCTGGCTCCCGGCACACCTCATCTGGCCGAGGAGCTGTGGCAACGAACCAGACATCCCTATAGTATCCACAACCAGCGCTTCCCCGCCTGGAACGAGGCGCTAGCCCGTGATGAAGAGATCACCCTGGTCATTCAGGTCAACGGCAAACTCCGCGACAAGGTCACTGTGCCTGTATCCCTGAGCGAGGCCGAGGCCCGCAAGCTTGCCCTGGGACGGGAGCGGGTGCAGGCTTTCATCGAAGGCAAGCAGGTGGCCAACGTGATCTATGTCCCCGGCCGTCTGGTCAATGTGGTGGTGCGCTAAGGCCGAGGTGGAACAGGCCTTCCGTCCAAAGTGCTGAACAACAGTGCACACTTTTTCACAGAATCTAGCTTACAATCTCGCAGACTTCCTCAACAGGCCGTCGTGGCCTGGGCTCCGGAGTTTCTGCAGGATAGCCCACAGGAATAAAAGCCACCAGATTCATGTCTGGCGGCACCTGAAGGATCTTCTCTATCTCTCCAGCAGCCTGCATAGGGCCTGTCATCCACACCGCCCCCAGGCCCATCTTATGTAACACCAATAGCAAGTACGCAACGGCTGAAGCTACAGACTGGATGCGGGTATTGGCCGTATCGCGCCAAACGCGAACCTGGCGTGCTTGACGGTCAGTTTTTCCCCGAGCTGCCAAAATCTTGTCGGCTATAGAATTGTATTGGGCCGCAGCCACAGCGATAGCCGCTGGCGCGCTGCGGAAGAAACTAGCGCTTTCCCGCCATCTGGAGACTTCGTTTGCGAACTGCTGAGCCTCCGGCCAAGAAGCCATTTGGTCTGCGGTATTCTGCACCTTATCTGCAATTGACTTGATCGTGTTGCGGTTTACGATGACGTAGAAGCGCCAATTTTGTCTGTTGCCTCCATTGGGAGCCCAAGTTGCTAGCTCAATGGCCTTAGTCAGCAACCTTGAAGGTACTTCTTTGTCTTGCCAGCGGCGGATGGAACGCCGGCCTTTGATCAGGGTTGTCAAATCGTCAAATTCCATAAAGTTTCCCCTTTCCCTATTCCCGTAGTTACCGCCCACTCAAAGAACAACACTCGGATAGGCTCTTATTTCAGGTCATCGCCAAACCAATGATATCAGTTCTACTGGCATTGTAAAGAAGGGAAACAAAACCAAGTTTAAGATTACTGAACTATAAGTTCTCCAAAAGGACTATTTTTCTGAACGCTCGCCTTGGGATACCTACAGGAAGACTCGCTTTGAGCACCCAGCCCCGGCTTGGAAATCACCTAAAAATCCCCAGACAAACTAACTATTGACAGTGGGGCGGGCAATGCATTATAATTCCAACATATCGTACACGATTATGCTCATGACCTCTATGAGACACAATACCAACGTGTAAGAAGTGGGGGGAGGTGATGTAACCGGCAAATTCCAAACAAACCCAATGGGTAAAATCCCACAGGCAAAGCCAGCATATATCTTGTTCTGACCGGAAGGCAACCCAGCAGCTATAAAGAAACCAGGCAGGAGGTTTTGCATGTTTAAGAAACGGTGGTTACTGGTTTTCACAGCTCTAGTTTTGGTGTTGCTTCTTGTCCCAGCTTGTGGAGGTGGGGGGGGGGAGAAACACCTACATCAACGCCAACAGCTACGAGTACCGCCACGTCAACGGCTACACCTACTCCGACCTCGGCTGGGCCGGTGAAAATTGGCGGCATAGCATCCTGGAGCGGGCCTGCAGCCGCATCCAGCGCTATCGCCGACCCAATGATCAAGCTGGTGGAGCAACAGGTCAAGGATATGGGTGGCATACTGGGTGGCAGAGATGTGAAGGTCGTAAGATATGATAACCGTGCTTCGGTAGCCGAAGCAGCAGCCGGAGCACAGAAGCTCATGTATGACGAAAAAGTATCAGCCCTAGTCTGGGGAGGGGTTAGCGGTGCAGAAGGCGCAGCCATATCCACTTTTGCTGAAGAGAATCATATATTGCATGTTGACTATGGTGCCATAGATAATGCAGCACAAAAAAAGTACTCACTGACTGGCACTTTAAGCTACACAGACCTGGTTGGCCCGGTGGTCGATTTAGCAAACAAACTATTGAAGCCCAAAACAGTGGCTTATCTGGCAACTGATATGGCTGACAGCCGAGAGCGAATACCGCTGTATGAAGCAGGGATGAAGCCAAATGGGACACAAACTGTTTACGAACAGTACGTGACACTGGGCACCGCTGATTTGACGTCCTACTTGACTAAGATCAAGTACGAGAATCCGGATATGCTGATAATAGACAGTGGCAACAATGAACTATATATGACAATCGCCCAGCAGATGCAAGAACTGGGCGGGTGGGGTACTATAAAGGTAGTAGGTCTTGCGCCTGTTGAGACTGCCATGAAAATGGCTGGTGCTCAGGGCTGGTATGTGGATTCAATGTGGGTGGCGGGATTGCAATATCCTGGAGCGCTGAAGTTCCAGAATGACTACCAGGCTATGTTCGGCAGGCTGCCTACTGCCACCATGGTATACTATTACAACCCTCTGTGGACAGCTATCTATGCTATCCAACTGGCAGGCACTGATACTGACCTGGAGAAGATCGCCAATTTGGCTCGCTTCTCCGGCAAGCTCGAGTGGGATACACCTATGGGTCACGCCCACTATACTGCCGAGAGTAACGGCTACCCGCAGTTACATCCCACGATATGCCAGGTTCAAAACAAACAGCTAGTTATTGTCGATATACCAGAGTAGCCATTAAGAGGGTCAACGCTGAAAAAATAGCAGCTTGAGTGGTTTGCGCCTGAAGCCCCTAAAGGGGCTTCAGGCGTTGTGGCTCTGTCTTTGGAGGGATTCAGCGTGACTTAAAAAAGTGTCATTACTTCTAAAATAGCTGATGCTAGCTGATACGACTGCCACGGAAGGTGGCCGAGACAGAAGATGAGGAGTGAACAGCCATGAAGATGCCGCTGGAAGGATGCCGTGTCTTAGACTGGACAGTTTGGCAACAAGGCCCCTTGGCCTCAATGATGCTGGGGGATCTGGGGGCAGAGGTAATCAAAATAGAAGATCGGCGCTCGGGCGACCCAATGCGGGGGTTGTTGGGCAGTATCGGGAAAATCGGCGGGATGAAGGCATTTGTTCAGCGCAATTTCTATTTTGAGCACTGCAATCGCAACAAGAAGTCCATCACCTTAGACCTCACCAAACAGAAGGGCAAGGACATAATCTATAAGCTGGTAGAGAAGTCTGACGTTTTCATACAGAACTACCGCAAGGGGGTGGCTGTCCGGCTGGGCTTGGACTACAACACACTGCGCCAATACAACCCCCGACTGATATACGCTACAGCCTCAGGCTGGGGGCCAAAAGGCCCCGACGTTGATAGGCCCTCTTTTGATTTCACCGGTGTGGCTCGCTCCGGAATCATGACTGTCATGGGAGAGCCGGGGATGCCACCTGTGCACATGCAGGCTGGGATCGCTGATCAGATAGGTGGCATCATGACAGCCTACACAGTGGTGACATCTCTCTACATGAGGGAGAAGACGGGAGTAGGCCAGGAGGTGGAGGCCTCTATGCTAGGTGGTATGGTCTATCTGCTGGGTATGTTAGTTGATTATAAGCTGATCTCGGGAGTTGAGCAGCCGAAATGGGTGAGAGCCACTGCAGGTAACCCTCTGTGGAACTATTATAAGTGTAAGGATGATAAGTGGCTAGTCCTGGGACTGCTGCAATCGGATAGATATTGGCCAGACTTGTGCCGTGCTCTGGGTATAGAACGTCTGGAAAAGAACCCCCGGTTTGCAGATATGAACGTCAGGGGCACGAACGCCGCTGAATTGGTCTCCATTCTGGATAGCGTCTTCATCACCAAAACAAGGGCTGAGTGGCAGGATATTCTGAGTAAGCACGGAGACCTGCTATATGAACCAATCAATACCATAACTGAGTTGGTGGAAGACCCCCAGGTACGGGCCAATGATTACGTCATAGACTTCCAGCATCCATCCTGGGGGAAAGTGCCTATGGTTGGCTTTCCCATGCATTTCAGAAATGCTTCAGCATCGGTTAGATTGCCTGTACCAGAGTTCGGGCAACACACCGAGGAGGTGTTGCAAGAGGTTCTGGGCTACACCTGGGAGGAGATCACGACGCTGAAGGCTGAGGAGGTAATCTAGGAGAACATCCGCTGTCAAGGTGTCCTCGGCTTGTGCTTGACATGCCACATTTGAGATGGTAAACTTATCTTTCGTTGAGTAAAGAGCAAATGTACGCAATTGTTGAAACTGGTGGCAAGCAATATAAGGTCTCCCCGGGGCAGACCGTGGATGTTGAGCGCCTTGGCGCTGCCGAAGGCAGCGCTGTTGAATTGGATAAGGTGTTGCTGGTGTCCGATGGCCAGACGGTCAAGACCGGTACGCCTTTAGTTCAGGGGGCTAAGGTAATCGCCACTTCCCAGGGGGAGTTCAAGGGCAAGAAAATCCTGGTCTTTAAGTTCAAGGCCAAAACGCGCTATCACAAGAAGAATGGACACCGCCAGATCTACACCAGGCTGCTGGTAGACAAGATAGTAGCCGATGGCATTGCTTGAGGTGAGCTATGGCACATAAAAAGGGAGGCGGCAGCAGCAGACTGGGTCGAGATAGCCAGTCGAAGCGACTGGGCGTAAAAAGATATGCCGGCCAGTGCGTTCACGCCGGCACTATTCTGGTCAGGCAACGGGGCACTCGCATCGCCCCCGGCAATAATGTTGGAGTCGGCCGGGACCATACCCTATTTGCCTTGATTGATGGCGTGGTCAAGTACGAGCCAGTGAGCAAACAGCAGAGAAAGGCCAGCGTTTACGCTGAGAACTGATGAAAGCTAAGATTCATCCCAAGTATTATCCTGATGCCAAGGTGACCTGTGCCTGTGGCAATAGTTTTATGACGGGTGCAACCAAACAATTAATAAAGGTTGAGATTTGCAGTAAGTGCCACCCCTTTTACACAGGGGAGCAACGTATTATGGATACGGCGGGAAGGGTAGAACGCTTCAAGCGCCGCTACGGCATAAAGGACTGAGCTTAACAGTCGTATAGCAAAGGAGCGGTCTCCCGCTCCTTTTTCTTTATTCCGGCCGATAGCACAAGTGGCATAAAGCCTTGGTCTGGTTAAAGGGAGGTTGGTTTGGCTGAGCAGTTCTATTACGGCGGACAAGCTGTTCTGGATGGGGTGATGATGCGGGGTCAGAAAAGCGTGGCTGTAGCTGTTCGCCGCCCGGATGGCGGCATAAGCATGGTCTCTGAGCCACTGTCACCTCTTTACACGGGGAAGCTGCGCAAGATGCCAATGGTGCGGGGACTTATTGTTCTGGTAGAAACATTGGTGCTGGGGATGAGAGCATTGCTCTATTCTGCCAATGTGGCAGTGGGAGGTGAAGAGGAGGAGGATAAACTCCCTGCTGGAGTGGCCTGGGGTTCCATCATCCTGGGGCTGGGACTAGGAGTGGCATTGTTCTTCGTAGTACCACAGTCCATCATAGGCAGCCTCCACATCAAGTCAGCCGTAGTCAAGAACGTGGTAGAGCGAGCATTCAGCATAGGCATCTTCATTATTTATCTATGGGCAATGAATTTGATCCCTGATGTGCGACGCGTCTTCGCCTATCATGGGGCAGAGCACAAGTCAATTAACGCCTATGAGGCCGGGGTACCCCTGGATACTGAGTCAGTTAAAAAATATAGTACAGCCCATACCCGCTGTGGCACGGCTTTTTTGCTGGTCGTTTTAGTACTGGCCATGGTTATCTTTGCTTTTCTGGGATGGCCAGTCTGGTGGCTCAGAATTTTATCTCGAATAGCCTTGATCCCGGTAATCGCCGGGCTGGGCTACGAAATTATCCGCATTCAGGCTCGCTTTGCTGATAACAAGGTGGTACGTATAATACTAGTCCCAAGCCTGGCACTTCAGAGGCTGACCACCAGACAGCCCAAGGATGATCAGATAGAGGTGGCGTTGACAGCTTTGAAACAAGTCCTGGAAGCTGATAAGCCAGCCCAGGAATTAGCTGCCGAAGTTCCGATATCATCTGAGAACACTTCCGGAGTAGGGTCCCCAGATAAATTAACGGATTTCCACAACTAAGCGCTAGCTCTCTCTTAGAGTCTGGAAGAAGCAGGTGCGGTTTCCGGTATGACATACCGGGCCGCAGGGTTCTGCCTGAACCAGTATAGTGTCCTGGTCACAGTCTAGACTGATGCTGCGCACCTTGAGATAGTTCCCCGAAGTCTCCCCTTTATGCCATAGCTCCTGGCGGCTGCGGCTGTAGAACCAGACATCTTCCCCAGCCAACGTGCGGTCGAGGGCCTCCTGGTTCATATAGCCCAACATAAGAACCTCACCAGTGTGACAGTCCTGGATTATGGCCGGAATGAGACCTTTCTCATCAAACTTGGGCATGATTAACCTTTCTGCGGCTGTCTGAAATCTCACCCCTTTTACCCCCTCCCTTTACGAAGGAGAGAGGGAGGGACTTCCCTTTTCAGGCAGCGTATCTACAATCTTACCGGTATGCCTCGCTCTGCCAGGTAGACCTTGGCCTGGCGGATAGAATATGTCCCGTAGTGAAAGATGCTGGCGGCCAGCACAGCATCGGCCTTGCCGACGGCTATAGCTTCATAAACGTGAGACAGCGTCCCAGCACCACCTGAGGCGATGACAGGCACTGCTACTGCTTCGGACATGGCCCTGGTAAGCTCTAGGTCATATCCGTTCTGATGGCCATCGGTGTCCATGCTGGTTACCAGCAACTCCCCAGCCCCCAGCCTGACCCCCTCCATAGCCCACTTTAAAGCATCTATGCCTGCGGGAGTGCGCCCGCCGTGGGTATATACCTCCCAGCGGGAGTTTTTGTCCAGCCCCAGCTTGCTCACCGTATCCTTTGGCTGCTCCAGACGCTTGGCATCAATAGCTAGCACAATGCACTGGCTGCCAAACTTGCTGGCTGCCTCAGCGATGAGCTTAGGATTCTGCACAGCGGCAGTGTTGAGGGAGACCTTATCAGCGCCAGCCTCCAGGATACGGCGCACATCCTCAACACCGCGTAGCCCTCCCCCCACGGTTAGGGGAATAAACACTTGCTCCGAGACCCTGGCCACTACATCAGCCATAATATCGCGGGCATCGGAGGAGGCAGTAATATCCAGAAACACCAGCTCGTCAGCGCCCTGACGGTCGTAGAAGGCAGCCAACTCTACGGGGTCGCCAGCGTCTCTCAGTTGAACGAAGCTGATGCCCTTGACTACTCTGCCACCGGTGACATCAAGGCAGGGGATGATACGTTTGGTCAGCACAGCAGCCCTTACCTACCCTATCTTTATCGCTTCCTCAAGGTCAAGGTCACCAGTGTAGAGCGCCTTGCCTACTATAGCGCTCTCCACCCCTAGAGCTTTGAGGCGCTTGATGTGTTTCAGGGAGCTTATCCCACCAGAGGCAATGATAGGCAGGGACGTTTTTTTCAAGAGGTCGGCGATAGCCTCAAAGTTGGGCTCAGTGAGGGTTCCGTCGCGCCCGATATCAGTGTAAACGAAGCGTTTTACCCCTAAGGCCGCCATGCGTTTTGCCAGCTCGGCAGCAGGCACTGTGGAGCGAGCCTTCCAGCCGCGGACAGCCACCAGGCCGTCTTGGGCATCAATGCTGACGACTATTGCTTCTCCAAAGCAGCGGCAAGTCTCCTCTACCAGGTTAGGGTCTTCCACAGCAGCCGTGCCCAGGATGATCCTAGACACCCCCAGCTTGAGCAAGCGCTCTGCAATGAGAATGCGGCGGATGCCACCACCCATCTGCACCGGCATATTCACAGAGCGCGCTATGTTTGCGATGACATCCAGGTGGGTAGGCTCTCCAAAAAGCGCCCCGTCCAGGTCTACCACATGGAGCCGTTTGGCCCCTTGCTTCTGCCAACGACGGGCCACCTCAACCGGGTCGTCGAAATAGACAGTCTCCTTTTCGTAGTCTCCCATATAGAGGCGAACGCACTTGCCCCCTCGCAAGTCTATAGCTGGTATTATTTCCATGTTTATCCTGCTTTCTTACTCAGGCTCAAGCGGAGAAAATTGTGGTAGAGCCTGAGACCCACCTCCCCGCTCTTCTCCGGGTGGAATTGAGTGGCTACCAGACTGCCCCGGGCTACAATGCTGCAGAACGACAGCCCGTAGTCAGTTTCCCCAACCACCATAGAGCGGTCAGCAGGTTCTACATAGTAGCTGTGGACAAAGTAAAAGTTGGTGCCACTAGCTATTCCTTCAAATACTGGATGTGAACTGAGCAGCTTCACTTGGTTCCAACCCATATGGGGAATTTTAGGGCCAGGTGGTAATCTCTTGACCATACCAGGCAGAATATTGAGGCACTCATGTCTACCCCCCTCCGCACTAACCGAAAAAAGCACTTGAAACCCCAGGCAAACGCCGAAGAAAGGCCTATCCTCTCCCACCACCTGGCGGATGGCCTCGTCCAGGCCTAGCCGACGTAGATTAGCCATGGCATCTCCAGCAGCCCCTACACCGGGCAAAATAACAACAGAGGCCTCACGCACTTCCTTAGGGCTGCTGGTTACTTTGACCTGGTAGCCCAAACTGACAATTGCCTTGGCCACACTTGCCAGGTTGCCGGCACCGTAATCAACTATGACGATCATGCCCGAAGTCGAAGACTCTTCGAGTTATTACAACGGCGTATTGCCTGTTTCCTCCGCCGGATATCCAGCCACGTATTGCTCAAACGAAATCCTCTCAAGTATCAATGGCTCAAGCGCCTGACTTGGTCTCTTCATAGCGGGCCAGTGTAAAGACCAGGTCAGCCAGACGGTTTAGATATTTGAGCACTTCCTCATTGGGCAGAGAATTAGCCTGCCTCAAACTAACGGCCCGCCGTTCAGCCCGTCTGATTATAGCGCGGGCCATGTCCAGAGCGGCAGCGCTGGGACAGGCCCCAGGTATGACAAAGGCACGAGGCATCTCAACCTCAGCTTCCAACTCGTCAATCAGGTCCTCCAGCCGCTGCACCATCTGGGGAGTCACCACATTGCCTCGGGACACCAGCTTTTCATAGTGCTCGGCCGTCGTGGCCATCTCAGCACCTACAATGAATAACTCACGCTGTAAAGAATGGATAATCTCCTGGACGCGCTTCTGTGCCCAGCTCCGGGCCAGCCCCAGGGTAGAGACCGCCTCATCAATCGTACCATAAGCTTCAGGGCGGGCATCCGACTTAGCCACCCGCACCCCGTAAAGCAGGCCAGTCTCGCCCTGGTCACCACGTTTGTTGAAAGTCTTCATTCGTGAGCAATCACCCGTGTTTTTCTCCTATTATAGCACATCGGTGCTCCCCAGCCAGTTCGGCTTTATTACCCAGGTAGTGTAACCCTTGAGGCTGTTGCCGGACTAATTGTGTTGAGCCAGGATACGCCTGGCTGGCGAATAGCAAGGGGCATTTCTCAGATGATGGGGCAAAAGTTTTCCAAGAGAGTTTCTTCGAATCGAAGCTTCTGGGCTTTACCCAGCGAAGCACGCGATGCCTTACGCCGTTGAAAGGCTATGCCGCCGGGTTTTCCTTCAATTCTTGAATAACCATTTCAACACAAACGGGTATCGCTTTCTTGAGTTCTGGCGTACATTCCTCGCTGAAGGTAGTCACATCATCCACCTCGATGGCAAAAATGACGATTTCTCGGGGCACAGCCAGGCCCAGCTTTTTGCCAAGCTCAAGGGCAGTAGCGAAATTAACGTCATGGGGCGAGGCGGCGTGCCGGCTGACCTTTAGTGCGTCCGGGGTGAGCTGATAAATGTCCCCGGGCTTTCCGCCAACGGTCTGAATGGCGTCAACAATAATTACTTTGTCGTAGCCAATAATAATGTCCAGCAGGCTCAGTCCGGACACATTAGTCTCCAAAACGGTTATATCCGGGTCGTAAAGCCTTCTTTGAAGTTCTTCGATGACACGAATACCCACGCCATCATCGCTAAGTATGGTATTGCCTAACCCCAGGATTAGTGTTTTCATGCTTAGTTAAGAGTCCTTTCAACCCCTCGATACCCCACACTGGGGGAGTGAGAGGAAGTATAGGGGGCACCTTGAAGGCCCCTGAAGGGGTGTAAATCCCCTTAATATTATATCAGCCCTGTCGGTCTTCCACACGGGGGGAATTTGGAGGACTTTGGGGGGTATTCGCAAAGCCTCTTATAAAAGTAAACCCCACAAAATCTTTGATTTTGTGGGGTACCGCTGCAGTGGGCCAAACTGAGCCAGTTGCTACTATTGCAGGTTCTGGCTCAGCCTCTTCATTACCTCTCCCTGGCTATTATAGATCAGCACCTCCAGGGGCATCTGCCCTGGGAGTGTGTTGGTAGCACAGCCGGTGCAAGGGTCATAGCAGCGGAATGCCATCTCGCACATGTTCAGCAACCCCTCCGAAACCACGGTTCCCTTTTTGATTAAACCTTGGGCTGCCTTCTTGATTGACATATGCATGGCTGGGTAATTATGTATTGTGGCTACAATAAGGTTTGCTTTCGTGACCATGCCATTCTTATCGGTCTGGTAATGGTGATACAAGGTGCCGCGAGGTGCCTCTACTACCCCCACGCCCTCATCCGGCGTGGCTGTAGGAATAGTGCGCACATTGGGATCGGTGATTTGTTTGTCCTGACAGAGTTCGAGCAGCCTCTCGGAGGCATACATCAACTCCACCAGCCTTGCCCAGTGAAACGCCAGTGTGGCGTGAACCGGCTTGCCGCCAAGAGTCTTGTACAACTTTTCATATTCAGCTTGAGCCAGTGGAGTTGTCATACCGTCGGCTACATTGAGCCGTGCCAGCGGACTGACACGATAGACCCCGCTATCATTACCTTCAGTAAATCCCTTCCAACCGACTTTCTTCAAGAAGGGGAACTTCAGATAGGTCCAGGGCTCCGTATGCTCGGATATGTACTCCAGGTAATTGGCGGGCTTGAACTTGGCGACCTCTTTGCCATCGGGGTCAACCACGCGGATGTCGCCATCATAAAAGTTCAACTTGTTATTGCTATCAACCAAGCCCATGTAGTAGCTCTTCATAGTATAGATGTTGCCGGTGATCAAATTCAGGTAATCTTTGTTGGCCAAAACAACATCGTTGAACAGCTTCAAGCTGAACTTGCTAAACTCGACGCAGGACTTGGCCTTTTCCTCAAAATCCTTTCGTTCTGCCTCGGTTATGGCTTTGCTCATGCCACCGGGGATGCCGCAAACCGGGTGAGTTGCCTTGCCTCCGATGACGGCCTGTATCTGTTGGGCATAGGCACGGTGCTTGATAACAGCGCCGCCAATCTCCAGTCCCACTTTGGAAACCACGCCCAGGATATTTCTCTGGGCTGGGTCGCTGGTGGGCCCCATGACAAAATCAGGAGCAGCCAGAGCGTAGAAGTGAGCGATATGCGAGTGAATCATGTGGCTACAGTAGAATAGCTCCCTTAGCTTCTTGGCTGCTGGAGGAGGATCTACATGGAAGACTGCGTCTGTGGCCTTACACGAGGCCATATGATGGGCGCCTGGTCAGACGCCACAAATTCGAGGCACTATCCGGGGCAGTTCCTCGACAGGTCTTCCCTCGCAGAACTTCTCGAAGCCACGCAGTTCAGGTACCTGAAAGTAGGTATTGGCGACATCACCGTCGTCATTGAGGAAAATCTCTATTTTGCCGTGGCCTTCCAATCTGGTTATGGGATCAATGCTAACCTTTTTCATACTGTTCTTCCCTCTAGCGCCGTTGTAGCCGCTTTTTCTTCAACATCGAGTTTGATAGCCCAAATCTATAGAAGGTGCCTGCGGGATCGACTACCTCGTTAACCATCCGGGCGATATCTTCATCAGTATTGGCTTGATAGATGGAGGCGACAGCACTAACCAGCTTCGCGCCCTGGTCAGGAACTCCAGCCGGTGGTCCGAAGCAGCCCCGGCAGGGTATGTTGACCTTGACGCATAATGCGCCACAGCCGCCTCTGGTGGCAGGACCCATACATAGCAATCCTTGCTCCAGAAGGCACTTCTCTGGTACGGGGATGATCTGGTGAGTCCGGTATATCTTGGTAATCTTCTTGTCTTCTTTTTTCCGTTCACACTCTTCGCAAAGTGTCTTGTTTGAGGCGATCACCGCACCGGCAGGTGGCAAACTGTTTGTAGCCAGTGCATTTACTACTTTTAAGATAAGATCGACTGTTGGTGGGCAGCCAGGCATGAAATACTCCACAGGTACTACCTGAGCCAGAGTCAGCACAGTCTCAAAGAGTTCAGGTAGCGTCAACTCGCCTTCTGGAACCTGCGTTTTGGTTTGAGGGAGGGTTTTGTTCGGGTTATCGTTCGAAGGTGCCTCGATATAGGCTCTCTCCATTATCTCGGCACGTGTGTACAAGTTGGCCAGTGCTGGTATACCGCCGAAACAGGCGCAGGAGCCGAAAGCCACCAGCACTTTTGACTTGGCACGAAGCAATTTGGCTAGGTGTTCCTGCTCCGAACTCCTTACCATGCCGTTGAACAAGCAAACATCAATGGACTTGTCCGGCATAGCCTCAACATGGTGGTACTTGAAGTCCAGTGCTATTGGCCAGAACACTATGTCCGCCAGGTTAGCTACATCAAGTATCTTCTCGTTAATGTCAAGGACAGCGACATCGCAGCCACCACAGGCACCAGCCCAGTAGAGGGCCAATTTCAGCTTAGCCATTCTTCCCTCCATTATCGCGGCTCATAGGCCCGAGCGCCCTTACTTGCTCCGTCATCTCGTTGACAATGGAGGCAAAACGATCTCCCTCTGAAGCAGAGACCCAATCCAACCTCACCCGCTGCTCCTCTATCCCTAATTGGGCTAGCATCTTCTTAAGCAAGGGAATCCGCCTTGCTGCCTTCTCATTACCTTCCAGGTAATGACATTCGCCATGGTGTCAGCCGCAGACTAGTACACCATCAGCCCCGGCTTGAAAAGCTTTAACCACAAAGGTGGGATCCACCCTGCCACTGCACATCACCCTTACTACTCTGACATTGGGGACATATTTTTTTCTAGAGGTGCCTGCCAAGTCAGCGCCAGCATAGGAACACCAGTTGCACAGGAAACCCACAATTTTTGGTTCAAAGCTCATATCAGTACTCCCTCTATCTGAGCCATGATCTGCTCAGTGGTGAAATGTTTGCTTACTATGGCACCGCTGGGACAAGCAGCACCGCAAGTGCCACACCCCTTACAGAGGGCCTCATTGATAGAAGCAATCTTCTTCTCATCGTTGAAGGAGATGGCTTTGTAGGGACAAAGCTCCAAGCATGTCTTGCAGCCAGAACACAATTCCTCATCGACGAACGCTGTGGCGGCCTCGACTTCGACACTGCCCTTGCTGATCACGGACAGCACTCGTGCGGCTGCCGCTGCGGCCTGAACCACTGTGTCGGGGATGTCCTTGGGGCTTTGGCAGCAGCCAGCTATGTAGACCCCATCGGTCGTAGTAGCCACCGGGTCCAGTTTAGGATGTTTCTCCATGAAGAAGCCGTCAGCGCTCCTGCTCAGTGAGAACAGTTTGGCTACTTCCCCGGCATCGCTGCGAGGCTCCAAAGCAGTGCTCAAAACAACCATGTCAACAGGTATGCGCCGCTTGCGACCGATAAGGGTGTCCTCACAGACCACTATGAGCTTGCCCTTCTCTGCGGGTGTCTCTGCTACGTTAGTGACCTCACCGGCCCGCCCTCTGACAAAGTTGACCCGCTCTTCCTGAAGGCGGTTGTAGAACTCCTCATAGCCCTTGCCGAAGCAGCGAAGGTCAATGTAAAGCTGGTAGATTTCCGCATCGGGGATTTTCTCCCTTATCAGGTGAGAGAATTTCAGCGAGTACATGCAGCAGACGCGGGAACAATATTCATGGTAGTTCTTGTCTCGGCTGCCGACGCAGTGCAGAATAGCCACGCTCTTTGGCTGCGAGCCATCTTTGAGAAGTAGCTTGCCACTGGTGGGGCCTGCGGCACTGCTCATTCTTTCGAATTGGAAGCCTGCATAGACGTTGTCCAAGCGGCCATAACCATATTGGGCCAGAGGTGACGAGTCGAAGGAATCGAAGCCGGTGGTAACTATGATAGACCCAACATCTACCTCGACAATCTTCTCTTGTTGGTTGAAATCGATAGCCTTAGACTCGCAGAATTTCTCACAGGCACGGCATTTGCCCTTCAGGAAGTAGGCACAGTGCTCCTTGTCTATGACGGGGATATTGGGCACTGCCTGAGGGAAGGGTGTGTATATGGCCTTCCTCTTGCCTATTCCCAAATCAAACTCACTGTCCGTCTTGTAGGGACATTTTTCCTGGCAGATGCCGCAGCCCGTACACTTGCTCTCGTCTACGTAGCGTGCCTTTTTCTTTATTTTGACCTTGAAATTGCCCACATAGCCCGAAACACCTACCACCTCACTGTACGTCATCATCTCTATCTTATCGTGTGACCTCACCGAGGCCATCTTCGGGGTAAGTATTCAGGCTGAACAGTCGAGTGTAGGAAATGTCTTGTCAAGCTGGGCCATGTGGCCACCTATAGATGGCTCCCTCTCTACCAGGTAGACCAGGTGGCCGGAGTTAGCTATCTCAAGGGCTGCCTGTATACCAGCAATGCCGGCACCTACAATCAAAGCGTTGGGGTTAATGGGGACCTCTTTGATCTCCAGCGGTTGATTATAGGCAACCCTTTTGACAGCCGCATTCACCAATGCCTTGGCTTTCAAGGTGGCAAGCTCGTGATTCTCAGTCACCCAGGCTATTTGCTCGCGGATGTTGGCCATTTCCATCAAATATGGATTCAAGCCAGCGCTGGCCAAGGTGCGCCTGAATGTCGTCTCGTGAAGCCGTGGCGAGCAGGAGGCTATGACTATGCGATTCAGGTTAAGTTCTTTGATGTCTTTCTTGATGAGGTCCTGGCCAGGATCCGAGCAGACAAACTTGTAGTCTCTGGCTATCACTACCTCATTTAGACCTTTGGCGAATTCAACTACTTGCGCAACGTCGATCGTGCCAGCGATGTTGGCGCCGCAGTGACAGACATATACGCCGATCCTACGCTCCACTATAGGCCTCCTTATTTTCTAGTATATCTGGCCAATACTCTGTCGGCTGGGATTATGCCGCTTCTCAAACCCAGGGCCTTGTCCTCAGTTCCGAAAGCCACACCCATAAGCTGGGTGAAAAACAAGACAGGAAGATTGAACTTGGTCTTGAACTTCCTGTTGACCCTGCTCTGATAAACATCCAGGTTCGTTTGGCACATTGGGCAGACGGTGACGATGCACTCAGCACCGTTGCTAGCAGCGTTGTCGAGAAGTTTGCGAATCAACTCGAGGGCTAGATCCTCTTCTGATACGATCAGAGAGCCCCCGCAGCAGCGAGTCCTTAGAGGGAATGGTGTAGCCTCTGCTCCCAGACTCTGTATCACGCGCTCCAGGGACTGTGGATTTTCGGGATGATCAAAACCTGGCCCAGGCCGTACCACCTGGCAGCCGTAATAAGGGGCGACCTTCAGGCCAGCGAGGTCTCGCTTAACCTTGGCTTTGATTGCATCGTAGCCAACATCATTGGCAAGAACGTCGAGGATGTGACGCACCTTGATAGTTCCATTATACTTTTGGCCTCCGGCCGCCAGAGCCTCATTCACCTTTTCTCCCAGCTTGGGGGATTCCTTCATATGTAAGTTGGCCCTGGCCAGAATGATATAGCAGGAACTACAGGGTGTTACTAGATCAAGCCCTCTTTTCTCAGCCAAAGCCAGGTTGCGCGCTGCGACACAAAGGGAACCCAGTTCATTAACGCCGGTGAAAGGTGTAGATCCGCAGCAGTTCCAATCTTCTAGCTCGTGTAGTTCCACATCCAGAGCCTTGGCGACTGCCTCGGTGGACGAACCGTATGATTTGGCGCCTCCGTCTGAGTTGGAACATCCTGGATAGTAAGAATAATATTTCACAGAGCACCCCCTAGCTCTTCGGCCTTTTTGATGATAGCTTTGAGCTCTTTATTCCCTTTAATCTTGGCTCCTCTGAGACCTAAGCGCCCGTGTGAAAATAGCCCGATTCCTCTGGGAGCCATTCCAACCAAGGTGACCATCTTGAGGGCTGAAAGAGGGTTGGTTCGCAGGAGGAAGAAGAACTTTCTCTGATAAAACAGCGCCATGAAGCCAAGCTCATGAAGCCGGCCGTTGTTCTTCACGCAATCAGCGAAGGCTTTGTACATAACAGGGGTACTGCTTCTTTTGGTAGACAGACCGTGGCGAGCGGCAACACACTCCATGGCGTGCATTACCTCCGTAGGCTTGACATCTCTGGGGCAACGCACAGTGCAGAGATAGCAGGAAAGACAGAACCACATTGAATTGCTGGATAGGAGCTCCTCCAAGTTGCCGGCCCGGGCCATAGCGATAGCTTGGCGCACCGAAAAGTCCCATTTGTCAGCAGAAGGACAAGACCCAGTGCACGTGCCGCACTGAATGCATAAGCGGATACCTTCACCCCCAGGCATGGCGCAGATTTCTTCTAGCAGCGTGTTACCAGATTGCACCTTTGTATCCATCGCTTACCAGCCTCTCTTGTGAAATTACGAACTATCTCTTTTCAGGCTACCTAATTATAAAGCACCTCCTGACAACAATCAAGAGATGCTCGAAAACAGCGATCGGCCTTTGGCTGTCATGCTGAGTCCGCCTTAGACGGACAAAGAATCTCTCCCTGCGGGAGCAAGAGACCCGCCTGCGGCGGGTGACAATAAAAGGGTTCTTGGATAGTCAGAGGCAAAAGCAAGGCTGTGCTATTGACCTGTAGGGGGAGCCTCTAATTATTAGCCCTCCACTACCGGATTACCACCACAGGGAAAGATTGACTTCGGCCAAAATATCTATTCTGAGTCGCCCCAAACACCTACTGAGCTGGCCCAAATCAGGTATTTATGCCTAGCGGCTCAGCAAAAATAGGCCAATATGCTTACGCAAAAGTGCAATCTGCTTCAGGCGGACCTAAGCTCTGGCAACCTCTACTAGACCGGTGTTATATGTGAAGGAACCTCCCGGCGAGTAGGTGTCGCTGGTGAGGACGTTGGCGCATCCCCCTCTGTCCACCCCCTTCTCATCAGGGGCATACCAGGCGCCGTGCGGGACATCTACCACTCCAGGCATGATCCTCTCCGTTACTTTGGCCTGAATAATCATCTCACCTCTATCGTTGAATACCCTGACCATTTCGCCGTCCCGGATGCCTCTGGCCAGAGCATCTCTGGAATTGATCCAGATGGCCTGGGGCATCAGTTCCCTCAGCCAGGGAACATTGTCGAACTGACTGAGGGCGCGTCTCTTGAAGTGGGTGGTGATAAGCTGAAGCGGATACTTCCTGGCTAGTGGGTCGTTTTTACCTTCCCAGTGCTCTACATATTTAGGTATAGGGGCAAGCCCCGGGGTGTTCATCTCTGCCCATGCCCGAGAGTAAAGCTCGATCTTGCCTGAAGGGGTGCGGAAGGGGATGTTGGCGGGGTCTTTTATCTGCTCCTTGAAGGCCACATGCGGCTCGGGCAGCTTGAACTTGTAGACTCCCTCTTTTTTAAGTTCTGCGTAGTCGGGAACACCACTGCGCTGTGCCAGGTCTTTAAGGAACTCCTCTTCGGTTTTGTCCATAAAGTTCTCAATGCCCATGCGCTTCGCCAGTTCTACAGCTATTTGCAAGGGAGACTTGGATTCCCCCAGCGGTTCGATTACTCTGTTCACAGCACCTATAAAAGCTGTGCCCACCCCGAAGGCTATATCGTTCCTTTCCATATAGGTACAGACTGGCAAAAGAATATCGGCGAACTTGGCAGTTGGCGTCATACACTGTTCCTGGACCGCAATGAATTCCAGGGACCGCAATGCACGGACTATCTTGTTGATGTTGGGGAATTGGGTTAGATAGTTGCACCCGCCTATATAGAGCAGCTTAATATCAGAGGGATAACCTCCAGCCTTCCCTTTAAGGATGGCATCGGCCAGTTTGGTATAGTGTATGCTGTTTTCCCTGTAGCCAAGCGGAACATTTTTCTTAGAAGGTATCCCCTGCGCGAGTGGATTGACATTTTCGTCTAATCCTGCAAGCATGGGTCTAACCCGGTAAGGATATCCCCCCATTATAGATTCCCATGCTCTGGCTGCTGCATCTCCTCCGTGGATGCCCACGTTGCCAGTCATAGCCGCTAGAACGATGGCTGCCCTGTGATATTGCTCCCCACCGGCGGAGCGTCCGGCGGCAATTCCTGTCATCAACGCTGCTGGTTTAATAGTGGCATACTCACGGGCCAGTTTCTCTATGGTGGCAGCGGGCACCCCGGTAATGGCTTCGGCCCAGGCAGGGGTTTTAGGTATGCCGTCCTCTGTGCCTAAAACATGGTCTCTAAACTGGTTGAAACCGACGGTGTGCGTGTCGAGAAATCTTTGATCCTGGAGGTTTTCCTTAATCATCACATAAGCTATAGCTATCAACATGGCGGTATCGGTGCCTGGCCTGATGGGTATCCACAGATCAGCAAAGGTAGCCGCCGTGTCTGTGTACCTTGGGTCAACGGATACTATCCTGGTCCCGGACTCCCTGGCTTGAGCCAGAAACCAGCAGGTATTGGTGCCATTGATTACGGTTGCCGGATCCCAGCCCCACATGATTATCAATTTGGAGTTGAGCAAGTCATCGCGGGTATTGCTGGCAAAGAAGGTGCCATAACTGATCATTGAGGCATAGACACCTGCATGAAATGAAGTGATGCCCCATATAATGACCTGGCCGCCAGCGAGGTTAAGCAATCTATACATCGGGCTCATAGTGTGTAAACTATGAGGGTCTCCGATCATCCTTGCCAGCGCAATTGAACCAGGCCCGTAAGTGCCCTTGACCCTTTTTAGCTCTGTGGCTATTTTGTCCAATGCCTCATCCCAGGAGATTCGCTCAAACTTGCCTTCTCCCCTGACACCTATCTTCTTCATGGGGTATTTGAGTCGGTCGGGGGAATGTACCCTCTGCCGATAAGCACGACCCCGCAAACAACCCCTGAGTTGAGGCTCCTCACCTTCATCGGTCTCTATTCTGGTAATCACCCCGTCTTTGACATGAACCTTTAGCAGACAGGCGCCCCCACAATGGCTGGCACACATGGTTGGTACTATTTTCTCTTGCTCTGACATTTCATTTCCCACTCTACCTTCACCTCGCCCTAGCGCTTTGTATTGTCGGACCAACCTTTAGCCTGGGCTTGAATATGACCGATGGTTTAAGCTTTTCACTGTAGTCAAAGCCAGTAGCGCTTTTGATTTCTCCATACTTGGCCTTCATCTCATCTGCAGGACCGGCATCCAGCGCCCTGGTGGGACAGCCGGTTACACAAATAGGCTTCTTGCCTTCCGCCCACCTGTCAAGGCACAGGTCACACTTTTGCATCTTGGCGTTTTGCTCGGCCCCAAACTGTGGTGCAGCATAGGGACACGCCTCAAGACAGAGTTGGCATTTTTCTTTGCCTAGGCAGGACTCTCTATCTACCACCACAATGCCATCCTGTTCCCTTTTGTTTATGGCATTCGCCGGGCAAGCTGACACGCAGGCTGGCTGGGCGCAGTGGTAGCAGGGGGAAGACAGGAAGGCGACAAAGGGCTCGGGGTATTTGCCTTCCTCGATGGTCTGCAACCTCATCCAACTGGCTGGCCCAGCAGGCACATCGTGCCAGTCCTTGCAGGCCACCGCGCAGGTGAAACAGCCGATACATCTGGTCTGATCGAAGTAAAATGATAGTTGCATTGTCCACCCCCACTTTGATTCTGAGCTATAGGAAGTGCTGAAACGTTTAGTAGACTAGACCTGCTGATGCCAGGTCTCTAGAGCTATATCACCTTGTCCTCTCTGAACCGGGCTATCTCCTTGTCACTGTAACCGCCTATCTCTTTCAGTACACTCTCTGTATGCTCGCCTAGCTTGGGTGCCAGCAGGTTGGGACCAACCTCAGCTTGACTGAAATGGATAGGGAAACCCGGGATCCTCATATGCCCCATATTGGGATGTTCGAAATCTACAATGTAGTCGTTTTCCACCATTTGTGGATCGTTGATAGCTTCTGTGACAGTGTTGACGGTGCTTATTACCAGATTCTTTTCAACGAATAGCCTCAACCATTCATTTCTTGGTTTAGTGACAAACGCTTTGTTGAAAATGGCGACCAACTCTATTGAGTTCTCAAACCTTTTAGTTTCGGTGTCAAAACGCGGGTCGTCTACCAGCTCAGGATGACCCAGAACATAACATACTGCTTTCCAATTCTCCCCACCCGGTGGCTGAGTTTGAACTATCCATTTACCATCCTGGCACTGGTAATAGTTGCGCAAAGCACTGGCGCTGGTTTGCTCGTGTCTGGGTACTTCACGCCCTGTGATTAGTGGGACAAGATAGTTATAGTACATCAAGTAGGAGGCAGTGCCGAGGAGTGAGACATCCACCTCTTGACCTGTGCCGAAGCGTTCACGCATAAATAATGCGATTGCCATTTGATAGCTAGCCATGATTGCGGTTGCCTGGTCAACAATACCGAATTGCCCCAGTAGCGGAGGCAATCCGGGCCCGCCGAAGCTATACATCATTCCTGATCTTCCCTGCCCCTGATAGTCAAAGCCGCCCCTATCTGCGTCTGGGCCCCGGCTACCGAATCCTGTTACCGAGGCATAGATCAACCTGGAATTTATCTTTGATAGTGTCTGGTAATCCATAAGCATCTTCTTGACAGTGCTGCGTCGCAGGTTAGTGAAGAAAACGTCAGATTTTTGGATCAGGTTGTAGGCAATTTGCCTACCCTGAGGATGATCCAGGTTGAGTGTTATACTTTTCTTGCCACGATTGGCTCCTGCAAAGAGAAGACTGGAATCGTCAGGAAGCCTGAAGCCGATACCTTTGTACTTCGCTCCCTGCCGCCAGGGATCACCAATGCCCGGCTGCTCGATCTTGATGACTTCAGCTCCCATATCACTTAGGATAGCTGTACCTCCCGGCCCAGCATGAAATACCCCCCATTCCAGGACTCGTATACCTTCCAAGGGTTTGTGCATTAGAACATTACCTCCGGTGTGGCCAGACAAAAGTATTATTCGGGATTCACAGATTCTAAGGGCTTGCTCAGAGATATTGTAGCGCATCCTTAATAGTGGCGTCTATTTTGGCATCACGGATTATGCCCCCCAATTCTGCTCGAAGTCAGACCGAGTCTGATGTTACGCTAAACAATTTTTTATAGCATAATTGTCTGGGGCATTAGCTGGACAGTGAAAATCCCATGTGCTATAATTACCCCGTTTGTGCCAAAAGGCACATGTGAGTATAGGTATAGATAGAGGGAAAGTATGGAATCCTCTCGAATAGCTGATTGTTGTTCTCCCCAACTCAACCAACCTTGTCAAGTCGCTTGTCCTATTCATCAAAATGCCCGCGGTTATCTGGCAGCCATTGCCCAGGGTGAATTTGAACAAGCCCTGCGCATTATAATGGAAGCTAATCCCCTCCCCTCGATCTGCGGCACCATCTGTGCCCATCCCTGTGAGGACAAATGCCGCCGGGGGAAAGTGGATAAGCCACTTTCTATTCGGGCCTTGAAGCGGGTCGCTGTGGAACAGGGCAGAGGTGCCATAGAGCTTGCCCGTCCCAAAGCCAGACGTGAGCAAAAGGTAGCCATAGTTGGCTCTGGGCCAGCCGGGCTGGTGGCTGCACATGATTTGGCCTTGATGGGCTACCCTGTCACTATCTTTGAAAAGGCAGAAACTCCCGGCGGAGCGTTGGGCCTGTATATACCGCTCTATCGTCTGCCCAGGGACACCATTAAGCAGGATATCAAAAATATTGAGGCGTTGGGTGTTGAGATCAAGACTGGCAAGGAACTGGGCAAAGATTTCACCATTGACCAACTCCAGCAACAGGGCTATAAATCTGTTCTTTTGAGCATGGGTCTCCCCGTGAGCCGCAGCATACCCATACCCGGGATAGACCATAAAGATGTCCTGCTGGCCTTGCCTTTCCTGAGTGCTGTCAACAATGGAAATATGAAGCTCGACCGAAGCAAAAGGGTGCTGGTCATCGGCAGCGGCAATGTGGCTATGGATGTGGCCAGGTCCGCGGTGCGCTGTGGCGCTGGCAAAGTGCGCATCGTCTGTTTGGAGGCTAAGGACGAGATGCCCGCCTTTCCCTGGGAGATTGAGGAGGCTCTGGAAGAGGGGGTGGAGATGCAATGCTGCTCCCTGGGACCCAAACAGGTCCTCCTGAAGGGCGATCAGATCGTTGGCCTTAACTGTAAGAAGGTAGTGGCAGTCTTCGATGCTCAGAAACGCTTCAATCCCAGCTACGATGAAACGGTGCTCAGCGATATTGAAGGTAATATGATAATCCTGTCCATTGGCCAGGCAGGCGATACCTCCTGCTTAAATGGCAGTGGCGTGAAATTGAACCAAAGGGGTCAACTGATCTATGATCCCAATAGCCTGGCTACTAGCCGTGAAGGAGTCTTCGCCTGCGGGGAGTTGATCAGCGGCCCCGGTACTGCAGTGCAAGCTATGTCCAGCGGACGGCGGGCTGCGCTGTCCATCGCCAAATTCCTCAGCGGGGAAGACTTCAAGTCGGAGCCGTTTGAGCCTTTGCCTGATTTGGCCAGTGGCGTAATTGGGAGAGTTAAGAAGCTCGAACGCAATACTGTGCCTATATTGCCACTTGAGAAGCGGATAAACAACTTCCAGCATGTGGAGATAGGATACAGCCTCGAGGTAGCCCGTAAAGAGGCTCGGCGCTGCCTTAATTGCGGCGTTGGCGCCAAGCGTCTTGAAGACAAATGTATCGATTGTCTTACCTGTGTGCGCGTTTGTCCCTACGAAGTGCCTGTGGTAACCCCTGAGGGGGCGGTTGATATCAGATTCGACCAGTGTCAGGCCTGTGGCATCTGCGTGGGCGAATGCCCAGCCAGGGCCATCACATTCGGCATGCCCGAGGTTGAAGATGTGCTGCTTCAGGTAGAAAGGGCCGTCAAAGGGGTCAAGGCAGCTGGTGGAGCGGTCGTCTGCTTCATTTGCAGCTATGGCGCTACCTCCTGGCGGAAATTGCCCAGTTTCATAAAGGGCATACCTCCTCAGATAGGACTGGTAAGTGTGCCCTGCATTTCCAACTTGTCGGTGAGCCACTTCATCAAGCCCTTTGAGCTTGGCGCTCAGGTGGTCCTTGTGGCCGCCTGTGAGGCAGCGGAATGTCCCCACGAGAAGGGCATCCTCTTTGCTCAGAAGCGCGTGGAAAGTGCCAAACAGCTACTGAGCCAGGCAGGACTAGATAGCAAGTTGGAGTGGGTCACATTTCCATCTGGAGATTTCTCCAGTTTCCACCAGGTTTTATCCCAGAGACAGCAGTAACACTCAGAAGGACAAGCATGATTAAAGCAGAACAAAAGCCTATCGAACAAATAAGAAACATGATAACTGACTACCGCAGAGTGCTTCTAGTAGGCTGCGGCACTTGTGTCACTATCTGTTTCGCAGGGGGGGAGAGAGAGGTGGCCGATCTCGCCTCCTTGTTGCGCCTAAAGGATGGACAGCAGGGCGGACACAAGCAGTTCTTAGAGACAACGGTCAAAAGGGTCTGCGAGCGGGAATTTGTTGACCAGCTTATTCCCAAACAGGAGGAGGCAGATGCTATTCTATGCCTTTCCTGTGCCATCGGCGTGCAGTACCTGGCGGAGCGTTTCCCCAAGTTGCCTGTTTTGCCAGGGCTCAACACTTCCTTTTTGGGGCTTATCGAAGAGAGATGGCAATGGAACGAGGTTTGTGTCGCTTGTGGCGACTGCATACTACACCTCACCGGCGGGATCTGCCCCATAGCTCGCTGTGCCAAAAGTCTGTTTAACGGCCCTTGTGGTGGCTCTGTGGGGGGTAAGTGTGAAATATCTCCTGAGGTACCATGCGCCTGGCAAAAGATTTATGATCGTATGGCCAGTCTAGGGCAACTCCACAAACTTGAAGAGGTCCAGCCAGTGCGCAACTGGGTGTCAAATCAAGCAGCGGGACCTCGCCGTACTATCAAAGAGGCCCTCAAAATTTCAGGTAAGTGAGAAGCTCAGGGAGCAAAGAATGAAGGCAGGAACTAAACTAGAGAAAGTCCTGACTAGTGGACAATTTGCAGTGACCGCAGAGGCCGGGCCGCCCAAAGGCACCTCGGGCCAAACGGTACAAAAGAAGGGCGAACACCTTAAAGGTTGCTGTGATGGCGTCAATGTCACCGACAATCAGACGGCCATTGTGCGCATGTCCAGCATAGCTGGCTGCGTTTTGCTAAAGCAGATAGGTTTGGAACCGATTATGCAGATGGTCTGCCGGGATCGAAACCGCATCGCCATCCAGAGCGATGTACTGGGGGCAGTAGCTCTGGGCATCGGTAATATATTATGCCTTTCGGGAGACCATCAGAAATTTGGCAATCATCCCACAGCCAAAAACGTATTTGACATTGATTCTATCCAACTTATCCAGGCTATAAAAATGATGCGTGATGAGCATAAATTCCTCTGTGGTGAGGCGATTGCCGGGGAAGTACCCCTGTTCATCGGAGCAGCCGAGAATCCCTTTGCCGACCCCTTTGAATTCCGGGTAATTCGGTTGGCCAAGAAGGTGAAGGCTGGGGTGGACTTCATCCAAACCCAAGCTATATATGATGTGGCCAAATTCGCCCGCTGGATGGATATGGTTAGGGACCGTGGCCTGGATAATCAAGTACATATCATGGCCGGGATCATACCTGTTAGGGCTGCAGCCATGGCCCGTTATATGAAGGATAATGTACCCGGTGTATATGTGCCCGACGAACTAGTTAAGCGCATGGAGGGTACTAAGAGCGGCAAGGAAGAAGGCCTAAAGATCGCTGTAGAGCTCATCCAGCAGATAAGGGAGATAAAAGGGGTACATGGCATCCATATCATGGCGGTTGGCTGGGAGGAGGCAGTGCCCCAGATCGCGGAGAGGGCTGGCTTGATGCCCAGACCAGCCGTTTAGGTGGAGGCTAGCGCTCAGTGGCTGTGGCCTGGTTCATGAAAAAGAATGTTTCTGGCCTCTGAATTAATGAGGCCATTATCGGGGGTTGGATAAGGCGGAGAATAGTATTAAGGTTTACATCTGTCTCATCGGATAGGTGAAGGGTATGTGTTGGGGCATTTACCTCATAGCCATCGGTTGGGGGAAAAGAGCGCCTGCTATTATGAAGGCTGCTGTCCTAGCGAAGAGGGCTGTGTGAGGCTGGTGTCTTCAAAGCACGACTGAGGAGAGGGAGTTGGGGCGCCTTTTTGACTACAAGGCACTCTACGAAATAGCCAGGGCAGTAAGTTCTCCCCTGGAAGTAACAGGTGTTCTTCAGGCTATCGTGGAAAGCGTCACCAAAGCCATCGGCGCTAAAGGCTGTGCTGTTTTGCTTTTGACCCCAGGAAAGGATCAACTCGTGCACAGTGCCGACTATGGGCTAAGTAAGGAGTATGTGCAGAAGGGGCCTGTGCGGTTCACCCGTATTACGACCCAGGTTCTAGAGGGCAAGAACGTCTTTGTGCTTGATGTATCTAGTGACCCACGGGTAGAATATCGGCAGGAGGCTATAAAAGAGGGCATCGTCTCTATGCTCTCGGTGCCCATGGTGCTGGGCAAGGAACCGATAGGGGTACTCAGGATTTACACCTCGGAGCCCCGCATGTACTCCTTCGAGGAGATGGATTTTCTCAGGGCCGTGGCTAACCTTGGGGCTGTGGCTCTTGACAGGGCCAGAACCCATGAGGCTGTAGCAAAGGCCAACGAGCTTCTTGTTCGTGAGGCCAATGAGCTGGCCAGGTTGGAAGTGAGCAGGGAACAGCTTCTCAACCGCATGCGTGAGATGTCTAGATCCCTGGGCAGGCTGGAAGCGGGCAGGAAGGATCTTATTCGCCTCCTCTATGAGGCCGGGCATGACCTAAAGGCTCCCCTGGCGGCCGTGCAGAGCTATTTGTCTGTTCTCCTGGCGGGTTACGCTGGGGAAGTCCCAGAGAAGGTGCGTAATATAATCGAGCGGAGCAGCGCCAGGGTGATGCAGATGATCGATCTCATCAGCAACGTCATGGATTTATCCAGGCTAGAAGCCGGCCAACTGGTTAGCGAGATGAAAGAGGCTAGCCTGGAGCCGGTGATCAAGAATTCTTTAGAGGTAGTGGCTGCTGAGGCAGACCAGAAAGGGATAACGCTAAAGCAGGAGCTTCCCCAGCCGCTGCCTGAGGTCTGGGGCGATGAAATCCGGTTGCAACAGGTACTTACTAATCTACTGGTCAACGCTGTGAGATATACACCATCCGGCGGGTCGGTGACGCTGCGGGTGACGGAGAAGTCGCAGGAGATGCTGATCGAGGTGATAGATACCGGCATAGGCATTCCCCCTCAGGATATGTCTCGACTCTTTGAAGAGTTTTTCCGATGCAGCAATGTAGAAGTCCCGGGAACGGGACTGGGACTGGCTATAGTAAGACGGATTGTGCAAACCCATGGCGGAAAGGTCTGGGCGGAAAGCCCCTGCCCTGAGACGGGGCAAGGTAGCAAATTCAGCTTCACCCTGCCTAGAGGCAGGCCTGAACAGAAGACAGGAGGAGACAATGGCAAAGGAAACAACTAAGGGAGCCAAGATTTTGGTTGTGGACGATGATCCTGATATGCGTGAGGCCATAGGGATGATGCTGGAGCCAGCCGGCTTTCAGGTGGTTATGGCCAAAGATGGTGAGGAAGCACTGTCAAAGCTGGCCTCTGCAAAGCCGAACTTGATGCTGCTTGACTTGCTCATGCCGCGGAAGGACGGCTTCACTGTACTGAAGGAACTCACCGAAGAAGAGAAGTGGCGAGCCTATGACAGCGTACCCATCGTGGTGCTGAGCTCGGTGAGGGAGGAGCCTGCCAGGCGGCGCTATTACTTGGAGACGGCTGTGCAATTTGCGGTGGACGATTATATCGAAAAACCCGTCTCACCGGTTATCCTCCTGCAGCGGGTCAAGGCAGCTCTGACCAAGACCTCCACCGCCAGACAAAGATGACGAGAGCGCTAAGAAAAAGAGGAGACAGTTCCGATTGCCACGGAGGTTCATATGAAGAAAAAAACTAAGGTGCTCCTAATAGACGACGACAGGGATTTTGTGGAAGCCACCAAGATGGTATTGGTCACAAAATATGATGTGATCACTGCCTATGAGGGGGACGCGGGGCTGAAAAAGGCCAGGCAGGAAAATCCGGACCTCATCATTCTGGACGTCATCATGCCGGTTAAGGACGGGTTCACTGCCTGTGAACAGATCAAGAAGGACCCGCAGTTAAGCAAGATTCCGGTCCTGATGCTTACCAGTTTCGCACAGAGGATGGGGGAGACCAACATTTCCCGAGCACAAGCTCTTACTATGGAGGCAGATGACTACATAGAGAAACCCGTATCCCCTCAGGAGTTGTTGGGTCGGGTGGAAAGGCAGCTCAAGAAAATCGGCAAGGCCTAAGTATCTAGTGATGCGGTTGGTTCCACCGGCTAGAGTTACCCGTTTTGTCAGCTCTGACATCTTAGGTATAGGCTGTGAAGCTTCGCATTGGAGTGACGAGGATTGAGGCAGTGGTATTCTGAATAGACTTTGCCAGTGGTGGTTGGGCAAGGTACGGTACCTCCGAAGGAAAAACGTTAGTTTGCCCCGCCTTCACAAAATATGTGCCTCATGGTACTTCGATCACGTCCCAACTAATAGGGCAAGCAAGACCGAATAAGGCAGCGGAAGAGCACAAGATATGCTACGGCGGAAAGGAGGTGAGTGCCTTTGGTCACCGGGGGAAAGGGCAAAACTACTTGGGGCGTTGTTTGATGCTATCGCACCACATTAGCACGATTGGGAGGTAAAGGGACGATGGCTACCAGGGCATATATCCTTATCGAGACGGAGGTGGGCAAAGTCCGAGAGATAGCTGAGGCACTACGCAGGTTGTCCTGTATAAAGGTGGTGGACACCGTGACCGGCCCTTATGACATTATTGCAGTGGCGGAGGGAGCTGACCTGAACGCTATTGGTGAGCTCGTCACAGCCGGTATTCATCCCATTCCCGCCATCACCAGGACAGTCACCTGTCTCACACTCAAAGCCGCTGCGCCCTGAACTCCCTGTGGCTTATCATTCTAAGTCCTGCCAACACGTGGTGTGGTGGTGCATAGTGCACCAGTGGTGATGATTGGGTAGTTACCCCCGAAAAACTCGGTTTTCCAGGGGGCTCCAGATTCGTTCAATGGTGGGTGGGGCCACTACTATAAAGGGAGCGAAGCGGCCTTTTCGGAGAGTTAGACTGTCACATACGAATCATATTTGCACTGCTGGCAAAAGCACGGATCTAGGACGAGTACAAACACTTGAAATAAAAGAATGATTGGTATAACATGAAATACAATCCTATGAGTTTTAGCATAATTGTTTTGGGCCTCCAACTAGCCCGCCAGGGCCAGTATAGTTATTTCTCCTCAAAGAGAGCTCGAAAGGGGATACTATGACGAACGGCGAAAAATTGCCCGTCATCTGGCTTTCCTTATCTACTTGCACCGGCTGCTCCATCACTGTTCTCAATAGCACCAGCCCCACCATCAAGAATATTCTTGTTGATGAGGTAATTCCAGGAAAACACCTTCAAGTCCGCTTTCAACATGCGGTAATGGCCTCAGCAGGGGAGTTGGCGCTGGGTGAGATCAAAAGAACCGTCCAGGGGAAGGAACCTTTTGTTCTGGTTGTTGAAGGAGCGATTGCCACCGCCCAGGATGGAAAATTCGCATTCATGGGAGAGAAGGACGGCAAACCCAGGACTCAAGCTTCCTGGATAGAGGAAATAGCCCCAAAGGCCTTGGCAATTTTAGCCCAGGGCACCTGCGCCTCTTACGGTGGGATAGCGGCCGGGGCACCTAACCCTTCCGGAGCCGTGGGGGTAAGCAAGTTCCTGAAAATGCGTGGCATAAATACGCCTGTGATAAACATTCCTGGCTGTCCTCCCCATCCCGACTGGTTCGTTGGCACAGTAGCCACCGTCCTTCTGGGGGGACTGCCCAAGGCGAGTGATATAGATGAGTTTGGCAGGCTAAAGGCATTTTATGGCAAGACCATCCATGAGAACTGCTCCAGAAGAGCCTATTTTGAAGAGGGCAAGTTCGCTCGGAAGTTTGGCGATCCGGGCTGCCTCAACGAGTTGGGCTGTAAGGGGCCAGTGACCCACGCCGATTGTCCCATCAGGTTGTGGAACCATGGAACTAACTGGTGTGTGGGGTCTGGTGGTTGCTGCATCGGCTGTGTTGAGCCGGCTTTCCCTGATCTTCTCTCTCCTATCTACGTGAAACTCACCGATGCCTCTATACCCAGCGTGATCGAGTCCAGAAAGGAATAAAACAATGGGGCATATAGTCATTGATCCGGTTACCCGTATTGAAGGACATCTCAAGGTAGAGGCTGTGGTGGAAGGTGGTGTGGTGAAGGAGGCCCGAAGCTCGGGTATGCTCTTCCGGGGGATAGAGATTATCCTCAGGGGCCGAGACCCCAGGGACGCTCAGCAATATACGCAGCGTATCTGTGGAGTCTGTCCCACCAGCCACTCCATGGCTGCCACTCTCAACTTGGATAGCGCTTTCGGCATTGCTGACAAGATACCAGACAATGGTCGCATAATCCGTAACCTTATCCTGGGCGCTGCTCATGTCTCCGACCACATCCTCCACTTCTATCACCTGGCTGCTTTGGATTACGTGGATATCGGCGCTGTGGCAGGTTATGAAGGCAATGACCCGGCGCTTCTCTCAGTGAAAAAGTTTGCCCTGGAAGGAGACCCCGTTCCTTTCTTGCCTCGCTACAAAGGGGACTACAGGCTGTCCAAGGAGCAGAACATTGCCGCCCTGAGTCACTATCTCCAGGCACTGGAGATGAGACGCAAGGGCCACGAGATGCTGGCTATTTTCGGAGGTCGCATACCTCATAACAATGCCATTGTGCCCGGTGGGGTTAGCGAAGTACCTACAGTTAACAAAATTGCCTCCTTTCTCTGGATGCTCAATGAGTTGAGGGACTTTATTGACTCGGTATATATACCCGACCTGCTTATGGTAGCTGGGGCCTACAAAGATTACTGCGAGATAGGCCGGGGCTGTGGCCACCTCCTTTCCTATGGAAACTACGACCTGGATGGGAAGGAGGCCGACTATGCTAAGCGGAAGAGACTTCTGGCTGCTGGAACAGTGGATAGCTCTCTTAAGCTTGGATCTCTGGACGCTAGCAAGATCACTGAGGATGTCATGCACTCCTGGTATCAGGATGTCCCACCCCTGCAGCCATTGGAGGAGAAGGCTCCTGAACCACAGTTGGATAAGAAAGGCGCCTACTCATTCATAAAATCACCTCGCTACAATGGCCAGGTTTATGAAGTAGGTCCTCTAGCCCGTCTGGCTGCTACTTATGTCAGCGGTGACCCAACAGCCAAAGCCTTGGTAGATGGTGCTCTGTCCAAGCTCAAGGCTTCTCCCAAGGCGCTATTCTCAGTAGCTGGCCGGCATCTGGCGCGGGCGCTCTGCTGCAAGATCATCGCCGATACCATGCCAGGCTGGCTCCTCCAGCTCAAGCCAGGAGAGCCAGCCTATCTGCCTTATACCATTCCTGATGAGGCCAAAGGTGCGGGTCTGGTGGATGGAGCTCGGGGAGCGTTGGGGCACTTCATAGAGATCAAAGGGAAGAAGATCGTCAATTACCAGTGTGTGGTGCCCAGCACCTGGAATCTCTCCCCCAGGGACAAGGATGGCCATCCCGGACCAGTGGAGCAGGCTCTGGAGGGCACTAAGGTAAAGGATGAAGCTAATCCTATAGAGCTGGTGCGCATTATCCGTTCCTTTGACCCCTGTATCGCCTGTGCGGTTCATGTGGTAACACCTAAGGGTAACACGCGAGGGAAATACATTGTCTCCTGAGATGGGCCCCCAAAATGCCAGAGACAAGTGCAGGCTGGCCATAGTCGGCGTGGGCAACCTCTTACTCCAGGACGAGGGCATCGGAATTCACCTTATTCAGGCCCTCAAGGAAGTTTCCCTGCCTCAGGCTGGTCAGGTGGAGCTTATTGATGGCGGTACTGCCTTACCCTCCTTGCCCAGGAACCTGGACAAGCTCATTATCATTGATGCTGCGCAGGGGGGAGAAAAACCAGGCACCATTTACCGATTCGGTCCAGAGGATATAGATAGTGGCGATGCGCCCATTGTTTCGCCGCATCAGATGAGCCTTGGCGAAAGCCTGAGGCTTATGGAGTTGGAAAACGAGAAACCTAATAAGGTAATTATCTTTGGGGTAGAGCCCAAGACAATAGACTGGGGCCTTGAACTGTCACCTGAGCTGAAGGAAAAGATGCCCCATCTTATTGGGCTGGTGCTCCAGGAAGCAGGCATAAAATGATTATCTCAGAGTTGAAGCCGTGGCCGGAGATTCTGGGCTATCTCAAGGACGACAAGAAGGTATTCATCGTTGGCTGTAAGGGCTGCGCTGAGGCCTGTCGTACCGGTGGGGAGCCCCAGGTACTGGATGCTAAGGAGAAACTGACAAAGGAGGGAAAGACGGTTACAGGATATACCCTGGCCGACTTTCTGTGCGACAAGAGCCTGGTAAAACTCAAGCTCAGGGCACACCGGGACGAGATAGTGGCCGCTGACTCGCTGCTGGTTATGACCTGTGGTATCGGAGTGCAGGCTACTGCAAATGTGGTGAGTAAGCAGGTTCACCCAGCCTGCAACACTATCAGTGTGGGTGGGGCGCGTGGCGAGTGGCGGGGGGCTGAGCGTTGTCATGAATGCGGGGATTGCCTGCTGGATTTTACAGGAGGTATTTGCCCCTTGACTGCCTGTACCAAATCCCTTATCAATGGCCCCTGTGGCGGAGCCAAAGATGGCAAGTGTGAGGTCGAATCCGATGTTCGGGATTGTGGATGGCATCTTATCTATCTGCGTCTGAAGGAATTGGGAAGACTGGACAAGATGATGCTGATGGTGCCACCTAAGAATTATGCCAAGATGATGCCACCCAAGGACCTAAGGTCTACTATCATCTGGGCACTCGAACAGGAAGAAAAAGTTAAATAAAGAAGGCGGAGAGAAATGAGTTTAGCAGAGGCCTTCAAGCAAGGTAAACCGGTAATAACAGCAGAGGTCGGTCCCCCCAAGGGGGTAGATATCCATGAGATGCTGGAGGATGCTGAAATCTTAAAGGGCTGGGTCAACGCAGCTAATGTCACCGACCAGCAGAGCTCGGTGATGAGGCTAGGGTCGCTAGCCGTCTGCCATCTGATTAGAGATAAAGGGCTTGAGCCTATCTTTCAGATGACCTGCCGTGACCGCAATCGTCTGGCTCTCCAGTCTGACCTTCTCTCCGCAGCAGTCCTGGGGATTGAGAACGTCCTCAGCATTACCGGAGACTATGTCACTCTGGGTGACCACCCACAGGCTAAGCCGGTCTTTGACCTGGATTCAATCACCCTGCTACAAGCAGTCCGGCAACTAGAGACCGGGAAAGATATGGCAGGGAAGGATCTAAAGGGTAATCCTCGCTTTTTCAAGGGTGCAGTGGTGAGTCCAGCCTCTGACCCGGTAGAACCTCAAATCCTGAAGATGGAGAAGAAGGTAAAAGCTGGGGCCCAATTCTTCCAGACACAGGCTGTCTATGAGCCTAAAATTTTTGAGGAGTTCATGAAGTCTGTGAAGTACCTTAACGTACCGGTGATGGTGGGAATTGTACCATTGCGTTCAGCGGCCATGGCCCGGTTTATGAACAAGAACGTATCTGGCATACGCATACCGAATGCGATTATAGATGAGATGGACAAGGCGCCCAATAAGGTGGAAAAGAGCATTGAGATTGCTGCCCGCCTTATCAAAGACATGATGGGTATGTGCCAGGGCGTTCACCTTATGGCCATCGGGTGGGAAAAGAAGGTGCCTGCTATCTTACAGGCTGCCGGTCTGTCCAAAAGAACTACCTAGCCATAGAGTATTCCAGAATATATATTGAGCCCAATTAATATTGGGCTCAATTGGTTTGGTATCAACAGGCATCATCGCTGAAGTATTTAATTGAAACTGAAAACTGCATACGCATGACAGACCGGATCAGCAATTAAGGGCCATAATATTGATCGTCTTCTGAGACTTGGGAAGGGATGAGGCCCACGAGGAACGGCCAGCACTTTATTTTCTTTCTCAGTGTGGCCTTAGTGCAGAGACGAGCAATATCTCCTTCAAATAGCGTGCTACATTTATAGCTGTAGTGTTCGTCCATATCGCCATAGCACTCAAGAGAACACTCAAGAGTGATAGGTTTTGCCGTGACGTTTTCAGATTGTGGAGTCTGTTCGTTATTCATATTTGCCTCCATTGTTGAGAATACCGACTTATACTCTGGATGAACCACATTATTTATATTCTCGTAATATAGTGCACTATGGCGCTATATACAATTGTATAAGTAGTTAAAAAGGTCGAGAAAATGTAATAATAGAGTAAACATATGGTAAAATATCAGTCTGATAGGCCACTTTGCTTAGACGTCAACTACTACTTAGCTGCAGAAATAGACGTTATCAGCTTTGTGAGGATAGACCGTTCCGTCAGCTTAAGTCAAGATCAGCGGGACAGAATGTGCAATGTCATTACTGTGCTTAAAGTTGATGACTGAACCTTTTTTAAGTGCATACTAATTCGCGCGATAGGAGTAAATGGAGTTTGGCAACAGTCCCATACTTACTAATAAAATGTCCTCTGATAAGCTTCTATCTTAGCAGCGCCACGCAGCTATTTAACGGCACGCCCAGTGATTTGGCAACGGGGCTGGCTTTGGCTTTCAGGAGATAGAACACTTTGCCCTCCGCAGGGAGCTCAGAGAGGGTTTTCCAGTATCCCATACCCTTGGCCAGCACCAGGTCTGTGTTTTCGAACTCATCTTTAAACTTAGCAGAGGCCATTGACATATCCACACCCGGAGTATCGGTCCCGGTAGTAATCACTCTGGACAGTTCTCTAGACATCCCGAAACGATTAAGGTTGGCAAGCGTGATATCGTTCTGGACCGGAGATTCTTTCACTACGTGGGTAACGGGGGCGAAGTCTCCTGGTAGCTTTACCAGGGGCAGGTCTCTACCGAAGAAGGGCTATACAGCTATTTTGTGGTACTTTCTGTAACTCGCTATCTACTGATGATGACCAGCTTACTGATCCGGGGGTCGGCTGATTTGGGCGAAAGCGCCCACCAGTCTTTCCCGCTGCAATTGTATCTGAGTTATCATCCCAACAAGCTGTTTGGCTCTCTCGCTGCTCCTGTAGCTACGGCGCAACTTAAGGTGTAATGCCCGGAGTCGTTGAGCTTCATTTTCATCCTGAGCCTTAATGAGGGGACCGGCGAAAGAAGTGTTTTCCTCACCATGCAGCCAGATAACATTGGTATCCCCATCAGGGCCGGACCACTTTATTGCATAGTCCCGCTCCGAAGGCTCTTGCAGTGATTTCCCACGGAACCATCCTGTGGTATCGGAGTAAATAGCAGAGATATATCTCCATCCGCCTTTCCCCAGGAAGTCCGATGGAACTTCTGCTATACACTCGCGGTAAATTTCTCTTAATAACAATAAGCCTTCAGTGCCACAACGATTAACTGTCTCAACAAAGCCGCCCAACTCCTGTACGATAGGATGGTCTCCCAACACAGTTTTTAGCTCCTGGTACAGGTGATGGCCAGTCCACCCTGGTTCGTAGTGCACCTGGAGCTGATTTTGTAGCAACTGCTCATAGACCTGCTGGGAAGCTGTGATGCCCGTAGTGCTTTCCACCAGGCTGATCATCCAGTCCACAGTGAAACCAGGCTCCACCAGCGGCAGAGACTGTGCAAAGTCTGCAATTAGTTTGAAACGGGCTTGCTCTTCAGGAGACAGTTGTTTTTTCACCCCTTTGCTGGGGCTGGGAAGAGCCCGTCTCCAGGGAGCTGAAATCTGCCTGTGAGCTTCTTCGGGGCGAGATTCGCGCCATTCCCCGAGTACTGGAGGCATTTCAACATCAGGAACTACAATAGCCTTTTGCCTTCTCCGGCGCAGCATCACGATAATAAAGTATACAATGCCTATTACTGCTGCTATGCAAAGTATGATGATTAACACCAAAGTCCAGATTGCCATTCGACCTGGCTTCGACGAATGGAACGAAAGGGTTTGTGACCATGCGCTCTCATTCGAGGCGGCATCAACAGCTTTTACTCGCCAGTAATAGTTTTGGCCTCGGGAGAGTGAGTCTGCATCTGTCAGGGTATAGCTTGTGCCTGTGAAGTTATCTTTCTCCAGAATGGGATTGGAGAAGTCAGAACTGGTATCAATCTGAAGAGTATAAGTTACACCATTGGGATCATTGGTGACTGCTGACCATTTGAGGGTGGGACTAGTATTGCCCAGAATCTTAAGTCTGGCACCGCTTTTGGGGGAGAGCAGGCTTGGGGTATTGGGCGTGATGCTTTCTATAGTGAAAATCGCTTTGGCCTCTTTCACTTGAGTATCCACCGCACTGATGCTATGATCCCCGGTTTTTGACTTAGGCGCCGATATTGACTTGATGAAGCTGCCGGAGGCATCTGTCGTTGCCTGTTCTCCCGAGATCTCCGTGTCGTCATAGGTAAATGTGAGAGTGCTGTTAGCACTAAAACCAGAGCCGGTAATCTTTATCGTTGTCCCCACATAGCCGGAAGCGGGGCTTATTGAGATGGCAGGTATGACGTTAAAACCCGCCTCGCCCACGCTGGCTGCCTGTGTAGAGGAACCATAAGCCCTGATACTATGTGACCCGGATGCTGATGCCGGGACACTGAAGGTGGTGTTCCATGTTCCCTGGGAACTGGCCGTGACACCCGTAGTCACCGGAGTCCCATCATAGGTTACCGTGATTCCCGTCTCAGCAGCACCAAACCCTGACCCAGTAACTGTTATCGAAGTCCTCGAAGCCCCGGTGCTCCGACTGATGGAAATGCTGGCGCCCACTATGAAACCCACCTCGCCCATGCTTGCTGCCTGCGTAGTGGAGCCATAAGCCCTGATACTATGCGTTCCAGATGCTGATGCCGGGACACTGAAGGTGGTGTTCCATGTTCCCTGGGAACTGGCCGTGACACCCGTAGTCACCGGAGTCCCATCATAGGTTACCGTGATTCCCGTCTCAGCAGCACCAAACCCCGATCCAGTAACTGTTACCGAAGTCCCCGAAGCCCCAGTGCTCCGACTGATGGAGATGCTGGCGCTCACTATGAAACTCTCCTCGCCGACGCTCGCTGCCTGCGTAGTGGAGCCATAAGCCCCGATACTATGGGGTCCAGATGCTGATGTCGGGACACTGAAGGTGGCGTTCCATGTTCCCTGGGAACTGGCCTTGGTGCCCGTGGTCACTGGAGTCCCATCATAGGTTACCTTGATCCCCGTCTCAGCAGCACCAAACCCCGATCCAGTAACTGTTACCGAAGTCCCCGAAGCCCCGGTGCTCTGACTAATGGAGATGCTGGCGCCCACTATGAAACTCAGCTCGGGAACGCTCGCTGCCTGCGTAGTGGAGCCATAAGCCCCGATACTATGGGGTCCAGATGCTGATGTCGGGACACTGAAGGTGGCGTTCCATGTTCCCTGGGAACTGGCCTGGACACCCGTAGTCACCGGAGTCCCATCATAGGTTACCGTGATCCCCGTCTCAGCAGCACCAAACCCTGACCCAGTAACTGTTACCGAACTCCCCGAAGCACCGGTGCTCCGACTGATGGAGATGCTGGCGCCCACTATGAAACCCGCCTCGCCCACGCTGGCTGCCTGAGTAGAGGAGCCATAAGCTCTGATACTATGTGACCCGGATGCCGATGCCGGGACATTGAAGGTGGCACTCCATGTTCCCTGGGAACTGGCTGTGATGCCTGTGGTCACCGGAGTCCCATCATAGGTTACCTTGATCCCTGTCTCAGCAGCACCAAACCCCGACCCAGTAACTGTTATCGAACTACCCGAAGACCCGGTGCTCCGATTGATGGAGATGCTGGCGCTCACTACGAAAGTCACTGCGGTAATGCTTGAGACCTGTGTAATGGAGCCATAAGCCCTGATACTATGTGACCCGGATGCTGATGCCGGGACACTGAAGGTGGTGCTCCATGTCCCCTGGGAACTGGCTGGGATGTTTGTAGCCACCGTAGTCCCATCATAGGTTACCGTGATCCCTGTCTCAGCATAACCAAATCCCGACCCGGTAACTGTTAACGAACTTCCAGAAACACCGCTTGTCGTGCTAAGTGAAATAGCGGCACTTGGGACGGTAAAGGTCGCAGTAGCCGTGCCTGCAGTTACAGTATGAGTGCCTGGTGATGAGAATGGGATGGTAATGGTGGCGCTCCATGTCCCCAAACTGGCCGTGATGTTCGTAGGCACAGTAGTCACCGAAAGACCATCATAGGTCACCGTGATTCCACTCTGGGTATTACCAAATCCTGACGCGGTAACTGTTACCGGACTACCCCATGGCCCACTAGTGGGGCTAAGGGAAATAGCGGGACTTGGGACGGTAAAGGTCGCATTAGGGCCATTAGCCTGGAGAGTTTTGTCGCCATAGGCACTAACAGTATGAGTGCCTGGTGATGAAGCTGGGACGGTAATGGTGGCGCTCCACGTCCCCGAACTGGGTGTGATGCTCGCGGGCACAGTAGTCACTTGAGTACCATCATAGGTTACCTTGATCCATGTATCAGTATCAAACCCAGACCCGTTAACTGTTACCGAACTACCCCATGGCCCGCTTGTGGGGCTGATAGCGATGACGGGAGTCGCGGCCAGGGCAGGAGTGAGTGCCTGTCCCCACATTCCAAAAAATAGTATAATAGCTATAAAAACATATATCTTTCTCATACCTGTCCCGGCCCCCGTCTTACTACATTTTTTTATTATCGTCTATTATTTATGATAATAGCCTAAAATGCAAGTATGTCAAATATAACTTACAATTATTAAGTAAATGTTAAGTAGCTATTAACTAACGCTATTCTATTCCTGTGTCAGGACCTTTGCAAGCTCTCCACCCATCCTATTGATGTTTCGAAAACATGTTGGCTGTTTATCCAATTATTCTGTCGTTAACATGGGCAGGATGCCTTTACATAATTCTGAAAACAGCCTTGAACCAGTCATCAGAATAACTTTTCATATGCCTCTACCTCAGAAGTGCCACATAGCTATTTGGCGGCACACCCAGCGAACTGGCCACTGGCTGGCACTTGGCCTTCAGGAGATAGAACACCTTACCACGAGCAGGAAGCTCGGAAAGAGTCTCCCAGTAACCCATACCCTTGGCCAGTACCAGGCTGGCAGCCTCGAACTCCGCCTTGAACTCGACAGAGGCTATAGCCATCTCCACACCAGGTGTATCGGTTCCGGTGGTGATTACCCTGGGCAGTTCTCGAGCCATCCCGAACCTCTCCAGGTCAGCGAGCGTGATATCGTTCTGGACAGGTGACTCTTTTACCACGTAGGTAACCGGGGCAAAATCACGCAGCCGCCGCACCAGGGGCAGGTCGAAGAACACTTCGCCGACGTTATCTGCCAGATAGAGGATAGCTTTTATCCCTTCCAGCATGGTTTCCAGCTTCTGCGTGTCATCCAGGGCAAATTCCACGGGATTTTTGAGATCTTCCTCGATTGTCTTCAGGTCCCTGAAGAAATCTATGGCATTACCCCGGACGGCAAACTTAAGGCAACTTCTGAGGTCCCGACCCGGGTTAGACCGCTGGGTTTTGAGGAGGTCTTTGGCCATTTTGACCTCTGTATCTTTCATCTGCCGATAGGGGTCGGGATTGCCAGTCACTGTCCTGATCACCCGGTGCAACCGAGTGGACACAGAGATGGAAGTTTTCTCTAAGGAGAACTCGCTATCAAGAAGCTTCAGGCCTTCTTCTATCGCCTTTGCTCTCAGCACAGGGTTTTCAGTAGCCCTCTCGGCAGCCTGACGCACCAGCCGGCTTAGGCAGGGGCGGCAATATTCACTAGCCTTCATTTTTCTATTGGCCTTTCCATGATATATGGGGGTTTGAAATAACGGAACAGATTCATGTACCATTGTAGCGGAGATTGTTGAGGGGGAGCAAGTCACCAGAAGTTCCCTGGCCAAAGAGGAACAAGCAGAAAGTTGACGTAGCCTGGAGAGTTTAATGGTTGAACTAAGTGGCTTTTTGTAAACCGTGAACATCAGAACATATTGTGGAATAGAGCACTCTGGCTGACACTGCACCCGAGCTGTCAGTCAAGCAGTGATAGGGTAAAAGTGACAGTCAGAACCTAGTATGGAAAACGGACGCAGAACGAAATCGCGCATAAGAATGGCCTAGGCAATCTTGCCACACTTGCTATCTTCTGAACCGTCTACCGACATTAAGTGCTTTCCCGAGACCATAATGTATCTCATACCGGAGTCCAACCTTGACTTTCGGTGATATGTTGGCGTAGCTACGCTCCCGATAGCACCAGCGTGGAAACGGTTCAACATCGGTTTGCTCTACGTAGCAAATGATGCTTAGTTCGTAGAGAAATTGAAGGAACGTATCGGCACTCTCAAAAAAGGCAGGGCACTTCATAAGATTTGAATCCACGAAAGCCATAAATTTCTTATACGCCGACAGGTATTCATCGTAGGTGAATCGTGGACTCCCCATCAAGTATTCGAAGAACTTTAAAAACAGTTCGTAGTCAGAAGGTGAATAGTAGAACGAAAGATAATCCTTTATTTCGCCAAGCATATAGTCGGCATATTTCCGTCTAAAATCAACATGGTCAAAATCATCCTGGCGAAAAACCTCAGTACTAGGTCCTTCTTTTTCAACGAAATTCTCCTGTAATGTCATCATCATGGAAATAATGTCTCTTGGTCTGCCTAGGGAAAACCTGAGAAAACTGGTGAAGGAATCGTCACTCCTCCACAGATGTCTAACCTTGTAAGGAAAGTAGTAAGCCCATGCTTCGCCTGGGCTTAGTTCGTGATCTTGCCCAACGCCAAGAAGTCTGTCGGCCAAACTGAAAATTGCGGAACTCTTGTAAGCTGGATAAGTGGTACGCCAATCCAGTAGTACAGAATTGTCCCTAATCTTGTTGTTCTGGTTCTGTAGACCCAGTGAGTTGAATATGTCTGGTCTGGCTAGCAGCACGACACGTAACCTTCCTTTTGAATCGCGTATTTGAGCGAAGAAGTCGTTATTTACGGACCAGACTGCATTTGCCAATCCTTTGACGCAATCCAGATATTCATCGTATGCCACAGATGCCGGCCTAACATCGATTGAATCTATGAACAGAATGTGGTTTTCTGCAAGCTTGATAGTGCTCAACGCTTCCTCAAACTGCTTCTGTATATATAGCAGGTTTGTCTGAAACTTACTCTCGGTAAAAGATAAACCTGTGGCATATTCGCCGCCGACACCTGCAAACTGAGAGAGCATTTGCGCGGATATCTTGTGGTCTTCTATGAAACTTATGGCAGTTATAATCTCGGGGGAGAAAGCATCTTTGTAGAAGGTCTTGATTGCTTTCCTTAAGTTATGAAATCTCGACACATTACCGAAAACTGATTTGCTCATCTCTTTCTCGGTTATACTTTCAGCCATCAGAAGATAGATAATAACCTTCCATATGGCGGTATAATCGGATAAAACCAAATGCTTATCATTCTTTAGAGAAACGAACTTAAGATACTCAGTCTCCCTCATGTGGTTTATTGTCGCTACGTTTTCTTTGTATCTGTTATTGACCAGATAAACGGCGTAGGCGGTCTTGCCGGTGCCTTTATCACCGAGTAGAAAATAGGTACTAAGTCCACACAGCTTGTCCAACTCCTCAGTTCTAAAAAAAACGCGATTGAATAATTCACGATTCTCTCTGCGGCTGTAGTTCTGGGCATCCACAAACCCGAAATTGAGTTGAGAGACTGGCAACATCGCAGCTTCCCTCCATCCAGTGTCGCTCGAACAACATATACCAGATTGTGAATACAATGTCAAGAACATACCGCTGATTCTTTTTGTCCCTTGCACCGCTTTAGCCGGGTAGCTTGGGGTAAGGGAAGGTTAGTTTTCCATGCAAGTATGCAGAGGAATAGTTGAATTGCAAATTCTGACGAAAGGTTACTTGATATCTTTTCTACAACACGCACTTTGTAAAACGCGATAGCCGGAAACTACATGTCATATCGCCGTGACCAAACCACGATTAACGGCTTTTTCAATGGAGTTTAAAAAAACTAAGTTTGTCCAGTCGTTCGAAGTTGTGCCAGGAATCAATCCAGCGGATGGTGCCAGAACGTGAGCGCATAGCTATAGACTGTGTTTCTGCTCCGCCGCTAGAATAACGTACCCCTTTTAGTAATTCGCTGCTACTAACCCCAGTGGCAGCAAAGAATACGTCCTCACTATTTATCAAGTCCTCCGTCTTATAGACTCTATCAAGATCAACTCCATCGGCGATGGCTGCTTCTCTTTCCTTTTCATCGCGAGGCCAGGCCTTACATTGGATGCCGCCCCCAGTACAAAGTATAGCCGCCGCGGAGAGAACTCCCTCAGGAGTACCCCCGATGCCCATGAGCACATCGACCCCTGTTTCGGGTAAGGCGGCCTGTATACTTGCCGCAATGTCACCATCGGAAATCAATTTTACGCGGGCACCAGCGCTCCTAATCTCGGACAGCAACTGTTCATGACGCGGTCTGTCCAAAACCACCACGGTAAGTTCCGATACCTTTCTTTGTTTGGCTTTGGCGATGTTCTTCAAGTTTTCTGCCACCGATGCGTTGATATCTATAATGTCCTTTGCCTCACGTCCGGTGATAATCTTATTCACGTACACTACTTGCCGTGGGAAGTTCATCGTCCCCCTAGCCGAGAGCGCCACGGCAGAGATTGCTCCGGGGAGACCTTTCGCAACCAGAGTGGTGCCATCAATCGGATCAACAGCAATATCAACGTGCAAAGCGGAGCCATCACCAATCCGCTCTCCAATATATAGCATGGGAGCCTGGTCCTTTTCTCCCTCTCCAATGACCACGATTCCATCCATCTGGATGTAGCCCAAGACATACCGCATGGCGGCCACTGCTGCCTTGTCCACCAGGTTTTT
>Ga0315282_10000280_pt1:0-7500 | contig 100774 bp, 76 predicted proteins | sample YL17G07_20_MG_FD_203693 | JGI IMG/M metagenome (GOLD analysis project Ga0315282, IMG submission 203693) | Sediment microbial communities from Yellowstone Lake, YNP, Wyoming, USA - YL17G07_20 | ecosystem: Environmental > Aquatic > Freshwater > Lake > Sediment | place: USA: Wyoming...
GACAACGTGGAGCTGGAGGGGAAGCTGATCGTGCCCATCGCCATGCAGGAGGGCCTGCGGTTTGCCATCCGGGAGGGCGGTCATACCGTGGGCGCCGGCGTGGTGACACGGGTTATCGAGTAGAGGCCCAGAGGGCCGAGGGTGGAGGAACCATGGCAGCGGAGAAATACGCCTTCCAGTGCAGCCAATGCAAGGCTCTGAACTACGTGAAGAGCAAGACGCGCAAGCCGAACGCGCCCAAGGTGACGGTGCGCAAGTTCTGTCGCCCGTGCGGTCGGCACACGGAGCACAGCGAGACGCGGCTGCGGCGGTAGGAAGCGCGCCCGTAGCTCAGTTGGATAGAGCGTGAGATTGCGGATCTCAAGGTCGGAGGTTCGAGCCCTCTCGGGCGCGCCAGAACCAGAGTTGCGGGGCACGGGGCAGCTTCTCGGCTGGACGGGCGCTGTAGGCAAGCGGCGCCAGGGCGCAGGCCCGTAGCTCAATTGGCAGAGCAGCGGTCTCCAAAACCGCAGGCTGTCGGTTCGAGTCCGGCCGGGCCTGCCAGCAGAGCAGCGCGCTGCGCGGGCGGTTGGCGCGGGTTGGTGTGACGAGATATGGCCGAGGCTAGCAGAGAGCAACTCATTGCTTTCGTCGCCCTAGGGCTGGGCATCGTGGCGCTGCTGACGGCTTACCTCATGCAGCGCGGCTGGAGCATGGCGCGCCGGCGGCGGTACCCCTGGATCGCCGGGGTGTTGGCTGTGGCCGGCCTGTTCTACGGCACCAGGGCTTTCGGCCAGGAGGCCAACGTTCAGGCCTACATTTACTGGATCGGCGTGGCGGCCCTGTTCGGCTCCATCGTGCTGTTCGTGCTGCCGGAAGTGAGAGGGTTTCTGCTGCAAGTGCGCGAGGAGCTGCGCAAGGTGGTCTGGCCCACCAAGGAGGACACCCAGAGCTTCACGCTGGTGGTGCTGGTGGCGGTGGCGGTGGTGGCTGTGTTCGTGGGGTTCCTGGACCTGTTCCTGGCCAAGCTGGTGCAGGGGCTGCACGTCTACGGAAAGTAGGAGGACGGAGCCGCCCCACAGCGGCGGCGCCTGGGTGCAGATGGAGAAGGAATGGTACGTCGTACATACCCTGACGGGGCATGAGAACAAGGTCAAGGCGAGCATCGAGAAGATGGCCTCCTCGTCTGACCTGCAGGACTACTTCGGGCGCATTCTGGTGCCCACGGAAGAGGAGATCAAGTCGGCCGGCGGCAAGCGGCGCGTGGTGAAGAAGAAGCTGTTCCCCGGCTATGTGTTGGTGCAGATGGTGCTCAACGACCACACGCGGCATCTGGTGCGTCGGACGAGCGGGGTGACCAGCTTCGTGGGCTCCAGCGCCAAGCCGGTGCCGCTGCGCAACGAAGAGGTAGACAACATCCTCAAGACGCTGGGCGAGGAGGCGGCGGTGCCCAAGGTGGCGTTCAGCGTGGGCGAGGCGGTCCTGGTTAACGACGGGCCGTTCCAGGAAATGAGCGGCAAGATCGTGGAAGTGGACCCGCATCGGGAGAAGCTGGTCGTGGAGATCTCCATCTTCGGGCGCGAGACGCCCGTGGAACTGGACTTCACGCAGGTAGATAAGCTCTGAGCAGGAGACGGGCTTTGGGAGCAGGTAGCAGATGGCCAGGAAGGTGATCGCGGTTATCAAGCTGCACGTGCCGGCGGGCAAGGCTACGCCGGCACCGCCGGTGGGGCCGGCTCTGGGCCAGCACGGCGTCAACATCATGGAGTTCTGCAAGGCCTACAACGAGCGCACGGCCTCGCAGGTGGGCGACATCGTGCCCGTGGAGGTAACGGTGTACGCCGACCGCAGCTTCAACTTCGTATGCAAGACGCCGCCGGCGGCCAGCCTGCTGAAGAAGGCGGCCGGGGTGGAGAAGGGGTCGGGCGAGCCGCACATGCGCAAGGTGGGACAGGTCACGCGGGAGATGGTGCGGAGCATCGCCCAGCAGAAGCAGGCGGACCTGAACGCCTACGACCTGGAGGCGGCCGTGCGCATCGTGGAGGGTACAGCCCGCAGCATGGGCATCGAAGTGGTGGACTAAGCCTCGCGGCGAGGAAGGCAATATGGGAAAGACGAGCAAGCGTTTCGCTCAACTGAGCCAGCAGATCGGCAACAACGGCCAGCCGCGGCCGCTGTCGGAGGCGGTCGCGCTGGCGAAGAAGACGGCGAACGCCAAGTTCGACGAGACCATCGAGGCGGCCATTCGCCTGGGGGTCAACCCCTCCAAGGGCGAGGAGACGGTGCGCGGCACGCTTACCCTACCCCACGGGACGGGCAAGACGCCGCGGGTAGCCGTGTTCGCCAAGGGTGAGGGGGCCGCGGCGGCAGAAGCCGCCGGGGCCGACCGCGTAGGCGCGGAGGACCTGGTGGAGGCTATTGACAAGGGCTGGGACGAGTTCGACGTGCTGGTGGCCCAGCCGGACGTCATGCGGCTGGTCGGCCGGCTGGGGAAGAAGCTGGGTCCGCGCATGCCCAGCAAGAAGGCCGGGAACATCACGCCCAACGTGGGCGACGCGGTGCGGGAGCTGAAGGCGGGCAAGGTGGAGTTCAGGATGGACAAGGCGGCCATACTCCACGTGCCCATCGGGAAGGCCTCGTTCGAGGAGAAGCAGCTCGAGGAGAACCTGCGGGCGCTGCTGGCGGCAGTGCTGCGCGCGCGGCCGTCAGCCGCCAAGGGCCGCTACATCGAGAGCATCGCCGTGTCGGCTACCATGGGCCCGGGCATCAAGGTGGACGTCGGGGACGCGCTGGCGGTCATGGCGTGAGTGTGTAGGGCTTTCCCCGCCCTGCGGGGCGGGTTAACTGAATAGCGCCCTTGCCGAAGACAGCCGGCGCCGCTAGCTGCGGCCTAAGGAGCGCGGAGTGCCGCTCCGCGCTCGCCTGCCGAGGCTGGGAAGCTTGCCCTAGTGGCAAGGTGCTCTGCGGGAATCCCAGCTCTGGCGATTCCCGCTTCGGCTTCTAGCGGTGGGGCAAGGGCGGAGCACAGTTCCGGAGGGAGCAACGCTCCGCAAGGAAGGGGGGAGATCATGCCGACACCGGAGAAAGAGCAGGCCGTGGCGGACCTCAAGCAGATGGTCACGGACCATAGCTGTGCCCTGCTGGCGGACTATCGCGGCCTGCGGGTGACGCAGATCAACGCCGTGCGGCGGCAGCTTCGCGAGATGGGGGCGAAGTTTGTGGTGGTGAAGAACCGCTTGCTGAAGCTGGCCATCGCCGACACCCAGGGGAGCGGGTTGGCGGGCCTGCTGGTGGGGCCTACGGCGGTGATGTTCGCCGACGAACCGGCGAGCGCGGCCAAGGCCCTGAGCCAGGCCGCCACTGAGTACGAAGCCCTGACCATCAAGGGCGGGCTGGTGGAGGGGCAGGTGCTGGACGCGGCGGGCGTCGAGGCCCTGGCCCGCCTGCCGTCGCGCATGGAGCTGCTGGCGCAAGTGGCGGCGGCGCTCAACTCGCCGTTGGCCGGGCTGGTGTACACGCTTCAGGGGATCATCAGCAAGTTCGTCTATACGCTGCAAGCCGTGGCGGACAAGCGGGCGGAGGCGGAGGCAGCGTGAGAACGTGGGCAACGTCAGGCCTACGCCCGCCGCAGTGGGCTCGGGCCCGCGAAGGCGTGCGACGTTGCGGAGCACCGTGGCAGGACGTTGCACTCCAGACGAGGCGCAGACAGTGTGAGCATTGACAGGAGGATACGACGGTGACGAAAGAAGACATCATCGAGGCCGTGAAGAACATGACGGTGCTGGAACTCAAGGAGCTGGTGGATACGCTCCAGGAGGAGTTCGGGGTGACGGCGGCAGCTCCGGTGGTGGCGGTGGCTGGGGCGGTGGCTGAGGCGCCGGCCGAAGAGGAGCAGACGGAGTTTGCGGTCAGCATCAGCAACGTGGGCGAGAAGAAGATCCAGGTCATCAAGGTAGTGCGCGAGCTGACCAGCCTGGGTTTGAAGGAAGCCAAGGAGCTGGTGGAGTCGGCTCCCGGCGCGGTGGTGGGGGAGAACGTCTCCAAGGAAGAGGCCCAGAAGATGAAGGCCAAGCTGGAGGAAATGGGCGCGACGGTGGAGATCAAGTAGGCCGGCCGGTTGGGGGGGTCATCGGCCCTGGTGCGCGGCGCTCGGCTTGGCCCCGGACTCGCGGGCCGTGCGGGGGACGGTGCGCCGGTTGTCACCTTCATCGAGGGCCTCCACCGCGCGTTCGCGCCATTGAGTGGGCTGGTGCGGTGCTTCGCGTAGGAGGACTGCCGTGGCGCCCTTGGCGTGGAGTAGGAGGCCTGTGGTCTCGACCCGGGTGGCGTTGGGGGTGGTGGAGGCCAGGAGTCCCGGCTGCTGGCGGAAGAAGACCTCGCGGCGCAGGACGACGAGCTCGAAGAGGCCGGCGGCGAGGAGGGGGGTCAGAAGCCGTCGCAGGGCCGGTTTCATGGCTGTAGGGGGCGTTTAGGGCCCGCAAATGTAGGGTATTCCTGGGTTTGTGTGTGGCATCCTCTAGGGCTGGATGGTTGGGCCGGGCGGGGTGTCGGGGGCGGTTTGTGAGGTGGGCCGGATCCCCCCAAGAAAGGTCTTGACACGGACGCGGGCCGTGCGTATAATACATGTTTGCGGATGGGATGGTCCTTGACAACTGAATAGCGTGCGTAGGCTGACGGAGGATTGTGCGGAATGAACCTCCGGAGTTGGACTTGCGCCAACGTCCAGGAGTCAACTTTTCTACGGAGAGTTTGATCCTGGCTCAGGACGAACGCTGGCGGCGCGCTTTATGAATGCGAGTCGAGCGGGGTGTTGCACCTGTAGTTCTCCTTCGGGAGAGCTATAATCGCAGCACCTAGCGGCGAACGGGTGAGTAACACGTGGGTAACGTGCCCCAGAGACTGGGATAACTACCAGAAATGGTGGCTAATACCGGATAACATGGCTGGAGGCATCTTGCGGCCATCAAAGGACTTCGGTTTGCTCTGGGATCGGCCCGCGGCCGATTAGCTAGTTGGTGGGGTAAGGGCCCACCAAGGCGACAATCGGTAGCCGGCCTGAGAGGGCGGCCGGCCACACTGGGACTGAGACATGGTCCAGACTCCTACGGGAGTTAGCATCAGGGAATCTTGCGCAATGGGCGAAAGCCTGACGCAGCGACGCCGCGTGGGTGATGAAGGCCTTCGGGTCGTAAAGCCCTGTCAGGGGGGACGAATGCCGGACGTACTTGTACGCCCGGAGCGACGGTACCCCCGGAGGAAGCCCCGGCTAACTACGTGCCAGCAGCCGCGGTAAGACGTAGGGGGCAAGCGTTGTCCGGAATCACTGGGCGTAAAGAGCGCGTAGGCGGCTGGGTAAGTCGCAGGTGAAAGCCCAGGGCTCAACCCTGGAACTGCTTGCGAAACTGCCCGGCTTGAGTGCGGGAGAGGCGAGCGGAATTCCTGGTGGAGCGGTGAAATGCGTAGATATCAGGAGGAACACCGGTGGCGAAGGCTGCTCGCTGGAACGCAACTGACGCTGAGGCGCGAAAGCCAGGGTAGCGAACGGGATTAGATACCCCGGTAGTCCTGGCCGTAAACGATGGGCACTAGGTGTTGGGAGCATCGACCCTCCCAGTGCTGTTATGCTAACGCGTTAAGTGCCCCGCCTGGGGAGTACGGCCGCAAGGTTGAAACTCAAAGGAATTGACGGGGGCCCGCACAAGCGGTGGAGCATGTGGCTTAATTGGATGCAACGCCAGGAACCTTACCAGGGCTTGACATCCCCGGACGGCCCCGGAAACGGGGTTTCTGTGGCAACACAGCCGGGTGACAGGTGGTGCATGGCTGTCGTCAGCTCGTGTCGTGAGATGTTGGGTTAAGTCCCGCAACGAGCGCAACCCTCATCGGATGTTGCCATCGGGTTAAGCCGGGCACTCTTCCGAAACTGCCGCGGTAACGCGGAGGAAGGTGGGGACGACGTCAAGTCCGCATGCCCCTTACGCCCTGGGCTGCACACGTGCTACAATGGCCGGTACAAAGGGTTGCCAAGCCGCGAGGCGGAGCGAATCCCCAAAACCGGTCTCAGTTCGGATTGGAGTCTGCAACTCGACTCCATGAAGTCGGAATCGCTAGTAACCGCAGATCAGCCACGCTGCGGTGAATACGTTCCCGGGCCTTGTACACACCGCCCGTCACGTCACGAAAGCAGGCAGCGCCCGAAGCCGATGGGCCAACAGCTTCGGCTGAGGCAGTCGTCGAAGGCGAGGTCTGTGATTGGGACGAAGTCGTAACAAGGTAGCCGTATCGGAAGGTGCGGCTGGATCACCTCCTTTCTAAGGAGCAGCTCGCGCCGCCCGCCGAGAATCTGCTGCGGTGTGGCAGAGCGCAGGGCGGCACACGAGTAGGTCGGTCAATCCTCCGGCGGCCCGCGACCGGGCCGCACAGCCAGCGCGCTATTCAGTTGTCAGGGATCATCCTGCTAAAGAAGGGTTGGCCCATAGACATTCTGTTCAGCAGTGCGTAACCCAGGTCGTGTCAGGGCGATTGGTCTCTCGAGCCGGAGGGACTGACCCCTCCGGCTCGTTGTCGTTTCCGAAGGGCACCTTGAGAACAGAACAGCGCTGCTAACGACGGGTGGGCGGTCCCCGGTTGGCGGGAGTTGAGGTTGAGGACAGGGAGGTGGACTGGGCTTGCTGTGGGCAGAAGGCTAAGGCCCTGTAGCTCAGTCGGTGAGAGCGCGCCCCTGATAAGGGCGAGGTCGCTGGTTCGATTCCAGCCGGGGCCACCATGAACGACGGGTTGGCGGTTAACGGTTCACGGTTGGAACGGCAGGAAGGGCGGGCCGGTGACTGAAGGGGGCCGTAGTTCAGTTGGGAGAACGCCTCCCTTGCACGGAGGAGGTCGCCGGTTCGAGCCCGGCCGGCTCCACCAGGCAGCAGCGCTGACAGAGGTTTCTCGCCCCGCGCGGGCGAGGAGTGGACCTTGACAACTGCATAGCGTGCGTAGCCAGGCGGTGATTACATTTCGCCGATGTACCCTTTGCCGATACCCAAGCTACCAAGGGCGCACGGTGGATGCCTTGGCGCTGAGAGCCGATGAAGGGCGTAGCCAGCAACGAAAATGCCTCGGTGAGCTGCAAGCAAGCGTTATGAGCCGGGGATTCCCGAATGGGGCAACCTCGCGCCGGTGATGCGGCGCCATCCTGGCCTGAATCCATAGGGCCAGGAGGGTAAGCGGGCGAACTGAAACATCTTAGTAGCCCGAAGAAGAGAAAGCAACCGCGATTCCCCTAGTAGTGGCGAGCGAACGGGGAAGAGCCTAAACCGGCCAGGCGTGATAGGCCGCAGCCGTTGCCTGTCCGGGGTCGTGGGACGTGCCTAGAGGGCGCTGCGGGGCTCTCGGGGAGTTACCAAGTCTTTGGCTAGCCGAAGATGGCTGCGAAAGCCTCGCCGTAGACGGTGATAGCCCTGTAGGCAAAAGCCGAAGACCTCTCTGGGGCACGCTCCCAAGTAGCACGGGACACGTGAAACCCTGTGCGAATCC